>Ga0308170_10001405_pt1 | contig 23081 bp, 19 predicted proteins | sample PhyBR2_2_FD_202136 | JGI IMG/M metagenome (GOLD analysis project Ga0308170, IMG submission 202136) | Phyllosphere microbial communities from UC Gill Tract Community Farm, Albany, California, United States - DLSLSB.R2 | ecosystem: Host-associated > Plants > Phyllosphere > Unclassified | place...
CGCGGAAGTTGAACAGCTTCTCGTAGAAGCCGGCCCAGTAGGTCATGCGGCCGCGGTAGACGTTGTGGGTCAGGTGGTCGATGATCTTCATGCCATGCCCCTTCGGATGGCGGTCGACGCCGTCGATCCATTCGAAGTCGATGTCATAGATCGACTTGCCGTCTTCGAAGCGGTCGATCAGGTACAGCGGGGCGCCGCCGATGCCCTTGATGGCCGGCAGGCGCAGCTCCATCGGACCAGTCGGGATCTCCATCGGGATCGCGCCCAGTTCCAGCGCGCGCGCATAGGCCTTGTGGGAATCCCTGACGCGGAAGGCCATGCCGCAGGCCGACGGGCCGTGCTCGGCGGCGAAGTAGGCGGCCGCGCTCTTCGGCTCGTTGTTGACGATGAAGTTGATGTCGCCCTGGCGGTACAGCACCACGTCCTTCGAGCGGTGCACGGCCACCCTGGTGAAGCCCAGCTTCTCGAAGATCGGCTCGAGCAGGCCCGGGGTCGGGGATGCGAATTCGACGAATTCAAAGCCCATCAGGCCCATCGGATTCTCAAACAGGTCAGCCATTGTCATGTCCTCTATTCATTAAGCGTTTTTATCGGTACTACTCTGCGAACACGTCCGCAATCAATCCCCGCAGCCACTGGATGCCGGGGTCGTGGTTGAAGCGCCGGTGCCAGAAGACGTTGGTCTGCAAGGTCGGCAAGGCAAGCGGCGGTTCGATCCACTTCAATCCGAATGGTGCCGCGGCGCTCTCCGCAAGCTTCTGCGGCACCGTCACCACCAGGTCGGAGGTGGCGACGATATACGGCACCGCGGTGAAATGCGGCACGCGGAAGCGCGCCTGCGCCCCCACCCCAGCCTTTTCCAGCAGGACGTTGATCCGGTCGTAGGGGCTCTGGGCCGCGTCCACGATCAGGTGCGTCGCCTGCACGAAGCGCGCCAGGTCCACGCTGCCCGTCGCCAGCGGATGGCCCTTGCGGAACATGCTGACGAAAGGCTGCCGGAACAACTGGCGCTGGTAGAGCGCTTCCGACACCTCCTCGAAGGCGCCGATCGCCAGGTCCACCCTGCCCGTTTCCATGTCGTCCTTCAGCGTGAGCGGGTTCGCGCGCTTCGATGCGATCTCCACGTTCGGCGCCAGCGCGCGGCAGCGTTCGATCAGCACCGGCATGAAGTACACCTCGCCGACGTCGGTCATGGCCAGCGTGAAGCGGCGCGTACTCGTGCCCGGCTCGAAGCGGCTGCGCTGGCTCAGCGCCAGCGCCACCTGGGCCATCGCGGCGCCGATCGGCTCGGCCATCTGCTGCGCCAGCGGGGTCGGCTGCATGCCGTGCGCGGTACGCACGAACAATTCGTCGCCGAAGGTGCGGCGCAGGCGCGCCAGCGCATTGCTGACGGCGGACTGGGTCAGGCCGAGGCGGCGCGCCGCGCCCGAAATCTGGCGCTCGCGGTAAACCTCCTGAAACACGGACAACAGGTTCAGGTCGATGCTAGACGGTTCGATCATGCGCTCGATAGTGTTATTGACGAGGTAAATAGTCTACATTTTTATATTCACCTCGTAAAATTCGCACGTCTCCTCTACAGTGACGAAAAAGCCACGACATATGCCACGGTTCTTCCAGGAGAAAATCTTGACCCACGGATACATGAGCGGATTCGGCAACGAATTCGCCACCGAAGCCCTGCCCGGCGCCCTGCCCGCGCACCGCAATTCCCCGCAGCGCGTGGCCTATGGCCTGTACGCCGAACAACTCTCCGGCACCGCCTTCACCGCACCGCGCGGCCAAAACCGCCGCAGCTGGCTGTACCGGATCCGCCCGGCCGCCATGCACGGCGCCTTCGTCCCGGTCGAGCAGAGCCGCATCGCGGCCGGTTTCGACGGCCTGGCGCCCTCGCCCAACCAGATGCGCTGGAGCCCGCTGCCGATTCCCGACGCGCCCACCGATTTCATCGACGGCTGGGTGACCATGGCCGGCAACGGCTCGCCGGGCGCGATGGCCGGCTGCGCGATCCACCTGTACGCGGCCAACCAGCCGATGACGGGCCGCTATTTCTACAGTGCCGATGGCGAATTGCTGATCGTGCCGCAGCAGGGCCGGCTGTCGATCGCCACCGAGCTGGGTTTGCTGGAAGTCGAGCCGCAGCAGATCGCCGTGATCCCGCGCGGCGTCCGCTTCACGGTCGAGCTGCCGGACGGCGCGGCGCGCGGCTATGTCTGCGAGAACTTCGGCGCCCTGCTGCGCCTGCCGGACCTGGGGCCGATCGGTTCGAACGGCCTGGCGAATCCGCGCGATTTCCTGTCGCCGGTGGCGCGCTATGAGGATCTGGAAGGGGATTTCGAGCTGGTGGCGAAATTCGGCGGCAAGCTCTGGGCGGCGCCGATCAAGCATTCGCCGCTGGACGTGGTGGCCTGGCACGGCAATTACGCCCCCTACAAATACGACCTGCGCCACTTCAACACCATCGGCTCGATCAGCTACGACCACCCGGATCCGTCGATCTTCCTGGTGCTGCATTCGCCGACCAGCACGCCTGGCGTCGACGACCTCGACTTCGTGATCTTCCCGCCGCGCTGGCTGGTCGGCGAAGACACCTTCCGCCCGCCCTGGTTCCACCGCAACGTGGCGAGCGAGTTCATGGGCCTGATCCAAGGCGCCTACGACGCCAAGGCCGAGGGCTTCGTGCCGGGCGGCGCCAGCCTGCACAACTGCATGAGCGGCCACGGTCCGGACGCCGCGACCTTCGACAAGGCCAGCAGCGCCGACACCTCGACGCCGCACAAGGTGAGCGACACGATGGCCTTCATGTTCGAGACCCGCACGCCGATCGTGGCGACGCCCCAAGCGCTGGCATCGCCGCAGCTGCAGGCGAATTACCTGGACTGCTGGGCGGGCATCGCCAGGCACTTCGATCCGACCCGGCCTTGATGTCGCCCGAAGCCTGGACGGACTTGGCACGAAGTCCGTTCGGCTAAGGCCTGCTTGCTGTCGGGAAAGGCCACGCCGCAGGGGCAACGACACGCTTCCCTGGCACGGTTTTGTTCTTGTTCGGGTTGGCGCCACGCCGGCCGTTATCGCTACTTTCCACGCTCCCCGCGCTCCGCCGTTGCCTGCCGCTTCGGCGTTCCTGTTCTTGAACGCTGCCGACTGCAGCAAGGATTTTCTTCATTGCCGTGTGCAACGAAATCCTGAAAAACTCTCTTTTTTGCGTGACGCGGTAACGATCGAGCGCTCGATGCGCCAGTCGCTCACTGGCACAACAGTCTTCGACCACGCAGTAGTACTCGAGCACAAACGGGGTAGGTACACCCGTGGTGTACAACTCTTGACTTCGCTTACTGGGATTCCTTTTGGTACTACCGATCTTCAGCAGTCCTCGCATGGACGGGTTGCTGAAAACATAGAGGTATTGGCGCTTTCCCATTACCGACCCCGCACTGTAGATCGTTGGTCAAATTGACGTGTAACGATCTATTCCGTACCAAAAGTATGGCTGAGCTGCGCACGGTTACGCCTCGGCGAATCGTGCGCCCGTTGGCGCACGACTGCCGCCGTGCGATGATAAGGTGACAACCCACGGAATCCGCATGACCGACATCATCATCATCCTGGTCCTTATTCTGCTCAACGCCATCTTCGCGATGTCGGAACTGGCCGTGGTCTCGGCCAAGCGCATGCGGCTCGAGAAGATGGCGGCCGAAGGCAATGCCGGCGCCCCGGCCGCGATCACCCTGTCCGAAGATCCCGGCCGCTTCCTCTCCACCGTACAGGTCGGCATCACCCTGATCGGCATCTTCACCGGCGCCTTCGGCGAAGCCTCGCTGGTGGCGCGCCTGATTCCCGGCCTGACCGGCATCGGCATTCCCGAAACCTATGCGCGGCCGGCGGCGCTGACGGTGGTCGTGGTCGGCATTACCTTCGTCTCCATCGTGCTGGGCGAGCTGGTGCCCAAGCGCATCGCCATCCTCTACCCGGAATTACTGGCCAGCCGCATCGCGCGGCCGATGAAGGCGCTGTCGCGCCTGATGCATCCCTTCGTGCAATTGCTGTCGCTGACGACCGACTTCATCATGCGCCTGCTCGGCATGCGCCACCACAAGGACGAGACCCCGACCGAGGAAGAAGTCACCGGCATGATCCGCGAGAGCACCGACGCCGGCGTCTTCGAGCGCGCCGAGTACGACATCGCCGCGCGCGCCCTGCGCCTGGACGACTGGCACCTGCGGGCCCTGATGACGCCGCGCGTCGACCTCGAATTCCTCGACCTCGCCAACCCGCTGGAAGCCAACCTGAACCACATCGCCGACCGCCCCTACGCCCGCTTCCCGGTGTACCGCGGCGACCGCTCCCAGGTGCTGGGCATCGTCAACGCGCGCGACCTGTTCCGCCAGGCCATCCGCAAGGGTTCGCTGCAGGAGATCGACATCGAGGCCGAGCTCGACGCTCCCCTCTACGTGCCGGAATCCGTGAGCGCCATCGACCTGCTCGAGCAGCTCAAGAAGAACCATGCGGAACTGGCCATGGTCGTCGACGAATACGGCGAGATCCAGGGCATGATCACCCTCACCGACGTGATGGGCGCCCTGGTCGGCGAAGTGCCGGCGGTCGAGGACGAGGAAGCGCCGGACGCCGTGCAGCGCGAGGACGGCAGCTGGTTCATGGACGGCGGCATGGTGCTGGACCGCTTCCGCTACCTGACCGGCGCCCAGTTCAGGTTCCCGGATGAAGGCTCGGACGCCTATCACACGCTGGCCGGCTTCATCCTCTACCAGCTCGGCTACATCCCGAAGCCCGGCGAGCGCCTGGACTGGGGCGGCTGGCTGTTCGAAGTCGCGGACATGGACGGCAACCGCATCGACCGCCTGCTGGTGAGGCCCGCGCCCTGAACATGGAACCGCCGGGGACCGGCGCCGGTCTATCGTTGAACTCCCGAGGAGGCCACATGCAAGTCTTCAAACTCGCCGCCGCCGCCGTGCTCGCCACGTCCGCGGCGATGGCAAGCGCCCAGGATTCGAAACCGCAGGTCGCACCGCCCGGCGAGGCCAAGGCGCCCGGGACCCGCGCGCTGGAAGCCGGCGCCAGGGTGTTGCAGCGCAATGCCCCGCTGGCGAAATTCGACGTCTACCTTAACGGCTTCCATCCGATGAAGGACCATCCCGGGCAGCAGGTCGAAGCCCACCATTTCTGCAAACAGGTCAACGAAGACCTGGCCCAGTGCGTCCTGTTCGACGGCAATACCAAATCCGCCAACCTGAACGGCATCGAATACATCATCTCCGAAAAGCTGTTCGCCACCCTGCCCGAGGACGAGCGCCGCTTCTGGCATCCGCACAATGGCGAGATCCTCGGCGGCCAGCTGGTCGCGCCCGGCATCCCGGACGCCGCCGAGCACGAACTGATGAAAAAGAAGATGAACAGCTACGGCAAGACCTGGCATGTCTGGAACACGGGCTTCAACGGCAAGCCCGGCGACAGCCTGCCGCTCGGGCCGGCGATGCTGGCCTGGTCCTTCAACCGCGACGGCGAGCTGATGCCGAACATGCTGGAAGAGCGCGACACCCGCATGAAGATCGATACGGCCGGGAAGCGCAAGAAGCGCGCCGACCTGCGCCCGCTCGCCAGGCCGCAGTCGGGCGTGGACGACCTGAAGGGCAGGTTCGACCGTCCGGCCCAGGACATTCCCGGCGTGACGGACAGCCGCGGCGGCGGCGGCGAACGCTCGCGCTGAATGCACGCCTTCCTTGACAGCGCGGGCATACCTGCCAGAATTCAGCTGAGGGGAGGAACGCCATGGTCATCGACAGCATCCACTTCACCCCGCTGGCCTCGTTCGGCGGCGGCCTGCTGATCGGGCTCGGCGCCGCCGTGCTGCTGCTGGCGAATGGCCGCGTGGCCGGCGTCAGCGGCATCGCCGGCGGCTTGCTGCGTCCGGCGCGCGGCGACATCGGCTGGCGCCTCGCATTCTTGCTCGGCCTGCTGGCCGCGCCGCTCGGCTGGCTGGCGCTGCAGGCGATGCCGCCGGCCCAGATCGACCACACGCCCGCGCTGCTGGCGGTGTCCGGGCTGCTGGTGGGCATCGGCACGCGCTTCGGCTCGGGCTGCACCAGCGGCCACGGCGTGTGCGGCATCGCCCGCCTGTCGCCGCGCTCGATCGTCGCCACCCTCTGCTTCGTGGCGGCCGGTTTCCTCACCGTTTACGTGATGCGTCACGTGCTGGGCTGATCATGCCGACCATCACCGCCTTCATTGCCGGCCTGCTGTTCGGCTCCGGCCTGATCCTCTCGGGGATGAGCAACCCGGCCAAGGTGCTGGCCTTCCTCGACCTGGCCGGCCGCTGGGACCCGTCGCTGCTGTTCGTCATGCTGGGCGCAATCCTGGTGGCGGCCGTCGCCTTCCGCGCCGGCGGCGAACGCGCCCGCACCGTGTTCGGCGCCACCGTCCACCTGCCCGGCGCCCGCCACGTCGACGCCAGGCTGATCGCCGGCAGCGTCGTGTTCGGCGTCGGCTGGGGCCTGGTCGGCTACTGTCCCGGTCCGGCGCTCACCAGCCTGGGCGTCGGCGGCTGGCCCACCCTGCTGTTCGTGGCCGCCATGATCGCCGGCATGGCCGTGTTCGAAGTCAGCGAACGCGTCAAAGCCCGGCGCACCTCGGGCGGACCTCCCCAACCCGCAACGGAGACTCCATGAAGCAACGCGAAGACGTCCTGATCGCCGGCGCCGGTCCTACCGGCCTGGTGCTGGCCCTGTGGCTGGCGCGCCAGGGAGTGAAAGTGCGCATCGTCGACAAGACCGCCGGTCCCGGCACGACCTCGCGCGCGGTGGTGGTCCACGCGCGGACGCTGGAATTCTACCGCCAGCTCGGCATGGCCGGCGAAGTGATCGCGTCCGGCATGCCGAACCCCGGCATCAACCTCTGGGTGCGCGGCAAGCGGCGCGCCCACATCACCTTCCTCGACGCCGGCACCGACCTCACGCCCTACCCCTTCATCCTGGTCTTTCCCCAGGACCGGCACGAGCGGCTACTGATCGCCCACCTGGAGCAGATGGACGTCAAGGTCGAGCGCGAGACCGAGCTGCTGGGCTTCGAGCAGCTCGACGACCATGTGCGGGTGCGCCTGCGCGGCCCCGCCGGCGAGGAGACCTGCGAGGCGCGCTACCTGGCCGGCTGCGACGGCGCGCGCTCGCCGGTGCGGCACCAGCTCGGGGCCGACTTCGAAGGCGGCACCTACGACCAGCTGTTCTACGTCGCCGACGTGGTCGCGGGCGGCCCGCCGGCCGACGGCCAGATCCACATCTCATTGGACGATGCCGACTTCCTGGCCCTGTTCTCGTATACGAAAGACGGCCTGGCGCGCCTGATCGGCAGCATCCGCGAAGACCGCGTGGCGCCGGACCGCGAGCTGGGCTTCGACGACGTCAGCGAGCGCGCGATCCGCGGCCTGGGCGTCGAGGTCAAGCAGGTGAACTGGTTCTCGACCTACAGGGTGCACCACCGCCTGACCGAGCATTTCCGCCACGGCCGCGTGTTCCTGCTGGGCGACGCCGCCCACATCCACAGCCCGGCCGGCGGCCAGGGCATGAACACCGGCATCGGCGACGCCATCAACCTCGCCTGGAAGCTGAAGGCCGTCCTGCACGGCGACGCCGCCGACCGCCTGCTCGACAGCTACGACAGCGAACGCCTGGCCTTCGCCCGCACCCTGGTCGAGACCACCGACCGCGTCTTCACCTTCGTCTCCGCCGAGGGCGGCTTCGCGAACTTCGTGCGTACCCGCATCGCCCCGCTGTTCGTCAGCGCGGCCTACAAGGTGGAAGGGGTGCGCGAGTTCATGTTCCGGCTGGTGTCCCAGTGCATGCTGAACTACCACGGCAGCCCGCTCAGCAGCGGCTCGGCCGGCAAGGTCAAGGGCGGCGACCGCCTGCCCTGGGCCCACGGCGCCGCGCTCGACAACTATGCGCCCACCGGGACGGTGGACTGGCAGGTGCATGTGTACGGCCGGCCTTCCGATGCGCTGTCGGGCTGGTGCCACCACGTCGGCCTGCCGCTGCGCGTGTTCGACTGGGAGCGGGCGCATGACCATGCCGGACTGGCGCGCGATGCGGCGTATCTGGTGCGGCCGGACGGGTATGTGGCGCTGGCTGATCCGCAGGCGCGGCCGGAGGGGATCCGGCATTATTTTCGGGATATCGGGTATCAGCGGTTTACAACTTAGCGCCGCTCCCGCCTGCGCGGGGAGTCATTTCGGGCTGTGCCCGGGATGACGGGGTGTGCTTGCCGCCCTCACCCCAACATGGCACTATGCGGCATCAACCCTCTTGTATAGACATGGCATGAATCCGATCCAACTGTTCGACCCCGTCTCCTCGACCTTCACCTACATCATTGCCGGCCCGGACGACAAGGAAGCGGCGATCATCGATCCGGTCGACCAGCACTGGGAGCGCGACCTGGCCCATATCGAGCGGCTCGGCCTGCGCCTGGCCTACATCCTGGAGACCCACGTCCACGCCGACCACGTGACTTCGGCCGGCCGCCTGCGCGCACTGACCGGCGCCAAGGCCGCCGTGCCGAGCGGCTGCGGGATCCCGCCGGCGGAGCTGCAGCTGTGCGACGGCGACACCATCCGCTTCGGCAAGATTGAAACCATTTCGGTGATCCACACGCCCGGCCACACGGCGGGCAGCATGTGCTACGTCTGGAGGGGCAATGTGTTCACCGGCGACACCCTGCTGATCAACGGCTGCGGACGCACCGATTTCCAGGGCGGCAGCGCGGAGGCGCTGTTCGACAGCGTCACCGGCAAGCTGTTCGGCCTGCCCGACGACACCAGGGTCTGGCCGGGCCACGACTACAAGGGGCAGTCGGTATCGACCATCGCTTGGGAAAAGAGGCACAACGCGCGCCTGTCCGGACGCTCGCGCGAGGACTTCGTACAGCTGATGGGGCAGCTGAACCTGCCGAAGCCCAAGCTGATCGACGTCGCCGTGCCGGCAAACCGCAACCTCGGCCTGCCGCACAGCGTCTGATTTACATGCCCGGGCCGCCGCCCGGCCCACCCGGCGGCGGACCGCCACGCCAGCCTTCGCCGTCGCGGCCGCCGCGCTCCCGGCGCTGGGCGCCGCCCTGCACGCCGCCGAAGCGGTAGGACAGGCCGATGAAGGCCATGCGGCCGTCGTAGCGCGTGATCGAGTGCTGCTTCAGGTACTCGGTATCGGTGATGGTTTCCATCTTCTGCGAACGGAACACGTCGCGCACGTCGAACACCAGGGACAGTTGCGGCGTCAGGCTGCGCTTGTAGGTGAAGTTCAAGGTCGCCGTCGGCTCGCGGTAGCCGGTGCCGACGAGGGTCCTGCCCTGGGCGCTGATCATGACCTGCAGCATGTCCTGCGGCGTCGCCTGGTAATTGAGGCGGCCGCGCGCCGTCAGCGAGGTCGCCGAACGCGTGTATTCGGCGCCCGTGATGTCGATCTGCTGCTGCTCGGTGTAGGCCAGGTTGCCGCTGGTGTTGAGCGTCAGCTGCGGCGTGAGCTTGCCGCTCAGGGTGAACTCCAGGCCGCCGGCGCGGTTTTGGCCGCCGTTCTCCAGGGTCGTCAGCAGCACGGTGTCGTTGACCGCCACCTGGCGGCTGCGGATCATGTCGCGGTCGGCGCGGTAGTAGGCGCGCAGGTTGGCGTTCAGCTGGCCGGCCTTGGTTTCGTAGCCGATCTCGAAGGAGTCGGTCTGCACCGGCTTGAGCTTCGGATTGCCGCTCGACTCGTTCAATTCGTCCTGGTAGACGACGAAGGGATTCAGCTGCTGCCCGGTGGCGCGGCGGATCCGGTGCGCGTAGGCGAAACGCAGATTGGTCGTCTCGCTCAGCTTGTAGGTCGCGAAGGCGCTCGGAATCCAGTTCAGGTAGCTGTTGGTGGCGCTCAGCCCGGTCGAGATCTCGTCCAGGTCCATGTGCGTGTGCTCGGTACGCAGGCCGACCAGGGCGCCCCAGCGCTCGTTCACCTTCCATTGGTAAGAGCCGTACAGGGCGGCGTCGCGCTCGTCGACCTCGAAGGCGTTGGTGCGGCGGCCGTTCGCCACCGCGGCGCCGGACACAGGATCGAAGTCGAAGTAGCGGGTATCGAACTGGCTGTCGGTGTCGATGATCTTGTAGCCCAGCTTGACGATGGCGCCGCTTTCGAGCGGGGTTTCGTAGTCGCCGGTGTAGTCGACGATCCTGACCTTGTTGGCGACATCCTGCAGGCTGCCGGTGTCCGTGCCCGAGAAAGGCTGGCCCGGGTCGATGGGGCGCGGCGGCGCGATCAGGTACTGGTTGGCGTAGCGCGCGTCGCTGGAGTTGTCGGTGCTGGAGACGCGCAGGTCCATGCGGAACAGTTCGCCGATCTTCTCGCCCTTGTGGTCCCAGCGGGCGCCCAGGTTCGAGCCGGTGCTGTCGCCACTGGTCTTCTGGGTGCGCACGTAGTCGCTGTACGGGGCGCCGTCGTTGGCGATGACGTAGTGGTTCCGTGTGAAGTTATCGGTATCGCGCTTCGTATAGCCGGCGCTGGCTTCCAGCGTGTCGTCCTGGCCCAGGTTGTATGTCAGCTGGCCGCTCACGCCCGCCATGTCGTTGAGGCCCGTGCGCGTGCCCGTCGTGCTCGTATGCTGGTCGGCACCGGTGCGCGGATCGATGCGGTCACGCTCGGTGTCGGTGGCCTGGTCGCGGCCGTCGTGGCGCACGAAGGCGCGGCCCTGCACGCCCCAGCGTCCGCTGTTGTAGCCGCCGCCCAGCATCGAATTGTAGCGCCCCGCCGTACCGACATTGAGGTTGGCCACGCCCTGTCCACCCGGACGGCGCGAGCGCTTCATCACCAGGTTCAGGATCGGACCGCCGCCGCCCTCGTTGCCGAACTCCGCGCCGGGATTGTTGATGACCTCGATCGAATCGATGTCCTCGGCCGGCATGGCCTGCAGCATCGCGCCGCGCCCTTCTCCCTGCAGCATCGCCGAAGGCTTGCCGTCGACCAGGATCTGCACATTGGTATTGCCGCGCAGGGACACGGTGCCGTCCGGATCGACGCCGACCGAGGGCACGTTGCCGAGCGCATCGGCGGCGCTGCCGTTCGAACTGCTGGCATCGCTCTTGACGTCGTAGACCTGGCGGTCGATGCGGTTGGTCTGGCGTTCGCCGACCACGTTCACCGACTGGACCTTGCCGCCGGTCGCGGCCTGGCCGGACGTGGCGCCGCTCGATGCCGGGGCCGCGGCCGGCGAGCTGCCCGTGGTCTGGGCGATGGCTGGATGCAGGACGGCCAGGTCGCACAAGGCCAGGCCGAGTGCCAGGTAATGGGCGCGGCGGCGGCGGGACGCACCGCCGCCAGGCTTGCGTTGGGAGTGGTTCATTTGATTGTTGTAGGCGTTGAACGAGTCTCAAAAGCGCCGGCCGGACGCAATGCCGGACGAACGACGCGTGCAGGATACCTGAACAGCAGCGGAAGTTGCCGAGACTTACAACTCTTTGCACATGTCAATACGTGCACGGACTGCGACTGGCTGGCGATAATCTCCCCCGCGTGGCAGGCATCGATTATCATTCCTGTCTTTCAGGCAATACACCCAAGGCGGGAACCCGATGGCGCTCCACGAAAACCACCTCAAACGCGGCCTCAAGAGCCGGCACATCCAGCTGATCGCCCTCGGCGGCGCGATCGGCACCGGCCTCTTCCTCGGCGTCGCGCAGACGGTCAGCATGGCCGGCCCCTCGGTCCTGCTGGGCTATGCGGTGGCCGGCCTGGTCGCCTTCCTGATCATGCGCCAGCTCAGCGAGATGATGGTCGACGAACCGGTGGCCGGCTCGTTCAGCCACTTCGCCGACAAATACTGCGGCCGCTTCGCCGGCTTCCTGACCGGCTGGAACTACTGGGTGCTGTACGTCCTGGTGAGCATGGCCGAGCTGTCCGCGGTGGGCATCTACGTTCAGTACTGGTTCCCGGAGATCCCGACCTGGGTCTCGGCCCTCGGCTGCTTCGTGTTCGCCAACGCCATCAGCATGTTCAATGTGCGTGCCTTCGGCGAGACCGAGTTCTGGTTCGCGGTGATCAAGGTGGTCGCCATCGTCGCCATGATCCTGTACGGCATCTTCCTGCTGTTCTCCGGCGGCGCCGGCCCGCAGGCGGGCGTGGCCAACCTGTGGCGGCACGGCGGCTTCTTCGCCCACGGCATCGAAGGCCTGGTGATGTCGATGGCGGTGCTGATGTTCTCCTTCGGCGGCCTGGAAGTCATCGGCATCACGGCGGCCGAGGCGGACAACCCGTCGAAGTCGATCCCGAAAGCCACCAACCAGGCGCTGTGGCGCATCCTGGTGTTCTACGTCGGCTCGCTGGCCGTGCTGCTCTCGCTGTATCCCTGGGACCAGATCAAGCCCGGCGCCAGCCCCTTCGTCCTGATCTTCAAGGCGCTGGACGCCGGCGCGGTCGCCCACGTGTTGAACCTGGTGGTCCTGACGGCCGCCGTCTCGGTCTATAACAGCTGCGTGTATTCGAACAGCCGCATGCTGTACGGCCTGGCGACGCAAGGCCATGCGCCGCGCGCGCTGCTGAAGGTGAACGAGCGCGGCGTGCCGCTGGTGTCGCTGGGCGTGTCGGCGGTGGCGACCATCATCTGCGTGGGCGTCAACTATGCGCTGCCGGGCAAGGCGCTGGGCATGCTGATGGGCCTGGCCGTGGCGGGGATGATGATCAACTGGGCGATGATCAGCTGGAGTCATCTGCGTTTCCGTCAGGCCAAGGCGGCCCAGGGCGCCAAGCCGGTATTCGGCAGCCCCTTCTATCCGGTGACGAACTGGCTGTGCCTGGCCTTCCTGGCCGGCATTTTGGTGATCATGTATATGACGCCGGAGATGCGGGTGTCGGTGTGGTTGATTCCGGTCTGGCTGGTCGTCCTTGGCATCGGCTACCGGATGCGGATGCGTACCCGCGGCACGGCGGCGGCCTGAATTGACAAGGGCCTGCTGCCCGGCCAGAGCAACGCGCCGTAGACACAAAAAATAAGCGGCGCCGCGGCGCCGCTCACCAGTCAGCACGTCAGCCCATCAGAACGCGTGCCGCAACCCGATCATCGCCGACTTGTCCCCCGTCCCCGACTCGATCGCACTACCCACCGTATAGCTCGCACCATTCCGGTTATTGATCTTCGAGATCGCCATATTGATGTCGGTCCGCTTCGACAAGGTATAGCGGTAGCCGATCGCAATCTGCGACGCATCCTGGTTGAAGGCCGTACGGTCATCCTTGTAGATGTACGAGGCCAGCAAGGCGTGCGGGCCGAAGGGCACCGTCAGGCCCACCAGGGCATCGCGGCTGTCGGTCGAGGCGAGCGCCGGGCGGCCATAGGGATTGGCGGTGTTGCGCAGCACCGAGCTGTTCAGGCCGCGGTTCCAGTCGTACAGCCCGTGCAGCTTGACCACGCCGAAGTCGTAGACGGCGGCGATCGTCGTGTTCTTGGCGTTCTCGGTGCCGTGCAGGGTCGCGCTGTCGTTGTTGCGGTTGTGGTAGCCGAGCCGCACCTGCAGCGGGCCATTGGCCCAGGCCAGCGATCCGCCCAGCTGGCGGCCGGAGGCGCTGCTGCCGCTGACTTCACCCGGCGCCGCCACCAGCTCCACGGTGACGCCGTTGGCGGTCGGTGAAATATACTTGACCGTGTTGTCCATGCGGCTGAAGGAATTGCCGCTGGTGCCGAGCAGGTTCTTGGTGTCGCCAACCCAGCCCGAGCCGAAGGGATCGGCGAACACCTGCACCAGGTAGTGCGGGGTGTATTGGCGGCCGAGCAGCACGCTGCCGAAGCCGCCCTGCAAACCGACATAGACCTGGCGCCCGAACAGCAGGCCGCCCTGGCCCGATGCGCCGGTGTCGGGCTGGAAGCCGCTCTCCAGCAGGAACAGCGCCTTCAGGCCGTTGCCCAGGTCCTCGGTGCCCTTGAAGCCGAGCCGCGAACCACCGGTGGTGCCGCCGGTGATCTTGGTTATCGAGCCGGCGGTACCGCCGCTTTCGCGTACCACCGCCGTGTCGAGCATGCCGTAGATGGTGACGTTGCTCTGGGCGCCAGCCAACTGCGATGCTGACGCCAGCAAGGCAGATACGATCAGTTTCTTCCTCATCCGTTGTCTCCGTTTTTTTGTCCGCATTATCTTGGGTTGACCGCCTTTGCAGGCAATGCAAAGGTTAGCACACAGCCAACTAATAGACAGACAGCAATCGCGATCACGCCTGCATTCGTGCTGTTTGTCATGGTTTTCACAACACCCAGCATGTAGGGCGCGATCATGCCGGACACGCTGCCCACCGAATTCGCCAGTGCGATGCCGGCAGCGGCTGCGGCGCCTGTCAATACGGCCGGCGGCAGCAGCCAGAATTGCGAGATCGTGGTGATGATGCCCATGGTCGCCAGGGTCAGCGCCAGCATCGCGATGGCCGTGTTGTCGGCATAGGCCGCGCTCCAGGTCAGGCCGACGGCGCCGGCGACGCCCGCCAGTGCCAGGTGCCAGCGGCGTTCGCGGCGGATGTCGGAGCTGCGTCCGACCAGGATCATGGTAACGGTCGCGGCTGCGTACGGGATGGAGGTCAGCATGCCGATGTCGAATGGGCTGGAGACGCCGCTGGCCTTGATGATGGTCGGCAGCCAGAAGCTGATGCCGTACAGGCCCATGGTGTAGAACAGGTAGATGCCGCTCAGCAGCCAGACGCGCGGGTTCACCAGGCCGTCGCGCAGGTTGTGCAGGTGGCCGCCCTGCTTGTCCTGGGCGAGGTCGTGCTCGATCAGCGACTTCTCGCCGTCGTCGAGCCACCTGGCGTCGGCGACCTTGTCGTCGAGGTAGAACCAGGCCATGCAGCCGAGGATGATGGTCGGGATCGCCTCCAGCACGAACACCCACTGCCAGGCGTGGTGGCCGCCGACGTTGTCCATCGTGCTCATGATCAGGCCGGACAGTGGTCCGCCGATCACGCCCGACATCGGGATGCCGGTCATGAACAGGGCCGTGACCTTGCCGCGGCGGCTGGCCGGGAACCAGTAGGTGAGGTACAGCAGGATGGCGGGGAAGAAGCCGGCTTCGGCGACGCCCAGCAGGAAGCGCAGCGCATAGAAACTGGCCGGCGACTTCACGAACATCATGGCCGCCGAGATCACGCCCCAGGTCACCATGATGCGGGTGATCCACTTGCGGGCGCCCACCTTCAGCATGACGATGTTACTGGGGACTTCGAACATCAGGTAGCCGGCGAAGAAGACCCCGGCGCCCATGCCGTAGACGGCCTCGGACAGGCCGAGGTCGGACATCATTTGCAGCTTCGCGAAGCCGACGTTCACGCGGTCGAGATAGGCGAAGACGTAGCATAGAAAGAGGAAAGGCAGCAGGCGCCAGGCGACCTTCGAATACGCCCTGGACGCTTCGTCGATCGTGGACGCGCCTACTGCTACTTTGGTTGAGCTCAGCATTGTTTTGTCTCCAGATATGGTTGTGGAGCGTGCCCGGTATGGCGGCATCTCGTGGATGCCGCTTCCGTGGTCTGTCGCCCCCGATATGACCGCCCGTGGTCGGCGGCTTGAAACAATGGAGCAGCGGGATAGCTAACTGAACATCGGTCGAACCTCAGTTGAACATATCGGGCTGCGTTTTTGCCAATTGGTCAAAAATCGGCTGGAAGTGCAGCCAGCCGATGTATTCGCTGCCGACGTGCTCGCGGCTGTAGCGCGAGCGGTCCGGCGGCACCATCACCGGCTTGATGCCGGTCGCTTCGATCATCAGCTGCTGCCGGCAGCAGCGTTCCAGCGCGATGAACCAGAAGGCGGCCGACTCGATGCTGTGGCGGCTGGCGGTCAGCAGGCCGTGGTTCTGGTGGATCGCCGCCTTCACGCCCTTGAACCAGTCGCACACCGACAGCCCCGCCTTTTCCTCCACCGCCACCTGGCCCGCCTCTTCGCGGATCACGACGTGGTCTTCGAAGAACGCCGCGGCGTCCTGGCTGATCGGATCGAGTTCGCGGCCCAGCGAGGCGAAGGCGGTGCCGTAGACGGTGTGCGCATGGCACATGGCGACGATGTCCGGATGGGCCTCGTGCACCGCGGCGTGCAGCACGAAGCCGGCGCGGTTGATCGCGTACTCTCCCTCGACCACGCGGCCCTGGTGGTCGGCCAGGATCAGGTTCGACAGCTTCACCTGCGAGAAGTGGACGCACATCGGGTTGGTCCAGTACAGCTCCGGGTGCTCGGGGTCGCGCACCGTCAGGTGGCCGGCGAAACCGTAGTCGAAACCGTGCTGGGCGAAGGCGCGGCAGGCCGCGACCAGGCGCTCCTTGCGGTGGCGGCGCTCCTGGGCCGGATCGTCGAAGGACGGGATCTCGGGATAGATGACGTCGGCCTGGCGCGGATGGTAGATCGATCGCAGCGCGTCCTTCTGCGACTGCGCGATGCGCTCCGCCTCGACGGCGGCGAACTGTTTTACTTTGTCCAGCATTTTGTCTCCTTGAGAATCAGTTGGCTTCTAAATCGTCATCCCCGCGAAGGGGGGATGACGCAAACCTTTAAAGGTCCAGCACAAGCACCGGGCTGGTGGCGCGCGACACGCAGGCCGTCAGGAACTGGCCGTGCTCGTCGTCGCCGAGGATGTAGTCGCGGTGGTCGACCTCGCCCTCGAGGTAGCGGATCTTGCAGGTGGCGCACAGGCCGGCCTGGCAGGAGGTCTCGATGCGGATGTTGTTCTGCTCGAGCACGTCGGCGATGCTGCGGTCGGCCGGGACTTCGAGCAAGGCGCCGCTGCTGGCGATCTTCACCATGAAGGCGCCCGGCTCCAGTGTCGCCGCACCAGCAGGCGGCTCGGGCGCCTTGAAGTGCTCGAAGTGGACCGTGCCGGCCGGCCAGTGGCTGGACACTTCCGCACAGGCCTTCATGAAGCCGGCCGGGCCGCAGTAGAACAGGTGGGTGCCCTCTTCCGGCTCGCGCAGCAGCGCAGCGATATCGAGGCCGTCGGCCGGATTGCCGTGGTCGAAATGGTGCACCAGCTTGCCGTGTTCCCAGGCGATGCCGAGTTCTTCCCTGAACGCGGCGCAGCCGGGATTGCGGGCGCAGTAGTGCAGCTCGAAGGGAATGCCGGCCCGGTCGAGCGCATGCGCCATGGCCTTCAGCGGGGTCACGCCGATGCCGCCGGCCAGCAGGATCACCTTCTTCGCCTGCGGCACCAGTTCGAAGTTGTTGCGAGGTGCGCTGACGGTGGCCAGGTCCTGCACCCGCAACGCGTCATGCAGGGCCTTCGAGCCGCCGCGGCCCTTCTCGTCGCGCAGCACGGCGATCACGTAGCGGTGCCGTTCGGCCGGCGAATTGCACAGCGAGTACTGGCGCGTCATCCCGTTCGGCAGATGAATGTCGATGTGGGCGCCGGCGCTGAAAGGCGGCAGTTCCTCGCCCTGCGGATGCACCAGTTCGTACGAATTGATGCCGCTCGCCTCGAAGCGGATCTGGCGCACCAGCAGCGAGAGCTTGCTCTTGTCGCGGCTGATGATGTGGGTCTGGGTCATTTCCATGTCGGGTCTCCCGCAGGATTACTTCTTGGTCGACTGTTCCAGCTCGTCGAACTTCCGGCGCACGAAGGCCGCGCGTTCGTCGCCCTTGAGGTTTTCGCTTTGCGTGAGGATGGCGACGATCTGGCGCGTCACGTGGCGGCGGCGCGCCACTTCTTCCTCGACGGTCCCGCCTTCGGGCACCTCCAGCACGTTGCCCGAGCAGTAGCTGTTCGGCGCGGCCGCGTTATCGCGCAGCCACTGCGCGAATTCCTGCGGGCCGGCGGCCGGATTGCTGCCGCGGACGGCGTCGCGCAGCATCTTCCGGAACAGGAACACGCCGGCGTCGAACTTGGTCGGGTTCTCCAGCGCGTGCACCGCGATCGGGCGCTGGCTGATGATGGCTTCGTAGTCGCCCGGCGCGTACTGGCACTCCTTGTAGTTGTGGCGTGCGCGGTGGTCCGACGGGATCGGCGGCATGTCTTCGAGCTGGTACTTGCCGAAGCGCTCGGGGCGGCGCATCGCCACCTGGCCTTCGAGGAAGTCGATGGTCTCGTAGCCGACCATTTCCTTGTTGCCGATGCCGCGGGTGTCGATGCCGGGGCCCATCACGCGCCAGCCGATCATCTTCGCATTCACGTCGTCGACCGGCACGGTCCAGCGCACGATGTGGAAGCGCGAGAACAGCTTCTTGTTCGAGCCGTCTTCCGAGGTGTAGGCGTGCAGGCTGAGGTTCGGCAGCACCTGGTGCTGGACGCGCACGAAGAGCTTGTCCTTGTTCACGCGGCGGGCGCCGGCGCAGGCCAGGCCGCGGCCGCCGTGCACGGGAATGAACTGCATGTCCGGCGCAACTTCCATCGAGGCGGCACCGACTTCGTCGAAGGTCGTGCCCTGGTATTGCTTGTTGACGACGTTCTTGGCGGAGTGCAGCGCGGTCGGGTGGAAGTTGTCGGCGGCGTTGTCCTGCACCTGCAGCCAGTTACAGTGCTGGAAGTTACTGTAGGGGACCAGCTCGTCGCCCTCGGCCACCGTGAAGTTGCCCTCCCATTCAGGAAAAGGCGGTTCCTCTTCCGGCGGCCCCATATAGGCGAACACCAGGCCGTGGCGCTCGAAGGCCTTGTACGCGCCTTGCTTGATGGAGCAGGCGTACTTCTCGGCCTCCTTTTCCTCGCCCTTCGGGAAAGGCACGTGCAGGCAGCTGCCGTCGACGTCGAACACCATGCCGTGGTAGCAGCACATGATGCCCTTTTCCTGGATCGCGCCGTATTCCAGCGAGGCGCCGCGGTGCACGCAGTGGGCGTGCAGCAGGCCGACGCGGCCGGAACCGTCGCGGAAGGCAACCAGCTCTTCGCCGAGGATCTTCAGGAAGTGCGGGGTATCGGTCAGCTCCATCGACATGCAGACCGGATGCCAGAAGCGGCGCATGTACTCGCCCATCGGCGTGCCGGGGCCGACCTCGGTCAGCTCCGGATCGTGGCCCGGCACTTTATTCGTGTGATAGCCGCCGTAAGGGATCAGCTTTTTCGCAACCGGCTGGGTCTGGGCTGCGGCTTCGGCGGTCTTGTCGCGGGTGTTCATTGTGTGTCTCCTCTGGCTCGATGAAGGCTGCGTCCCGGGGGCGCATCCGTGTTCCGTATTCTGTATACAAAGCATACAGACAAAATTTTTTATCGCTCTCACAGTTTGCAATCGGAATCTCCCACGCCTCCGGATCACTCTGTGTTCTGTATACAGAATACATTCTTCGCTTACCCGGCGCGATTGTCAACCGATTTTTTGTAGCGCGCGCTCCTGCTCCGGTAACGCGGCTTAATAAATTGACTTCGGGTCGCGTAGACGTATACTGAATACAAAGGTGAACACATGCTCAAACAACTCTCGAAAGTCCAGGTACGTCCCGACCTCGTCGACCAGGTCTATCAAACGCTGCTGGACGCCATCAGCGACGGCTCGCTGCCGCCCGGCGCCCGCATCACCCAGGAAGAAATCGCCGAGCAGATGGACGTCTCGCGCTCGCCCGTGCTGCAGGCCCTGCGCCTGCTGAAGAAGGATGGGCTGGTGAAGGACGCGCCGGGACGCGGCGTGCTGGTGGCGGAACTGGATCCGCAATGGATCGGCAGCCTCTACCAGGTGCGCGGTGCGCTCGACACCCTGGCGGCGCGCCTGGCCGCCCAACGCAAGGCCGCGATCGACCCGCAGATCATCGCCAACGGCCGCAAGGCCTCGCGCGGCAAGGACGTGAAAGCGATGATCGACGCCGACATCGCCTTCCACACGGCCATCTACCATGCCTCGGGCAACCCGCTGATCTTCGAGACGACCCAGTTCCACTGGGTGCATCTGCGGCGCGTGATGGGCGCGGTGCTGCAGTCGGCGACGCAGCGCGAATCGATCTGGGACGAGCACGAGGCGATGGCGCAGGCGATCGCCGACGGCGACGTCGTGCGGGCGGTCGAGATGTCCGACCATCACGCGACCGAGGCGCGGCAGAACCTGGTGGCGCGCCTGAATGAAGTCCTGAGCCATCGGGTGGCATGAGGCGCGTTGCGTTAGCCTGGGCGGCGATGGCGCTGTCGGCATCGGCTGTGGTGCTGGCCGCCGGTCCCTATCCGAACACCGCCAGCTTTGGCGTTCCGTTTTCAAGGGATGAGGACTGGTACAAGCAGTGCATGCGGGTCGAACAACTGCAGCCGGCGCCTGCGCAAGTCAGGACGGCACCAGACTGCAGCGCCACCGACCTCTATGACCGCAAGCGCAGCCAGGCCAGCACGTCGCAGGCCGAATGGGACCAGGTCCGCGCCTGCGCGCTGGCGAAGCACGACAATGCCGTGCTGATGATGCTGTATGCGAACGGCTATGGCGTGCCGCGCGATACGGACCGGGCGATCCGCCATGCGTGCAGCGTCGATCGGGTCGCCAAGGCCGAGATGGAATCGCGCATCGAACATCTGCGCAAGGGACAGCAAGCGGGCAAGCCCTTCGATCTCTGCGATGACATTACCAGCGGCTCTATGGGCGCCGTCTGCACCGCCCGACGTGAAGCGCAGGACAGCCGGCTGCGCGACGCACGCCTCGAACGCGCCTCATCTACGCTGCCGGCCGCGAGCCGCACGGCACTCGCCAGGCTGCGCCAGGCGGCCGAGCGCTACGCCGCCGAAGCGGGGAGCGCCGAGACCGACATGCAGGGCACCGCGGCGGCGGACTTCGCACTCCAGAACCAGGCAAGGCTGCGCGAGCAGACGATGCAAACCATGCTCGACACCATGGCCGGCAAGCTGCCGCCCGCCTCGGCCGAAGACTTCGCGCAATCGGACCGCCAGCTGAACGAGACCTATGGCAAGGTCATGGCGATTCCGTCGACCCAGGACGACCATCCCGACCGGATCGGCGACTCGACCATCGAACACGCCAGCGTCCGCAAGGACCAGCGCCTCTGGCTGGCCTACCGCGACGCCTTCCTCGCCTTCCGCGCCAGCCTGCCTTCGGGTTCGAACGCGGATGCGATCAGGACCTTGCTGACCTCCCAGCGGAGCGCCGGGTTGCGCGCACTCAAGGGCGATCGCTAGCGCGGACGGACGTCGACGGTCAGGGTCGAGAGGCAGGAATCCATCAGCATCGCGGACACGTAGACGCCGGGATCGCGCGGGTTGATCCCCTCGTAGCGGATGTCGTGGAGAGTGCGCATCGGACCGCCGAAGCTATCCTGCGGCGGCGGCACGCCCGTCCATCGGCCGGGATGTCCAAGCAGGCCGTCGAGCTCTTTCAGCCTCACGCAGGCGCCGCGCTCGGGAAAGGTGAAGTACAAGTGCGTGCTCCCGGCGCCGGGCTTGCGCGGATTCGGGAGGTAGTAGCTGCTCAGTGCCGGCGCGCGCAGTGAGACGCCGTTGTCGTAAGCGCAGGACGACTCCTCGGAGCGACATTCGCGCGCCGTATAGCGGCCAGGGAAGCTCTGCCCGAGCTGCCGTGGCGTGATCGATTCGGGATGCTGGATCAACCAGGCCACCTTTTTCAGCAGCGCCACCGTCTCGGCCTTCTGGCGCCTGGCTGGCTTCGAATCGACCGCCCGGGCTTCCGATGTGAGCAGGCATGCGGCCGACACCAAGGCGACCAGATTCGCGGATGAGTGCCATCTCGCCAGCGGTCTTCCCGATCCGAACCGGCGTAAAAGGCCTGTCCGATCTCGAAGAAGTGGCCGCCCCGCCATGCAATGGGTCATGAAGCACCGCTTAGTGTGCATCCCCCAGGACGCGCAAGTGGTCGATCGCGACGACGTTGCCCTGCGCGGCGGCCTTGGCGTACAAGCGGTGCGCTTCGGCGATATCCCTGGGAACCTGCTTACCTGACTCGTATTTTGAAGCCAGCGCGATCTGCGCCATGGGCTGCCCGGCTTCCGCCGCGCTGATCACCAGCTTCAGGCCCGCCGCCTGCTCTGCCTCGGTCCTGCTTGGCGCGCTCATCAGCGTGCCAAGCGCATAACGCGCTTCCAGGTTGCCGTCGAGGACGGCTTGCTGGAGTCCCTTCCACAGCTTGCCGCTCGACGGCTCCATCGTCCAAACATACTGAACCTGCCCCCACATCGCCACCGGCCGGTCGTTGAGCGTCCCAGGCGTATGGGGACACTTCTTGAAGGCGGTCTGCGCGGCCTGGTCGAGGTCGGCCGAACCGCTGGACAACAGGATTTTCGTATCGAGCACGGCGCCGCTTTCATCCACCTGGACGCCGACGATGACGAGGCCTTCCTCGCCCCTTCTCAAGGCCGGCTTTGGATAGCCGGGAAACTTGCACTGCGCCGCGTCTATCGAGGGCAGCTTGAACCGGGTTTCCTCGGCAAGCGCGGATCCTCCCGTTTGCGACAGGGCCGCGGCGAGAACGAGGGTCAAGCTGATCCGCTTCATGGGGGCACTCGATACGGAAGTAACTGGAATGACAATCTTAGGGTATTGTCAACACGGCCACAAGCCTTGATGGCGCCGGCGCGCAATCAACCCTTGTCGTCCCCGGCAAAGAACGGCGCCCCGATCTCGAAGAAGTGGCCGCCCGCCACGTAATGGATGCTGCGCATGCCACCCTCGTCCATCGTCCAGTGCGCGCCGTCGAACACGGCAGGGTCGGCCCAGGCAGCCACGACTTCGCCGAGGAAGAGGTCGTAGGCCTGCTGGATATGCGGTTCCGGAATCAGCCGGCACTCCAGCCAGCCCAGGCAGCCTTCGACCAGCGGTGACGATCACGGTCGGGCCGTGATTCATCAGGCGGTAGGCTTTGCTTAACTCGATTGCGACGCGGTCGCTCATCCTGCTGCTCCTTTTGAACGGCCGCGTGCGTGCATCAATGCCCCGGCATCACCATCAGCTGCAGCCCCGAAGGCGTCTGCGCCGCATGGTAGACACGCTGGGTCGCGGCCTTGAAGTCTTCCGGCTTCGCCTTCGGAATCGAGGTGTAGGTCTGCGGGTTCAGGTCGATCAGCGGGAACCAGGAACTCTGCACCTGCACCATGATGCGGTGGCCGCGCCGGAAGGTGTGGTTGACGTCGCCCAGATGGTAGCTGATCGCCTCGATTTTGCCCGG
>Ga0308170_10001407_pt1 | contig 23078 bp, 19 predicted proteins | sample PhyBR2_2_FD_202136 | JGI IMG/M metagenome (GOLD analysis project Ga0308170, IMG submission 202136) | Phyllosphere microbial communities from UC Gill Tract Community Farm, Albany, California, United States - DLSLSB.R2 | ecosystem: Host-associated > Plants > Phyllosphere > Unclassified | place...
CGGCGTCGGTGTGGCCGACGGCGGCTGCCGCCCCCGCCGCGACGATGAGGCGGATGGCCTCCAGACCGCCATCGAGCTCCGGGGCGACGGTGACCTGACGCACGGTTCCGCGGCCGGCGTCGAGCAGGCGCTGCACATCCGTGGGCGCGGGGGCACGGAGCAGTTCAGGCGCGTGCGCGCCCTTGTGTCCCGGGTCGAGGAACGGGCCCTCCAGGTGCGAGCCGAGCAGATCGTGGTCGGTCTGCATGAGGTCGGCGACCATGCCGACGCGGGCGGCGAGCTCGTCGAGCGTGGCGGTGATCAGCGAGACCACGGCACGTGTGGTGCCGTGAGTGCGGTGCATCGCACGGGCGGTGCGGATCGCGTCGACCCCGTCGTCGAAGGCCGCGCGCGCGCCGCCGTGGCCGTGGATGTCGACGAAGCCGGGTGTGAGGATCGCGCCGGGGCCGGCCGCCTCGGCCGCGTCGACGACGAGATCAGCGGGAGCCCAGGCGGATCCGGTGCCGCGGTCTGAGATCACGCCGGATTCGAAGCGGACCCAGCCGTCCTCGATGACGGCGCCGCCCGAGATGATGCGGGCGGAGTGGATGACGATCGACGCATTCTCCGAGGATCGCGCGACCTCGTCCGGGGTCCCTCGTTCGGTCGAAGGCTCGCGCGACTCATGATGCAGGGGCATGAACAAAAGGTACCGCGTCTGACGTGACCCCGGAGGTGATGCGTTCCTATCGCCTGGCCGCCGGCTGCTTCACGACGTAGATCGTGCCGGTCGTGACCGCCTCCTCGAGCTTCTCCAGCGTGTGGCCACGAGTCTCCGGGACGAACCGCCAGACGAATACCAGCGCAAGCGCTCCGACCACCGCGAAAAGCAGGAACGTCCCGTTGATGCCGACCGCCTGCACAAGGGAGAGGAAATACAGCGACAGGAACCCGTTCGTGATCCACAGCACGAACACCGACACACCCATGCCGAAGCCACGCATGTGCAGCGGGAAGATCTCGGAGAGGTAGACCCACACGGCGACGTTCAAGAAGGTCTGCATCGAGCCCACGAAGATCACCACGAGGAGCAGGATCACCCAGGGGCGAGCGGGGTTGCCGATCGGCAGGGCCGACGAGGCGATCGCGATGAGCAGATGCGACAGCGTCGTGAGGGACAGGCCGATGAGGAACGTGGTCCGCCTGTTCAGGCGGTCCATCATCGACACGGCGATGACACCGCCGACCACGGCGATGACGCCGGGTGCGATGTTGGCGATCGAGGCGCCGACGGCACCGAAGCCCGACTCGCGCAGGACGTTCTGCCCGAAGTACATGATCGAGTTGATGCCGGTGAGCTGCTGCGCGACTCCCATCCCGATTCCGATCAGCAGGATGCGGAGCAGGTTCTTGTTGGACAGCACGGCCCGCCAGCCGAGTTGCTCCTCGCTGCGCTCCTCCTGGGCGACCTCGAGGATCTCGTTCATCTCCGACTCGGCGCGACTCTGCGTGCGGATCGTGCTCAGCACGGCGAGCGCGGCATCCGTACGGCCCTTCTCCACGAGCCACCGCGGGGACTCCGGCATGCGCAGCATGCCGAAGAACAGCGCGAGGGCGGGCAGTGCGCAGACCGCAAACATGATCCGCCACACTCCGGGGAGATGACCGAGGGTGGTGAAGATGATCGCGTTGACGACGAACGCCGCCAGTTGGCCCACCACGATCGCGAGCTCGTTGCGCCCCGCGATCGAACCGCGGATCTCGTAGGGGGCGAGCTCCGCCAGGTAGACGGGCACGACCGTGGATGCTCCTCCGACGGCGAGCCCGAGCAGCACGCGACCGGCCACGAGCACGCCGAATGACGGCGTCGCGACCACGACGACGGTGCCCAGGAAGAAGAGCACGGCGAGCAGGATGATGCTCCTGCGGCGCCCGCGCGCGTCCGAGAGCCGTCCGCCCGCGAGCGCCCCGATCGCGGCGGCGAAGACGAGAGCGCTCGCTGCGACGCCCTCGGTGAAGGCGTTCAATCCGAGCTCGGCCGACATCGGGGAGAGCGCTCCGTTGGTCACGCCGGTGTCGTAGCCGAACAGAAGCCCTCCGAAGGTCGCGACGAGCGCGACAAGGCCAAGTCTCTTGCGGTATGGCCCGGGGGTCAGAGCCGGCAACGTGCTCTGGAGGGGAGAGGAAGACATGCGGTACTCCTTTGTCCTGTCAAACTCTATATGTCATATCAAAGCATGGTTTGTTACTCCTCGGCAACCCGCGATGGCTCGCGGGCCACCCCGTTCTTGGCTTGGGGATAAATAACTGAATGTAACAATGTCCAGACAAAGCTTGACAGGTCATTCGGACATGGACGAGGGTGGGCACGAACGCGGGCGATGGTGCCGCAGCCAGACATCGAAGCCGACGATCCCGGTCGGTCGGGGACCCCTGGCCTCATCCGATTCCGCGACAGCCGCTTTCTGCTCTGTCGCACCACGAAAGGAACACCAATGACGTTTGTTTCACTTCGGAAGGTCGCCGCCGCCGGTGCGGTTGCCGCGACCTTGGCGCTGGCGCTCACGGCGTGCAGCGGGGGCGGCGCCGCGCAGACCGGCAACGGAGACGCCAAGGCCGCGGGCGGCAATGGGAGCTCCGGCTACAAGATCGCGATGATCACTCACGAGACCCCGGGCGACACGTTCTGGGACAAGATCCGTGCGGGTGCGCAGCAGGCGGCGAAGGACACGGGCGTCACGCTGACGTACTCCAACGACCCGCAGGCGGACAAGCAGGCCCAGTTGATCCAGACCGCCATCGACTCCAAGGTCGACGGCATCGCAACGACTCTGGTGACCCCCGATGCCCTCGCGGGCTCGGTCGCGGCCGCGAAGAAGGCCGGCATCCCGCTGGTCGGCTTCAACTCCGGCATCGATCAGTTCAAGCAACTCGGGGCGCTGATGTACTTCGGATCGGACGAGAATCTCGCCGGAAACACGGTGGGGGAGAAGCTCGCTGCAGAAGGCATCAAGCACCCGCTCTGTGTCATCCAGGCGGCAGGTTCCGTGGCGCTCGAGGCGCGGTGCACCGGCGTCAAGGAGAAGCTCGCAGGGACGGAGAACATCCAGGTCAACGGCTCCGACGACTCGGCCGTCGTGTCGAGCCTGCAGGCGAAGCTGACCCAGGACCCGTCGATCGATGCAATCGTCACGCTGGGTGCACCGATCGCGCTCGATGCGATCAAGGCGCAGGCGCAGGACGGCAGCAAGTCGAAGCTCGTCACCTTCGACCTGAACGCGGACGCCGCGCAGGCGATCAAGGACGGCAAGATCGAGTTCTCCATCGACCAGCAGCCCTATGTCCAGGGCTACATGGCCGTCACCTCGCTGTTCCTCTACCTGAAGAACGGCAACGACATCGGCGGTGGCAAGGCGGTCCTGACGGGCCCGTCCATCGTCGATTCCAGCAACATCGACAAGATCCTGCCGTTCACCAAGAAGAACACGCGCTGACCCGAGCGCTTCCACAGAGACCGCCGTGCGGACCGATCCCTTCGTCCCGCACGGCGGTCGCCGGACGCCGCGCCACCCCGGCGCCGCGTCCGAGCAGGTCATAGACAAAGGAGTTCTGCAATGACTCAGGAGCTCGAAACGGCCACGGCGGGCGCACCGTCGGAGGCCTCGAACCGGGTGAGGCTCGGCTGGTCCAACCGGCTGCTCGCCCGGCCCGAGATCGGCGCCTCGGTCGCCGCCGTCATCATCCTGGTGTTCTTCCTCGCGATCGCACCGTCCTTCCGGTCGGCCGAATCGATCTTCACCGTGCTGTACCAGGCCTCCACCATCGGCATCGTCGCCGTCGCGGTCGGCATGCTCATGATCGGCGGCGAATTCGACCTCTCCGCCGGTGTCACGGTCACCACGGCCGGTCTCGTCAACGCGCTGTTCAGCTACTATCTCGGCGTCAACCTGATCATCGGCGCGCTGCTGTCACTGCTCTTCTGCCTGGGCATCGGATTCCTGAACGGTTACCTCGTGATGCGCACAGGCATTCCGAGCTTCCTGATCACCCTGGGCTCGTTCTTCGTGCTCCAGGGGGCGAACCTCGGCATCACCAAGCTCGTCTCCGGCACGGTGTCAAGTCCGAACATCTCGCAGATGGGCGGCTATGACGTCATGTCGGCGGTCTTCTCCGGATCCTTCCAGGTCGGCGGCGTCACCGTGTGGAACACCGTCCTGTTCTGGTTCGCCTTCGTCGCCCTGTCGGCGTGGATCCTGCAGCGCACCCGCATCGGCAACTGGATCTACGCGGTCGGCGGCAACGTCGACTCCGCCCGTGCCGTCGGCGTGCCGGTCAGGCGTGTGAAGATCGGCCTGTTCATGACCGTCTCGTTCCTCTCGTGGTTCGTCGGCATGCACACGCTGTACCGGTTCAACACCCTGCAGGCGGGCAACGGCGTCGGCAACGAGTTCCTCTACATCATCGCCGCCGTGGTGGGCGGCACCCTGATGACGGGTGGCTTCGGCAATGCGATCGGCGTCGCGATCGGCGCGTTCATCTTCGGCATGACCTCGCTGGGCATCGTCTACGCGGGCTGGGATCCGAACTGGTTCCGCAGCTTCCTCGGTATCATGCTCGTGCTCGCCGTGATCGTGAATCTGTATGTGAAGAAGCTCTCGACTGCCAGGAAGGTGGGTTGACGACCATGTCCGATGCACTGCATTCCGCGGACCCGTCCGGTAAGGGGACGACCTTGATACGGATGTCCGACGTGGGAAAGACCTACGGGGCCGTCCGGGCGCTGAAGGGAATCAACCTCAGAGTGAACGCGGGCGAGGTGACCTGCGTCCTGGGCGATAACGGCGCCGGCAAGTCCACCCTGATCAAGATCATGGCGGGTCTGCACGACTACAACGAGGGCACCATGATGGTGAACGGCGAGGTCGCGTCGTTCAACTCACCGCGCGACGCGCTCGCCGCCGGCATCGCGACGGTCTATCAGGACCTCGCGGTCGTCGGACTGATGGAGGTGTGGCGCAACTTCTTCCTCGGTTCCGAGCTCGTGTCAGGGAAGTACCCGCTCGCGAGTATGAGGGTCCGCGACATGAAGCGGATCGCCGACGAAGAGCTGCGCAAGATGGGCATCGTGGTCAAGGACATCGACCAGCCCATCGGCACCCTCTCCGGCGGTCAGCGCCAGTGCGTCGCGATCGCCCGTGCGGTGTATTTCGGTGCCAAGGTGCTGATCCTCGACGAACCCACGGCGGCTCTCGGCGTGAAGCAGTCCGGCGTGGTGCTGAAGTACACCGCAGCGGCACGGGAGGCGGGGCTCGGCGTGGTGTTCATCACCCACAACCCGCACCACGCCTACCTGGTGGGCGATCACTTCGTGATCCTCAAGCTGGGCCAGGCGGTGCTGGACAGGACGCGGGGCGAAGTCACCCTCGATGAGCTCACGCGGCAGATGGCCGGCGGCGACGAACTCGCGGAGCTGAGTCACGAGCTCAAGGAGCTCGGCGGCATGACCTCGGCGCTGAAGACGATCGAACCGGGGCGCTGAGAGGGGCGGTGAGGGGAGGGTCGGCGGTCGCCGGTCCTCCCCTTCGCCGTGCGGCGGGGGCGGCGAGACAAGCCGGATCTCGGGACCGAAATCGTTTGACAGGACATACGAACAATCTTTAGAATTGGACGCGGGAGCGATTCACCCGGCTCCCGCACACGCCGCGCAGTTTCTGCGCTGAGCACGGGAGAGATCGTGAGCATCGACGACATCGGAGTCGCCGTCATCGGCGCAGGCATGGCGGGCAAGGCCCACGCCGCCGCCTATCGCAACGCCACTGCCGTGTATCGGGCGGCCCTGCCACCCGTTCGCCTGGTGGCGATCGCGGACGCCTACGAACCGGTCGCCGCGGACACCGCGGGCCGTTGGGGTTACGAGCGGTACGAGACCTCGTGGCAGCGCATCGTGGACGCGGACGACATCGACGTCGTGTCGATCGTCGTCGCGAACGCGCTGCACCGCGAGATCGCGGACGCGCTGCTCGCCGCGGGCAAGCACGTGCTGTGCGAGAAGCCGCTCTCGGACTCCATCCAGGACGCGGAGGCGATGGTGCGAGCCGCGGAGGGCGCGAGCGGCATCGCCCGTCTCGGACTCACCTTCCGACGCTCGCCCGGATTCGCGTTCCTGCGCTCGCTCGTGCAGGACGGCACCCTGGGTCGTGTATTCCACGTCGACGGCGCGTATTGGACCGACTACGGATCCGACCCGCGCACTCCCATCAGCTGGCGGTACAAGGGTCCGGCGGGTTCCGGAGCCCTGGCGGACGTGGGCAGCCACCTCAGCTACCTCGCCGAGTTCGTCGCCGGATCCGACATCACGGCCGTCCGTGGCGGACACCTCAGCACCGTGATCGCCGAACGGCCGAAGCCCCTGGGAGTGATCTCGGGGCGTGGAGACGTCGAGGTGTCGGAAGAGACCGACACGGTGGACAACGACGACCTCGCGGTGTTCTCCGCCGACTTCGCCAACGGCGCGAGCGGCACCTTGCAGATGTCCCGCGTGGCCGCAGGACACCCGAACACGCTCACCGTCGCCGTGCACGGCGAGCGCGGCGCGGCGCGCTTCGATTTCCGCAATCCGGGTCAGGTCGAGCTGTACCTGCCCGACGAGAACCCGGTCAACGCGGGCTGGCGCACGATCGTGCTGGGGCCGGGACATCCGTACTGGCAGGGCGGGCTGCCCATGGATGCTCGCGGAGTCGGGATCGGGCAGAACGACGGCTTCGTCTTCCAAGCCCGCGCGATGCTCGAGGAGGTCGCCGGGCTGCCCGCAGCAGAGTCGCTTCCCCGCAATGCGAGCTTCGCCGCCGGCCTGCGCAACCTGCGGCTGCTCGACGCCGCGACCCGCTCCGCCCTGGCCGGCGGTGCCTCCGTCGAAGTGCCGCCCGTCGAGGATGTCCTCGTCCGCTGATCGCGTGACCCCGTACAACACCAGAAGGGAACCCCATGCGCCTCGGCGTCTACAACGCGATCCTGCACGACCGCTCCCTTCCGGAAGCGCTTCAGGTCATCGCGGACCTCGGCCTGACCGGCATAGAACTGAACACGGGAGGCTTCCTGCCTGCTGTGCACATCCCCTCCCTCGAAGACGTGCTCGTCTCCGACGCAGCCAGGGACGACTTCCTCGGTGTCTTCGAAGGCACCGGCGTCGCACCCGCGGGCCTGAACTGCAACGGCAACCCCCTGCACCCCAATCCCGAGATCGGGCAGAAGCATGCGGAGGATGTGCGCCGCTCCATCAGGTTTGCCGAGCGGATCGGACAGCACAGGGTGGTGACGATGTCGGGCCTGCCCGGGGGCGAGCCCGGCGCGCGGCGACCGAACTGGATCGTGAACGCGTGGAACTCGGGTTCGCTCGACGTGCTCGACTACCAGTGGGACATCGCCGCGGCGTTCTGGCGTGAGATCGACGCGCTCGCGGGAGACAATGACGTGAAGGTCGCGCTGGAACTGCATCCGCAGAACCTGATCTTCAACGTCGCCGACGTGCACCGCCTCGTCGAGCGCGCGGGCGTGCAGAACATCGGCGTCGAGCTCGATGCGTCCCACCTGTTCTGGCAGCAGATGGATCCCGTCGCCGTCGTCCGTCAGCTCGGCGGTCTCGTCTACCAGGCGGCGGCCAAGGACGTCCGCGTCAACGCCGAGCATGCCGCGCTCTACGGGGTCCTCGACAACTCCTTCCGCAGGCGCCGGCCCGATGAGGACAGGATGAACCTCGGTGGTGACGAGTGGGCGAACGAGTGGCCGAAGGAATCGGCCTGGGACTTCGTCGCGCTAGGCAAGGGACACGACGTGACATTCTGGACCGAGTTCCTGCGTGCCCTGCACGAGGTGGACCCGGACATGTACGTCAACATCGAGCACGAGGACGTCTCGCTCGGCCCGATCGAGGGCCTCGAGGCGGCCGCCTCGGTCTTGAAGGCTGCAGACGCCGCACTCACGGCAGACCTCTGACGCCGGCCCCGGCTCGCGCCGGAGACGTGAAGGCGCCTCACCGATCCCGGTGAGGCGCCTTCACGTTCGTCGTATCACGCGCGAACTGCGGGGATCCGATCCCGGTCCCGAGTGCTGCTGGTGTAACCGTGCGCGATCGGGAGGCCATCGGCTCCGAGCCCCACGAACACGATCTTCTCGATGGCTAGGATGCGCTGGCGCGTGATCATGTTCCGCACCTCGGCGCGCATGGTCACGGAGGTGCGGCCGAAAGCCGTCGCATGGATCCCCAGCTCGATCAGATCCCCTTGCACGGCGGAGCTTACGAAGTCGATCTCGGACATGTACTTGGTGACCGCCCGGGGATTGCCTAGCTGCAGGATGGCGTAGATCGTCGCCTCCTCATCGATCCAGCGCAGCAGGCTGCCGCCGAAGAGCGTGCCGTGCGCGTTCAGGTCCTCGGGCTTCACCCAGCGCCGGGTCGTGAAGTCGAGCGTCTCGTCCGATGCCTCCCGCTGCGCCATGTCACACCGGAGGCAGCAGCACGTCGCGCACGACCTGGTCGAGCGCCTCGTCGGCCTCGAGGAATTGGCGCAGGGTGCGCACTGTCGCCCCGAACGACTCGAACTCGTCTGGTCTCATGCCGTCGACCTCGTAGGCGCGGCGGAACTCGGGGAGCTTGGCGAGCAGCGTCTCAACGATCTGCGCGTCTACCGGCACATCGATGCGGTCCTCCACCTCGATGTCGTTCTCGTTGATCCTGGCCTGCCAATCGAACGGCGGCGAGACGACGAGGTCGCCGCCCTGCAGCTCCGACCATTGCAGGTGGTTGCGGAAGGCGGCGGAGAGCACTCGAGAGCGGAACCCGCGCTCGGTGAACACGTGGTGCGCGCGCTTGAGTGCAGCCACCCCTGCCCACTCCAGGTACCCGGGTTCGATAAGGATGCGATGCTTCGCAGCCCAGAACTTCAGCCAGTCGTCCAGCCGGCCTCCCATGAGCGTCACCACGGAGCCGAACTCGCGGTCGGGGAGGCCCTCTGCGGCGCGCCGGTCGAGACCTCGCTCGATGGCCTCGGCCGAGGCGACCGCCTGCGCCACGGTGAAAGACACCGTCACGTTGATGCTGACGCCCCGATAGGTGGCCTCCTCGATCGCCGCGAGCCCGACCTCGGTCGCGGGGATCTTCACGATGATGTTCTCGGCGAGCCCGGCGAAGTGCACGGCCTGCGCCACGAGCGCATCCGCGTTGCGGTGCAGACGTGGATCGGTCTGCAGGGAGAGCCGGCCGTTGCGGCCGCCCGACGTCCGGAACGCTGGCTCCAGGAGCTTCGCGGCGCCGATCGAGAGTTCCTCGACGACCTTCCAGCCGAGCTCGGACTCGGAAGCGTCGGGGAACTGCGCGGCGAGCTCAGCGATGCGCGGTCTCCAGGTTTCGAGGTGCGCCTTCACCACGGTCAGCGCGATGACCGGGTTGCAGGTCGCCCCGACCGCACCGAACTCGATGGATCTCGCCAGCTCTGCCGGATCGGCGGAGTCGTTCCAGAGAACGGTGGGGAAGCGCTCCGCGGCGCGTCGCGTCGCCGATTCCGCGGTCATGCGCGGCGTCCTTCGTCGATGAGCTCGCGCAGACGAGCGAGCTGGAACTGCGAGACGTCGTTCGCGGCTTCGTCCTCGGCGAACACGTTCGACACGATCAGCGAGTCTTCGCGGCCCAAGTACCCGATCGTGCCGAGCACGGCGAACAGCTCGCTCCAATCCACATCGCCGTCGCCGATGCGCAGGTGCTGATGGATGCGCGCTGCGTTGCCGGGCGGGTTCGAGATGTAGCGGAGCCCATGCGAGCGGCGATGGTCGAAGGTGTCGGCGGCGTACACCGCGCCAAGCTGTGCCCCGATCTCCGGCAGCAGTGTCGCAGCGCGATCGCCGTAGTGGAACGTGTGCGATCCGACGTAGACGAATCCGACGGCGGTCGAATTGAGCCCGCGCAGCACGCGCCAGGCCTCCAGGCCGTCTTCCACGAAGTCGTCCGGGTGTGGATCGAAGTTGATCCGCAGCCCCTCCGACTCGATGAGCGGAAGCAGCTCCTCCATGGATCGGTAGAACGCCGCCTCCGACTCCTCGGAGCGCTCGGGGCGGCCGGAGAACTCGGTGTTGATGACCGGAACCTCGAGCTCGACTGCGAGCTGGATGACCCGCCGGAGATTCCGCACCGCCGTGGCGCGTTCTGGCTCGTCCGGCCAGGACAGGCGCTGCACCGGCAGCAGCGCAGGGATGGAGACTCCCGCGTCGTGGGCGGCCTTCTTCAACCCGGCGACGAGCGCATCGTCCGCCTTGGGATGGCGGAAGAACGGTGCGAAGTCGACATGCGGGGTGAGCTGCATGTGCTCGTAGCCCAGCCGTGCAACGACCTCGGGGAGCTCGCGGAGGGTGAAGTCGTGGTGGTACGGCGTGGGATCCAGTGCGATGCGCACCATGGTGGCTCCTTACAGGTCGTGGCGGAAGGGCTGCGATCAGGCGTAGAAGGACGGTCGCTCGGCCGCCTCGACGGTCTGTACTCCGCCGTCGAGTGCCCGGACGCCCGCCTCGCAGGAGAGGGCGACGAGGTAACCGTCCCAGGCGTTCGGGCCGTCGACGAGGGATCCGTCTCCCACGGCGTTCACCCAGCGCTGGATCTGCGCGTCGTATGCGTCCGCGAAGCGGGTGGTGAAGCTCGCATGCTCGGCGACCGAGAAACGGCCATCGTGCCACTGCTGCAGACCCGACGGCTGCCCGATCCGGGCGAGGCCCTGCTCGAAGACGGCCTCGGTGGCCACCTGATAGCCGAACTGCACGCTGACGTTCATCTCGACGTCGACGAGGACGCCGTTCTCGAGCTCCATGATCACCAGGATCGGCTCGTTCAGGTGCGCGGGGGAGAGCGAGTTGCGGCGCGGTTGCCTGACCTCGACCGTGCGGACCGGCGAACCGGCCAGCCACGGCACGACATCGAACTCGTGCACCACGGAGTCGGTGATCAGCATCGACTGGGTATAGCTCTCCGGCACGGAGGGGTTGCGGTGTGCACAGCGCAGCATCAGCAGCTCACCCTGCGTGCCGGAGGCGATCAGATCGCGCAGCGCCGCGTACTCCGCGTCGAAGCGACGCATGAAGCCGACCTGGATGTGCGGGCGCTCCAGCTTCTGCTCGAGCTCCAGGATCCGCCGCGACGAGCTCGAGTCGGGCGTCAGCGGCTTCTCGCACAGAATGGCCAGACCCGCCGCGAGGGCGGGGACGAGCACCGGTTCATGGAACGGGCCCGGCGTGGCGATGAGGACGGCGTCCAGAGCGTCCGCGGCAATCGCGTCCTCGACGCGTGCGAACACCTGGGCGCTGGGCGCCGTCGCGGCGGCGGCCGTGGCGCGGCCCTGATCGGGCTCGACGATCGCCGAGACGACAGCCCCGGAGATGCGGTGGGTGAGGCGGGTGATGTGGTCGGCGCCCATCAGGCCGGCGCCGACGACGCCGACGCGGAGATCGTTGCTCATGAGGATCCTTCTCGAATCAGGGGGTCGGGGGGAGAGGAGCGGTCAGCTCAGTCGATGCGGGCAAGGTGCGTGCAGCCGAAGATGTGCTCGCGGGTGCGCTTCGCGATGGGGAAGGGACGCTCGACGTCGCAGCCGTACATGTCCTGCTCCACGATCGCGAAGATGTCCGGCGAGATGGCGGCAGCGGCCTCGATGATCGGCCCGAGGTCCGGCACGCCGTAGGGCGGCTCGATCATGATGCCGTCGGCGACTGCGTCGACGAACGGCTCATCGTTCTTCAGCACGTCGTACAGCAGGCTCGGGTCGACCTGCTTCAGGTGCAGGTAGCCGATGCGCTCGGGGCGCTCCTCGATCAGCCGCACGCTGTCGCCGCCGTAGTACGCGAAGTGCCCGGTGTCCAGGCACAGGTTCGTGTAGCGCGGGTCCGTCTCGTCGAGGAAGCGCACGACCTCGCGGGTGGTGCCGACGTGGCTGTCGGCGTGCGAGTGGAACTGCTGCTTCATGCCGAACTCCTCAGCCAGCGCCTTGCCCAGCCGATCGTGGCCTGCGGCGAGCCGCTTCCACTGCTGGTCGTCGAGAGTGCGCGGCTCGAGCGCTTCGCCGGTGACGTCGGAGCGCCACAGGTCCGGAATGACGACCAGGTGCTCCGCGCCGAGCTGCGAGGCGAGCCCGGCGACGGCGAGCGCCTGGTCCCAGGCGCGCTGCCACTGCCCCTCGTCGGCCTTGTGGAACCCGGTGAACACGGTGCCGGCGGACAGCTTGAGGCCGCGCGAGGCGAGTTCGTCCTCGAGGCGGTGCGGATCGGTGGGCAGATAGCCGTACGGCCCGAGCTCGATCCAGGTGTAGCCGGCCTCGACGACCTCGTCGAGGAAGCGCTGCCAGGGCACTTGGATCGGGTCCTCGGCGTGCCAGACGCCCCAGGAGTCGGGGGCGGTGCCGATGCGGATGCCGGGGTTCGCGGGGATTGCGGACATGATTTCCTTTCGTGGTCGATCAGTGCGGAGCAGGCCGGTTTCAGCCGAGCAGCGGGCGCTGCGCCGCCCGCTGCTGTTCGTACTCCGTGCGGGCCTGCTGCGTCGCCTCGAGCGTCGATGTCTCGGCGACGGGCACGTCCCACCAGCCGGCGCCGTCGGGGGCGTAGATGAGCGGGTCGCTGTTGACATGGATGAAGGTCGAGCGGTCCGAGGCCCTGGCGGTCGCGATGGCGTCCTTCAGATCCTGCACGGCGGCGGGAGAGGGGTTGATCTCGATCACGTCGAGCCCGTAGCTGCGCGCGTTCGCCGCGAGGTCGACGGGGAGGACGTCGCCCGACTGGAAGTTGCGCGCCTGCGGATCGTAGGCGCGGTATTTCGTGCCGAAGCGATCGGATCCGACGGTCTCGGACAGATGCCCGATCGACGCGTAGCCGTGGTTCTGCACCAGGACCACGATCAGCTTGATCCCCTCGGCCACGGCCGTGACGAGCTCCGTGTTCAGCATGAGGTACGAGCCGTCGCCGACCATGACCACGACGTCGCGCTGGTCGCCGTCGGCCAGCAGGCCGCGCTTGGCGCCGAGTCCGCCCGCGATCTCGTAGCCCATGCAGGAGAACGCGTACTCGACGTGATACCCGAGGGGATCGCGTACCCGCCAGAGCTTGTGCAGATCACCCGGGAGGGACCCGGCCGCCTGCACGATGACGTCTTCGGGTGCCAGAGAGGACTGCACCGCGCCGATGATCTCGGGCTGGCCGGGAAGGGCGAGGCCCGAGGGGGAGAATGCGGCATCGACCTCGGCATCCCAGCTCGCCTTCTCCGACGCGATGCGCTCGGCGTAGCCGGGATCGACGCGGAATCCGGCGAGCTCTGCACGCAGAGCTTCCAGGGTCTCCCGCGCGTCCGCGATCACCGGCAGCTGCGAGCCGTGCTTGTAGGCGTCGAATGAGGCGACATTGATGTTCACGAACTGCACGCCGGGATTCTGGAACGCGGTGCGCGACGCGGTGGTGAAGTCGCTGTACCGGGTTCCGATGCCGATCACGACGTCCGCCTCGGCCGCGAGGCGGTTCGCCGCGAGGGTGCCGGTCGCCCCGATGCCGCCGAGGTACTGCGGGTGGGACCAGCGCAGGGATCCGCCGCCGGCCTGAGAGGTTCCGACGGGGATGCCTGTCGCTTCGACGAACTCGCGCAGCTGCTGCTCCGCGCCGGAGTAGATCACGCCGCCGCCGGCGACGATCAGCGGCCGCTGTGCGCCGCGGATTGCGGCGACCGCCCGGGCGAGCGGGCCGTGCTCGGGGAGCGGACGGCGGATGTGCCACTCACGGTCCTGAAGGAACTCGAGGGGCACGTCGATGGTCTCGGCCTGCACATCCTCGGGGAGGGCGATCGTGACGGCGCCGGTCTCGGCGGGATCGGTCAGCACTCGCATCGCGGCCAGCGCGATCGAGAACAACTGCTCCGGGCGCTGCACCCGGTCGAAGAACCGTGACAGCGGGCGGAACGCGTCGGACACCTGGATCCCGATATCGTGCGGGTGCTCGAGCTGCTGCAGGACCGGATCCGCGACGCGGGTCGCGAACGTGTCGCTCGGCAACAGCAGGGCGGGGAGCCGGTTGGCGGTCGCGAGGGCGGCGGCGGTGAGCATGTTCGCGGCGCCGGGTCCGACCGAGGCGGTGGCGGCATAGGTGCCGCGGCGCCGGTGCATGCGGGCATACCCGACGGCCTGATGCACCATCCCCTGTTCGGTGCGCGCCTGATGGTAGGGCATCAGATCGGGATCGATGGCGTTGACCTGCTTGAGCGCCTGCCCGATACCGGCCACGTTGCCGTGCCCGAAGATGCCGAAGGCACCCGGGATGGTGCGCTCCCGGATGGCGCCGTCGACGGTCCACTGATGAGCCAGGAACTCGACCAGTGCCTGGCCCACCGTCATCCGCTTCGTGTGCGCCATGTCAGCGCGCTCCTTTCGTCTCGGTTCCGAACGGCAGGCGGTCATCGACCGCGAGTCCGCTCCAGGTCTCGCGCACCCAGGCATGGGCGGGATCGTCACTGATGAGCCAGGCCCGTTCCGAATCGGGGCCCGCCATGACGTTGAGGTAGTAGAGGTCGTAGCCGGGCGCAGCGACCGCCGGGCCGTGATAGCCGTACGGGACGAGGGCGATGTCGCCTGTGCGCACCATCGCATCGATCTCGATGTCGCCCGCGGGCGAGGAATAGGTGGAGAACATGCCGAATCCGGCCTCGGCGGCGGATTCCGGCGCGGCCGCGCTCGAGGTCGGCGCTGACTCGAAGTAGTAGATCTCCTCGAGCCGGGACTCATGGCCCGGCACGTGCTCGTCGTGCTTGTGCGGGGGATAGGACGACCAGTTCTCCGCCGGCGTGATCACCTCGCACACGATCAGCTTGACCGCATCCAGCGCCGCCGGCGTGCCGAAGTTGTGCACCTGGCGGCTGGATGCGCCGGCTCCCCGGAGTTCGACCGGGGTCTCCGCTGCGGCGATGTAGCGCCACTCCCGCGGCTCAGAGGTGGGCGCCTCGGCGACCGCGACCCGGCCCTCGCCACGGATCTCCGCGGTCGTGCCCGCGGGCAGATACAGCACGTCGGTGGGGCCGTCGAAGACCGAAAGGCGCCCGTGCAGCCTCGTGTCGTACTCGCCGGGGTGATGGTGATGGGTCACCACGAAGGATCCGGCCAGCGGCACGATGATCCTCTCGACATCCGTGTCCCCGAGGGCGAGCACCTCGTCGGCCGCGATCACGCCGATGCGGATGCCGGTGTGCTCCCACTGCGGGGTGGCGGCGTCGACGACGCTCTGCCAGCCCTCGCGCGCGAGCGCACCGCGGCGGTGGAACCAGCGCTGGTCGTTCGTCATGGACTCTCCTTCGGGCGGAAACGAGGGCACGGGGACCCGGACCCGGTAGACGGCATCCGGATCCCCTGCTCAGGTCAATTGTTCTGCGGGAACCCGAGGTTGATTCCGCCATGAGTGCGCTCGTCGCGCTTGGCCGGATCGATCCAGCGGGCGGTGATGGCCTTCTCGCGGGTGAAGAAGTCGAAGCCGTGCGCCCCGTATGCCTTCGCGTCGCCGAACAGGGAGGCCTTCCAGCCGCCGAAGGAGTGGTAGGCGACCGGCACAGGGATGGGCACGTTGATACCGATCATGCCGACCTGGATCTCGTGCTGGAAGCGGCGGGCCGCTCCGCCGTCGTTGGTGAAGATCGCCGTGCCGTTGCCGAACTCGCCGGAGTTGATCAGGTCGACGCCTTCCTGGAAGGTCTTCACGCGCACGATCGAGAGCACGGGGCCGAAGATCTCCTCGGTGTAGGCGCGCGACGTGGTCGGCACCCGATCGAGCAGGGTCGGCCCAAAGAAGAACCCGTCCTCGTGGCCTTCAACGGTGAACCCGCGGCCGTCCACGACGATCTCGGCGCCGTCGGCCTCGGCGATGTCGACGTAGCCGGAGACCTTGTCGCGATGAATCCCGCTGATCAGCGGCCCCATGTCGGGTTCGACGCCGTCAAGTCCCGCGCCGTTGCCGATGCGCAGCTTGGTGATGCGCTCTGCGATCTTCTCGATCAGCTCGTCGGCGACCGGCTCGACGGCGAGCACGACGGAGATGGCCATGCAGCGCTCTCCTGCTGCTCCGTAGCCCGCGTTGATCGCCTGGTCGGCGACAAGATCGAGGTCCGCGTCGGGGAGTACCAGCATGTGGTTCTTCGCGCCGCCCAGGGCCTGCACGCGCTTGCCGTTGCGGGACGCCGTCTCGTAGATGTACTGGGCGATCGGGGTGGAGCCGACGAACGAGATCGACTGCACGATCGGGCTGTTCAGCAGGCCGTCCACCGCGAGCTTGTCGCCCTGCAGCACCGTGAACACGCCGTCGGGAAGGCCCGCTTCCTTCCACAGTCGCGCGATCCACAGCGCGGCGGAGGGGTCCTTCTCGCTGGGCTTGAGGATCACGGCGTTGCCGGCGGCGATCGCGACGGGGAAGAACCACATCGGCACCATCGCGGGGAAGTTGAACGGGCTGACGATACCCACGACGCCGAGCGGCTGGCGCAGCGTGTACACGTCGATGCCGGTCGACGCGTTCTCGGAGTAGCCGCCCTTGATCAGGCTCGGGAACCCGGTGGCGAGCTCGACGACCTCCTGACCGCGCAGGATCTCGCCCATCGCGTCGGAGAGGACCTTGCCGTGCTCGGCGGTGATGATCGCGGCGAGCTCGCCCTTGCGTGCGTTCAGCAGCTCCCGGAACGCGAACAGGACGGTCTGCCGCTTCGCGATCGAGTACGCGCCCCAGATGGCGGCTGCGCGCTCGGCAGAGGTGATCGCCGCGGCGATCTCGGTCTCGTCCGCCAGGGCGACCTGCGCGCTCACGGCGCCCGTGGCGGGGTTGTAGACGGGTGCGGTGCGGCCCGAGGTCGACGGACGGGGCGCACCGTCGATCCAATGCGGGATCACGGGGATCTCTTCAGACATGGGGGTCTCCTTGAGGGGAAGGGGGGCGGATGGATCGAGGGGCAGGATCACCGATGCACAAGCGCGGCTGCCGCGTCGACAGCACCGGCGACGTCGCCGTCCGGCGGATAGAGGAGCGTCCGGCCGACGGTGAGACCGCGAACGCCGGGTAGGCAGAGCGCGTCCTCCCACGCGGCGAACGTCTCGTCCGGGTCCGCGCCGGAGTCGCCGCCGAGGAGCAGCACCGGCATCGTCGTAGACGCCAGAACCCGCTCCATGTCGGCCACGACGGGCAGCTTCATCCAGGTGTAGGCACTGGAGGCGCCGAGGCCGGCCGCGATGGCGACCGACGCCATCACCGCATCCGCGGTGAGCTCGTTCACGACGCGTCCGTCGACCCAGCGGCTGAGGAACGGCTCGAGCATGATGGGCAGGCCGGCCAGGGCGGCCTGAGTGACCGCGTGCGCGGTGGCCTCGAGGGTCGGTGCCGTCGCAGGGTCGGCGAGATTGATCCGGATCAGCGTCTTCGCGAAGTCGATGCCGGCGGCGACCATGCTCGGCACGTCGTATCCGGTGTAGCGATCGTCCATCTCGAACGCCGCGCCGCGCAGCCCGCCGCGGTTCATCGACCCCACGATCACCTTGTCGTCGAGCAGGCCGAGGAGTGCGAGGTCATCGATGATGTCGGGCGTGCCGAGCACGCCGTCGACTCCCGGCCGGCTCACGGCGACCGCCAGACGCTCCAGAAGCTCGTAGCGGTTCGCCATCGCGGACTCGTCCGTTCCCACGGCGAGGGCTCCGCGCGCCGGGTGGTCGGCCGCGACGATGAACAGCCGGCCGTCGCCGCGCAGCACCTCACGTCGGCGGCGGTGCGCGTACGCGTCGGCGACGGCTTCCGGGTGCAACGCGCGCCGTTCGCGCAACTGCTCGAAGTCGGCGGGGTGCAACAGTCGTTCAGTCATCGTGCGCCTCCCTTCTGAAGGATCCGTTCCACCTCGTCGGTGGTGGGCATGGCGGTCGAGCACTCGAGCCGGGATGCGACCAGGGCTCCCGCGATGTTCGCGAAGCGCAGGATGTGCTTCAGCGGCCACCCCTCCAGCAGCCCGTGACAGAGCGCGCCGCCGAAGGAGTCGCCGGCTCCGAGCCCGTTCACGACGTCCACGAAATAGGGCGCCACCTCGACCGTCTCATCCGCCGTCTTCGCGAGCACGCCTTTCGGGCCCTGCTTCACGATCGCCAGCCGCACGCCCCGCTCCAGGAGGGCATCGGCGGCGCGCAGCGGCTCGGTCTCACCCACGGCGACCTCGCATTCCTCCCGATTTCCCACGGCAACGGTCGCGAACGGCAGCGCCGCGGCGACCTGCACTGCCGCCTCGGCGGGGTCCGCCCAGAACATCGGTCGGTAGTCGAGGTCGAAGACCGTGTGCCCTTCGGGCTGCTCCGCAGTGTGCGTCTGTGCGTCGCGGCGGGCCGTCAGCGCCGCGAAGTGCGTCGCGCGGCTCGGTTCAGCGCTCAGGCCCGTCGCGGTGAACCAGAACACTCGCGCCGCGCAGATCGCATCGAGCTCGGCGTCGTCCAGCTCGATGTTCAGGTCCGGCGCCTTCGGCTCGCGGTAGAAGTAGATCGGAAAGTCGTCGGGCGGGAAGATCTCGCAGAACGTGACGGGGGTCTTCAGGGCGTCGTCCACCCCGACGAAGCGGTTCTGCACGCCGAGTCGTTCGAGCTCGGCGAGGAGGTAGCGACCGAACGGGTCGGCGCCGACCGCCGAGGCGAGTGCGACGGAGCGACGGTGGCGCGCTGCGGCGACGGCGACGTTGGCGGCGCTGCCGCCGAGGAACTTGCCGAAGGTCGAGACCTCCTCGAGACCCACCCCGGACTGCAGGGGGTAGATGTCCACCCCGAGCCGACCCATCGTGACGACGTCGAGGGGGACGTTCGCATCCTTCATCGTCATGCTCCGTTGCACCTTCCTCGGTCGACATCTGCTCCACCTGCTCAAACTATGTCCTAACAATAGCTCATGCGGGGCGGAAAGCAAACGAGACCTGCGTAATGGCGCGGCGCGCGCTCCCGTGGGTCACTCTTCATGTCTCATTGATGTGACATAAGATCGGGAGAAGAATCGACGAAGCTAGGGGAGGCGCCGATGGCTGCGCAGAAGACGGTCTGGCCGGACGAGCTGTTCGTGGACCTCGATCGCACCGGGCCCGTTCCGCTGTACTTCCAGGTGTCCAGCAGGCTCGAGAAGGCCATCCGCTCCGGCGTCATCGCCCCCGGCGAGCGGCTGGAGAACGAGATCGCGATCGGCGAGCGACTTGGCCTCTCCCGGCCGACGGTCCGGCGCGCCATCCAGGAGCTCGTCGACAAGGGCCTGCTGGTGCGGCGTCGCGGCATCGGCACCCAGGTCGTGCAGGGCCAGGTCACGCGCCAGGTCGAGCTCACGAGCCTCTACGAGGACCTGAAGAGCTCCTCGCATGAGCCGGGCACCGACGTCCTCGCCCGCGAACTCGTGCCGGCCAACGATACCGTCGCTGCCCATCTGGGCGTCCCTCAGGGCAGCACGGTGCTTCGGCTGCGACGGCGGCGCAGTACCGACGAGGTTCCTATGGCGATCCTGGAGAACTACCTGCCGGAGGAGTTCGGAGACATCACGGCGGATCAACTCACCGAACACGGTCTCTACGAGATCCTGCGGGCGCGCGGCATTGCCATCCGGATCGCGAACCAGCGCATCGGCGCGCGCCGGGCGCACGACGACGAGCCGGCTCTGCTGGACGTGGACAAGGGCAGCCCGTTGCTCACAATGGAACGCGTGGCATACGACGGCTCCGGCCGCGCGATCGAGTACGGGCACCACTGCTATCGCCCGGACATGTACAGCTTCGAGACCACCCTGGTCGCGAAGTAGCGCCCATCGGCGTGCGCCTCAGCGGGTTCGGCCGGTGTGTCCTGGCGCGACAGGTACGGCGACCCAGCGTCCGGTTGCCGCGGATTCCTCCGCGGCGGTGAGCACCTGGGCGGCGGCGAGGGCATCGTGGATGTTCGCGCCGAGCGCGTCCGGCGACGCGCTCGGGTCGAGCACGGCGCGCAGGAACTTCTGCGCCTCGATCGTCTTGAGGTCGTCGTAACCCATCGGCGTTCCGGATCCGGGCTGGAAGCGTGCGTACTCCGGAAAAGTCTCGTCGGCGAACAGACGCGTGTACCCCACGCCGTCTGGACCGTGCGTCGCGAGCTCGAGTTCGTTCATGCGCTCGAAGTCCCACCGCAGCGATCCTTCGGTGCCGAAGATCTCGATCGCGTACTCGGCCTTGGGGCCTACGGCGATCCACGAGGCGTCCAGGGTGCCGAGGGCTCCGGCCGCGAGCGCCGTGTCGTCGAAGCGGATCAGCATGTTCGCGTAGTCCTCGTTCTCGACGGGGAGCAGTCGCCCCTCGTCGACGGATCCGGGCGACCCCGGCCGGCGCGGGATGTAGGTGCCGGTCGACGCCGTCACGGACCCGATCGGCCCGAGGATGTGATGCACGAGATCCACCAGATGTCCCATGAGGTCGCCGAGAACCCCGCTCCCGCTGAGCTCGCGGACGAATCGCCACGCCCTCGGCGCGGCCGGGTCCGCATTGAAACCGCCGAACATGCGCCCGCGCACGTTCGTGATCGCACCGATCCGTCCGTCCGCGATCAGTCGGCGTGCGACCTGGACGGCGGGCGCCTGCCGGTAGTTGAAGCCGATGGCGGTCACGACGCCCGCGGACATCGCCGCGTCGCGCAGGGCGCTGGTCTCGGCGGCGGAGCGTCCCACCGGCTTCTCGATCCAGAACGGCTTGCCCGCCTCCGCAGCGGCGATGCCGACCTCCGCGTGCAAGAAGTTCGGGGCGCAGATCGACACGACGTCCACGGCGGGGTCTGCGAGCACCTCGCGATAGTCCGCGCTCGTGGCCGCGTACCCCAGGACCTCGCGGGCGAGCTCGCGTCCGGCTGGAGCGGTGTCGGCGGCGCGCACCAGGTGCGGACGCACTCCGAGTTCCGGATACACCAGCGGGAGTGCGCGATAGGCACGGCTGTGCAGCTGGCCCATCCATCCGACGGAGATGAGACCGACACCGATGCTGAGGGGCTCTGTCATGTCGTCGAGCTTAGGCGATCGCGCGCTATTTGTCAGGACAAAGGTACAAAGCCCGTCCGCGCCTGAATGACTGCAGCGTCCGGGCTCAGGCGCTCTCCTCCGCGAGCGTGATCCGGCTGTCGTCGAAGGCACCGCGCTCGACCGCGATGCCCGACGCCTCCCAGGCTTCCACGAGCCCCGCGACCCGGGAGCGGAACGACGTCCAGTTGCGTTCGGATCCGTCCTGCGGAGCCCACGCGATCTCGGCCAGTGCAGCGATGCGCGGGAACATGAGCGCGTCGGCCTCGGCGAGCGTCGACACGGTCTCCGTCCATAGCGGGGCCTCGATGCCGAGGATGGCGTCGGCCGGCACGCCGTCGAGCACGGCCGTGGGCTCCCAGTCGTAGGCGGTGCGGAGCGGGATGAGGCCTGCCCACGCCAGGCCCAGGGGGAAGTCGGCGCTCGGCTTCATGTCGAGGTACGCGCGATCGGACGGGGAGAGGATGAGCCCTCCGCCGCGTGCGACGAAGTGTTCGGCGTGCGCGCCGTGGTCGCCGTCCGGGACGACGCCCGCCCAGTACTGCCCGATCATCCCTGGCGCGATGTCGGCGACGGACCCGACCTCATGCCAGGCGATCGGCGTCTTGCCGGTGGCCGCGGCGATCCGGCTGACGCGCTCGACGAACGTCGCGAAGTCGGCCGGCGACGTGCCGAGGCACTCGTCGCCGCCGATGTGCAGGTAGGGGCCGGGTGTGAGGCCGGCGAGTTCGGTGAGCACGTCGCGGATGAAGGCGTAGGTGCGCTCGTCGTGGATCCGGACGGAGGAGTGCCCGACCGCCCAGCCCGCGTACGGGACGCCGTGGGCGGGAAGCTCCTGGCCCAGCGCCTCGGATTCCGCGATGGTCTTCGCGCTGATCCACGGCGCCTCGACGAGTTCCGGATAGGCGAGGCCCACGGCATGCGTGTGCCCTGGCAGATCGATCTCGGGCACGACGGTCATGTGACGGGCGGCTGCGTAGGCGACGATCCAGCGATAGTCGTCCTGGCTGAAGAATCCGCCCGGCCCTCCGGATGCGTCGCTGCCGGCGCCGCGCTCGGTGAGCAGCGGCCGCGACTCGATCTGGATCCGCCAGCCCTGGTCGTCGCTGAGATGCAGGTGCAGGTGGTTGAACTTCAGAGCCGCCGCGCGGTCGATTACGCACTGCACGTCTGCGACTCCGAAGAAGTGCCGCGCGACGTCGAGCATGACGCCGCGGTACGCGAAGCGCGGCGCGTCGACGATCCGGATCTCGGGCACGCTCCAGCCCGCCTCGTCTGGCCGCAGCAGCTGCAGCAGCGTGCGGGTGCCGTAGAAGAGCCCTGCGGCGTCGTGACCGGTGATGCGGATCCCTCCGCGGGACGCCTCGAGTGCGTAGCCTTCGGCGGATCCGGTGGCGGAGTCGATCGAGACGGAGATCTCGGTCGTTCCCGCTGCAGTGAGAGCCTCCTCGCCGATGCGTGCCGCGAGGTCGGCCTGTAGCAGCGCCACGGCGTCCGCATCGCCGCTCACGCGGAGGGACCCGAGACTGACGGTGCGGTCGCCGAGGCGCACGGACGAGGGGAACGGGATGAGCGGCGGTGCATCATGCAGGACCATGAACAAAACCTACCGTGCCTGGCGGGAGGCCCGCGTACCGACTCTCGTCATCGCCCTCCGGAGCGTCGGTGCGATCCGCTAGGCTCGTGGATGTCGCGACTGGCGTCTGGGTGGGTCACCACCGGGGAGCGACCGTCATGGATTCGACCGCGCGCCTGGGCCGATGAGCACCCTTCTCTTCGTAACCGTCAAAGGAGCATGCCATGACCGACCGTTTCTTCAACGCGCCTCTCTCCGAGGTGGATCCCGAGATCGCCCAGGTCCTCGACCGGGAGCTCAAGCGTCAGCAGACGTTCCTCGAGATGATCGCCTCCGAGAACTTCGTCCCCGTCTCCGTGCTGCAGTCGCAGGGCTCGGTGCTGACCAACAAGTACGCCGAGGGCTACCCCGGTCGCCGCTACTACGGCGGCTGCGAGGAGGTCGACGTCGC
>Ga0308170_10001410_pt1 | contig 23064 bp, 24 predicted proteins | sample PhyBR2_2_FD_202136 | JGI IMG/M metagenome (GOLD analysis project Ga0308170, IMG submission 202136) | Phyllosphere microbial communities from UC Gill Tract Community Farm, Albany, California, United States - DLSLSB.R2 | ecosystem: Host-associated > Plants > Phyllosphere > Unclassified | place...
GACCCTCGTCAAGGCCCGCCCGCAGTACGTCCAGCTCGTCGTCACGAGCCTCACCAACTGGACCCCGGCGGCGCTCGTCGGGCAAGGCGCCGCGCAGGTCAAGAGCGTCGAGAAGGTCGTCCGCATTTCGTTGAGCCACCTCGTCAAGTGCGTCTCGCTCTCGCTCTCCTCTCCCTGCTCCTCCACGTGCTGACGAGGACCCCATCCCCTGCAGGAACTCGCACGCCACGTCCTTCTCGACCCAGATCGCCGACTTCCTCGCGCTCCAGTCGCAGCGCATGGACGCCGCCGCGCTCGAGGCCCGCCGCGCACGCGACGAGGAAGCGTCCCGCAAGCGCGCCCTCCTCGCGAGCCAGATCGACGACGTCGCCGGCGGCGACAGCAAGCGGCGGCGGCTCAACCCGGCGGCGATGGCGTCGGCGAGCGAGGGCGCGACGGCGGCGTTCCGCGCGGCCAACCTCAACCCGGGCACGGCGACGCCGAGCATCGCCGAGCTGCCGCTCGACACGGTCGTCGACTTGCTCGTCGCGACGCTGCAGAACGTGAGCGCGACCGTGCTCGGGACCGCCATCGACGTGCGTCCTCCTCCATCTCTCTGCCTCCCTGCACATCGAGCTTCGCCCTGATGCCTCGTCGAGCGCCCGCAGACTGTCCGGCGCAACCTGCCGCCCTCCTCCTCGGCCGACGACGACGCTCGGACCGCCTCGCTCCCTCCTCCAGCTCCCGCGCCAGACGCCACCCCTGCACCCATCATCGACCCGCTCAAGCTCGACCTCGGCGCCGACGAGCTCGACCTGCGCGCCGAGGTCCCGCCCGAGCCCGCGCGCGCCGCCTCGGAGGAAGCCGACGACGCCGGCGCCGCGGGCGACCAAGCGCTCGCCTTTGCCGCGACGGGCCTCGCGACGCGCCCGGGCGCAGGCGCAGCCGACATGGACCTCGCGGCGCCGCTCGAGCTGACGCTCGACGCGCGGCACGCCGCCGTCCTGAGCGCGCTCAAGCGCGTGTGCGCGGCGGGCCCGGACGGCGCGAGCGACAAGGTGTGGGTGCCGCTCGTGTCGCGGCTCATCACGCGCGGGCTCGAGGTCGAGATGGGCGAGGGCGAGGGCGGCGTGAGCGAGGCCGAGAAGGAGAAGGCGGCGAGGAGGGGCGACGAGATGCGCGAGGTCGTGTTCCGGTTCGTCGCCGGGGACCTGCAGGGCAGGACGGAGCTCGCACGGCTGTGGCTTAACGAGGAGTGGTATGCGTGCACGCGGCGTGGCATCGTCGAGGTGCGTTCCCCTCTCTCTCCCTCACGGTCTCTCTCGCGCTCGAGAGCTCGCACTGACCCTCTTGCACTTCGCCGACAGAACCGTCCGTACGACCACTGGTTGCGCAAGTTCCTCGAGCACGTCGGCGTCGCGTCGAGCAACAAGGACCGCGAGCTCCTCCAGTTCCTCATGGACCTGCCCGAGATTCCGGTCGACGAGATCTACCGCCTCGAGGGCATGGCCGTCAACGCCGACCAGTGCGTCCCTGTCTCTCTGCAGTTCCCTCTCGAGCCGACGATGACCTTGTGCTGACGCTCACCTCGCTCACAGGATGCAGCTCGGCTTCTCGACCCTGCGCGAGCTCGTCGTCCTGCGGCCGTCGGTCCGTCCCGCCGCGCTCGACGTCCTCCTCGGCCTGACGACCCATGCCGACAAGCGCGTGCGCAACGCTGCCATCATGACGGTCAAGAAGTGGGTGCCCGACATGCGCGAGTTGACGCCCGTCGTGCACGCCTTCGCGCTCGAGCTCGTCGAGCGGCTCAAGGTCGCGCCGCCGCCGCCGCCGTCAGACGAGGCGGCGGCCAAGGAGGGCGAGGATGGCGAGGGCGGCAAGGACAAGGACGGCGAGGAGGACATGAAGGTGGACGGCGCGACGCCGCCGCCGGACGAGCCCAAGGACCCGTGGGCGCTCGTGCGAGGCGGCAAGGTCGTCGACCGGCTCGACCCGCCGACGACGATCGGCGGCGTCACGCAGCACGTGGAGCTCTTGCTCGCGCTCTGCGTCAAGGAGCCTGCACTTCTCTTCCCGTGCGTCCACCTCCCTCTCTCTCTCTCTCCTCGTGCGCTCGGACCCCGCGCTGACGCACGTCCCTCTCGCAGGCTCTTTGAGCGCTACGGTGCCATGCAGCCCTTCGCGCAAGACGCCCTCGAGGAGCTCATCGCGCCCTTGATCCGCTCGCTCGGCCTCAAGCACGAGGGCCTGCTCGACCTCGTCGGGCGGTTCCCGGCCGGCAGCGACAAGCTCATGTTCCGCGTCCTCGAGATCGCCGCCGACAAGAGCAAGCTCCCGAGCAACGTCACGGGCCTCATCCGCCAGGTCGCCGCCGAGCGCGAGCTCGACCAACGCTTCTACCCGATCATCCTGCCCGAGTGCAGCAAGGTGCGTTCCTCTCCCTCTCCTCTCTCTCTCTCTCCCTCGAGCTCTCGACCTGACTCAGTCCTTGTCATCTCGCAGGCCGAGGTCGTTCGCTGGCTCCCGCACGTCATCAAGCTGCTCGACGGCACGCCGCTCAAGAAGGCGCAGACGCGGTCCATCTTCCTGTCGATCATTGCGCCGCCGGCCCACTTCTCGAGCATCAACTCACTGCGCACGAGGAGCGACTCGATCACGCCCGTCGAGCTCATGATGTACCTGCACAAGCACGACAAGGAGATGGGCCTCAAGAACACCATCGAGGGTGCGTCCCTCGTCCTCCTTCTCCTCAGCCTTCCGCGCGCTGACGCCCTTCTCCCTCGTGCGCAGCCATCTCGATCTGCTTCTCGATGGCCGACGGCTTCCGCCCCGAGATCCTCGCCGCCTTCATGCAGCAAGCCGTCGACGAGCCCGTCATCCCGAATCTCTTCCTCCGCACCGTGCGTCCCTCTCTCACCTCTCTCTTCCCTCTCCTTGCGCTTCTCGCTCACGCTCTCGCACGCACAGGTCATCCAAGCCGTCACGACCTACAAGTCGCTCCAGCCGTTCGTCAGCACGACGCTCCTCTCGCGCCTCATCGCCAAAAAGGTCTGGACGGTCGGGCCTCTCTGGGAGGGGTTCGTGCGCCTCGCCAAGGCGATCGCGCCCAACTCGTTCGCCGCGCTCCTCCAGCTGCCCAAGGAGCAGCTCGCCGAGGTCGTCGTCAAGCAGCCGAGCCTGCGTGCGCCGCTCCGGGAGTACGTCGTCAAGAGTGCGTCCTCCTCTCTCTCTCTCTCGTTTCCTCCTCTCCTCCTTCGCTCAAGCGCCCTTACTGACGCAGCGAATTTCTCGCAGAGGGAGGCGCCAATCATGCTCGCAGCCAGGCCGTGCTCGAGGCGATCGGCGAGGACGACCTGGCCACAGGGGCCACAGGGGGTCCGGGCGGCGCGACGCCCAAGTCGGGCAGCGCGACGCCCATGCCGCCACCGATGTAGGCCTAGCTGTACGCGCAGAGACGCAGTGTTGTATAGAGCATGTCGTTCTCGCAGCGTCTCGTCGTCGCCGTCGAGTCGAGCGAGAGAAGAGCTGCTTCGGCGATGCTGTTCGTCTCGCTCTCTCGCTCTCTCGCTCTCGCTCTCGCTTTACGACGGTCGATTCGACAAGCGTTTCATTCTCAGGCTACTGTGCTACGAAGGGCGGAACGTGCCCAGGACGCGCAGCATGTTCTCGTGCTTGGCGAGCGACTCGTACAGCTGGGCGCTCACGAGAGGGTAGACGGGCGCGATGTGTTGGTCGATGAAGGCGTGCAGGCGAGCGACGGCGTTGATGAACCCCTCGCAGTAGTGGAAGGCCGTGTGCGAGACGCGCGACTGCTCGAGCTGGCTCTCGAAAAAGAGCATGAGGTGGCGGTACCGGGGACGCCACGGCTCGGCGCCGTGCTGAGGACCGAACGGCCACTCGCACGCCGAGTAGAGGTCCCAGTAGGGCAGGGACATGAACGGGTCGGGCAGCGGGGCGTTCCACCGGATGTGCGGCGACTCGGTGCGAGCCCACTCGTGGGCGCGGACGATGAGGTTGATCTGCTGCAGCTTGTGGCGAGCCTTGAGGTCGTCAGGAGGGTCAGGAGCACCTTTCGTGATGCTCTCGATGGCGGTCTGTGAGCGAAAAGGAGTCAGCTGAGGCTCGAGAGAACGAGCGCGAGCGACTTAGGAGAAGGGGACGCACTGGCACCTTGTCGCGCGGGATGCCCATGAAGTGGCCGAGGGCCTTGGCGACAGTCGAACGCTCCGGCGAGTGGTCGGCGAGGTGGCCTGTCGACTCGTCCATGTGCTCGATGATCTCGAGCGACTGCGCCTTGGTGAGAAGCGGCCAGGTGAACGGGTTGGCCTTGCCGGGGCCGCAGACGCGCTTGTGCACGTTCCACATCTGCCCGGGACATTCTACGAGTCAGCTCGGCCAGCTCGGCGAGGTGCGAGATGCGGGAGGAGACGAGGAAAGGGACTGACGAGCTGCTGGTGCTGTGGAGAGCAGAACGAGAGCGTGATGCCGGCCTCGGCGCACTTGCTGCAGCGCTTCTTGGTCTCGATGCCGCATACGAGGCACGTCTCGTCCCAGTTGATGGCCATGGCGCGTCGTGCGAGAGGGCTGAGGATGACGACGAGGGGCGTGTGCGGAGAAAACTGATGAGGCGAGTCGAGGGCGAGGGAGGACGTGGGACGTGCGGTTGACTCGCTGCGGCGGTTGACGAGGCTTTCTCGAGCGACAGAGCTGGGCTGGCGCAAGCCCGGTGGGAGAGCGAGTGGCGAGAGGAAGGCGACCGACGACGACGACGAGGCCGGCTCGCCGTCGCGTCCTACCCATCCAGCTCTCGTGCTCGACATGTCTGCGAGCACGGACACGCCTTCTACCGTCCTCAAGAAGGTCGCCGCTTCCGACATGCAGCCCTGCGAGGTCTGCGGCGCCTCGACTCGCCGCTGCTGCGCAGCTTGCCAATCGGCCGGCCTCGACATTTTCTTCTGCTCAAAAGCGCACCAGAAGCTCGTGCGTCCCTTCTCCCACAGCTGTCGAGCAGGGCCCGAGCCGAGCTGACTCGCAAAGTCTCGCAGGTCTGGCCGGCGCACAAGCCCGTCTGCGGTCCGGGCAAGGCGTTCCCGATGGTCGTTCTGCCGCTCACCGACCTCGAGCTCAAGGCCGCACACGCTCGCCTCGACAAGGTCGCGTTCCCCGAGCAGCCCATCGCCAAGACGCTGCGGGCGGAGCTGGGGGGGATGGGAGGCAAGGCGGCAGAGGTGCGTGCAGCTCCTTCTTGCCGCTCTCGCTTCCTTCCTTTCAGCGCTGACGCTTCGCCCTCCTCGCAGCTCGTTCTTGTCGATCTCGGAGGCGACGTCTACGACACGAGTAAGCTCTCGGCCAAGCCCTGGCTCGTCCACATGGTGCGCACGGCCGTGCGCTTCTACGCCGCGCGCGGCGAGGTCGACAAGAAGGACAAGCTCGCCGTCGAGCTCTTCCACCTTTACTACACGGGCGACGGCAGGAGCAAGCCCGGCGGCATCTTCGAGGAGTCGCGCGTGAGCTACCTCGTCACGGTCCTGCGCAGCTGGCTCTACACCTTCAGCGCGCTGCGCGACGACCAGCCGCACGAGGAGTGGTTCAGCCTCGTGTCGCACAAGATCCTTCTCTTTGGGCACCTGACTCGCCTTGGCGAGGCGTCGCTCGAGGCGCTCGAGGCCAGGACGCTCCAGGCCGGCGCGAGGTCGCGCTTCGACGACTGGATCCGCGGCGGCATGGGCACGGACGACCCGCGCCTCATCGGCGCGCTCAGGCTCTGGAGCAAGTAGGTGGCGGCGAGCGCAAGCGTGCAGTAGTGTCGTCGTGGAGGGCCATCATTAGAGAAGGAGGTCGTGCGCTCGTTCCCCTCGCACCATCGAGCCTCGGTCGTTTAGAGCCAGTGAGCGTTCGTCTCGGGAGCTCTGCAAGCTGAGAGAAAGAGAGCAGGCACAGCTGCGACGATGAGTCCAGCGAGCGCGCGCAAAGGATACGAGAGAAGCGCCGCTCGGGCCTCTCCTCGCCTTCGCAACGAGGCTCACTCGAAACCTTGCCGGCTCGCTGACGTCTCTCTCGTGCTCTCGCTCGTCTGCTGACGCACTCTCGAGAACGCAGGCGCTGATCCCGACGAGCGTGCACTGAATGAACCTCGCTCTCCTCACTCGCTCGCTCAGCTCTCGACGACCACGGGAACGAAGTCTGGGAAAGTTGGGGCACGAGGTTGCAGGAGCGAGAAGCGAGAGGGTACGACCGAAGCGAGAGGTCGACCGCCTTGCGACGAGGTCCGAACGACGACGCGTTTACTGCAGGCGCGAGAGGGACGAGGGTCAGCGAGTCGGCTTCGAGATCTCGCCCGAGGCGCGCAAGAAGGACGACTAACGTCGAAGAGGCCAAAGCTGTCGAGGGCAAGAGAGTGTGTCGAGGGCGAGGGAGAGCGGGCGCGAGGCGGTGGAGGAGGAGGGAGGAGAGGGAGGGAGGACAGGTCAGCTCGCCGCTCCTCTGGCAACAGGCGCACGGGAGAGAGAGAGGGGGGACGCACCCCATGTCGTCGTCCGACTCCTCCTTCTCCTCGACCTTCTCCTCCTTCTTCTCCTCGACGGCAGCGCCAGCCGAGGCGCCGCCGGCAGCGGCGGCCGGGCCAGCACCGCCCGAGGGGACCGACGCGAGCTTCTTCGAGCCCTCGGCGATGACCTCGTTGATGTCCTTGCCCGAAAGCTCCGAGATGAGCTTCTCGAGGCGGTCCTCGTCAGCCGAGGCGCTGTAGCGAGGGACGAGGGGGGACAAGAGGGGGAGGGAGAGAGAGTCAGCGACGGTGCTCTCTTCGTGGACGGCGAGGCCGGGCAAGCAGGGCCGGGAGACCAAGTGCGCATGCCCCTAGGGCTGCTGCTCGGCCCCTGGGCACCCTGAGCGCGACGAGCGTGAAAGAGAGCGCGGACGCACCCAGCGGCCTCGAGGACCGACTTGATGTCGGCAGCCGAGGGCGAGGCGTTGCCGCCGGAGACGAGGAGGAGGTAGGCAGCGACGTGCTTCATCTGTGCGGTGGGATGGACGAAGGAGGTGAAGGGAAGAGGGGAGGAGGAGGCGAGGTCAGCGGGAGAGTTGCGGCGCGCGGCGGAGAGGGTTTTTGCTGGTGCGGCGAGCTCGAGCGCGCCTCCTGCTCGTGCTGCGGCGCGAAAGTGAAGGTTCCTATCCCCTGCCTCGCTGCGCCTGCTCGCCCTCCAGGCGCGCCGTGCTCCAGCTCGAGTCGTGAGGGCGAGAACTCGGCGGGTCGAGGTGCGAGGTCCGAGCCGGGTCGTGGAGGCGGACGAGGGGCGGTAGGGGCGCGAAAGGGCGGGCGAGAGGGGCGAGGAAGGAGGGCGGGATGTACCGTGAGCTGGATAGATCCCTTAGCTGAATGGGCCGCACGACTGGAGAGCGAGAGGGGGGGCAGCAGCTGCGAGCCTGGGCGGGCGGAGGGGCGGGCGAGCTCGAGACGGTGGCCGCCTCGCCCTGGCCGCACCTCGCTTCCTCTCCTCACTTCGGTCACTCTCTAGGTCAGTCTCGCACCCGGCCCACCTTGGAGCAAGTGCCACCCTCGACCCGCTCGCCCTACTCGCGCTCGCCCGCCGCCCCGCGTCCCCGCTCGCCAGCACCCCCCGACGCAACCTCGTCCTCCCGCACCCGCACCCGCTCCCACACGGCCCAGCCCAGCCCCGAAAACTTCTCGCCCGCCGCACCCACCGCCGTGCGCGACCCAGCTCGCGCCGACCCGAGCCAGGCCGACCTATGCCCCGACGCCGAGGCCTCGACGGCAAAGCGCTCGAGGCGAGCGGGCCAGCGAGGTCCACCCTGGGCAGCACTCGCGCCAGGCAGGGCATGAGCGAGGGGCGGCAGGGCACAGTCGGGCAGCAGCGGGCATGGCAGCACGGGCAGCGAGGGCGGCGGGGCAGCGAGCGCGACCCGGTCGTCGTCGCCTTGCCGCACCAGCACCCTCCGCGCACCCTCTCGTCGACCAGCCGTCCTGACCCTCTCCTCCCCTCGCCCGCAGGTCAATATGAACGCTGACGAGGCTGCTGCCGAGCGCCGCCGCGCCCGCACCTTCAAGAAGTTCTCCTACCGTGGCGTCGAGGTGCGTCGTCGTCCCTCGCTTCACCACCTCCCCCTCTCCCCGGCTCTCGGCCGTCGCTCGACGACCGCGCCCTCGCCCGTACAGCCCCCACTGACGCCGCATCGTGCCCTCCCCGCAGCTCTCGCAGCTCCTCGACCTCGACTCGGCCGCCTTTACCGAGCTCGTCCACGCGCGTGCCCGTCGTCGCTTCCAGCGCGGCCTCAAGCGCAAGCCCCTCGCGCTCATGAAGAAGCTCCGCAAGGCCAAGACCGAGGCCGAGTCGGGCGAGAAGCCCGCCGTCGTCAAGACGCACCTCCGCGACATGATCATCGTCCCCGAGATGATCGGCTCGGTCGTCGGCATCTACAACGGCAAGGTCTTCAGTGCGTCGCCTCTCGCTCTCTCGTACGCGCTCGTCCTCGTCCTGCGCGGTCGGCTGACGTCGAGCCCGTCCCCGCAGACGCCGTTGAGATCAAGCCCGAGATGACTGGCTTCTACCTCGGCGAGTTCTCCATCACCTACAAGCCCGTCCGCCACGGTCGCCCGGGTATCGGTGCCACGCACTCGTCGCGCTTCGTGCGTCGGCCTCTCCCTCCTCCCTCCCTCGCTCTCCCCGCTCTTGGACCTCGCGCTGACCCTCCCCACCTCTCGCTCTCGCGCGCGCAGATCCCCCTCAAGTAAAGCGTGTCCGGCTTCGGCTGCGTCTTTGTCTTGTGTGTGCGGGTGGGTGCAACGAGGGTGCCTCTGTACGATCCCGAGTGGCACGGCCGAGAGGGAGCGAGGGCGGCCGGCGTGCTGCCATGATCAAGCTTCTCAGACCTGGGATCCCGCTCGAGGCTCGTTCCCTGGCTTTTTGGTCTGCGAGAGAGCGAGTGCTGCACGTGCTTCTGCTGTTGCTGCTCATGGATCTGCCAGTGAACGAGGTTGCGAGGCCGGCCCGTCGGCTGCGAGCTGCTCCCCGCCTCGCTCTCGCTCCTTGCTCCCCTCGAACGCTCGCCTCGCCCCGCCGCCCGGCTCGAGCCTCTCAGCAGCGCCCTCGCACACTCCTCGCGCCGCCGCACCGCCTCAGCCCCTCGCCCGCCCGCTCGCCGCCCGCCCCGCCGCCTCATCAAGCACGCGCCCCTTCCCCGCCTCGTCACCTCACCTCACCTCGCCTCTCGCCCGCCGCGCGCCAGGACCAGCAGCATGAGCGCCGAGTGGGCCGAGACGTGCCTTGTGTGCTGCGAGAAGACCAAGAACCGCTGCAGCAAGTGCGCCGAGGCCGGCATCGACCTCTTCTTCTGCTCGCCCGACCACCAGAAGCTCGTGCGTCCCTCTCCCCCTCCCTCCCTCCCTCCTGCGCCCTTTCTGGTTAGCCGAACTTGTCGAGCTGACCCTTGAGCTCGTGCGCGCAGGTCTGGAGCATCCACAAGTGCGTCTGCGGGCCGGGCAAGGCCAACCCGTTCGTCTGGCCGCTCCTCTCGGTCGACGAGGCGCGCGAGGCCATCGAGCACATGCACGAGTCGACCGGTCTCCTCACGCGCTGTCCGCCCGAGCGCAACACGGTCGCCAAGGCCCTGCAGGACGACATGGGCATCCCGTCGAGCCAAGTGCCTGTGCGTCCCCGTTCCTCTCGAGGTCGTTTGCGGCTCGTCCCGGCTGTGCGACAGGCCTGCAGGTCTACAGCTGACTCGCCGTGCTCCCACCCACAGCTGATGATCGACGGCGTGACAGCAGGTCGGTTCCCGATCAGCGCCGCCAACTTCATGCGCCAGCAGCTCCTCGTCGCCACGGTCCGCATGCTCGAGCACGCCCGCCGCGCCAGCCTCCCCACGTCCGTCGAGACTCTCGACACGTTTCGGCAGCGCAAGCTCACGTCGGTTTGGGGCGCGGCGTCGGACTGGGACGTGAACGGCGCCTTCGACGACTCGACGACGTGGGAAGAGCACGGCACCGAGCCCTGGCGCGCCAAGGCCCGCCACTACGTCCTCATGATCCGCCTCGTCTTACTCTTGTGCGGCCGCCGCAGCGAGTTGGAGGCCTCGCTCGCCGCCCACCGCGCACGCCTCGCCGACTACGTCCGCACGGCGGTTGCGGCGTCGAGCCCGAAGCTCGCCGCCGAGCTGCTCGTCATGATGGAGAAGCAGGAGCGCATCCTGCAGGGTCTCGACGAGTAGCACAGCTTGTAGATCGTCCTCCCGTCGCAACGTGTACGCTTTGAGCAGGAGACGAGGAGCCTTCCCGACAGCGTGCGACGAAGTCTTCAGCGACCTTAACCTTGCGGCGAGAGCATGCAGAGCGTGCGAGCCGCAGGCGTTCAGCGAGAGCATGTCGAGCGGGCGAGGAGGAGAGCCGACAGCGCACGAAAGAGAAGGTGAGCGAGAGGAGGCTCGTGCGCACCGGCGAGAGCTCGTCGCCGACCTTCTCCCAGGCTTTCACGCCGCTCAGCTCGACCTGCACTCGCTCTAAGACGACGTACAGCTCTCAAAGAGTACGAGATCGCGACACGATGTCAATGCAGGAGAGAGAGAGAGAGAGAGAGGACGAGCTAGGATGCAAAGTGCGCCGTCGCGTTGCCCTTCTTGGGCGCGTTGTTGACCCTCGGCGCCCTCCCAAACTCGCTCGTGTCGATCCCCTTGACGCCCTTGCCCTTGTCGATCCCCTCGCGCAGCTTCTCGGCGCGCGCCTCCTTCTTGCGCGCCGACTTTTCCTGCGCGCGCCGCTCGGCGCCGGTCTTGCCGACCGGCTCGGCGTCGAGGACCGAGCGCTGCGACGTGTAGTCGTGCGGCGTGATGGTGCCTGCTGCAGGGCGCGACGACGACGACGACGACGAGGCCGCACCGCCGGTCGAGGAGGACGCGGCCTTCTTGGCCTTCTTGGCCGCCGGCGGGCGCGCCCTCGGGCTCAGCGGCTCGTCGCCCTCGCCGGCGGTCTCGGGCACGACCTCGGACGCCGGGCGCGCGCGGCGCTTCTTGGGCTTGTCGGTAAGCGCAGAGACGACGATGACGTCGCTGTCCTTGGGCTTGGGCGCGGCGTGCTTGGGCGCCGGCGCGCCGGCGAGCGTCGACGAGGCGGCCGAGGGCTGCTTGGGGATGCGGCCCGAGAGGGGGACGTAGGCGTGGTCGGCTGAGAGGGCGGTCGGGACGGACGGCGAGTCGTCGGTCGCGAGGGGGAGGGTGCTCGAGTCGAGCGGGACCTCGTTCGAGGGGAGCGCGGCCGACGTGTCGACCTCGGGGACGGGCAGCTTCGGCTGGAGCGTCTGCGAGCGTGAGGGAGAAAGCGAGTCAGTCGCGGAGCGAGAGAGGGGAGGAAGAAACGAAGAGCGTGAAAGAGAGAGAGCGACGCACCTGTCCGAGCCCGCCGCCGAGCGTGAGCGCCTCGTGCACCCTCCTGACTGCCGCCTGCGCCTCCTCATGTGCGCTCGCCCGTCCCTTGCCCTTCTTTTCGTCCGCGCCCGCGCTCTTCCCCGCCCCGCCGCCGCCGAAGAACGTGCTCGAGGCGGCGACGATCCCGCCGCTCGGACCCGCGCTCGTCGACGCCACCGCCGCCGCCGCCGTCGCCGGGCTCGCGCCGCCGAAGAACGACGACTGCGCAGCGAGCGACACCGAGACGGGCGCGCTCGTCGAGGCGACTGGCGCCGGTGCGGCCGAGTCGCCCCAGATGCCCTGCGCGGGCCGGACGGCCGGCTCCTCGGCGGGCAGGCCCAGCTCGACGCTCGCGCCGCCCGCCGCCGTGCGCATCTCGACGTCGTCGTCGGTGCCGTTCGTCGCCGCCGAGAGTGCGGGCGCGACGCGCTCGACCGTCTCGGCGACGACTGCCGCGAGCTCGTCCTTCCTCCTGCGCACGACGTCGCTCACGCCGCCGCGCGCCGCGCCGAGCGCCTGCATGACGTCGCGCGCGTCCTTGATGCGGCCGAGCGCGCCGAGCTCGGCGAGCTGGAGCGCGCCCTGCACGCTGAGGACGTAGCGCGCGCTCTCGTCCTCGTTTCGCGCCGTCTGCTCGCGCCAGCGCACGACGGCGCGCAGGCACTCGAGCTTGAGCTCGGCGGGGCCCCAGCCCGTCTTGATCGGGAGGGTCGGGACGGCGAGCGCCGTGGCGTAGGCCTTGAGCGCGCCGGGCTGCTTCGAGAGCGGGACGAGGAACCCCGAGTCAAAGTGGCCCGTCTCGGCGTCGAAGGGCGGGAGCGAGAAGACGATCGACGAGGTCGTGCGCGAGCGGTCGAAGACGTCTCGAAGCGGCGAAGGCTCGTCGGCGGTCGAGGACGAGGAGGACGCCGCCTTGTCGTGGAGGGCGAGGCGCAGGTGGTCGTAGATCGACAGGAGGAAGTGCGTGTCGGACCGCGCATAGTGCAGCATCTCCTTGGGCAAAGGTCTGCGAGGGAGGATGAGTCGTATAGTCAGTTTTGGAGCTCGGCCGACTTGAGAAGGCGAGAAGGTCACGCACCGGATGCGCCAGTCGGCGAGCTGGTACCGCTTGTCGGGCTCAAAGTCGGTGTACATGGCGAGGAGCGATGCGAGGCTGTGCTGCGAGTAGCCTGTGGTGCGAGGAAGAGTGCGGGTCGGACGGCGAGTCAGGTCGAGCTCGTCGAAGGAGGAGAAGGGAAGGAGGACGAGCGAGATGAGGGACGCACCGAGGACCTTGGTGGCGTGGTAGGTGTCGAACAGGCCGACGATGTACAGGCCAAAGTCGCGCTGGAGCCACACAATGTCGGAGCTGGCGCCGTGCAGGACCTGTGGACGAGGGGAAAGAGGTCAGGACCGGCGCTTCGTCCTCTGATACGCAGAGCGAGACGAGAACGCACCTTGATCCACTCGGGGTCGGTAAAGAACTCGTTGAGGCAGTCGAGGCTGTCGCGCACGGTCGGCTCGAGCGCGTCGATCACGTAGTCTTTCGAGCGGGTGCTGAGCTGCGACGGCAAAGGATCCTCTCGGCGTCAGCCTGCGGCTCCTGCGTCTCGCCGTCGCAAGGGGGAGAGAGGAAAGGGGACGCACCTGGATCAAGCACGTCGTCCCTGCCCAAGCGCGAAAGTCGTGATGCTCGAGGTCGATCGCGAGCTCCTTGTGGCCGTCGGCGCCGGCCTTGCGGATGTCGTCGACGAGGCGCTCGAGCGCCTTGGCGTCGCCGACCCACTCGAACGGGACCTTGTCGAAGCTGTTGGGCGCGTGCGGCTCGGGCTTGGTCGGCGCGGCGAGGAAGTGGGGCGGGGGGGCGAGCGCGGCGAGCTCGCGCGCGTACGGGTGCGTGTAGCGGGTGTACGGCGGGGGAACGGTCGCCGTCGTGACGGTGAGGTGGCTTTGGGGCTCGTACAGCTCGGTCTCGAGCCACGACGCGTCGTCGTCGGCGGCGAGCGCGTTGACCTTGCGGCGCAGGGCGGGCTTCCACAGCGGGACGGCGCGGCCGTCGTCGTCGAGTTGCGGGATCGGGACGCGGGTGCGGGGCGAGAAGCGCTGCTGGGGCTTGTCGATCGAGGCGTCGTGGAGGAGGCGGGCGGGGAGGCGCTCGTGCTTTGCCTTTTGGCGGGTGCGCTCGTCCATCTCGGCGGCGGATTTGGCGCCGAGTGCCGTGTTTGCGGCATTGCGGTGCTTGCCGATGCCGAGGTGCTTCTCGATGCCGTCGTCGGCGTGCTCGAGGAGGGGCTCGACGCGCTCGACGACGTTGTTGTAGATGCCCTCGCGGACGAGGTCCGGGTCGAGCTCGGTACGGGACGGGGCCTGCCCCTGCGCGGGTGCGGCCCAGTCGAGGACGGCCGAGGCGAGGGTGAGGATGCGGACGGCTTCTTGGTCGAGGCCCTTTGCGAGCCTGCGCGAGAGGGTGCGCTCGAAGGCGAGGTCGGCGGAGTCGGGGAGCGAGGCGGCGGCCGTGGTCGGCGGGACGAGGGCGGCCTGGAGCTGGTCGAGGAGGGAGGCAAGGTCTGCCATGGTGACCTTGTGGACGACTTCTCTGGTGCTCTGGACGGGAGCAGGGCGAGGTCGAGCGAGGGACAAGCTCGAGTCGCCATCAGCTCGTCGTCGTCGCCCGCGGACCTTCCCCCGGCTCCCCTCCAGTCAGCCAGCTTCACCCTCAGGAGCCTCGCCCTGCCATGGGCTTCGCTCGCTTGCTCGCCCTCGCCACCGGCATGGCGGTCGCGACCCTCCTCGCCGCCTTCGCCCCACTCGTCGTCCACTTGTCGCCGCGCACCCTCAGCAGCATCAGCGAGCTCTCGGTCGGCATCCTCGTCGGCGCTGCCCTGTCCATCATCCTCCCAGAAGGCGTCGCAGCCGTCTTTGAGAACTCGAGCCACGATGACGGCGACCACGACGACAACGCAACCTGGATCGGCGCCGCTCTCCTCTCGGGCTTCCTCCTCATGTGCGTCCATTCCCTCCTTCCTCGAGCTCGACGAGGTGTCGAGCGAGGTGCTAGGCGAGGCAAGCGAGGCGGGCGCGAGTCGCCCTCTCGCTGTCGCCGCCCTCCTCCGCCGCCTCGTCCCGTCTTGGCGCTCCCTCGGCCTCGCTCACCCATGTCTACATGCGCGCAGGTACCTCCTCGACAACCTTCACGGCCACGACGAGTACCCCGACCCGAACCCGCAGCCGCACCTTCACCCTCGACACCGTCACCGCCCCAACCTCAGCGCGACCCCGTCCCACCAGCCGTTGCTCGAGCCCCTGCGCACCTCGGACGAGTACTCGCGCCACGACGGCAACGGGCACGGCAGTGAGCACTGGCGCAACGACGAGGAGGGCGGCGCCGCCTCGCAGACGTCGTCGAGGAGCCGGTCGCCCATGCCGTGCAACGACGCGCACCTCATCACGGCCGACGCCTCGTCCGTCTCGACCGTCGTCGGCATGCTCACGCACAGCCTCGCCGACGGCATCTCGCTCGGCGCGTCGAGCCTGCCCCTCGCCGCCGCCGCCGCCGCCGCAACCACCTCGGGCGACTCGACCTCGTCCCCCCTCCAGCTCGTCATCTTCCTCGCCATCCTCCTCCACAAGGCGCCCACCGCCTTTGCCCTCTCGTCTCTCCTCCTCTCGTCGCCCGCCACCTCGCGCGCCTTTACGCGCCGCGCCCTCGTCCTCTTCTCGCTCGCCGCGCCGCTCGGCGCCCTCGCGACCTACGCGCTCCTCTCGCTCGTCGGCGCCCATGGCGGGGCCGGCTCGGCCGCAGGGTGGTGGACCGGCCTCGCGCTCGTGTTCAGCGGCGGGACGTTCCTGTTTGTCGCGACGCACGCCGTGAGGGAGCAGGAGAAGCGCGCAGAGGGGCACGGCGCGGGAGGAGGGCACGGGCATGCGCATGGAGCTGCGGAGGGCGAGGGCGCAGAGGGGCGGATAGGCGAGAAGCACAGGCTCGCGCTCGTGCTGACGGGCATGGTGGCGCCGGCGCTGCTGTCGAGGCTCGTCGGCCATGGTCACTGAGGTCGTGCGGAGGCGGTCGACAGGAGGCGGCGACGAGGCAGTACTCTAGACTTGTCAATAGCTCGGTCGTGTTGCATTCTCTGTCCTTGGTCCTCTCTTCTGTGAGCGAGAGACGGCCTGTCGCAGCTTTAGCCGTTCGGCCGGCCCGCCGAGAGACGCAGCTCCTCCTCCTCCTCTCCCACCTCCACTTCCCCTCGCTACCGCCTCTCACTCGCACACGATGACCACCGCGCCTCCCGACCTCTTCAGCAAGCTCCCGAGCGACCTCCTCGTCGACTCACTCCTCCCCGCCATCGCCCCTCGCGACCTCGTCGCCCTCGCTCGCGTCAACCACGAGTGGCACCGCTTCATCACGGGCGAGGGCGGGCCGTGCGAGATCCTGTGGCAGCGCAGGGCAGCGCGCGACTTTCGGTTCCCGGTGCTCGCGAGCGGCAGGCGCGCGGGCTGGCGGGCCCTGTACTCGTCGCTCGCCGTGTCGTCGGCGAGCGTGTGGGGCGCAAGTCGACTTCCCTCGCTCCCTCTGCGGCGGATTGAGCGGTGGACTGGACAAGGAGCTGACCCAGAGCTTGATGCCCGCAGCAAACGACCAACGGCCGCCTCGGGTTCCCCTCGCACCGCTCCGGCATCCCTCCGTCGCTCCGCTCCCTCGTCATTGGCGACGCCGTCCCCCTCCCGACCCTCATCGAGCTCCCTGCGCCGCCCGTCGCCCTCGTAGCCGGCGGCTGGTCCTTCCACGCCCTCGGCAGCAACGGCGAGGTCGTCTCGTGGGGGCAGCTCAACGGCGGCCTCTTCGCCGGCGACGACGCGCCTCTCTCGAACGAGGGCCGCACCGCGAGGCCCATGGTCCTGCCGCAGAGCGAGGCGCTCGGGCCGATCGCGCAGCTCGAGGCGGGCAGGGCGCACGTCGTGCTGCGCGGCGAGGACGGCAGGGTGTGGGAGATGCGCGCGTTCGGCCGGGTCGTCGAGGTGCGCGACGAGGCGGGGCGGTGGGGCGCGAGTGCGGGCGGCGGGCAGGGAGCGGTCGTGCTCGTGCAGACGGGATGGGTGCGTCCTGGTCTCTCTCTCCTCTGCGTGCTCGAGCCGTTGAGGGAACTCGCTGACTCTGTCTTCTCCGCGCTGCAGGACTACTCGGCCGTCCTCACGGCGGGCGGCGACATCTACGTCTGGTGGGGCCTCGCGCCAGCGGCGAGCGACGAGGGCGCGGCGGCAGCAGGCGAGGCCGACCTCGACGACCCGTCCACGCAGGGCGTCGCCTTCCCGCTCGACCTCGACACGCTCCGCCTCCCTCCCCTTCCCTCCTCCTCCTCGACCGCCGACCCCATCTCGCTCATCAGCTGCGGTGACGACTTCATCCTCGCCCTCACTCGCGCCGGCTCCCTCTACCGCCTCGACCTCTCGCCCGTCGCGCCCGGCCCGAACCAGCTGCGCATCCCGCCTGGCGCCCTCAACGACCCGCACGACAGCCCGATCCGATCGCGCGAGAGCCGCAGCCGCCTCGAGGCGGCCTTCGTCTCTGGCGCGCGCAACTGGATGTACCTGCGCCGGTTCTGCGACATGGGCGAGGTCGGGCGCCTCGAGGGCCTGAGCGCATCGAGCGAGACGCGCATCACGCACATCTCGGCGCACTTCGAGTCGTTCGCTGCCTGTGCGTGTGCTCTCACTCGTCGCTCGCACGAGCTGGAGCCGGTGCTGACCCGTCACGAGCGCGCTCGCAGACTCGGTGCCGTCGTCGTCGGACCCGACGGGCTCGATCGTGCTCCTCGGCCGCAAGGACATGGACGACTCGGCAGCGCCCATCGTCGTTCCCGAGCTGCAGAACATCGGCGTCATCAAGTGCGTCCTCCTCTCCTCGAGCGCCTCGAGTCGGCGAACGTCCAGCTGACGCTCAACCTCTGCGCGCAGGATCGCGCACGGCGACTACCACAACCTCGCTCTCACCTCTTCTGGCGCGTCCCCCTCCCTCGCTCAGCTCTCTCCCGTACTGACGAGCGGCACCTGCAGGTCATCTTCTCGCCTGGGGCGCCTGGTCGGCCGGCGCTCTCGGCCTCGGCCACCCTCAGCTCGCCAACACGCCGCTCTCGTCCCCTTCCGCCGCTCCTCCCCCTCGAAACAGCCAGCAGCACCCGCGCCCCTACCCGATCCCGCAGCTCGGCGACGCGCCGCAGCAGCCGCAGCCGCACCCGCACTTCCCGGGCTTCCTCCCCGCCCGCCGCGCCGCGCCCGTTCAGCTCCCGCCCGAGCGCGTCGAGACACCGACGCGCGTGCGCTTCCACGGCGAGCTGCGCGGCGGGACCGAGACGGGTAGGGGCAAGTACGTGTACGCCGTGACGGCGAGCGGGTGGCACAGCGGGTGCCTCGCCGTCGAGGCGTCGTCCTCCTCGCCGTCTTCCTCCTCGACCTCGACGGCTCGCCCCGACGACGACGACGACGACGACGAGCAGCAGCATGAAGAGCCGATGATCCGCCTGCACCGCCGCGCGACGGCCGAGCAGGAGATGGCCGACCTCGCGCGTGCGGCCGACGAGGAGACGCTCAACGGCTCGAGGGGGTGGATGGGCCGGCTCGGGACGATGGGCCCCTTCAGGGTCGGGTTTGCCGGGCGGGGAGCGCGCGGTGGCGGCGGGCTGACGAGGGGTGGAGGGCGCGTCTGAGCGTGCGAGGCTCGAGCGAGGGAGCGCGAGCGGGGTCGGGGTCGGCGAGGCGGCGTCTGTCATGCGCAAGCGGTTTCTCCTGCTCGGTTTCTAGTTCCTGAGAGGCGCTTGCGCGAGTTGGCGGGCAGCTGGGGAAGCACGACCGGTCGGCCATGCGCTCACTCGAGACTTGTTGACCTTCTCAAGCCGCGCGTGCCGGACTGTGGGTCCGTAAGCTCGGCCTCGTCGCCGCTGCAGCTCTCAGCTCGTGACAGCTCTCGTTCCGCATGCAATGCATGACGCGCAAAGGAGCAGCGCAGTGCGCAGGAAGCGCTCGCGCTGCCGAGAGAAAGCGCTTTGACCGTGGGCGAGCGTCGGAAAATGACATTGCGAACTCGGCCGGCCCTGCGGATCCGGGTCGGCCTCGTCGTCGTCGTTTCCGCAGACGTACGCTTGCGTCAAGCTTCTGACTGGCTTTGGCGATCTGTGACGAGCTGAACTGGCTTCCACGCTGGACGAGGAGGTCTGAGCGACAGCCGGGACAAGCTCTCGAGCCTCTCTCGCCCGCTGCGGGCTGCGGTGAAGGACAGAGACAGCGAGACCCGCTTTGCAAGGTATGTACACAAAGAGACGGGGAAGCTGCAGAGTTGGTGCGAGAGCTGCGAGATGCGGTGGTAAGGTTGCGAGAAACGACAGAGAGAGAGGGGAAAGGGATGGGGGAGGGACGTGGCTATGTACGCGGGAGGGGGAGAGGGAAACCTATGTGCAGAACTAAGAGAGAGAGAGCCCGGAATCAAAGCGCTATGGACAGGAGGGGAGGGGGAGACAAAGCGGAGAGGGGTGATGTCATGCAACGACGAGGACGACGACGGCGGCGGCGAGGCGTGCGTGCTGCAGGGTCGAGTGACGAGCGTTGTCGGGATCTCGACGGCGAGGTGGAGGTCAAGGCGGCTCAAGCCTGAGCCGGGTTGTGCTGGTCGAGCGCGTTCTTGCGCTCGAGGTCGACCTTGAAGCGGTCGAAGCGCGACGACGTGTACGAGTAGAGTCCCTCTGCATCACTCGACCTCGTCAGCTCGTCGTCACAGGCACGCAGGCCAGAGGATGAGAGAGAGGGACGCACGGCGGTAGCGGCGAAGGGCATCGAGCGTCTCGTCCTCCTCGTGCGCGAGGTCGTTGGTGCCCTCGGCGAGCTGGCCGACCGAGTCCTCGTAGCTCGCGCTGCGGTGCGACGTGCTGCGCTGCGCCGTGTTGAGCCCGCCGGCTGGCGAGGGGAGGGCGTGCGAGATGCCGCCGAACGAGCCGAGGGGCGAGGTCGAGAGCTTGGGCGAGGTCGAGTCGGTGCTCGACATGGAGCCCGAGCGGCCCTCGTCCTGGCTCGGCGGGATAGTGGTGGCGATGGCGTCGGTCGACCTGTGAGGGTAAGGCGCGGCGCGACGAGACGAGGGAGGGAGAGGAGATTGAGAAGGTCAGCTTCGTCGTTCGCGAGGGCCGCGCGGAGAGGGAGCGCGGACGCACATGGTGGCGGGAGGGGAGGGGGAGCTGTGCGTGTAGCTGGGTGCAGAGAGCGTCGCGAGTGTCGAAGGAGGAGAGCAGCGAGAGCGTGGGCGGCGCACAAAGTGCCAGCTCGCTCTCCCCGGACGACGTAATCGAGGCGGTCGACCGACCGACCGACCGACGACCGTCTTTCCCGGCGAGCGGGAGCGCGCTTCAGAGGCCTTCGAGAGCGTGACAGGAGTTATCGCCCCCGCGTCCAAGCCCTCGCGACAGCGTCAGGGCGGCCCAAACTTCGCTCGCAGCGCGCATCATCGCTCGACTTCCCCCTCGGCCACTCCCTCGCTCCTCTCATTCGCGAGAAATGAAGATCGCCGTGCGCGGTTTGACATCTGGTCATCCGCAGCAACGCTTCCACGCACAATGGCCAGTACATAGCCCGCGCTAAGCTCTCGCTCCATGCCGAGCGCGAGCTCTCGTCGCCTCCTGTCCGGCGCAAGCTCGCCGCAACGCCGACAACGACAAGAAGATCTGCCGGTTTGCCGCTCTCTGCACGAGCGTGCGCAGGCAGCCGCAGCGACGCTCAGGGAGAGGGCGATGCGCGGGGTCCGAGCGGCCAAGCTTGCGGGTCGCACGCTGACGAGCCTCGCTGCTCAGCGAAGCACGCTCTCGAGAGACGCTAAAGCTGAGGCAAGCAGTACTTGCTCGAGTGCGAAACTACAGCTCGCCCTCCTCGGCGGGACCGTCATCGTTGCCGGCGTTCTGCGGGCGGCTCGAAAAGGAGGGTCAGCGGCACGCTCGCGCTGCAGCGAGAGGGCCTCCTCGCCACTCGCCCCTCGTCAGCACGACGACGCAAGGTCGCTGAGCGGCGAGGACGAGCGGCGAGCAAGGCGCAGGAGAAGAGAAAGCGCACGCACCCGCATCACAACGTCCCCTCCCTCCTGCCCGGCCTCCTCGTCCAAGCGCGCCTTCTTCGCCCGCTCGCCGTTCTCGCCCTCCTCTCCCACACGCTTGCGCCCCTCGCCCGCCTCGCCGCCGCCGAGGAGCGCGCTGCTCGCGCGTCGCGAGCGACCCTCGCCCCGGTCCCGCTCGCGCTCGAGGTCGCGCTGCCGCTCGTACGCGCGGTCGCGCTCGGTGCGGTCTTGCTCGGCTGCTTCGCGCTCGGCGCGCTTTTCCTGCGAGGTGGAAGCGCGAGGAGGGAGGAGGGAGAGTGAGGGAAGGAAGGAAGGGGAGGGAGGAGATGCGGCAGTCAGCTTCGTTGACCTTGCTGGTGCTGCTCCCTGCTGAGGACCCCGACGACGTCGTCGAAGCAGCACGAGAGGGAGAGAGGGGAGAGAGAGCGAGACGCACCTTTGTCCGCTTGACGAACTTGTCCCACGCGCTCTTCCTCGCCTCGTCCTTGCCCTCGAGCGCCGTCCACTCCTTGCTCTCGACGACGTCCTCGCGCTGCACGACGGCGTCGTACTCGTCCTTGTCGACGTCGACCGGCGGGTCGTCAAGGCGCTTGAAGAGGTACCGCAGGTCGTCGACGGCGAGGCGCTGGGCCTTCTCGGCGCGCCGGCGGGCGTCGCGCGCGGCGCGTTGGGCGCGGTGGCGCAGCTGCGGGCGAGAAGGGCGGGACGTAGCGAGTCAGGACGCAGGCGCAGGGAGAAAGCTCGCATCGAGAGGAAGACGAGAAGGAAAGGGAGAGAGACGCACCGTCTCGAACGCCTCGTGGATCGCCTCCTCGCCGAGCTCCTTGACGCGCTCATCGCCCTCGACCGCCTTCCTGAACTCGTCCTCGGCCGTCTCCTCGCCGACCTCGACGCCGTGCCTCCTCGCGACGCCCTCGAGGAAGACGAGGCGCTCCTCGGCGGCGACGTCGAGGTCGTCGACGCGGTCCCAGAACAGGTCGAGCGGTGAAGACGAGCCGGGGAGGCCGAGGAGCGTGAGGTACCGCGGGTCGCGCGACACGAGCGGGTACACGGCCGACCAGGGCGTGCCGGCCGTGAGGTCCTTCGAGGCGACGAGCTCGTCGAGGAGAGCCTGCGGGGAGCGAGCGGCGAGTCAGCGTGTGCTCAGGATGCGCACAGGGTCCAAGAGATGCCAGAGAGAGAGGACGCACGTTGTAGTCGTCCCTCGCCTTGCGCCCGCGGCGCCGCTTGTCCTCGGCGATCCTCGCGCGCCCCTCGGCGAGCTCCTTCTCGGCGCGCTGCACCTCGTCCTCGTACACGGTCAAGAGGTCGATCGGCTCGATGCGCTGCAGCTCCGGGTCGCGGTGCCACTCGGGCGTGCGCATGACGAGCGCGCGCGCGTCGGCCCACCGGATCGGGCCGGCGAGGTCGAGCGCGAGCGACTGGAGGATGCTCGTCACCTTGTCCATGTTGCGGCCGCGCATCTCGCGCTTGCGGGTCTGCAGGACGAGCGAGTGGAAGCGGCGTCAGTCACGGTGTGCGCTGGAGGGAAGGGGGGAGAGAGGCGGAGGGAAGGGACGCACCTCCTCCTGGACGCGCAGCTTGGCGATGTACTCGCCGAACAGGATCTTGCGCTCGTCGTCGTTGCGCGGGAGGTCCCACACGTCCTTGCACTTGTCGCTCATGACGCGCGCGCCCCGCTCCCAGCTCCACCAGCTCTTGACGCCCTCCTCGAACCCGACGCCGCCGCCGACCTTGTCCAGGGCCTTGCCCCACTCCTTGCGGCACCGCGCGAGGCTCTCGTCGCGCTCGGCAGCCTCGCGCCGGTCGCGCTCGACGAGGAACTCCTCGAACGCGGCCTTGCGCTCCGAGAGCGTGTGGAGCGCGCGAAAGGCCGGGTCCGTGATGCACTCCTTCATGACGACCTCCCAGGTCCAGGTGCGGTCGACGCCGAGGCGCTCGAGCATGCCCTTGAACGCGCGCGACGCGTCGCCGAACGTCGAATAGACGGCTGGGCCGGAAGCCGTTGCTGCGCCGGCGCCGTTCGGGGCGGAGGGGGGCCCGAGCGAGGGGGACGAGGCGAAGGCAGGGCGCGGGGGGAGGCCGGCGGGCGAGTAGGCGCCGCCGGGTGCGACGAGGGCGCCGGTGAGGGCGGTGAGGGCGGGCGAGGAAGGGCCGGTCGGCGCGTTGGGCGGAGGGTTGGGCCGAGGAGGGGTCGGGGCGGCTTCCGAGGCGCGTCTGTTGGGCGCAGCGCGTCAGCATCTGCAGATCGGCAGTTGCGAGGGAGGAGGGAGGACGCACTTGAAGCGCTGGACGATGTCTGCGCGAGCGAGTGCGAGGAGTCAGTCGGTGCGCTCGACGGGTTCGAGGACGAGAGGGAGGGAGGAGCGAGGGAGGGACGGACCCGAGATGTCCGAGGGCATGTTCCAGGTCGTCTCCTTCGAGTCGCGGTGGACCCAGTACTTGCGGCCGTTGGTCTCGTACTCGTCCCAGGGGCACTTGTCGACCTCGAGCTCGAGCGGGGTCTTGAGGTCGCGGGGCTTTGTCCACGACGAGCCGTGCTGCGGATGGGACCAGTAGGGGCGGCCGTCTGCCTGGTTGACGTGGCGGGTCCATCCACTCGGGAG
>Ga0308170_10001413_pt1 | contig 22987 bp, 21 predicted proteins | sample PhyBR2_2_FD_202136 | JGI IMG/M metagenome (GOLD analysis project Ga0308170, IMG submission 202136) | Phyllosphere microbial communities from UC Gill Tract Community Farm, Albany, California, United States - DLSLSB.R2 | ecosystem: Host-associated > Plants > Phyllosphere > Unclassified | place...
TCCCCTCTCCTCTCCTCTCCTCCTCCCCCCTCCTCTCCCTCCTCTCCCTACACCCTCCGCTCCAACCCGCACACGCACAGGCACGTCGACGCCGTCGAGCTGTGCTTCCACTCGTTCCTCGAGGACATTGAGCGCACGCGCCCGCGCTACCCGGGCGAGCGCGCGCGGCGCTCGGGCTCGCCCCAGCCACCCGCACACGCGCCGCTCGCTGCGTCCTCCTCGTCGGCGGCGGCGGACACGGGCGCGCGCGGCAAGGCGCGCGACGTGAGCAAGCTCGAGCGCGAGCGGCCACTCGAGGGCGAGGACGCGGTGCAGCGGTGGGACGGCGAGCGGAGGGACGTCGAGGTGCGCCAGTCGGGCGAGGGGTACTGAGCGGGCCGGGCGAGGGTGGTGCGCGAGACGGTGAGGCGTGCGCAGGAGGCGTTGAGCGGGAGGGGGAGGGAGGGAGGGATAGAGACGGTGCGCTCGCCGGACGTCGCTGTAGATTCTTCGCTCTCCTTGTGCATATCGCTCGCTCTGTGCTCTCTCACTTGCCTCGTCGGCCGAGCGAGAGCTTTCGTCGGCGCGGCGGCTCGAGAGCGAGGGAAGCTCTCCTCGCGGCAGATCTCGCAGCCGCGCACCATCTCGCCGCGCATCCTCTCTCGCTGCGCATGCGCTCTCAACAGCTCTCTGCGTCTCTCAAGAGGCCCGTCGCGCTCGGTGAAATGCGTTTGACTTCCGGTTCCTTCTACAGCCCACCCTCTTCCCGCGGACGCTGCATTTAGCGGGCCTCGGGCGACTTGGTGATGTAGTCGATCGCTGCGCACGACAAGGAGAAAGCGAGGGTCAGCTCTGAGTGTGCGAGAGACGAGCGCAGGGAGGAGGAGTCGGTAGGGGGAGAGGACGCACCCTCGCCGACGGTCGTGATGCGGTCGGCGTCCTCGTCGGGGATCTCGATGGCGAACTCCTCTGCGGGCGGGTCGGGTCGGGCGCAAAGTGAGTGTCGGGTCGGGCCATAGGAAGCAGAGAGGGAGGGAGAGAGGCGGGCGCACCCTCGATGGCCATGACCACCTCGACGGCGTCGAGCGAGTCGAGGCCGAGGTCGTTGGTGAACGACGCGGTCGGGGCGACCTGTGTGAGAGGGTGCACAAGGGATGGAGAGCGTCAGGCCTCTGCAGCGTGCTGTGCTCCCGCAGGCGAGGTGCGACGAGATGGCGGGGAGAGATGGCGAGGGTGCGCCGGGGCAAATCCTCCAGGGTCGAGCGCGAGCACGACAGGACGCACCTTGGAGGCGTCGACCTTCTCGAACGACTTGAGGACGTCCTCGATGCGGGCCTTGATGGTCTCGGGGGCGAGGGCCGACGCGGCGTAGGTGCGCTGCTGGACGAGGAGCGAGGGGGCGAACCGGACCGGGGCGAGCGCGGCGGGCGCGAGGGCGGTGCGGCGGACGACGGGGGCGACGAGCGAGCGGGTGGCGGCGCGGAACATGGCTTGCTGGGCGGGGAGTGCTTGGTGCGGGAGAGCGAGGAGGAAGCGGAGGCGGGACGACGAATCCGAGGCGACAGCGGCGGCTCATCACCAGCTTCGACGGCACTCGTCCGCACAGAGGGCCAGATCCGACTCGTGCAGCCGAGTGACACCGAGTCAATGCGCCGCGCCAACACCCCGACTCCCGCCCCAGACGCTCGCGCTGCCGCCGAGCTCCTCCGCTCCGGTGCGGCTCTCTCCTCTCTCTCCGTCTCGAGCTCGCCCTGCACAGAACTGACTCGCCTCTTCCGTGCAGCCTTCCAAGTCGAGATCGACGCCATTCACCGCGCAGCTCCCGGCGCGCCAAAGGGCGAGGTGTACAAGCCCCCCGCCGGCGCAGGTGGAGCGAGCGGAGCGTGGGGAGCTGCCGCCGCCTCTCAGCCCAAGTGTGCGTCCCTTGACGCTCTCCTCTCTGTGACGACGAGGTCGAGCTGACGACGACCTCGGTGCGCGCAGCGGGCAAGCTCGCCGACGGCAGCGACTTCCTCCAGCAGCTCGCCGCCTCGCTCGACAAGGTCCCGGCCTGAGCGCCTCTCGTTCGTAGCAGTGCCCGCTTGTTGTACTCTCTCTTTCCTGACGTGCGCACCGAGAGAGAGAGAGAGGAGGCTGTGGAGCGATACATCTAGATTCCACGAGAGCGACGAGAGAGGGAACGAAAAAGAGGGAGGAAACTACGACCGACCGACGACCGACGACGACAAACCCTTGCACGCGCGGCTCTCTATGCCCGCGCCTGCTCGACCCACGACTCGAGGTTGCGCATCTCGCACCCCTCGCCGGCGACCGTCTCGCCGATGCGGAACACCTGGGCGTCGCCGCTCTTGCGCAAGAGCTCGGCAACCTCGTCGGCGCGCTCGGCCGCGACGACGACGGCCATGCCGATCCCGCAGTTGAACGTGCGCGCCATCTCGCTCGGGTCGACCCGGCCGAGCTTCATGAGCCAGCGGAAGACGGGCAGGAAGTCGAAGCTCGCCGCGTCGACCGTGCACCCGACGCCGGCGGGCAGGACGCGCGGGATGTTCTCGGTGAAGCCGCCGCCGGTGATGTGCGACAGGCCCTTGATGAGGCCCTGCCGGATCGCGGGCAGGAGCTGCTTGACGTAGATGGTCGTCGGCGTGAGGAGCGCGTCGCCGAGCGTCGTGCCCGGGGCGTAAGGGACCTCGGACGCGTACGTGAAGCCGTGCGCCGTGACGATCTTGCGCACGAGCGAGAAGCCGTTCGAGTGCACGCCCGACGACGCAATGCCGAGGAGGACGTCGCCCGGCGCGATCGTCGGCTGCGGGAGAACCAGCTCTCGCTCGACGGCGCCAACGGCAAAGCCCGCCACGTCGTAGTCCTCTGCGAGCGCAAGAGCGTGTCACGGCGTCAGTATCGATCCTCGGCAGCGAGAGAAGAGAGCGAAAGAGAGAGAGAGTGTGAGAGAGGACGCACCGCCCTCGTACAGAGAAGGCATCTCGGCCGTCTCGCCGCCGACGAGTGCGCAGCCCGACTGGATGCAGCCCTCGGCGACGCCCTTGACGACGTCGGCCGCCGTCGGCACGTCGAGCTTGCCGCACGCGAAGTAGTCGAGGAAGAACAAGGGCTCGGCGCCCTGCACGACGAGGTCGTTGACCGACATGGCGACGAGGTCGATCCCGATCGTGTCGTGCTTGCCATACGTCTGGGCAATCTTGAGCTTGGTCCCGACGCCGTCGGTCCCGCCGACGAGGATCGGGTCCTTGAACCCGGCCGCCTTGAGGTCAAACAGGCCGCCGAACCCGCCAATGACCGAGTCGGTCCCGAGGCGCTTGGTCGCCTTGACCATGGGCTTGATGCGCTCGACGAGCGCGTTGCCAGCGTCGATCGAGACGCCCGCCGACGCGTACGTCATGCCCTCGGGCTGCTGCGCCTCCTCCTCGAGGAATGCCCTGCGCGCACGAGCCCCGCGTTCGAGGTCAGCACCTCGCGCTTAAGCCCACGACGACGACGACGACAACGAGGGAGAGGGACGCACTTGTAGGCAATGTCGCGGCGGAACGTCTTGCCCTCAAAGTGGACGCAGTCGACGCCCTTGTACGCGAGCGCCTGGGCCTCCTTGAGCGTCGGCGCCGTCGCCGTGACGGCGAGGACGCGCCCGCCGTTGGTCAGGATCTTGCCCTCGGGCGTCGCCTTGGTGCCGGCGTGGAAGACGTGGACGTCTGCAGGGGGGAGGAGCGTGCGTCAGTGTGAGGTCGGCGCGGCGCGAGCGAGAGGAGGGACGGGGACGCACTCTCGGGGAGCGGGTCGAACGTGATCTCGTCGCCCTTGGGGTACGAGCCCGGGTAGCCCTTGGCGGCGAGCACGACCGTGACGGCCGCCTCCTTCTTCATCTCGAACTTGACGCAGTCAAGGCGGCGCTCGACGCACGCGAGCATGAGCTCGGCGAGGTCCGTGTCGGCCGAGAGGAGCGCGACGAGCGACTGCGTCTCGGGGTCGCCGAACCGCACGTTGTACTCGAGGACCTTGGGGCCCTTGGGCGTGAGCATGATGCCCGTGAAGAGCATGCCGATGAAGGGGATGCCTGCGCGCGATGAGGAGCGAGGTCAGGTCGGGCTCGAAGGACCTGGAGGGGACGAGAGGGACGCACCGTCCTTGCGCATGCCGTCGATCGTCGGCTGGACGATGGTGCGCTGGATCTCGTCGACGACGGCCTTGGTCGCGGCCGGTGCGGGCGAGTACGTGCCCATGCCGCCCGTGTTGGGGCCCGTGTCGCCCTCGCCGATGCGCTTGTGGTCCTGCGCCGGCGGGAGCGAGAGCGTCGTGTAGCCGTCCGAGAAGGTGAGGATCGACAGCTCCTGGCCCGTGAGGAACTCCTCGACGACGACCTCCTCGCCCGCGGCGCCAAACTCCCTGCTGACCATGATGTCGTTCAGGCCGGCGAGCGCCTCGGCCTTGGTCGAGGGGATGATGACGCCCTTGCCGGCGGCGAGGCCCGAGGCCTTGAGGACGACGTCGTGCTCGACGCTCTTGACGTACTCGACGGCGGCGGCGTGGTCCTTAAAGTTGCGGTACTCGGCGGTCGGGATGGCGTGGCGCGCCATGAAGTCCTTCGAGAAGGCCTTGGAGCCCTCCATGGCGGCCGCACGGACGTCAGGACCGAAGACGGGGATGCCGACTGCGCGCGCACGAGAGGAGGGGTCAGCTCTTTGAGCGGGTCGGGTCGACGAGGAGCGCGAGACGGAGACGCACCCTTGCGGAAGACGCCCTCGACGCCATCGACGAGAGGCTGCTCAGGGCCGACGATGACGAGGTTGACCTGCGTGCGTGCGTGAGGGGGAGCGTCAGCTGAAGGGTCGGGAGCTGGGGCGGTGCCGTTCGAGTCGAGGAGGCTCACGTTGCCCTGCTTGGCGAAGTCGACGAGGCCGTTGAAGTCGTCGACGGCAATGTTGACCGAGATCGTCTTGGCGCCAAAGACCGTGCCGCCGTTGCCTGCGCGCGAGAGCAGAGGCTCGATCAGCTCGTCGTCGACTCAAGCTGGGCGAGCGGGGGGAACGAGAGGGGAGAGCGCACCTGGGGCAACAAAGACCTCGTCGACGCGCGGGCTCTGTGCCAGCTTCCATGCGAGGGCGTGCTCGCGGCCGCCGTTGCCGATGAGGAGGATGCGGAGCTTCTGCGACCGGGCGAGGAGCGATGAGGGGGACGGAGGTCAGCTCGGTCGGGCGGGTCGCGCTGAAGAGGGCGGGCGCACCTCGGGCTCGAACAGGGGAGCAGACTGCGCCATGGTGCAGGGTCGAGCGAGGCTGCTATCGGTGGAGCGGGAGGGCCGGGGTGGACTGAGGCGGATCTCTCGCTCGAGCTCGAGGCGGGCCGGGCCAACCCCGCACTCGTCCTCATCTCTCCCCTTCGCTGCCGCCTCGCACTCGCTCAGGGCTGCCTGGCACTGTGCAGCGTTGCGCTCGGCTGCGCACGCGCTGTCGCTGTCGTCCGTCCGCGCCCCGCGTCTTCACCTCGCTCCTGCTCCTCCTCGCCCCCGCTCGGCGCGTGGCACGCCCTATACACGGTGGGGCTTGACGCTGCTTCGACCAAGACGCTGTGCAGAGCTCCAACAAGCCGCCGACTGAGCGGCGCACTCGAGAGGCTCGGCGTGAGCCTGCACGCAGCTGCCGGCTCGCCGTCGCTCGTCTTCGGCTCGCGGTCCACTTGTGCCTACCACCAGCCGCTCCGCCTTTCACCGTCGAGCTGCTCAAGCTGTGCATCTTGACCTCTCGATCTCGACATGGCTGAGCTGCACTCGCTGTCGACGCCGCGACGGCCTCGTCGGTCAGCGACCCGCGGCGTCCACCTCTTCCCGCTCTGGAGGCCTGTCTGCGGCCTTTCTCGAGTCGTCAGCTCCAACTCGACGACTCTTTGCTTCCCTCAGTTGCGCTCGCGCGCTACGCCGAGGGTGTCGCGGCGAGCGGTCGAGCCTCTTGTTCCGCCTGGCCTGCGTCCTCGACTGCGGCACGCTCGCCGGTCTTGCACAGCCTACCGATCGAGTTCGTCTCGCCGTCTCCCTCGCTCGCTATCTGGACCATTGAGCCTACCAGAGAGAGCTGTGCTGCGACGAGGTAGCCAGGAGGCGAGCGGGAAGGCAACGACCTCGTCGCCTTGATCTGCGACTTCACCGTCGTCGAGCTGTGTAGCTTCTGGTAGACTCCTCGTAGCTGCAGCACCTGTACCTCGTGAGCGCGAACGAGCCGTTGTCGAAAAGGCGAGGTCGGACACGTGTCGCCAATCCGAAGCGAGCGCGCGCGGCGAGGCCAAAAGCTGTCCGGCGCCTCGCCCTCTCCTCTCTTTCCCTCACGCACATCGTCAACTTTGCCGAGTCAGTCTTTTGCTCCACCGCCTCGCCGACCCGAGCTATCCAGCCCTCGCCCGCACCCTCGAGCACCCGCCCGAGCCCGCACGGCAACGAGCCGCCCGCTCCGCCTCGACCAGCTCCGCAAACCTCGCCGACCCGCAACCCTCGTCGCTCATCAGCAACATGCGCTGACCGGTCCTCTCCCTCTTTCTCTTCCTCGCATGCAGTATGCGTGACAAGTGGCGCAAGAAGCGCGTGCGTCTCCCTCTCCCTCTTCGCCTCGTCGCGGTCCTCGTGACCCGCTTGCCTGACCAAGGTCCTGACCCTCGCTCTCCCTCTACAGGTCCGTCGTTTGAAGCGCAAGCGCAGAAAGATGCGCGCTCGCTCGAAGGTGCGCACCTCGCCCTCGCCGCTCCCCAGCCCCGCTCGCCCACGCCGGCGTCCCTCCCCGCCAAGGCTCGTCGTCCTGACCCTCTCCTCCCTCCTCCTCGCCCGCAGTAATCGACTCGCCCGCGACTCGACTCTACCTCTCGACCGATGCACCCACCTCCCACCACCACCTTCTCTCCCTGACGGGTCCCCGACCTCAACCTCCCCTCTCGACCTCCTCCCTCACCAGCCGAGGCCGCCCGGAACTGCGGCGTGCGACGAGGACGGGGGACTGCTTGCCTGCAACGCGCCTCTCCCGACTTTTTGCCTGCCGGACGAAGGGCCTCTCGCTGCAAGGCGGGGGCCTGGAGACGGCGGGTCGGATCCCCATCTCGGTTTCTGTCCGTCGAGCGAGAGATGCAGCGAGAGCGAGGGCGAGAGCGGGCGTGGGAGCGAGTGAGCTCGATGCTGTGCTTGCGCGCCGGCCGAGAAGCTTCCGGCGCGAGCACTAGTACTGGCTTCAGCCGGCGTCGCGCTCGGCTCGCTCAAGCTCTCGCTCTCGGCCGCACCGCCTCGAGGCTCGCTTCTAACAGCTTGCTCTCGCTCCTCTCTTGAGCTGCACATCCGCACGCTCGAGCCCGCAGACGGAGAACGAGCGAGTTACATCTAGGGAGAGAGAGAGAGGGTCGAGCGACGAGAGCGGGGAGGGAGGGGGCTTCGGATTCAAGAGCTTGCACGAGTCGAGGAGAGGGCGGGACGCGCGCCGAGCGCTACACGCTCGCACGCACAGACTGACGATGTCGAACAAAGAGGGGAAAGGGGGTGGGAGGGGGAGGGCGACGAGGACGCTTAGGGCGTCGTGCGCTTCGGGTCGCGCGGGAAGAGGGACGCGCGGCGGATGTTGTTGATCTGGAGGAAGAGCATCTGCGGTGCGAGAAAGAGGATGGGCGTCAGGGACGAGGTATCGGCGAGAGGGGCGGGGAGAGCGCGAGGGGAGAGAGGGAGGAGGACGCACGACGACGCGCTCGAGGCCGATACCGCCGCCCTGTTCCGCAACGACGAGAGCGAGTCAGCTTCCCCGCGCAGCGACCATGTCTCTCTCTCGAGAGAAGGAGCGAGAAGGAGACGACGCACGGCGTGCGGCGGGCACCCGAGCTTGAACGCGTCGAGGTACGGCTTCATGTCGTCCGGGTTGATGCCGGCCTGCTTCATGCGCTCGACGAGGAGCGGCGCCTCGTGCACGCGCTGCGCGCCCGACAGGATCTCCTCGCCGCGCATGAAAAAGTCGTACGAGTTGGACAGTTTCTGCGCGCGGTCCGAGGGGGGGTCAGTGAGGCTCGAGCGAGCGAGAAGAGGAGAGGGCGGAGGTGGACGCACCGGGTCGCTCGGGTCGGGCATGGTGTAGAACGGGCGGATCTCGAGCGGGAACTTGTCGATGATGTAGTAGTCGGTGCCGTACTTCTGCTTGATGATCTTGCCGAGCGCCTTCTCGCTCGAGGTCGACATGTCGTCGTAGTCGCCGATCGGCTGCGGCGGCGTCCCCTGCTGGACGCCCGCCTCCTGGAGGAGCTTGATCGCGTCGGTGAACTTGAGGACGAGCGTCTCGGGGAGCCACGTAAAGGGCTCGTGCGGGAACTGGCCGCGGACCGTGTCGATCTCGTGCGCGTAGCGCTGCTGGAGGCCGGCAAAGATGTGCTTGAGCATGCCGTCGATCGTCTCCATCACCTCGTGGTAGTGCTCCTCGAACGCCATCTCGAGATCGAGGCCCATGAACTCGGTCAGATGCCGGTGCGTGTTCGAGTCCTCGGCGCGGAAGACGGGGCCGATCTCGTACACCTTCTCCATGTCGGCCGCGATGCACATCTGCTTGTGCAGCTGCGGCGACTGGGCGAGGAACGCGATGCCTGCGCGCGAGAGGGCGACGGCGTCAGTGAGAGCGACCGAGAGGGGCGACCGAGACGGCGAGGACAAAGGAGAGGGAGGAGGACGCACTCTTGAAGTACGAGACGCGGAACACGGACGCGCCCGACTCGGTCGCGGCGCTCTGGAGCTTGGGCGTGTGGATCTCGACAAAGCCCTGCTGGTTCAGGAACTCGCGGAACAGGTTGCCGACGCCCGACTGGATCTTGAAGATGGCCTGGTTCGTCGTCGTCTGCGCGAGCGGGCGAGCGAGTGCGAGAGTCAGCGAGAGGAGCAAGGGGAGCGAGAGGGAGGGGAGGGGAGCGTGCGACGCACACGCAGGTCGAGGACACGGTTGTCAAGGCGCGTGTCGAGCGCGACGTTGACGCCCTCGGTCGCGTCCATCGGGCGCAGCGCGTCGTTCATGTTGAACGGCAGCATCGACGGCGCCTCCGAGATGGTGTGGATCTGCGGGCGGCGGCGGGCGTCGAACGTCAGCTCTGCACGCGCACGGGCACGCGCACGAGGAAGGGAGGGAGGGAGCTCGTCGACGCACCTTGCGGACCTTGAGCTCGACGTCGTGGATCGTGCACGACTTGATCGGCTCCTTGGCGCGCTGCACGACGGCCTCGACGAGCACGATCGACTCGTCGTTGACGCCCTCGACCCAGCGCACCATCTTCTTCGACACGAGCTCGGGCTCGACGACGACGAGGCCCTGGATCGTGTGGTCCTGCTGGCGCAGGACGACGAACACCATCTTGGCGCCTGCGAGCGCGTGCGACGAGGGGGAGGAGTCAGTGCCGGCGCTCGCTCGTTCGGCCTCGCTCTCGAGAAGGGGGAACGCGACGCACCCTGAGCGCGAGTGCCCTGGAGGCGGGCACGGACAAAGACGGTCTGGCCCTCGAGCTCGGGCGTGATTTCTTCGAGCTTCGTGCGCTTGATGCCTGCGGGCGAGTGGGGGGGGTGCAAGGTCAGCTACGGCGGCTCGCTCGGTCCGAGCGGGTGTGAGGGAGAGGGACGACGCACCCGAGCGGGTCGACGAGTTGTTGAGCGGGAGCTTGCCGTAGCTCTCGGGCGAGTAGTCCTGCGCGAGGGGGAGAGAGAGAGAGCGGGGGTCAGGTCGGGTCCTCCCTCTCGGGCGCGGTCGAGGAGGAGGGAGGAGATGGGGACGCACGTCCTCGAGCGCGGCCTTCTTGGCCTTCTCGGCAGCCTCCTTCTCGGCCGCCTTCTTGGCCGCCTCCTGCTTCTTCTTGTCCTTCTCCTCCTGCTTGAGGCGCTTCTTCATCTCGCTCTTGGACTCGGGCTCGCCGTTGGCACTGCGGGCGGGCGGCGGGGCGTTGTGGGTCAGCTCGGTAGCACAGTCACAGCTAGTGAGAGAGAAGAGGACGCACTTGAGGTGGACGGGCCCGCTGTCGGTGCTGTGGGTGCTCGCCGGGTGCCGGGACGAGTCGAGCGACTTGCGCGAGCTCGAGACGGGCGAGGTCGGGCGCGAGTGGTGGGTGATCTTGTCGATGATGCCGTGAAGTCCGCCGGTCATGGTGAGCGACGAGAAGGAGGAGGAGGAGGAGGAGGACGAAGGGAGGAGGGTCGGTGAGAGGACGGGGAGAGGGAGGGAGCGGCGGGCGAGGCGGGCGTGAGGGCGGGCTGCTGCGGCTGTTGAGCGGGTCGAAAGCTGGGCACAGGTGCGCAGTGCGAGCATCCACGGACGGGAGGGACGGAGCGAGGCCAAGAGCTGGCTCCTCCTCCTCCTCCTCCTCCTCCTCCTCCTCCTCCTCCTCCTCCTCCTCCTCCTGTGCCCGCCCTCATCTCGGGCTTGACTCGCCGCTCTCGAGTCCAGCCGTGCTCGCGCTCATTCTGCAGCACTACTGCATCGCTCTCGGTCCTTCTCCAGGCGGTCCTCCCTGCACCCGCCCGCTCGAGCTCTCCTTCAGCCGTGGCCGACCTCGATGACGCGGGTCTCGCGCTCAGGCCAGCGCTCGGCGGTCGCGCCGCACTGCCTCGCTGCGCCTCAATAGCTTTGGCATGCGCGCGCGAGACGCACACAGCTGCGCGAGGCCGAGGGTCGACTCGCTCGAAGGTGGCCGAGTCGTCCTCCTTCGAGAGCGAGCCCTCCGTTCTCTCGCGCTCGTACGAGCGCCTGTGCAGCTCAGGCCGATCCTACACCCTGCCCGCTGCTGCTCGACCAGGCCAGGCTCGTGCACTGCGCAGAGCTGGCCACAGCGACCTCTCTCGCCGTTCGCTCGTGCTCTCGAGCGGCCCTGTCCTCGCCACCGCTGGCTGTCGAGGTCCACTGCGACCTCAGCGTCACCGTCACCTCGGCTCCATCGCTCACGGGCTCGGTGATCGGGCGACTCGCTCAGCTCGTGGCGGTGCGATGGCGAGAGCGGCTCTTCCGCCTGAGGGCGGTGGCGAGAGAGCAGCCTGCGTCTAGGAAGCGGCGAGGGAGCGAGGGCGAGCGTATTACTAGCGTGATATAGACTGCTTCGCGCGAACGAATCTGGCAAAAGAGCGAGGTGTCGAGCCTGCGAAGCGAGGAAAGCGAGTCGAGGGAGCTCGTCTCGAGGGCTCCGCCGCAAGCCACGCGCCGCGACCTCTCGACAGGCCGGCAGAGCACCCTATCCGCTTACCAGACACTCTACAAGAGTCTGCGCGACTCCTACGTCCACCGCACGCCGTCCCCTCGTCGCCCACCTCTTCATCTCCCTCCGCGACTCGGATGTCGAGCTTCCGACGCCGCACGGCCGTGCAGCCCCTATCCGGCACCCGCCCCTCGCCGTACAACGCCGCACCCCTCGTCAGCACGGGCCTGAGCTCGCTCGACGACCTCCTCGGCGGCGGCCTCCCGCTCTCGACCTCGCTCCTCGTCGAGGCCGACGCGCCCACCTCGTACGCCGACCTCCTCCTGCGGTACTGGGTCGCGCAAGGGCTCGAGTGCGCGCAGGACGTCGTCGTCGTCGCGAGCGGGCTCGACGGCGGGCCCGATGGGGTCGTCGAGGCGCTCATGGGCGTCGACGGCGGCGGGAGGGCGCGCGCGGCGGCGGTGAGCAGGGAGGACGCGCTCGAGGACGAGGAGGAGCAGCGCGCCGAGGAGGCGCTCAAGGAGAAGATGAAGATTGCGTTCCGGTACGAGGGCATGAGGGCGCACCAGACGACGGTCGACGCTGCTCGAGGTGCGTCTTGCTCCCTCCCTCTCTTTCCCTCGCTCGCCCTGGGCCTGCCTCGTACGATCTGACCTCGTTGTTCTCGTGCCCAGCTACCGCCGTCGACTCTGGCACCTACTGCTCCGTGTTCGACCTCACCTCGACCCGCCAGCTGTCGCCCTCGGACCGCAAGCTCCTCCACCTCGTCGACGTCGACGAGCTCAGCGGCGCGTCGAGCAGCACCGGCGGCAAGTACGAGCTCGTGTACGACCAGATCGAGCGGCTTGTCGAGGACGGCGGCTTTCGGTGCGTCCTTGCTCGCCTTCTCGCTCCCCTCGCCCGGCGCTTTCACTGACTCTGGCTTCGTGCAGATCTTCCTCGGACCCGTCAGCGCCGCGCAAAGTGCTGCGCATCGCTCTCGCCGGCTTCGGCGGGCCGTCGTGGGGACCGGCGAGTGCATCTGTGCGTTCCTCCTCGTCGACGAGCTCGATCTTCCTCAGCATGGCTGACGTTTCTCCCTCTCGCTCGCAGTCCCTCTTCGCCTTCCTACACCGCCTTCGACACCTCCTGCGCCAATCGCACGCCTCCTGCGTCCTCACCTTCCCCGCGCACCTGCACGCCACCTCGGCCCCGACCGCCTCCCTCCCCTCGAGCACGACCTCGTCCTCGCCGCTCCTCTCTCGCCTCTCGCACGCCGTCGACGGCGTCCTCCGCCTCACCTCGTTCGCCTCGTCGCCGGTCCTCTCGCGCACCTTCCCGCGGCACGCCGGCCTCCTCTCGACGCCCAAACTCCCGCTCCTGCCCCCCGGCACCCTCGTCCCGCCGGGGAGCAAGCTCTCGGTCCTGCGCGCGCTCGGCGGCGGGTCCAACGCGCGAGACAACCTCGTCGGGTTCCGCGTCAAGCGCAGGAGGTTCGTCGTCGAGGTCGTGACGGACGACCCGGTCGGCGGGGACGCGGAGAGGGAGGACGAGGAGCGCAGGGAGAGGGAGAGGAGGAGGAGGAGGGTCGACGAGGCGAATCGCAAGGAGAGGGAGATGGCAGAGGGGAGGAGCGGCGCAGAGGTCATGCTCGGCGTCGGCGAGCGCGTCGCGCAGGTGAGGATCGGCGGGCCCGAGGCGGACGAGCTCGGCGCGGCGGCGCCGCCTCGTGCTGCTGCGCCCAAGGTCGGCGGCGCAGACGGGTCGAGTGCTCGAGCTCGAGCAGGAGGAGCGGCGGCGGGCGCAGGACGGGCGCACAAGAAGGTGTCGGTCGCGCGCATGGTGCACGAGCGCCCGGACCTCCTCGACTTTTGAGCTCTCGTGCTGCAACGGCGGGCGCTCTTCTTCCTCTCCTTCTCTCTCTCTCTCGCAGAGGCTCTCGGACTCGAACAGGGAAGCGCGAGCGAGAGAAGAAAGAAAGCCCGAAAGTTGCAGCGACGCTCGACCCGCTCCTCGCAAGCCCGCCCAGCTCGAGATCCGCCCGCTGCTCCGCCGCTCGCCGGTCCTGTCCGCCTCGCTCTCACCTCGACGACGACGACGACGACGCCGACGCCGACTCGACGAGGTTCCTCGCCTTGAGCTCGCGCACGTGCCGGCGGAACTCGCGCGGGACAAACTCGCGCGACGCCTCGAGCTCGTTCTCGTCGTACCAGATGACGCGCCTGCCGCGCTGCCGACACACGTCCTCGAGCTCTCGCCACGTGCCGAAGCCCGGCTTGGCGCGGAGGGCGGCCTCCCACTTGACCGTGTTGGCGTTGCGAGCCTGGATCGACAGCATGAGGACCGGCGGCGCCGCCGCATCGGCCCGAGGCTCGTCGGCGATGAGCTTCGTGAGGCTCGAAAGAACCCGACGACAGTCGCCGAGGAAGTACGGGCTCTGGGTGAACATGCTGTTGAACTCGAGGGGCCCGAGCAGGACCGGGTTCAAGACGACGACGGCTCGCGACATCCTTGACGCACACGGACCGATGGTCGCCATGTTGGCCGCCGTACTGACCTGCACGACGTCGAGCTGGTCCGCCAAGCACGGCGAGAGGGACGTCCGGAGCGTAGACCTGGTCGGGTTGACGATGAGGACCTTGAGGCGCGGCAGCCACGTCGAGCTGAGCCATCCAGTAGCGTGTCCCGGCGCGATCCCGCACCCGACCAAGAGAAGCTCTTCGAGTAGAGGAAGCGCCGGCGGCGGGTTGAGGTCGACGCGGATCGAGTCGACGTTGTGCAGCTCGAGATGACGCAAGCCTGTAGCGCGACAGGATCGTCAGGACACGCAAGACACGAGGGCGCAACACAGGAAGAGTAAAGGACGCACTCGAGTACCCTTGCAGCCACGAGAGGCTCAGGTCGACGTCGCGCGCGCCCCAGAGCAGCATGTGCTCGACATGGCGCAGACCTGCCGCGCCGGTGCCGAGGGCAGTCTGCATATCGCACGCGCCACCGGAACCGATCGTGTACACCTTGGTGCCTGCGCCGAGGACCGCGCCCGACTCGCGCAGCTGCTCGAGCTGCTTGTCCTCGCTGACGACGACCTGGCGCCATAGTAGTGGTTGCGCGAGGGCGCACAGGCGGCGCGAGGCGAGGCACACGCTGCGGAGCGTGTGCTGGCGGGCCTTGTAGCCCTTGTCGGTGTAGTCGGGCTGCGCGAGTTCGTCGAGGATGAGGAGGAGGACGTCGTCGATGAGGCGGGGGAGTAGGGCCGGGCGAGAAGGGTCGAGGGCGCGGTGCGGTGCGGGCGAGGCGATGGGCCCAGAGCTGCTGATGAGCTGCTCCATCTCGGCGGGCGGCTCGGTGGCTGAGCGGCGAGGGGAGACGAGGAGAGGAGCGAGGAGGAGGGAGGCGCCGGCGGAGGCTCGAGCGAGGGAGCGTGCGCAGGTCTCGCCTTTTGTTCGAAAGCGAGCAGCGAGAGAACAGCAGCGCGCACGCAGAGGGATGCACACAAGCACGGCACAGTTCAAGAAGCGAGAGCGAGCCAAGACCGAGAGGCAGAAGCTGAAGCACACGTCGCTCGCGCTCACCAAGCTCTCGCCGACGAAGGAACAGCGCACGCTGCAGCACTGCTACGCCTTGCCCTTGTCGCCCCACCCGCTCGCGATCTTGATCGCATTGGCGCCCGTCGACGCCTTGACGGCGCGCGCGACGAGCTTCTGCTGCTGCTGCTGGCGCTGCGCCTCCTGCTTGGCCGCGCCCGCGCTCGCGGCGCCGTCCTTCTGCTGCCGGCGGTCGCGCACCTTCTTCTTGGGCTTGTCGCCCGCCGCCGCGTCTGGTGCCGCCGCCGCCGCCGCGCCCTCGCCCGCCGCCGCGCCCTCGCCCTCGCCCGCCGCCTCGGCCGCCGCCTTCTTCTCCGCCGCGAGCTTCCACCTCCCCGTCTTGTCGCCGTTCTCGCTCTCGCCCTCGCGCAGGCGCTTGTTCTTGCTCGCCTTCTCGCGCTCGGCCGTGAGCTTCTTGCGCTGCTCGTCGATCTTGAGCTTGCGCGCGGCCGAGTTGCCACCGCCGCCGGCCGTCAGCTCGACGTTGATCTTGCGGTTCGAGAGCTGCGAGTGGTGCAGGCGCAGGGCCGACTGGAGCGCGGTCGCCGAGGTGAACTCGAGGAAGGCGCAGCCTTTCGAGGCGGGGGCGGGCGCGGTCGAGGTCGAGGAGGAGGTGGAGGGGGAGGGGGCGGCGGATTTGGGCGTGAGGAGGCGGACGGCGGGGACCTCGCCTGTGAGCGATCATCGCGCGCGAGTCAGTAGGTCGCCTCGAGGAGGGGGAGCCACTGACAGCGAGAGAGAGCACACGCACCGCACGGCTTGAAGTGCTCCTTGATCTCGTCGACCGTGACCTTGTACGGCATGTTGCCTGCGCACGAACCGGCGGTCGGGTCAGCTGGCGTCCTCGCTCCTCCGCACACGCTCGAGAGAGAGGAAGGAGGAGATGGGACGCACCGACAAAGAGGAGCAAGCGGTGCGCGCCGTCTGCCCCACCTGCGCCCTTGGCCGCCTCGCGCGCCTCGCGGTCCCGCTGCGCCTGCGTCTTGCCCCGCTGCCGCTTCTTCTTCTTGGGCTCGTCTTCTGCCCCCGCCTTGTCCTCGCCGGCCTTGTCCTCGCCCGCCTTGGCCCCGCCCTCGCCCTCGCCCTCGCCGCCCTCGTCGTCGTCGCGCGCGCGCTTCTTCGACTTGGCCGTGGCGGCGGCGGCGGCCGCGGGCGGGAGGCGCTCGAGCTGGTCGAGCGAGAGCTCGGCACCGTCGTCGATGGCCTGGACCTCGTCGTCGAACGAGGGGGCGGGCTTCTTCTTGTTGGCCTTTTGGGCGCGGAAGGCTTGGGCCTTCTTCTCCTTCTTGGTGAGCCTGCGCTCGGGTGCGGCGGCGTCGGACATGGCGATGGGGTGTGGGCGGATCGAGTGGCGGGTCGGGCGAGGGGCTCTGAGGAGAGCGAGTGGTGGTTGTGGGGAGAGAGCGAGCGACGCAGCTTGGACGAGGAGGAGCCGGCAACACAGCCTCATCCTCAGCTCGTGTTGGGTCCAGCTTCGAGGTGTCTGCTTAGCTAGCTCTAAATCACAGCTGGGTACCTTCGAAACAGCACTAGAGGGCAGTTGCGAGTCGTCGAGCGAGTGAGGCGGTGCTCGTTCGCCTCGTCCTCATCTCTCGCGCCCGCTCCTTACCGCCGTCACGCCTGAGCTGAGCTGCCGACTGGTGCAGCACGCTCCCTATACCCATGTTCACCTTCTGCATCCAAAAAGTGCGCCCCTCTCCCTCCTCCCTCCTCCACTGCTCCCCCCTCCCTCGTCGGCTCATCACCCGACGCGAGCTGACCCTCCCACGCCCCGCCCTGCAGGACACGATCCGCGTCGAGCCTCGAGACTTCAGCAAGGACCCGGTCGACGCCATCCGGGAGGAGATCCACCGCCGCTACGCCAACAGGGTGAGCTCGTCGTCCTCCTCCTCGCTCTCCGCAACGCTCGGCAGGGCGCGCTCGTCGAGCCTGCGCCGTGCGTACTCGTCGATGTCCAGGCGGCGACTCACGCACGCTCTGCACGCAGGTCATCCCCAACGTCGGCCTGTGCATCTCGCTCCTCGACATCCTCTCGGCGTCCGAGGGCGCCGTCCTGTACGGCGACGGCTGCTTCTACTACCGCTGTGCGTCCGCCGCTCACTTCCATCACTCGAGCTCTACCATGTGCTGACGCAGGCCCCGCAGGCGAGTTCCGCTTGATCATCTTCCGGCCCTACATCGGCGAGGCGCTCGTCGGCAAGGTCAAGTCGCAGAGCCCAGAAGGCATCGTCGGTCCGTCTCCTCTCTCTCTCTCGAGTCCCTGCAGTAACGATGGGCTCGAGCGCTGATGAAGGACGTGCGCGCAGTGAGCGTCGGCTTCTTTGACGACATCCTCGTCCCGCCAAACCTCCTCCCCGACTGGTCCGCCTAGTGCGTCTCGCCGCTCGCCCTCGCCTCGCACCTCGCGCGCGCACACAGCTGACCGACGCCGACCTCCCTCCTGTCTTTCTCCTCCGCCCCTCCCCCTCGCGCCGCGCCTCGCAGCAACCACGACCGCCGCGCCTTCTTCTGGCTCCCCGCCGACGACACCTCCCCCGTCCGCCCAACCGACCGGCACCTCCTGAACCAGCCCGAGGAGTCCAAGCTGTACATCGGGCGCAAGGACTGGATCCGGATCCGCGTCGAGGAGGAGCACTGGGACGACACGAGCCCGACGAGCGGCAAGAGCAAGCCGCCCGTCGCGGCGGGGCCGGCGGCCCAGGGCGCGCAAGGGGAGCAGGGGCAGGCGACGGTCGAGCAGAGGACGAATGGCAAGAGCCCGTACTCGCTCATTGTGCGTGTCCTGCCCTCTCTCTCTCTCTCTCTAACTCGCCGTCTCGCCGCTCCCCCTCTCCCTCGTCGTCCACTCTCCTCCCGCTCCTCCTCCCTCCATCTCGCCCGCCGTCCCCCTCGCCGCACCGCACCATCCCACTGACGCCTCCTCCTCGCTTGCTCGCCCGCAGGCATCCATGGCAGAAGACGGCACGGGCGTCCTCGACTGGTGGGCCGAGGACGAGGAGTAGGCGGGCTGCGCGCCGAGCTCAAGGTGCGTCCGGGCGGTCGTCGAAGCCCCGGCCCATCCCTGATCCGATGACGGTGGCCTCCGGCTGACAAGGGCGCACACCCTCCTCCAGCAGGTCGGCGGGACGAGGCGGGTCGAGCTCGTCGGCTCGTGCGCCGACGCCGAGAACAGGTGCGTCCGGGCGGTCAACTTCGACGGACCACCCGCAGGGTAGGGCTGCGGTGACTGACAAGGACGCACACCTTTAGCTCGCTGCAGGACGTCGAGACGAGGCGGGCGAGGAGGGAGCGAGGGAGGGCCGGCGCTCTTGTTGTATTGCTACCTCGAGGTTTCTCTCGCACTCTCGCACATCTCGACGGCGCACAGAGAGACGCAGAAAGAAGTTGCGGCGAGACTGACGAACGACAGAGAGAGAAAGAGAGGATCTACGGCAGGAGCAAAACAGAGGAGAGCGGCCGACGCACGAGCCGCTCGGAGAAAGACGAAGGAAGGAAGCCTCGGCCTCGATACGCCCTCACGCACACGCACACGCTCACCTCCTCGCCCTCCGGCCGAGCGCGCCGAGCCCAAACTCGCCCTTGGTAGGGCTCGGGCTCGGCGCCGGGCTGCCGCCGTCCTCCCACCCCTCGCGCTTGTCGCCGACGACCTTGCCCTCGCGCAGGCGCGCGAGGTCCTTTGCGATCGTCTCGCGGCGCTTCTTGCGCAGCGCAGCCGCCTCGGCGTCGCGCTGGTGCGGCGAGTAGGGGAGCGGCGGCGGGCGCGAGGCGAGCCAGGTCGCGCCGACGCCGACGCCCGTGCCGGTCGCTGCCGGGGACGAGGACGAGGTAGGGCCGGGAGAGCTCGGCGTGCGGGCGTGCGAAGAGTGCGAGGCGACGAGGGGAGGGCGGCGAGAGGTCGAGGGGGCGCGAGACGTGTCGGGGAGGAAGAGGGACGACGGGCGGCGGTTCTCGGTGTCGCTCGACGTGGACGGCGGCAGCGCGGGCGAGGCGGCGGCGGCGGTGAGCTGGTCGAGGAGGCGCTGGACGGCGAGGTACTTCTGCGAGAGCGGAGGGATGGATCATGAGGTGTCAGCGCGGCGTCGGGAACGAGAGAGAGAGAGAGGGTCCGAGCGACGCACCTGCCGCCAGTCCTCGGCTCGCGCCTCTGTCTCGTCGAGCTGCCGCTTCTGCAGGTCGAACGCGCTGCGCAACTCGCCCGCCTCGCGCTGCGCCGCCTCGGCCTCGACCTCGCGCGCGTCCTGCCGCTCCCGCGCGAGCCGCTCAAGCTCACCGACCCGCGCCGCGAGCTCGTCATTGCGCACCTGCAGCTCGACGTGCGCCTCCATGTCTACGCCTGGCGCCACCGAGGTCGCCGAGGTCGACGCCGACGCGGACGCCGACGAGGCCGAGAGGGACGACGCGCGACTCGCGCCCGAGACGCTCCTCGAGAGCGCCGCCGAGCCGGGACCGCCGACGTGCGGCACAGGCGTCGACGCTCGCGCCTGCAGCTCGGCGAGCCTCGTCTTGAGCGCGTCGGTGCCGGCATGCCGGTGCCGCTCGTACGTCGTCCTCTGCGCCTCGAGGCGCTCGTAGTGCTCGAGGCGGCGCTCGAGCCGCTCGACCTTGTCGCGCTGCAGCCCGAGGTCGGCCCTGACGCGCTCGAGCTCGGCGCCGAGCGCGCGCTCGGCAGCCTCGCGCTCGCGCGCCGTCTGCGCCTGCGCGGCGACGTGCTCGGAGCGGTGCAGCGCCGCGAGCTCCTCGACGTCGCGGACGCGCTGTTCGGCGGCGTCGACGCGCTTGAGCGCGAGGTCGCGCTCGCTCTCGAGCGACGAGACGTGCTCGAGCGAGGCGAGCGCAGCGGCATCTCGAGCGGCCGAGACGGACGCAAGCTCGGCCTGCGCGCTCGCGACCTGGCGCTCGAGCGACGCGACGGCCTCGTCCCGGGTGCCGGACGCGGCGTCCTGCGCCGCGAGACGCCGCTCGAGGGTAGCACGCTCTGCGTCGAGGTCGACGAGCCGAGCGTCCTTGGCACGGAGCGCGTCCTGCGCGTCTCGTGCCGCCGAGCTCGTCGTCTCGAGCGCCGACGCCGCCGCGCTGCGCGCCTCCTCCGCGGCGACGAGCCGCGTCTCGAGCGCCCGGACGTCATCGTCCCTCGCCGCCTGCACCTCGTCGCACCGCGCGCGCGCCTGAGCGACCGCCGCGCGCAGCTCGTCTCGCTCTTGCCGCAGGGCGTCGAGCTCGCTCTGCAAGCTCGCGACGCTCGCCTCGAGGTCGGCGACGCGTGCGCGGAAGGTCTCGGCGGCCGATGCGTCGTGCGCGAGCTGGGCGCGGAGCGAGGCGAGGTCGGCGGCGGACGAGGCGGACGAGGAGGTGAGGTCGGCTAGGGAGGCCTGAGCGGCGGCGAGCTGGGCGGTGAGCGCGGCCTCCTGCGTGCGGGGGAAGCACAGCGCCGTTAGCGAGGCGCTCAGTGTCAGGAACCGAGATGAGAGAGTGCGAGCAAGGACGCACCTTCTCCCTCCCCTCGTCCTCCTCCGCGAGCCTCCCGCCGACGCTCGCGCGCAGGTCCCTCGCGCCCGTCCCTCCCGGCCGGCCGAGCCCGAGCGCGCCCATCCCGTCGCCCGCGCACCGCTGACCCGGCGTCCCGAGCCTCAGGCTCCTGCTCCTGCTCGGGCTCAGCAGCTCGTCCCACCCTCCCGCCGCCGCGCCCGCGCCCGCACCAGCGCCGAGCGCCGCGCCCGACACCCTGCGCGCCGAGCGCTCGAGCTCCGGGCCCGTGAGGACGAGGCTGCGCGTCTTGTCGAGGAGGGCCCTCAGGCGCTCGAGCTCGGCGTCCTTCTCGGCGACGGCCTGCGCGGCCGAGCTCGCGCGCTCTTCGGCGAGGCCGAGGCGCGAGAGGAGTGCCGCGTCGGGTGCTGCCGCTGCTGCGGCGGACGAGGAGGCAGAGGGGCCCGACTCGAGCGAGGCGATCTGGCTGCGGAGCGAGGCGATCTGGGACGAGTACTGCGCGAGGAGCGTGTCCTTGTTGACGAGCTGCGTGGCGCATGAAAGAGGCAGGGCGTCAGCGACGGGACTCGCAGTCGTACGAGGTCGGTCAGTGAACGACGAGAGGGACGAGCGACGCACGATGCCCCGCTCGGCCTTGGTGACGACCATCTTTGCGCGCCGGGCAAACTTGAGCGTCGAGAGCGTCTCCTGGGCCTGCTCCGGGTCCGGGCTGACGGTGCACACGACGGCGACGCGCGAGTTGCCCGAGAGGGCCGGCTGGAGCAGGCGCGTGAGCTTCGAGTCGCGGTAGGGGATGTGCTGCGGCGCCGAGGAGGAGGACGACGAGGACGAGGACGAGGGGCCGTGCTGCGGGTCGGTGAGCTTGCCGATGACGGTGCCGAGGGTGAGGAGCCTGCGGTGAGGGTGCGTCAGTGAAGGAATCGCTCGCGACGAGGGACAAGGGACGAGGGGACCGAGCGACGCACGACTTGTTGATGAAGGCACCCTCCTTGCGGCGCTCTTCCTGGCCCGTCGCCGACTCGGACCCGGCGAGGTCGATCAGGTTCTGCGCGCATAGAGTAGCGAGGCGTCAGTAGGTTGTTTTCGTGCGAGAGGTCAAGGGGGGTCCGAACAAGCGGGAGAGGGGGACGCACGAGCCTCGATGTGCGCGCCGTGCCGTCCTTCTTGCTCATCGACTCGATCGTCTGCGCACATGGGCAACGGGCACTATCAGCCGCCTGCCCATCTCTGCAAAGAGACGCACAGCAACCGAAAGGGAGGGAGAGAGAGAGAGCGCCGACGCACGACGATGAACACGCAGTGGCTCCTCGAGCTGCGCTCGTTCCAGTCGGTCGCGCCGACCCTGCGCCGCGCCTCGCCCTCGCGCAGCACGTCGAGCACGTCCCCGGGGAGCGCGACCTCGCGCTCTGTCAGGCCCTTGACCGTGCCGTTCTCGACGATCTCGGGGCCCCTCCCTGCCGCCGCACCAGAAGCGCCGGGCCCGGGAGGAGGAGGAGGAGGGGCGAGCAGGTCGCGCAGGTGCTCGTTGTAGATCTCGAGGAAGGCGACGCGCAGGGCGAACCGGCGGCGCGAGCGCTGCGCGTGGATGAGCGCGAACAGCTCGTCGATCGCGAGCGGGATGATGCCCGGCTCGGCGGGCGAGCCCGTCATCGTGAACGTCTTGCCCGACGCCGTCTGGCCGTACCTGCGGGCGGGCAAGCGGGCGGGAGGGCGTCAGCGGGCGCACAGGGTGCGAGCAGAGCGGCCGAGGACGCGACGAGGAGGAAGGAGGGCGCACGCGAACACGGTCCCGTTGAAGCCGGCGAGCGCGGCGCGAACGACCGGACGCACCCTCGCGTCGTACAGGTCGCTCGTCGGGCTCGGGTGCAGGTGCAGGAGGTCGAACCGGAACTCGTAGTCGTCCGAGAGGGCGCGTGGCGCGTGCTGGCCCGCCGAGCCGAAGCGCTTGACGAGCGTCGGGTGCGACGGGGCGAGCGAGAGGGACGAGGTCGCCGAGTTGAAGGTGTAGATCGGGGCGGTCGACGAGGAGGAGGAAGAGCCGGGCTTGGGCGGCCGGACGCTGCGGGCGAGAGAGGCGTCAGTGACTCGAGCCGTCGACGAGCTGCAGTGACAGAGAGAGCAGGACGCACCGCAGGCACACGACGACGTTCTGCGCCTTGCCGTCCTTGTCGTCCTCCTCCGTCTCAGTCTCGGTCCCATCGTCCTCCTCCTCCTCCTCCTCCTCCTCCTCGTCTCGCGCGCCGTCGCTCCCCTCTCCCGCCCGCCCAGCCTTCTCTCCCGCCTCAGCGAGCGCGCCCTGGACCCGCCTCGTCGGCGTCGCCGGCGGTCCGAAGCCCGCCCTCCTGCGCGGGCGGTCCTCGTCCTCGTCGCCCTCGTCCTGCGCCGCGAGGCCGCGCGCGAACGAGCCCGACGGCGCGAGGCTCGACGCGCTGCTCGTGCGGGCGTGCGCTCCTGTGCTCGTGCTCGTGCTCGTCGCGCTGGTCGTGCTGCGGAGCGAGAACGAGCTCGACGAGGTGGGCGGGCGGGCGCTCGCGCGGGGCTGGGGCTTGGTGGGCGAGGGCGCGCGGCTCGAGAACGAGAAGGACGCCGACGACGAGGCGCGCTTGGTCGGTGAGGGGGCGCGCGTCGTGTCGGTCGAGCTGGAGGGTCCTGGCGAGGCGAACAGGGCGCTGCTGGGCCGCGAGGGAGGGCGGGAAGGCGCGTTGTTTGATGACTCCAGGGCGGGCTTGGAGGGTGAGGGCGGACGGGACGAGGCGCGAGAGATGGGGCGGGTCGTGGTGGTGAGC
>Ga0308170_10001414_pt1 | contig 22987 bp, 17 predicted proteins | sample PhyBR2_2_FD_202136 | JGI IMG/M metagenome (GOLD analysis project Ga0308170, IMG submission 202136) | Phyllosphere microbial communities from UC Gill Tract Community Farm, Albany, California, United States - DLSLSB.R2 | ecosystem: Host-associated > Plants > Phyllosphere > Unclassified | place...
ACGGTCTGAAATATAAAATTCACAACCTACAACCGGAATCAAAGGTTCAGAAACTGGCTCTGTTTCATTAAATTCGGCTCCGTTTTCTTCGGCTTCCTGTTTTTTAGCTAAAAATTCTTTATGCTTTTTTGAGCGGTCAGAGTTAGCAGATTCAACAGCAGAAACAAATTTGAAAGCGCCCATCATATTTCCAAGATCGACCATGCCGACTGCCGGGAAATTTTCTTCGGAAGCTTTCCTTATTAAATCATTAATACTTGAAGTCGCCGTTAAAGTCGAAAAAACACTATGATTATCAAAATTGAAATATCTTCCTAAGTCAATATCGTCAATACTTCCTACATCAGACTGCTTTTTCTTATTGTTAAAATCTGCAACCTGTCTTCTGATAATAATTCCAAAAGGCTTTATCGGGTTCGGATGCAGCGTTTTAAAGTACGCCAACTGATCTTCCGAAGTTTTTAAAACCTCAGCAGGAATAATCCCTATACGCATCATTTCGAAGAAAACCTGAGCTGTAGCATTTACATCGGCTGCTGCATTGTGGGCTTCATCAAATTTATGACCGTATAATTTTTCAAATAATTCTTCCAGTTTTGGAGATTTATATCTGCCTCCACGACCCCCTCCAAGCTTACAATAATCCGTACCCAAAATCATGGTGTCGGCTTTTGGCTTTTCCTGAAGATGATCCTGAATATTTTTTCTGAAAAATTCAGCGCCTACAATATTATAATCAAACTCAACATTGTGTCCGGAAACTACTCTCACACGCTCTAAAACTTCAGAAAATTCTTCTAAAACTTCCTTCAGATCGCGGCCTTCTTCGTTTGCAATCTTCGTCGTAATTCCGTGAATTCTTGCGGCATTAAATGGTATATCGTACCCTTCCGGCTTTATTATATAATCCTGATTTTCAATCAAATTACCATTATCATCATGCAACTGCCAGGCAATCTGAACCATTCTTGGCCAGTTGTCTGAATCTGATAATGGAGCGTTAAAATTTTTTGGTAAACCTGTGGTTTCTGTGTCAAAAACTAAATACATGTATTTTTACTAGCTTTTAATTTAAAAAGAGAATGTAAAGTTACTTCAATTTTTGTTATTATCCTTGATAACTGCTTACTTTTAAAACCTCTATTTCTTTTTCAGAAATTCGCCACAAAACAATGAAATTAAAAACAATGCAACATAATAAAACAAATGTTTTCTTATTAATTCAACAATATTAATTTATAAATATTATTATTTTATATATTTGCTATTTATAATCGTGTAATAATTTTTATAATCTATCATGAAAAAACATCTACTTTTAGTAAGTACATTGGCAATTTCTCTTATGAGTGCACAAAGCAACGATGCATTGAAGAGAGAATTTGAAAAACAAAAGATCGAAAATAATACAAAGTTTGATACTTATGTAGCAAGAGTTTATGGCTCTAATATTGACAAAAAAACAGGAAAAGAAATTGATTCACTAAGAAGCAGATTAGCTGGATTTAATTTTGATGTTCCTTATTTTTTACAAACTGAAGACACAAGACAATTACTGAATGCCAATTCTGACTTATTAAATACTGCAGGAAATGTAACAGGACTTACCGGAGCTTTCAACGGAGAGAATATCAAATTTACAGTATTTGATGGAGGTAGAATTTATGAAGCTCACACTGCTTTTAATAATGCAACTGGTAGAATAACAAATAAGGAAGCAACCAGCCAGAACTACTCTGATCACTCGACAGGTGTAGGAAGTTTTATTGGAGGGAAAGACACTCCACTTTACTCAGGAACGGCTCCAAATCAGGTATTAGTTGGAAATGCAAAAGGTGTTGCTATCAATTCAACGATGGATAGTTATATGTTTAACACAACAACATTACCTAATAATACTGCTACAAGTACTGTATTCCAAAAAATCTTAATTGCTCAACCAAATATATCCAATCATTCTTACGGTGTAAATTCAGGTTGGACCGAAACATACTCAGGCAATAACTACGCTTCGTTTACTTACAATGGTTCTAAAGCTGGAGATACATTTTACGACTATCAAGGAACATATAATACTAATGACGTAAACTATGATAATATTGCCTATAATAATCCTTCATATATTATTGTAAAGTCAGCAGGTAATTATTATAATATGGGACCAACTGGTACAGGCTCTTCTGCTCCAAAATACTATAATAGCAGCAATGGACCTATTGCTTTTGCAGCAACCGACACAATTCCTCCAAACAACTGTTCTTTAGGATACGATTGTATTGGAACAGGATCACTTGCTAAAAATATTATTGTTGTAGGAGCTACTGATATTATAACTACAAACAATACTCGCTATGCAACTGCAAGTGATGTTGTTCACTCAAGCTACAGCAGTGCAGGGCCACGAGATGATGGAGGAATTAAGCCTGATATTTCAACTGTAGGAACTGATGTATATTATGCTGCAACAAGCACTACTGGTAGTACAACATGGGCAGGAGGAAGTGGAACATCTTTTTCAGCTCCTATTGTAACGGGTATTATTGGTCTATGGACACAAATCAATAAACAACTATTCAATAATGCACTATTAAATGCATCCTCAGCAAAGGTACTTACTATTCATTCTGCATCAGAAGCTGGCAATATTGGTCCTGATCCACATTTCGGATGGGGATTCATCGATGCTAAAAAAGGAGCAGAATTATTAGTTGGAAAATCTAACGGAACTGTTATTTTTAATGATGAAACATTAACCAGCGGAGTACCAAACTCTAAAACAGTTAAAGCTTCAGGATCTCAACCTTTAAAAGTTACTATCAGCTGGTTGGATCCTAAATATACTCCTAATTATCAATTTGTTTCTGATGTATATAATAACAGAACATCAAAACTTATCAATGATATTGATTTACGTATAACAGATACCACTACAAATACAGTCTATTACCCTTGGAAACTTAATGCAGATAGTCCTATGACCCCTGCAACTAAAGCTGATAACACAGTAGATAACGTAGAACAAGTTGTGATAGATAATGCTGTTGCTGGTCGAAATTATAAAATCGAAATACTTAATAAAGGTACTTTAGTGAATGATGCTGGTGTAGCTTCTCCTCAAAACTATTCAATAATCGTTACAGGATTTAGTGAAGTTTTAGGAACAAAAGATGTTGCAAATACAACAAATGGAATTGTTATCGCACCTACTCTTACAAAAGATATTGTAAACATTTTGAAAGCTCCTAAAAAATCTAGCTTCTCAGTATATGATTTATCTGGTAAGAAATTACAAAGTGGTGTAATCAACAGCGCACAAGAAGCTGTTAGTTTATCTTCTTACACCAATGGTATCTACATTATTGAAGTAAAAACTGATAAAGACGTTATTTCTAAAAAAGTTATCAAAGAATAATTATAATTCACACATAATTTTACGCAAAACACTAACACTTGTTAGTGTTTTGTTTTTTTATGTATATTTGCTTCCTATGGAAAATACACTTCACGAGAAAGTTTCAAAGGATATTTTGCTTAAAGCTTACAATCACATGATGCTTGCAAAAGCCATGGCAGATATTTATGAAGAGAACAGAAATGTTACCAAATATGTTCATAGTACATCACGAGGTCATGAGGCGATTCAGCTGGCAACCGCTTATCAATTAAAAAAAGAAGATTGGGTTTCGCCATATTATAGAGATGAAAGTATTCTTTTGGGAATAGGTTTTCAGCCTTACCAATTGATGTTGCAGTTATTAGCAAAAGCTGACGATCCTTTTTCAGGAGGCAGATCTTATTATTCTCACCCTTCAAGCAGAGATGAAGACAAACCAAAAATTATTCATCAAAGCTCAGCAACAGGAATGCAGACCATTCCTACTGCGGGAGTTGCCCAAGGAATAAAATATATTCAGGACTTTAATTTACAAGAATTTGAAAACAATCCTGTTGTTGTTTGTAGCCTTGGAGACAATTCTGTAACAGAAGGTGAAGTAAGTGAAGCTTTGCAATTTGCGGCTTTGCACCAACTTCCTATTATTTTCCTGGTTCAGGATAATGAATGGGGAATTTCTGTTACCAAAGAAGAAGCAAGAACCTGTGATGCGTATGATTTTGTAGCCGGATTTGAAGGCTTGGGAAGAATGCGTGTTGACGGAACCAATTTCGTTGAAAGCTTCGAGGTCATGAAAAAGGCTGTTGATTTTGTAAGAGCAGAAAGAAAGCCATTAGTTGTTTGTGCAAAAACAGTTTTGATTGGTCACCATACTTCCGGAGTAAGAAGAGAATTCTATAGAGATGAAGAAGATTTAACCAAGCACAGAGCAAAAGATCCGGGAGAAATCCTGAGAAACCAATTGCTGGAATCTGGTGTTGATGAAGAATTATTAAAACAGATCACTAAAAAAGCTCGTCTTGAAGCGGAAGAAGCTTTCGAAAGAGCTCAAAAAGCTGAAGATCCGAAGCCTGAAACAGTGATGCAACATATTTTCGCTCCCACTCCCATTACAGAAGAAGTAGGAACCCGCGAGCCGGAAGGTGGAGAAAAAATCGTAATGGTAGATGCTGCCATTCATGCCATTCAGGAAATCATGTGGAAGCATCCTGAAGCATTGCTTTACGGACAGGATGTTGGCGAAAGAATTGGTGGTGTTTTCCGTGAGACGGTAACTTTAGGTAAGAAATTCGGAAGTAAAAGAGTTTTCAATACAGCCATTCAGGAAGCTTATATTATCGGTTCTACAACCGGTATGAGCGCAGTTGGTTTGAAACCGATCGTTGAAGTACAGTTTGCAGATTATATTTATCCGGGAATCAATCAGTTGATCACCGAAATTTCAAAATCAAGTTATTTAAGTCAGGGCAAATTCCCTGTAAGCAATATCATCCGTGTTCCAATCGGAGCATATGGCGGCGGCGGGCCTTATCATAGCGGAAGTGTAGAAAGTATTTTAGCGAATATTAAAGGAATTAAAATCGCTTATCCAAGTAATGCTGCCGATTTCAAAGGTTTATTAAAAGCTGCTTATTACGATCCAAATCCTGTTATAATGTTGGAGCATAAAGGTTTATACTGGAGTAAAGTTCCGGGAACTGAAGATGCAAAAACCATTGAACCTGCAGAAGATTACATTTTACCTTTCGGAAAAGGAAAAATCGTAATCGAAGCCGATGAAAATCAAATCAAAAAAGGAAATACTGTAGTGGTAATCACCTACGGAATGGGAGTTTACTGGGCGAAAGAAGCTGTGAAAAACTTTGGTGGAAAAGTTGAGGTAATTGACTTGAGAACCATCATTCCTTTGGATGAAGAATTGGTTTTTGAAAGAGTAAAAGCACACGGAAAATGTATCGTTTTAACGGAAGAACAACTTAATAACTCTTTCGCTGAAGCCTTTGCGCACCGTATTTCTAAAAACTGTTTCAAATATCTTGATGCCCCGGTAGAAACAATGGGATCACTTGATACACCTGCAGTTCCTATTAACTTAATTCTGGAAAAAGAAATGCTTCCAAATGCTGAAAAGCTCACTAAGAAAATAGATGAAATGCTGAAATATTAAAAATTAAAACCTCTAAAAATAATTTAGAGGTTTTTTTGTACAGTTTTTGTTAACTTGGTTATACAAACTTTTATATCTAAAATGATCACTACAAAATACGTCAATTACAAACAGGTTCTTAACTTGTCCGGATTTCACTTAATTTTAATCGCTTTTTGGTGTACTTTGATTGCTGTACTTTTCCACGTTTTTCATTGGGATTGGATGATTATTCCCTGGGTTCCGGTTGCATTGATTGGTACAGCAGAAGCCTTTTTGGTGGGTTTTAAAAATAACCAGGCGTATGACAGATTATGGGAAGCCAGGAAAATATGGGGCGGAATTGTAAATTCAAGCCGCTCGTTTGCATCCATGGTCTATGCTTTTGATACCAATAAAGAAAATTTAGGAAAATTTGATGTAGAAGACCGCAAAAAAAAGATTGTTTACCGTCACATTGCTTGGCTGTATGCTTTTCGTGAGCAACTGCTTATTCCTGCCGAATGGGAACATATTAAAGTGGAAGAAGAACAATTCAAAAATATCGATCACAAACGAAACCGACTGATAAAAGCTGGTTTTCCTGATTATGGAAGAACGCCGATTTTTCTTAATAAATATTTATCTGAAGAAGAAGTAGAGCTGCAGAATCACTACAAAAATTTTGCAACCTATCTGATTGCCCAGCAATCAAAAGATGTAAATGAGTTGAAAAACATGGAAGTCATTTCAGAATTTAACCAGATACAGCTGCAGGACTGTCTTAATGAATTTTACACTTTACAGGGACAGGCTGAAAGAATTAAAAAATTCCCTTTACCCAGACAATTTGCGAGTACCGCATTTGTTTTTAATATCATTTTTATCATGTTGTTGCCTTTGGGTTTGGTAAGTGAGTTTGCCAAACTTGGCGACTGGGGAATCTGGGCGTCTATTCCTTTCTGTATTACGATCGGCTGGATCTATATTATTATGGAACTGGTGGGTGATTATTCAGAAAACCCTTTTGAAGGATTGATGTTTGATATTCCGATGCTTGCGATTTGCCGGAGTATAGAGGTCGACCTTTTACAAATGTCAGGAGATAATGATTTACCGGATGCAATTACTTCTAAAAATGGTGTTTTAGTGTAATTTTAAAGCTATATTCTAAAATACAAACCACTTGCAGCTCCACTTTGAGCGGTAATCCTTTTTTGTTGGTTGAGCTTGTCGAAACCAACAAAAAAGATAGGAGCGGAAGGCATAAATGAGAAAAAAGCGAAGACTTTTATCGAAGTTTACGAACGAAGTTCTAAGCTGCCCAAAACTTAATAACCAGATTCGATGGTATGCTATAAAATGATTTTGGTGGTATTTTTCACTTCCGAGATCGTAAAAGAGCTGTGTGTACTTGCAATATGCTGTAGCGTCGTGAGTTTTGAAAGCATAAAATTCCTGTAATCATCCATATCTTTTACGCAGATTTTCAGAATATAGTCGTAATCGCCACTTACATGGAAACATTCGGTGACTTCCTGTAGATTCATCACCTCTTTTTCAAACTGCATCACATAATCTTTTTTGTGCTGAGTAAGTTTTACGTGGCATAAAATCAAAAATTTCCGGTCCACTTTTGTCTTATCTACTAACGCCACATATTTGGAAATCACACCGGAGTTTTCAAGTTTTCTAATGCGCTCATACACGGCAGTTACCGACAGACCGAGCTTGTAAGACAGTTCTTTGGTGGTTTGTTTGCAATCTTCCTGTACATATTCGAGTAATTTTTTATCGGTTTCATCAAAGCTCATAGATAATATTTTATTAAAATTAAGAACAAAGCAAATATAACCAACTTATTTTCTACCAAATCAATGTTTAATAGTTTTATTTTCTAAATATTTAAATTTTAGTTGTTATAAACATCAGAAATATTCATTTTTAAAACAAAAAACTATGAGTCAATTCAATGCAGCAAATGAAATACAGGATCTTCAATATTTCGGAGAATTCGGAGGGGTAAATCCTTCAATTTCTGACAGCTCAACATATACTTTTCTCTCTGCGAAAACAATGTTTGATACTTTCGAAGGTAATGCGGAAGGTTGTTATCTATATTCAAGACATTCATCCCCGATGAATCTTTACCTTTCTGAAGCCTTGGCAAAAATGGAAAACACAGAGGCTGCCAATGTTACCGCTTCAGGAATGGGCGCTATTACTTCTGTTTTGATGCAGGTTTGTAAGTCGGGTGACCATATTATTTCGAGCAGAACAATTTACGGTGGAACGTATGCTTTTATGAAAAATTTCCTGCCACCTTTCAAAATTGAAACGTCATTTGTAGATATCAACAATTTTGAATCTATAGAGAATGCCATTCAACCAAATACTAAAATCATTTACTGCGAAAGTGTGAGCAACCCTCTTTTGGAAGTTGCTGACCTTAGAAAACTTTCGGAACTATGTAAAAAACATAATCTAAAACTTATTGTAGACAATACTTTTTCTCCACTTACCATATCTCCTACTCTTTTGGGAGCAGATATAGTAATTCACAGTTTAACCAAGTTCATCAACGGAAGTAGTGATACTGTTGGTGGAGTGTATTGTGCAAGTCAGGAATTTATTAATGATACCAAAAATGTAAACAACGGAGCATGTATGCTTTTGGGTCCTACGATGGACAGTTTCCGTTCTGCAAGTATTCTAAAAAATTTAAGAACCCTTCACATCAGAATGAAGCAGCACAGTCATAATGCTTTATTTCTGGCTGAAAGGTTTGAGGAAGACGGTTTAAAAGTTTCATATCCCGGTTTGAAATCTCATAAGAATCATGATTTGATGAAAAGCATGATGCATGAGGAATACGGATTTGGCGGATTACTGACTTTAGACGCAGGCACAACCGACAAAGCCAACGAACTGATGGAAATGATGCAGCAGGAAAATTTGGGCTATTTAGCGGTAAGTTTAGGATTTTACAAAACATTATTCTCATGCTCGGGAAGCTCAACTTCATCGGAAATTCCTGAAGAGGAACGTGAAGCGATGGGAATTTCTGACGGATTAATAAGATTCTCAATCGGTCTCGATCATGATATAGAACGAACCTATGAAAAGATGAAAGAATGCATGCTCAAAACAGGCGTTCTAAACCATGAAACCATTTCATCCATATTCTAATTATTATTGTATAAAAGCTGTCAAATTTTGACAGCTTTTATTATTTTTCTTGAGAATTTTAAATATCTATTTCAAGAAGAAAAAAAGCACCAATAAGTCGATTTAACGAAACCATATTTTCAAGCTTTGCGAAGCAAATTCATTTGCCTTTGCCTCTTAAAATCATGAGTTTTATAAATAAATCTTTGCGTTAAAAAGCAAAAATAAATTTAATTCTTATGAAAATGTTTCGGGAGAGCATCCTCACGTTTCGTTTTTATTGATTTGACAAAGCCATATTTTCAAGCTTCGCGAAGCAAATTCATTTGCCTTTGCCTCTTAAAATCATACATCATCCAAATAAACCTTTGCGTAAAAAATTTAAACTTGATGAAACTCTTTAGGAAATGTATCCTCAGGTTTCATTTTATTGATTTGACAAAACCATATTTTCAAGCTTCGCGAAGCAATTCATTTGCCTTTGCCTCTTAAAATCATGATTTTTATAAATAAATCCTTGCGTTAAAAAAACAAAAATAAATTTAATTCTTATGAAAATGTTTCGGGAAAGCATCCTCAGGTTTCATCTTTAGAACATTTAATAAAATCCATGATTTTAAGAAACCATACCCGTAAGAAAACATTTGAATATAAGTCGAAATCACTGCCATTCCGGTAATTGCAATATTTTTTGTAACAATCAAAGCGTGAATTATAACCATGAAAGTGTACAATCCGAAAAGAGACAAAACAAAGCCTTTCCCAAGAATAAAATATTCAATAAATCCCAAAACATAGCCCAATAAAAATAAGGTCGGAAATGCAAAAGAAATTTTCACATAATTAGGATGTCTTTGATTAAGAATCGGTCTTGCACAACCAAACTGATACACCTGTTTTGAAAACTTTCCAAAATCTACTCTTCTTTTGTGGTAAACTGCAATATCATCGAAAAAAGCAGTCGTAAAACCGTTTTCCCAAAGCGTCATCGAAAGATCAGGATCTTCACCGATTCTCATCTCAGAAAAACCACCTACTTTCTCGAAAACCTCTTTTTTCACACCCATATTGAAACTTCTGGGCTGAAATTTTGAAACTGCTTTTTTATTTCCCCTTATTCCACCAGTCGTAAAAACAGAAGTCATAGAATACGAAATCGCTTTCTGCATTAGATTAAAACCTTTATGCGCTTTATCTGCCCCACCAAAAGCATCACAAGGAATGGTAAGAATATCGTTTTTAATATTTTCAATATAATCTTTCTCTACAATTACATCACTATCTACAAAAACCAACCAGTCATTTGAAGCTCTTTTTGCACCGTAATTTCTCGACAAACCAGGCCCTGAATTAGTTTTTTTGAAATATTTTATATTTAAAATTTCTTCAAATTGATGGATTGTCGGTTTCAGATCAATCAAAGAACCATCATCAACGATAATCACCTCAAAGTCTTTGTCAGTTTGAGAATTGAGTGAATTAAGAAGCTCAAAAAGTTCGTCTTTTCGGTTAAAAATAGCAACAACGATGGAGATAGTAGGTTTCAAATTGTGGGTCGTAATATTGTTTAGAAAATCGTTCTCAAAAATAACCATTTGTACTTCAGCTTGCAAATGTAGAATTGAATTGTTAGTCAAAAATATAAATTAGTTTTAATCGCAGTAATAGACAATGTTTTTAAGTAAATAATATTTTTTAAGGTAAACAATTTCATTTCATTGTAAAGAAATACAATTTCTTTAAGTATAAATTGCGATGGTACTTGTAAAATCCACAACCGTTTAATTAAATAAAATTGCTATCTTAATTTTCTCTTAAAAAGAGTAGACTGTTATGGAAGACGCTAAAATTTATATAGATTATGTTGCCAGAATCATTGAAATCATCGGAGTGCTTACCATTTTCGCCGGAGCCGTAATCGCTTTGGTCAAATTTATATTTTCTATTCAGGGTACCAATCCGAGATCTTACAAAATATTGAAACAGGAATTGGGAAAAGCAATTTTATTGGGTCTTGAGATTCTTGTTGCAGGAGATATTATCGCTACTGTGGTTACTGAACCTACAATTGATCGACTTTTAGCTTTGGGATTAATCGTTCTCATTCGTACTTTTTTGAGCATCTCTATTCAGGTTGAGGTAGAAGGCAAGTTTCCTTGGCAGAAAAAAGAAGAAATTTAACTGTTTCATCTTAAAAATATACGGAAAGGCAGTTTTCCTATGCAGACAAATGGTATTTTGTTATTGAAAGAGCATATTGTGAGGTATACAATTCATATTTAGCATTAAGCAGATAGCTTTACGAACCGTTCAGATCGTATTCTGGTATGTACAGTTTACATTTATAGACCGATAGATAACATTTTGAACAAACCAGAAGGATTTCTGATGTTGACGGATACTTTCTATCTAAGTACACATGATTAAACGAAATGAAAAGTATTTCTAAAAGAAAATCCCTGATTTGTAATACATGAACAGTACAAAAGAAATCAGCAGTAAAATCACCGAACCGCTAAAGAAAATAAATTTTAAGAGACTCTTAAAATAAAAAATTCCGAGCTGATAAAGCGAGAAAAACAAGACAAATGATATAAGAAAACCGATGAGAATGCAAATCAATAAAGTTTGCACGTAATTCTCTTCCGGTAAAGGATCCTTGAAAACAATAAAATAAAGAATGGAAGCGATCAAAAGATTACTTCCACTCCACAATTGTTGTATATTTTGATTTTTTAGAATTCTTATTCTTTTTAGAATTCACTGATTCTGATTTTGAAGAAAAATCCAAACTCAGTAAATCTGCAAGAAAATCTAAACCATCAAAAATATTAAAAGACATTTTTTATTCTTCTTTGTTTTCTAATTTATGAACTTTTTTCGTTCCTTCATACATTTCATACTGTAAAAATCTGGTTTCCAGTTTTCCGTTGAAAAGTTTTATTTTTCTTGAAGGTCGCAGACCTATTTTCTTTACCGCTTCTAAGTCTGAAGAAATCAGCCAGGCCAAAGTATTTGGATAATTCGTTTTGAAAGTATCTCCTATTTTCTTGTAAAAATCGTCATCATTAATAGAAATTCTCTCATCATAAGGCGGATTGAAAACCATCAACAATGGGAATAAATCTTTCTTGGTATCAAAGAAATTTTCTCTTCTTACTTCGATAATATCTTCCATTTCTGCAGATTCTATGTTGGCTTCTGCAGCATTCAACATTCTTCCATCGATATCGTAACCTACAATTTTACCGGTGAATTCTCTCACACGATTGATTCTTACTTCTTTTATTTTTGAAAATAAATCGGCATCATAATTTTTCCAGTTCTGAAAGCCGAATCTTCTTCTGAAAGTCTGTGCCGGAAGATCCAAAGCAATCATTGCAGCTTCAATAAGAAGTGTTCCCGAGCCACACATAGGATCCAGAAAGTTTCCTTTTCCGTCCCAACCTGCCAATTGCAGCATTCCGCTTGCGAGAACTTCATTTATTGGCGCTTCGCCCTGCTCTTTTCTGTATCCTCTTTTAAACAAAGCATCACCGGAAGAGTCTAGCGAAATTGTCACCAATTCTCTGTCGATATGCAAATGAAATTTGATATCCGGAGATTTTGTTTCAATACTCGGTCTTTTCCCGTATTTATTTTGGAAATAATCTACGATGGCATCTTTCATTTTGAAGGTCATAAACTGAGAATGACTGAATCTTTCTGAGTTTACTGTAGAATCGATGGCAAATGTCTGATCGACATCCATGAATTCATCCCATTCAAATTTGAAAAGTTTATCGTAATATTTTGTTTCGTTATACGCCTTAAATTCGTCAATCGGAACAAGAACTTTCAAAGCTGTTCTTGCAGAATAATTGATTTTATATAAAAAACCCAAATCTCCCTCACAGTTTACTGCACGATTTTTAAGTTCTACATTTTTTCCGCCTAATTTTTTAACTTCCTCAGCAAGAATTGGCTCTAATCCGAAGAAAGTTTTTATCTGAATTTTTAGATTTTCTGTATCCATTTTGCAAAAATAGTGATTTTAGTTGTTGGTTGTCAGTTTATAGTTGATAGAAATCGCTCTATCTTATAAAAACCATCAACCAACAACGATGTACCATCAACCAAAAACACTATTTTTGCATCATGGAATGGTTTGAATCGTGGTTTGATACCCCTTATTATCACTTATTATACAGCAACAGAGATTACACGGAAGCTGAAAATTTTATTACAAAGCTTACTTCAGAATTAGAGCTTTCTCAATCAGCAAAAATTATTGATCTCGCTTGTGGAAAGGGAAGACACTCGGTTTTTCTTAATAAATTAGGGTATGATGTATTGGGACTCGATCTTTCCCGTCAAAGTATTGAGCATAATAGACAGTTTGAGAACCAAACATTGATTTTTGATGTTCACGATATGCGAAATCCTATTGATTACGATCCTGTAGATGCGGTTTTTAATCTTTTTACAAGTTTCGGATATTTTGATAATGAAGAGGATGATAAAAAAGTCTTTAAATCGGTTTGCAATGTTTTGAAAAAAGACGGCTATTTTGTTTTGGATTATCTGAATGAAGAGTTCGTTCGAAAAAATTTGGTTCCTGAAACAATTATCAGCAGAGAAGGAATTGATTTTAAAATTTCTAAAAAAATTGAAGACCGACATATCATAAAAAACATAAGATTTGAAGCAGACGGAAAATCTCATCACTTTTTTGAAAAAGTAAAGCTTCATACTTTAGAAACCATTAAAAACTATGCTGAAGAAAGCGGTTTTGAAAGCATTAAAATCTGGGGAGATTATCAGTTGAATGATTTCAGTAAAGATATTTCGCCACGTTGCATCAATTTATTTAAGAAAAAATAAACCGATAATTTAAAAAATTGCAATTGGAATGGTGACTAATATATTATTTGCGATATTAACAATAATCTCAATATTTAGTGGAATTAAATTCGGATATTTTCATAGCCATACTCCTCCATTGCCATTTGTTATCTCTAGTTTATTACTAATTCTTGGAATATTTTTAATTTTTCTCAAAATATTTCTATTTAAAAATAGGACTAATTTTAAGATACACCTCATCATTACAATTGTGAATCTAATTATTGTTTTATATTGCTTATCACCCCTTTTTAATTAATATGATTTTCATTCTCCTTATATTAAGTGTCGTTGCCGGAGTTTTACTCGGTAAGTATTTTGGACAAAAAGAAAAATTTTCCAAAAATTTATTGATTTTAAGTGCCGGGTTTTTAATTACCATTTGTTTAAATGAAGTTTTTCCTCAGGTTTACACTTCAGATATTGGTAATCTTGGGATCTTCGTCATTGGCGGAGTTTTGTTACAGATGATTCTTGAAGCTTTGACTAAAGGATTTGAGCACGGACATTTTCACCATCACGGAGAAAGCAATATTCTTCCGATGGCATTAATGGTCGGTCTTTTTATTCATGCTTTTATTGAAGGAATTCCTTTAGCGAACGAGACAAATCCACTTTCACCTTATCTGTTGGGGATTTTGTTTCATAATTTACCAATTTCGTTTATTTTGGGAGCATTTTTATTTAACAGAACAAATTCAAAAATATCTTATCCATCAATATTAATTGTTGCTTTATTTGCTTTGGCTTCACCATTCGGAATGCTTTTGGGCAATTATTTTAGCCCAGATTGGCAACCTTACTTCTTAGCCATTGTAGGTGGAATCTTTCTGCATATTTCTTCTGTTATTATATTTGAAAGTAACAAAAATCACAATATTGACTGGTCTAAAATTGGCTTGGTCATTTTGGGAGTTTCGTTAGCTTTAATGATGCATTTATTTCATGATCATTCTCATGTAGGACATCATCATTAAATTTAATTTTAAGATAAATAAAAAGGCTTCGAGAAATTTTTCCCGAAGCCTTTTTTATATTTTAGAAATAGTATTTTAGAATTTCCAACCGACAGTTAGAAAGAAATTATTTCTGATATTCTTAACGTCTGAAACGGCAGAAGTAGGCGTTAAAACATCAAAATCACCTGAGTAATATCCTGTACTTACTACAGTTCCATTTTTAACAACTTCATTTCCGCTTAAGAAAGGATTTTTGTATTCTGAGCTTATATTTTGATACGCTGCATCAATATAGAATTTACCGAAGTCATATCCTAAACCTGCACCAATCGTATTTCTTGCTCCTAAAATCAAGTCGCTGTAATTATTATCTCCCGCTACTCCACTGTTTGAAAACGAACTGATCGTCATTGCATCAAAAGGACTTGAAGCGTAAGAATAACCACCTCTCAATCTGAAAGCTTTGATTCTATATTCTGCTCCGACTCTTATTTCTGATAAATTTTTGTAAGAATCACCAAAGAAAGAATTCAATTCACTTTCTGCATCACCCTGAACTTTATATTTAGGCTTCGTTAATCCTAAAGTATAGTCTATGTTAATCGCAAAATTCTTAGTAGGAACAAATGCACCACTTAAAGTAGCTTTCATAGGCGATCTGAAAGACCTGTCTTCTATAAAGTTATCAAAATAAATCAATCCGTCAGTTCCGGTATAATAATCTGAGTAGATTCTATCCATACTCCACCAAGTAGGAGATTCGATTGAAGCCCCTAATCTCAATTGATTGGTGATTTTACCAATTACCCCCAAAGTTGCAGAGAAACCATTCGATTTTTCAGAAAACGGCGTGTATTGTTTATCAAATGAGTATATCGTATTGTCTAAATCTAAACCAAAATTGGCGCTGTCATACTGCTCCAAATCTACATAATGCATATTAATACTTGCACCAAGATATAGAGAGTTATTATAATTGGCACCCACCCCAAGATTAAATTTCGTCTGAGTTCCGTATCTGTTGTAAGCATGGCCTAAATAAGCAAGATTACCTACTACAGCATTTCCTGAATCATCAACAAGATTTTTTGGAATTGAAATATTAGTATTTCCTGCAGTTTCTACATAGTTTTCAAGTGACTGTGTAGAAATACTTGCTCCCAAATTAATAAATTTCCAAGGTGATTCTGTCATCAGCTGAAAAGTTGCAACACCTCCCGCATTTCCGATATTTCCTTTTGTAATATTATAGTTAACTGAAGATCCTGCTAAAGTGCTTGTATTTTTATTACCCGTAATCGATAAAGTAGCCGAAACATCACCTGCAATTGCAACACCCAGACCGGCAGGGTTAGTAAGCAATGATGTAGCATCACCACCCAAAGCTCCGTTTGATCCTGCCATTGCATTAAACTTCGAAGAACCAGTCATTGGAGTGTTTGAGTAAACATCAATCGAATTTCTTATAACCGATATATCCTGAGCCTGCAAATAAAATGCTGCAGTTACACCTATTAATACTAGAGATTTTTTTAACATTATTTTTTTTAATAGTTATTAAGTTTAATATTATCTACCACCAGATCTGAAACCGCCGCCTCCGCCGCCTGATCTCATACCTCCACCACCTGAAGAGCCACCTCTGAAGCCGCCACCGCTACTTCCAGAATTAAAACCTCCTGATCTGAAACCTCCATTATCACTTGGTCTGGTACTTTCATTTCTGTATCTTGGTTGAGATTGTTGTTGATTGTAGTTATAGTTTGGTCTTGTAGGTCTTACCCCGTTATTCATATTAGGTCTCATCCCATTATTAGGATTACGGTAACCTCCGTTGTTACTTCTGTACCCTCCATTATTATTCATATTAGAAGATCTGTAAGATCCGGCTCTCATTCCTGAATTATTATTTCTGAAACCAGAACCGTTATTATAATTACCTTTTAAAGCAGAATTATTTGTTCTGTAAGATCCTGATCCAGAAGTACCGAATCTTCCATTTGCTCCGCTTCTTGCGTAAGGAAGTCTGTTATAGCCACCCCAATATGAGTTGTATCCCCAATAAGGGCTTCCGTAGTAACCGCCCCAGTAAGGGTTGTATCCCCAGTAATTATTCCAGCCCATTCCCCAATAAGGATTGTAGCCTCCCCATCCCCAAGAGTTACCCCAACCGAAAGACATTCCCATGCCCCAGCCAGAACCCCAATAAGAACCGAAGCCTCCGCCCCAGCCCCAAGGTGAGCCCCAACCCATCATTCCCCACGAATTATCGTAGTAGTTGGTTTCGTTACCTGCGAACATTCCCCAATCAGAATCGGTAGCATTACTGTTCCAATCAGAATTACTCCAGTTGCTGTAGCGGTTATCTTGTTGAGCAGCATTTATTTGAGCGTTTTGAACCAGATTAGAATCATCCTGATAATAATCATAATATTCTCCTACTCTGTTTCCTTCATTACCATTGATGATGACACCTTCCGGCAACGTATCTTTATTTGGGTCGTAATACACCCCATCAGTCTCGCTATACCCACCCATCTGCGCACCACAAGACATTAACAACAATCCACCTGCAACTGCCAAAATACCTTTTGATTTTAGCATTCCAAGTAAATTTTTATGTATATTTCTTTTCATGATAATGTAAAAATTTTTAATTTAAATTATATTTGCATTCTGTACCAAAAATATACCAACTTATTGGTAACAAAAATCTATCAAAAATAGATTTTTATTTTTAGATTACATAATTTTAGAAAAGTTAAAATATTAAAAAAAAATTAATGGCAAAATTAACTTCAAGAAGCGAAGATTACAGCAAATGGTATAATGAATTGGTTGTGAAAGCTGATTTGGCGGAAAACTCAGGCGTAAGAGGCTCTATGGTTATAAAACCATACGGATATGCAATCTGGGAAAAAATGCGTGACGAAATGGATAAAAAGTTCAAAGAAACAGGTCACGTTAATGCTTACTTCCCCCTATTTGTGCCCAAAAGCCTGTTTGAAGCTGAAGAAAAAAACGCTGAGGGTTTTGCCAAAGAATGTGCAGTTGTAACTCATTACAGACTAAAAAATGACCCAGATAATCCGGGAAAATTAATTGTTGATCCGGAAGCCAAATTAGAAGAAGAACTTATTGTAAGACCAACTTCTGAAGCAATCATCTGGAATACTTATAAAGGCTGGATTCAGTCATACAGAGATTTACCAATTCTTATCAATCAGTGGGCAAATGTTGTGCGTTGGGAAATGAGAACCCGTTTATTTTTAAGAACTTCAGAATTCTTGTGGCAAGAAGGTCACACTGCTCATGCTACGAAAGATGAAGCAGTAGAAGAAGCAGAAAAAATGAATAAAGTATATGCTGATTTTGCAGAAAATTTTATGGCAATGCCAGTTGTACAAGGTATAAAAACACCTTCAGAGAGATTTGCAGGTGCTGATGAAACATATTGTATTGAAGCATTAATGCAGGATGGAAAAGCTCTGCAGGCTGGAACATCTCACTTTCTTGGACAGAATTTTGCAAAGGCATTTGACGTAAAATTCACCAATAAAGAAGGTAAAATAGAACATGCTTGGGCAACTTCTTGGGGAACTTCTACACGTTTAATGGGTGCTTTGATTATGACGCATTCTGATGATTTCGGTTTAGTACTTCCTCCTACTTTAGCTCCGATTCAGGTGGTAATTGTTCCTATTTTCAAAGGAGAAGAGCAATTAAATCAAATCAGTGAGGTAGCATTGGAAATTCAGAATAAATTAAAACTGAAAGGAATTTCAGTAAAATTTGATAATGACACTCAAAACAAACCGGGATGGAAATTCGCTGAATATGAATTGAAAGGTGTTCCTTTAAGAATTGCAATGGGACCTAGAGATTTAGAAAACAAATCTGTAGAAATTGCAAGAAGAGATAATCTTACGAAAGAAACACGCCCATTGGAAGGTCTTGACTCTTATATCGAAGATTTGTTGAAGACCATTCAAAAGGATATGTACACTAAAGCTTTTGAATTTAGAAAAGACAATATCACGAAAGTAGATTCTTATGATGAATTTAAAAAAGTTTTAGAGGAAAAACCTGGATTTATCTATGCACATTGGGACGGAACTGCTGAAGAAGAAGAGCAGATCAAAGAAGAAACCAAAGCAACCATCAGATGTATTCCTATGGATGATGACATTGAAGAAGGAGTTTCCTTACTTTCAGGAAAACCATCAAAAAGAAGAGTTTTATTTGCGAAAGCATACTAAAATTCACCATAATCATTATTAAATCTGCAAGAATTTTAAGAATTTTTGCAGATTTTTTTTGAAACTTAATATTTGGACAGATTTTTGTTTAAATTTATCTAACATTAATTTCAAAATTATTTAATATGTCATTAAACATCATTGATCTCATCAAAGGGCAGCTAGGTTCTGCACTTGTTTCTCAGGCTGCATCGCAACTTGGAGAAAGTGAAGCCGGAATTTCGAAAGCCGTTTCTGGTTTACTTCCGGTCATTGTAGGCGGATTAGCCAACAATTCTGATAATCCTTCTGTATTGGATTCTATTTCTAATGCTTCTTCGCAAGGTGTTTTGGGGAATTCATTAGATACATCATCTAACAATTCTATGATTTCGGGATTACTAACATCAATTTTTGGTGATAAACTCAGCGGAATTATCAATACCATTGCTACATACGCAGGAATTAGCAACAATTCTTCATCTTCGTTATTAAACTTAGTAACGGGAGCAACGGTAGGCTCTGTAGGAAAATATGCTGCAGAAAATAATCTTGATAAATCCGGAATTTCATCATTATTAAATGATCAGAAAGGAGTCGTCTCTACACTTTTACCAGCCGGACTTTCATTAGCATCATTAAATGTGGGTGACTGGGCAAAAGGCTATAAGTTTGATAACGACAAAGACGCTATCGCACCGACTCCACACGAAGAACCAAAAGTAGAAGTTACAAGAAGTACAGCAGAAAACGGTACTTTCCCAAACAACCCTACTCCTTCTGAAGGCGGATCTATCTGGAAATGGCTTCTTCCATTATTACTTTTAATTGCAGCAGGATATTTTTTATGGAAACAATGTGAGAAAAAAGAAACTACGACAACAACAAACGTTTCAGGTGACAGTTTAAATACTGTAAATGATACGATGTCGACACAAAGTGGCGATACAACCACAATGACCACGACCAAAGTTGATGAAGATATCGATTTAAATGGAACCGCATTAAAAGGTTACAAAGGAGGATTGGAAGATCAAATGATTACTTTCCTGAAATCTGATGGCTACAAAAATGCGGCAAACGATGATGCCTTAAAAAATAAATGGTACGATTTTGACCATGTAAACTTCACAATTGGAAGTTCAAATACTTTAGAAGCCGGTTCTGAAGGACAGTTACAAAATCTGGTAGCGATTTTAAAAGCATATCCCGATGCAAAAATAAAAATCGGTGGATATACAGATAAAACTGGCGATGAGGCTAACAACAAAAAACTTTCTGCAGAGAGAGCTAATTTCATTAAAGATTGGTTAGGAAAACAAGGTGTAGGAACACAGGTTATTGCTGCTGACGGATACGGAAGTGAGTTCGCAAAAGTTGATGCTTCAGCTTCTAATGAAGAAAGAGCTGTCGACAGAAAAATGTCAGTAAGATTCGCAAAATAGTTGATCTTTAAAAATATATAATGAATCCCGAAAGAATTTTTTTCGGGATTTTTCATGAGAAATTTACTTCCATTTCATTTATTTAATTAAATTTGTTAGTCATTTCTAACAATGACTGAATTCAATATGAAAAACGCTTGGCGAAAAGATAAAACATCTCATTCATTACCAGAGGTATTCTCTTCAATATCCATTCCTAAAAAATCAGGTTTTTGGAGGAAATATCTTGCCTTTGCAGGTCCGGGATTAATGGTTGCAGTAGGTTATATGGATCCCGGAAACTGGGCAACCGATATTGCGGGAGGATCACAATTTGGGTATACGCTACTTTCTGTAATTCTTATTTCAAATATTTTTGCAATGGTTCTGCAGCATTTATCTGTAAAATTAGGCATTGTTGCCGAAAGAGATTTAGCGCAGGCTTGTAGAGATCATTTTAAACCGACCACGAACTTTATACTTTGGATATTTTGTGAAATTGCCATCGCAGCCTGTGATTTGGCTGAAGTTATTGGTTCGGCAATTGCTTTAAACCTGCTTTTTGGAATCCCTCTGACTTGGGGAATTGTAATCACCACAATTGATGTATTGATTATTTTACTGCTTCAGGCAAAAGGCTTCCGCTGGATAGAAAGTATTGTCGCAGGATTAATGTTTATTATTTTAGTTTGTTTTGGATATGAAATCATCATTTCTAAACCCGAAATCAATGCTATTTTAGGAGGATTAATTCCGCAAAAAGAAATCATTACCAATCCCGCAATGCTATACATCGGAATAGGAATTTTGGGTGCAACCGTAATGCCTCACAACCTATATCTTCACAGCAGTATTGTACAAACCCGCGATTATACCAGAGACAGCGCAGGAAAAAAAGAAGCCATAAAATATGCGACTTTAGACAGTACAGTTTCTTTGTTATTGGCATTTTTCATTAATGCAGCGATTTTAATTTTAGCTGCTGCGACTTTCCATACCACAGGAAACGAACACATTGCCGATATTCATGATGCTTATAAAATGTTGACGCCTATTTTGGGAGCTTCTATGGCGAGTATCGCCTTTGCAATTGCTCTTTTAGCTTCCGGACAAAACTCTACTTTAACGGGAACCCTTGCCGGACAAATTGTAATGGAGGGATTCCTAAATATCAGACTAAAACCGTGGTTAAGAAGATTAATAACCCGATTGATTGCAGTAATTCCTGCATTAATTGTGGCCATTATCTATGGAGAACAGGGAACGACAGATCTTTTGGTTTTAAGTCAGGTCATCTTGTCGATGCAGCTGAGTTTTGCGGTAGTTCCTTTGGTAATTTTCACCAATGATAAAGCAAAAATGGGCGAATTTGTCAACAAACCATTCTTAAAAATTTGCGTCTGGATTATTTCTATCGTCATCATTATTCTTAATCTTTACCTTCTCTATCAAACATTTTTCGGGGAATAATTGCTTTTTTTCATGAACTGTTTGGCTTTCTTAGATTTCTTTTGAAGCAATTCCCGCTTTCCGCACTCGCTGTTTTTTTGATCTTGTGTGTGGCTTTGCCGCCGCACACAAGATCAAAAAAACGAGCTCAAACAATTGCTTCAATCGGGGCTAAGATTTCAGTCTTCCATTTCAAGTTCTATCAGAAATACAAGTTTTGTCATCCTTAGAAATATCTACGTGAGTTTCTGCTATTAAACTTGGCTTAGATCATATGATTCTTTGAACAAATTATACTATACAAAATTTGAAACTAAATAACCATTCTTCCAGAGGAGGGAAATTCATGCATCACCATTATAACTAAAACAATATGTAGAAAAGTCTCAACTATCAACTATTAACAAACAACTACTACCTAAATTCTGCCTAAATGTCATTATTTTTTCTTTGGCAGAATGTTTGTGAAACAACCTTGTAAAAAGTTATTGAAATATGGAAAATCAGGATATCAACGAAGAAAATATCAATAATCAGGAAGAAAACATTACGCAGACTGAAGAAACGGTTGAAGAAAATGTGACAGAAATGCCTACTCCAGAAGAACTTTTGGCAGCAGAAAAAGATCGTTACATAAGACTGTATGCTGAGTTTGAAAACTATAAAAAAAGAACATCAAAGGAGAAGATGGATTTTTTCACCTACGCCAATCAGGAAATGATGGTTTCTATGCTTGGTGTTTTAGATGATTTTGAAAGAGCGCTAAAAGAAATTGCTAAAAACGGAAATGAGGCCGATCTTCAAGGTGTTGAACTGATTTACAACAAGTTTAAAAATAAACTGACCGAAAAAGGTTTAAAAATAATGGAAGTAAGAGCGGGAGACAGCTTCAACGTAGATTTCCACGAAGCAATTACACAAATTCCTGCACCTTCTGAAGACCTGAAAGGTAAAATTGTAGATGTTATCGAAACAGGATATACGCTGGGAGATAAAGTGATTCGTTTTGCAAAAGTTGTAACAGGAAACTAAAAATTTATTAATGATAAATGATGAGTGATAATTGATTGAATTTTTCACTTAGAATTTCAGATCAGTTATTATTTATCAATCATCAATTATACTATATCATGTCAAAAAGAGATTATTACGAGGTTCTTGAGGTAAGCAAATCTGCAAGTACCGACGAAATAAAGAAAGCATACCGAAAAATGGCGATCAAATATCACCCCGATAAAAATCCGGGCGATAAAGAAGCTGAAGAAAAATTTAAAGAAGCTGCAGAAGCTTACGAAGTTTTAAGCGACGACAACAAAAAAGCTCGCTACGATCAATACGGACACGCC
>Ga0308170_10001425_pt1 | contig 22863 bp, 25 predicted proteins | sample PhyBR2_2_FD_202136 | JGI IMG/M metagenome (GOLD analysis project Ga0308170, IMG submission 202136) | Phyllosphere microbial communities from UC Gill Tract Community Farm, Albany, California, United States - DLSLSB.R2 | ecosystem: Host-associated > Plants > Phyllosphere > Unclassified | place...
CCGAAGTCCTGGCCGCCCGCAAATAATGTCCGCCACCAACGCACGTAACGAGCAGGGGTAACGCCATGAGCACCACGACGATCGACCACGCACCAGGTCACGGCAATGAGCACGGCAATGAGCACGCACACGACGAGCACCACGACCATCCGCACGGCTGGCGCCGCTGGGTGTATGCCACCAACCACAAGGACATCGGCAGCCTGTACCTGTGGTTCTCGTTCATCATGCTGCTCTCGGGCGGTGTGCTGGCGCTGATGATCCGCGCCGAGCTGTTCCAGCCGGGCCTGCAGTTCGTGCGCCCCGAATTCTTCAACCAGCTCACCACCATGCACGGCCTGATCATGGTGTTCGGCGCGATCATGCCGGCCTTCGTCGGCTTCGCCAACTGGATGCTGCCGCTACAGGTCGGCGCGTCCGACATGGCGTTCGCGCGCATGAACAACTTCTCGTTCTGGCTGCTGCCACCGGCGGCAATCCTGCTGGCCACGTCGTTCCTGGTGCCGGGCGGGGCGACCGCCGCCGGCTGGACGCTGTACGCGCCGCTGTCCACGCAGATGGGCCTGGGCATGGACATGGCGATCTTCGCGATGCACATCATGGGCGCCTCGTCGATCATGGGCTCGATCAACATCATCGTCACTATCCTGAACATGCGCGCACCCGGCATGACGCTGATGAAGATGCCGATGTTCTGCTGGACCTGGCTGATCACCGCCTACCTGCTCATCGCCGTGATGCCGGTGCTGGCCGGCGCGATCACGATGACGCTGACCGACCGCCACTTCGGCACCTCGTTCTTCAACGCCGCCGGCGGGGGCGACCCGGTGATGTACCAGCACATCTTCTGGTTCTTCGGCCACCCCGAGGTCTACATCATGATCCTGCCGGCGTTCGGCATCGTCTCGCAGATCATTCCGGCGTTTGCCCGCAAACCGCTGTTCGGCTACGCCTCGATGGTCTACGCGACGGCCTCGATCGCGATCCTGTCGTTCGTCGTCTGGGCGCACCACATGTTCACGACCGGCATGCCGGTGACGTCGCAGCTGTTCTTCATGTACGCAACGATGCTCATTGCCGTGCCCACCGGCGTCAAAATCTTCAACTGGGTCGCCACGATGTGGAAGGGCTCGATGACGTTCGAGACGCCGATGCTGTTTGCGGTCGGCTTCATTTTCGTGTTTACCATCGGCGGCTTCACGGGCCTGATCCTGGCGGTGACCCCAATCGACATCCAGGTGCACGACACCTATTACGTCGTGGCCCACTTCCACTACGTGCTGGTGGCCGGCTCGCTGTTCGCGCTGTTTGCGGGCTTCTACTACTGGGCGCCAAAGTGGACCGGGCACATGTACCCGGAAGCGCGCGGCAAGATGCACTTCTGGCTGTCGCTGATCACGTTCAACGTCACGTTCTTCCCGATGCACTTCCTGGGCCTGGCCGGCATGCCGCGCCGCTATGCCGATTACGCGGTGCAGTTCACCGACTTCAACATGATCGTCTCGATCGGCGCATTCGGCTTCGGCTTCAGCCAGGTGTACTTCCTGTTTGCAGTCGTGCTGCCGACGATCCGCGGCGGCGCCAAGGCGCCCGCCAAACCGTGGGAAGGTGCCGAAGGCCTGGAGTGGACCGTGCCGAGCCCGGCGCCGTTCCACACCTTTGAAACGCCGCCGCTGGTGAAGTAAGGACAATCCGATGACCGCGCCACGCAAACCCAACAACCTGAGAACCGCGCTGTGGCTGGCCGGCCTGGCGCTGTTCTTCTTCATCAGCGTGTTCGTCAAGTTCACGCTCTTGAGCTGAGATGGCCACCGGCGTCAAACTGCTGCGCCTGAACCGCCGCACCTTCGGCAAGCTGGTGGTGGTGGCCGTGGCGATGTTCGGCTTCGGCTATGCGCTGGTGCCCGTGTACCGGCAGATTTGCGAGGTGCTGGGCATCAACGTGCTCACGCAGCAGGATGGGTTTGTCGCGGCGCCGACCAACAGCCAGGTCGACAAGTCGCGCACGATCACGATCGAGCTCGACGGCAACTCGCAGGGCCCGTGGCGGTTCCGGCCGACCACGCGCAGCATCGACGTGCATCCGGGCGAACTGGCCACCGTCATGTACGAGGTCGTCAACACGCAGGGCAGGGCAGTGAAAGCGCAGGCGATTCCGAGCTATGCGCCGCAGTCGGCCACGCCGCACTTCATGAAGGTCGAGTGCTTCTGCTTCCGCGAGCAGACGCTGGCCCCGAACGAAGCGCGCCAGATGCCGGTGGTGTTCTTCATCGATCCCAAGTTGCCGCGCGAAGTGAAGAACATCACGCTGTCGTACACGTTCTTTGAAATTGGCGGGGCGTTCAAGGCCGCCGCCGCGCCGAAAGAAGGCGATGCAAACGGATAAGCCCCATCAACGCAAGGGGAGTTTTCTGGCCAGCATGAAGGCCGTGCTGTGGTCGTTCTTCGGGGTGCGCAAGCGCGCCGATTACGAGAACGATGCGGCCAGCCTGAACCCGGTCCACGTGATCGTCGCCGGTCTGATCGGGGTGGCGATCTTCATTGGCCTGATCATGCTGGCGGTAAGTTTCGCGGTGGCATAAGTACGTCATTCCCGCAGGGGCGGGAATCCAAGCAAGCATGCATGACGCAACAATCAACAGCATCGCCCGAGGAGATAAAGATGAGTTCGTCACAACCAGCTTCGCCAACGACCGCCGCGCCGTATTACTTCGTTCCCGGCCCCTCGCGCTGGCCGCTGCTGGCCGGCCTGTCGATGCTGGTGACGATGGCCGGCGCGTCGGGATGGGTCAACGGGTTGCCGTTCGCGATGCCCGTGTGCCTGACCGGCATCGTCGCGATGCTCGTCGTGTTGTACTTCTGGTTCGGCGAAGCGATCGGTGAATCCGAATCGGGGCTGTATGGCAAGCGCATCGATTTGTCGTTCCGCTGGTCGATGAGCTGGTTCATTTTCTCGGAAGTGATGTTCTTTGGCGCGTTCTTTGGCGCGCTGTTCTATGCGCGCGTGATTTCGATGCCGTGGCTGGGCGACCTGGATCACCAGATCCTGTGGCCTGATTTTTCGGCGCACTGGGGCAATACCGGACCGGCCGGCATCGTCGAAGGCTTCCGCACGATGGGGCCGTTCCCGATCCCGACCATCAACACGGCGCTGCTGCTGACGTCGGGCGTGACGCTGACGATTTCGCACCACGCCCTGCGCGCCGGCCACCGCGCCAAGACGGCGTTCTGGCTGGCCGCAACCATTTTGCTGGGCGCCGTGTTCATGGGCTTACAGGTGTACGAATACATGCACGCCTACCAGGACCTGAACCTCAAGCTCACGTCGGGCATCTACGGTTCGACCTTCTTCATGCTGACCGGGTTCCACGGTTTTCACGTGACGATGGGCGCGATCATGCTGTCGGTCATTTTGTACCGCGTGCTGCGCGGGCATTTCACGGCCGAACACCACTTTGGCTTCGAAGGGGCCGCGTGGTACTGGCACTTTGTCGATGTGGTGTGGCTCGGGCTGTACGTCGTGGTGTACTGGCTGTAAGCAAGCACGCCCGATCAACGCAACCCGGTCGGCGCAATCCACCCCATCTGGTGCGCCGCCAGCAGGCACAGGAACAGCACGATCGACAAGCCCACCCGCAGCGCCAGCGCATTGACGGTGCGGTTGGTGCGCCCCTTGTCGCGCATCATGAAGAACAGGGCCGACGCCAGGCTGGCCAGGATCAGGACGAAGGCGATGGCAACGAAGATTTTCATGATGGACCCGCGAAAGGTTGAGAATTCATTGTAATGCGCTTCGCCTTCCGATTTCGCCCCGTCGCCCTGATTGCAGCACTGATTGTGGCCCTCATCGGCATCCTGCTCGGCAACTGGCAACAGGACCGGGCCGCCTACAAGACCGGCCTGCAGGCGCGCCAGCTGGCGCGCGCCGCCGAACCCCCGTTCACCCTTGGCCCCACCATCGCCGCCTCCCCGGATATTGAATTTCGCCGCGTGCGCGTACACGGCGAATTCGTCGCCGGCTGGCCCGTCCTGCTCGCGAACCGCCCACGCGGGAGCCAGTCCGGGTTCTATCTCGCAATGCCGTTTAAAATAGCGGGTGCCGACGAGCACGTGCTGGTGCTGCGTGGCTGGTTGCCGCGCCAGGCCGAGTTCGACAAGTTGCCAACGTTTGCGACGCCAGCCGGGCCGGTCACGCTCGAAGGACGGCTCGTCCTGTCTGCCGGCAAGGTGATGGAACTGGGCGACGGCCCGCCGCTGGCGCCGGGCGCGGCGGTGCAGAACCTGACGCCGCAGGCACTGGCGCAGGCAAGCGGCCTGCGCTTGCTGCCGTTCCTGGTGCAGCAGACGTTGCCGGCGACGCCGGCCGACCTGATGGCGCGCGATTGGCCGCTGCCCGAGGCCGGGATCGACAAACACCGCGGCTATGCCTTCCAGTGGTATGCACTGGCGGCGCTGGCCCTTCTTTTTTATGTGATGACGGGATTTCGACGTGGCTCAAGAACAACTCGCTGACCCTGACACCGCGCGCCGCCGCGGCCGCCTCAAGCTGCTGCTGGTGCTGCTGATCTGCGCCGCGCCGCTGATCGTGTCGTACATTACCTTCTACATCGTCAAGCCGACCGACCGCACCAATTACGGCACGATCCTCGATGCGCGCACGTTGCCGATCCCGCAGATGGCCACCACCACGCTCGACGGCCAGCCGCGCACGCTCGCCGACCTGAAAGGCAAATGGGTCATGCTGCGCGTGGGCAGCGGCAAGTGCAACGATGAGTGCATGCGCCAGCTGTACGCGATGCGCCAGTGGCGCACGATGCAGGGCAAGAACATGGAACGCATGGAACGCGTGTGGCTGATCACCGACAGCGAACCGCTCGACACCGTAATGATGCGCGAATACGACGGCATGGAATTGCTGCGCGCGCCGGCTGCGACGGTGGCCAAGTGGCTGCCGACCGAAGCAGGCCACCCTCCGAGCGACCATATCTACCTGATCGACCCGCTGGGCAACCTCATGATGCGTTTCCCGTTCCAGCCCGAACCGGGCCGCGTCTACAAGGACATCGCCAAACTGCTCAAGGCATCGGCCATTGGCTGAATCACGTTACCGGTAAAGAATCACATGGACCTGTCTTCCCTCATACATCTCGGCCTGATGGGCCTGCTCGTGGCCAGCCTGCCGCTGGCCATTGTCTGGATGTCGTCCGACGCCCACAAATACCGCAAGCTGGTCTGGGTGATGGTGTTTTTGACGTTCGACCTGATCGTGTTCGGCGGCTTCACGCGCCTGACCGACTCGGGCCTGGGCTGCCCGGACTGGCCGGGCTGCTACGGCGAAGCCAACCCGTTCCTGGCCCATGAGCAGATCGCTGCCGCCGAAGCGGCGATGCCGACCGGTCCGGTCACGGTGGCCAAGGCCTGGATCGAGATGATCCACCGCTACCTGGCGATGGGCATCGGCGCGCTGATCCTGGCGCTGCTGTTCACGTCGGTCAAGCAATGGCGCCGCACGCACAACGCCGTGTTCCAGCCGGCCATGCCGATCGCCTTGCTGGCCTCGGTGCTGGTGCAGGGCGCATTTGGCGCCTGGACCGTCACGCTCAAGCTGCAACCGGTGATCGTCACGATCCACCTGTTGCTGGGCATGACGCTGCTGGCGATGCTGGTCTGGATGGGCTGCCGCGAAGATGCGCTACTCAAGCGGCCGGCGCCGCTGCAGGGTCCTGGAATGATCGCGCGGCTGCGTGGTCTGCGCTGGCTGTCGCTGCTGGCCGCCATCGTGCTCACCGTCCAGATCGCGCTGGGCGGGTGGGTAAGCACTAACTATGCAACCATGGCTTGCGACACGTTCCCGCTGTGCCAGGGTGCGATCGTGCCCGAACTGGACTTCGAGCACGGCTTCCACCTGTGGCGTGAACTGGGCAAGACGATGGAAGGGCATTATTTGCCGTTCTCGGCGCTGGTCGCGATCCACTGGGTGCACCGCGCCTTTGCGCTGGCTGTCGTGCTGGTGCTGGGCTTGGCGGCGTGGCGCGCCTGGCGCCTGCCGGCGCTGGGCAAGACGGCGCGCCTGCTGGCGCTGGTCATGGTGGCGCAGCTGTTCACCGGCATCGCGACCGTGTATTTCAGCTTCCCGCTGGCGATTGCCGTCATGCATAACGCCGGGGCGGCGCTGCTGGTGATTTTGGTGACCATGTTAAACTACCGGGTGAAGTTCCAACTCGACGCGGCCCGCGCTGTCCCAGCGCCCGGACTCGCCGCGTCCGCAAGCACCCATTGATGACAACCCAGACAGCCATTCCCAAGCCCCAGAGCCGTTTCTCGCAGTATTGGACCCTGACCAAGCCGCGCGTGACGAAGCTGGCGGTATTCTGCGCCGTGATCGGGATGTTTCTCGCCACGGACGGCTTCCCGGGCTGGCAAACGCTGATCGCCGGCACCGCCGGTATCTGGCTGCTGGCGGCCGCCGCATTCGCTGTCAATTGTCTGGTCGAGGCGCGCGTCGATGCGCGCATGACGCGCACTGCGCGCCGCGCCACCGCTTCGGGCGAACTGAGCACGACGCAGACCGTGGTGTTTTCGTCGATCATCGGCGGCCTGGGCATGCTGGTGCTGTACACACTCGTCAATCCGCTGACCATGTGGCTGACCTTCGTCACGTTCGTCGGCTACGCCTTCATTTACACGCTGCTGCTCAAGCCGAACACGTCGCAGAACATCGTCATCGGCGGCCTGTCGGGCGCGATGCCGCCGGCACTGGGCTGGGCGGCCGTGGCCAACGAAGTCCCGATGGAAGCGTGGCTGCTGGTCCTGATCATATTCATGTGGACCCCGCCGCACTTCTGGGTGCTGGCGATGTATCGCCGCGAAGACTATGCGCGCTCGGGCCTGCCGATGCTGCCGATCACGCACGGCATGAAGTTCACCGGCCTGCAGGTGTGGCTGTACACGATCGGCCTGGCCGCCACCACCTTGCTGCCGTTTGCCGTCGGCATGAGCGGCCTGATCTACCTGGCAGCGGCCGTGCCGCTCAATGCGGTCTTCCTGCGCCACTCGTGGCGCGTGCACCGCAACTACAGCGATGCGCAGGCGCGCAAGACGTTCACCTGGTCGATCGTCTACCTGTCGCTGCTGTTCGCGGCGCTATTAGTCGACCATTATTTTAAGTTTTGATTCGCAAGTTTTGATGATGGGTTCAAGATGAAACGACTGCTGACCATCGCGGCGTTCTCGGCCATGGCGCTGTTTGCCACCGGCTGCGACAAGCTGCGCGACAAAGCCCCGGCCTTCCATAACACGGACGTGACGGGTGTCGACTATGCCAAGGGCTTCACGCTGACCGACCACACCGGCAAGGTGCGCACGCTGCAAGATTTCCGTGGCAAGATCGTCGTGATGTTCTTCGGCTATACCCAGTGCCCGGACGTGTGCCCGACCACGATGGCCGAGATGGCAACCGTGCTGAAAGAACTGGGCCCGTCGGCCGACGAAGTCCAGGTATTGTTCGTCACGGTCGACCCGGAGCGCGATACGCAGGAACTGCTGTCGCACTACGTGCCGGCATTCGACAAGCGCTTCATCGGCCTGTATGGCGACGCCGCCGCGACCGCGAAAGTGGCCAAGGAATTCAAGGTGTTCTACGCCAAGGCGCCGGGCGCCGACGCGAACAGCTACACGGTCGACCACACGGCCGGCAGCTTCGTGTTCGACAAGCAGGGCCAGCTGCGCCTGTTCGTGCGCCATGGCCAGGGGCCGGGCCTGATCGCCCACGACCTGCGCCAACTGCTATGATGCCGTAAATACCACTTCCCTGAGGCAGCATGGAGCAGCAACGACCCGGCAGGAACTACACCCGCATCGCCATGGTCGTCCTGCTCACGCTGGGTTGCCTCTATGTGCTGCGGCCGTTTTTGCCGGCGATCCTGTTCGCCGCCGCCGTCGCCATCTCGAGCTGGCCGCTGTACCTGCGGCTGCTCACCCGCCTGAACGGTCAGCGCACGATTGCGGCGCTGACCATGACGCTCTCGCTCACGCTGCTGTTCATCATTCCGCTGTCGATGGTCGCCTACAACCTGGGCGACGACGTCGCGCGCGGCTTCGGCGAACTGCGCCTCTTGATCGAGCACCGCGAACTGGCGCCGTCCACCTGGCTGCGCGACATCCCGCTGGTCGGCCCGTCGGTCGAGACCTATCTGAACGGCCTGATCGCCAGCCGCGAGCAGATGCTGGCGCTGGCCCAGCGCATGCTCGAGCCTGCCCGTCACTGGCTCGTCAAAGGCGGGCTGATGCTGGGCACCGGCGTCGTGCAAATGAGCCTGGCCGCGTTCGTGAGCTTCTTCCTGTACCGCGACGGCAACGGCCTGCTATCGATCATCGAAGTGACGATGCGCAAGGTGATGGGCGAGGGCGCCGAATCGATCCAGGCCACTGTCAGCCAGACCGTGCGCGGCGTGATGTACGGCCTGCTCGGCACCGCGCTGGCGCAGGCGATCGTGGCCGCCATCGGCTTTGCCATTGCCGGCGTGCCCGCCGTGCCGCTGCTGTCGGTGCTGATCTTCCTGACGTCGCTGATCCCGTTTGGTCCGCCGCTGGTCTGGGGCGGGGCCGCGCTCTGGCTGTTCGCGCAAGGCGAGACGGGCTGGTCGATCTTCATGGCGATCTGGGGCGCCGTCTTGATCAGCGGCGTCGACAACGTCGTGCGCCCGATGCTGATCAGCCGTGGCAGCAGCCTGCCGTTTTTGCTTACGCTGCTCGGCGTGCTGGGCGGCCTGATCGCGTTCGGCTTCATCGGGATGTTCATCGGGCCGGTGCTGCTGGCGGTCGGTTACTCCTTGATGAGCGAGTGGACCGGCACTGAAGACCCGATCGTCAAGCACGACGAAGAACGCATCGTCGAATAAGGTTCGCCGGAGTTTTCCTGCTGGAACCGTAAGAGGGGTGCGCGAACCCCTGTGCTATCGTCGACAGCACATTCTCGTGAACCAATGAGGCGTGAGGAATGGCCCGCTTGCCGTGCGCAACCGGGCTGCCCCCGCCTGCTCGAAAGGAATTCAATGAACCGTTTCAACGATAAAACCGTCCTCGTTACCGGTGCCGCGTCCGGCATCGGCCTGTCCGCTGCGCGCCGTTTTCTGGATGAAGGCGCCCGTGTCGTCATGCTCGATATCGATGGCGATAAACTCAAGAAGGTCGCGGCCGAGCTGCCGCAAGACCGCGTTCTGGTGCAGGTCGGCGACACCGCCGACAAGGCCACCGCAACGGCCACCGTCAAGGCAACGGTCGAGCGCTTCGGCGGCCTGCATATCCTGATCAACAATGCCGGCATCGCGACGGATGGCGACATCATGGCCACGAGCGAAGAAGACTTCGCGCGCGTCATGGCCGTCAATGTCAGCGGCTACTATCACGTGGCCAAGGCAGCCATGCCCGAACTCGTCAAGACGCGCGGATCGATCGTCATGACGTCGTCGGTCTCGGGGCTGGGCGGCGACTGGGAGATGTTTGCCTACAACACGTCGAAAGGCGCGGTCAGCAATATGGTGCGCGCGATGGCGATGGATGCGGCCAAGGATGGGGTGCGGGTGAACGCGGTCAATCCAAGCTTTACCGACACCGGGTTGACGAAAGATATGGTCAGCAAGCCCGAGCTGGTCGCGAAATTCAACGAGCGCATGCCGCTGGGCGCGCCGGAAGATCCGGATGGCGTTGCAGCTGCGATGGCGTTCCTGGCGAGCGACGATGCGCGCCTGATTACTGGCGTGAACTTGCCGGTGGATGCGGGCTTGATGGCGTCGAACGGTCAGCCGCCGCAGTAAAAGGCTGGCAGCACGGGGCGATGCGTCTGGCACGCCCCGCGCTGCAAGGGAATGTCAGGCGAGGCGCTTAGCCCCCGCCAATACCCACAATCACATGTCCGCTGCCGCCGCATTGCGGGCAGGACTTGCCGTCCGGGAGTGTGCCTTTGCCTGCGCAGGCATCGCAGACGTCTTCGCCGGTACCTGGCGTGCCGGGTTCGGCGTCGTCGCCGGGATTGAGGTCGTGTTCGGGATGAATGCTCATGATGGTCCTCGTTGCTGATCGGTCAACCGATTGTAGTGAGGTTTTCGAGCGGGTGGCGCGAGGCAGGCGCTGCAGGAAACGCAAGCGCCCAATCGCTGGTCGGACAACGGTTCGGCAGTCAGGGCAACGCCCCCTGCCTGCCGAAACACGGTTTACTTCTGCATGCTGTAACGCTCGAGCCAGTGCGCATACGGCGCCGGCAACACCCAGGTTGGACGCTCGATGCCAAGCTCTTTGGCCGCTTCCAGCGGGTAGTGCGGATTGGCCAGGTGGGCGCGGCCTACCATGACCAGATCCAGCTGTTCGTCAGCCACGGCGCGTTCTGCCAGGTGCGGACCGTCGAAGCCCCACGCCGACGCGACCGGAATACCGGCTTCGTCACGCACGCGCTTGGCCACCGGACCCAGGAAGGCCGGACCCCACGGGATATTCACATCCGGAATCGTGAAGTTGACACTGACGCTCAGCATGTCCAGGCCGCGCTGGCGCATCATGCGCACCAGTTCGATCGACTCATTCACTGTTTGTTCATCGTTGCCATCGTATTCGATGACGCCCAGGCGCGCGGTCAGCGGCAGGTTGGCCGGCCAGACTTCGCGCACGGCCTCCAGCGTCTCGAGCAAAAAGCGGCTGCGACCGGCGAAGTCACCGCCGTACTGGTCGGTGCGCTTGTTGGAGTGCGGCGAGAAGAAGCTCTGGCCCAGATAACCGTGCGCAAAGTGCAGCTCGAGCCATTCGAAGCCGGCAGCAAGCGCGCGACGGGCAGCGTCGACAAAATTGGCTTTCACGCGCGCGATGTCGTCGAGCGTCATTTCCTTCGGCACTTTCGGCAGGTTCTTGCCAAAGGCAATCGCCGACGGTGCGATGGTGTCCCACCCATACGCATCTTCCGACGGGATATGGTCGTCGCCTTCCCATGGACGGTTGGCGCTGGCCTTGCGACCGGCATGGCCGATCTGGATGCCTGCAACCGCACCGGCGGCCTTGATACGGGCCGCAATGTGGGCCATGCCTTCAACCTGTGCATCGTTCCACAGACCGGTGCAGCCCGGGGTGATCCGGCCTTCGGGCGAGACGGCGGTCGCTTCCACGATCACCAGGCCAGCACCGCCGCGGGCAATGCTGGCGTAGTGCGTCTGATGCCAATCGTTGACGAAGCCATCATTGGCGGTGTACTGGCACATTGGCGGCACCGCGATGCGGTTGCGCAAAGTGACGTCTTTGAGTGTGAACGGTGTGAATAAGGCGGCCATAAATTTTTCGTTTTCTTAACGTAGGGGTCAAGCCGCGGTCTGCGCCGCGGCGGTCGGCCAGTATAGAAGGAAGGCGGAAAACGTGCTGGCGAGGTCCGCTTTTTGTGGCTGTCCGGTGGATCCGGGCTGAGCGCGCGTTACGGAAACGCCGATCCGTCGCTGCTTGCTGACAACGCAAATCTGCCGACGGGTCTGCGCAGACCGTTGTGATAATCTTGTCGGTCGCTCACTCTCAGGGACCATCATGACATTGCCCGTTGTTGCTATTTCGTTGCCAAGCCTGGTTTTGAAGAGAAACTGGAAACACTGTTACGCAGCGTTGTCGAGCCGACGTTGCGCGAGGAAGGCTGTATCAGCTACCAGGTGAACCGCGACATTGCCAATCCACGTCGCTTCGTGTTCACCGAGGAGTGGCAGAGCAGGGGCGACCTTGACCGGCATCTTGAAGCGCCGCATCTGCGGATGCTGTCGAAGCAGGTTCCGGAGCTCATCGAATCGAGCGATGTGTTCCTGCTGGCGAAGGTTGAAGGCGGTTCGGCATAAGCTTGCTTTCCAATCTGCGCGCTTTGGAGAATCCAGGGACTGTCAAGCAACAGACTTGGCGTTCTCACCTGCCAGCAGGAACTGACGGTAAACGTCTGTCGTACCCGTGGGAAGGAATTCGGCTTCAAATATTTCGCTTCTGGAGCGACAGAGAGTGCGTTTGCGGATTATAGTAAGAGTCACTGTTTCGATTTAAATGAAAATGCAATCATCTGGTGTTTTTCACGCATTTGATGTTGCCTTGCATTACAAACGGTTCAGTTACTCTTATAAATTACCGGAGAATCGCGTGAAAATCGCTGGATGCCTGCTGACCGCCATTTTGGGATTGTCGTCTCCTTTGTCTACACAAGCGCAGCAACTCACGCCAGCGCCTGCTATCACGGAGGCGCTGGAATCAGCCCAGAACGTGGTCGTCACAGCGCGCCGCTTTCATCTGGAGCCCACAGAGTTTATAAACTACGAATACGCATATACACTGGGCAACGGAAAAACGGTGCGATTCAGTCGGCGCGTAGGACGTTTTTATGTGGCCATCAAAGGCTATGAGCCGGTAGAAATCCTCTCCCTCAGCTCCGACCAGTTCGTGAGCAGAGGCGGCGCCACGCTGATGTTCACCGAAGCCGGCGATGCGCTGACCATCGATAACTTTGAGCTGCTCCAGGAAGAATCCGGCAGCCCGATTCTGTATATGTTCGGTACCGTGAAATAAATTCTCACCAGGTCAAATAGCCAGGGTCAGGTCTGACATTCGGACACGGACTCTGCATTAACGAGTCAGCTTGCATGTAACAGAAATATGCATGGTGTTGAGCTTGTGTCCCGATGTCAGACCTGACACCAAAGTCCCATGCAAAAGAAAAAACCACTGCCAAGTGACAGTGGTTTTTATCTTTCTGAAAACAAGGGCCTGAACCACAAGCCCCATGCCCTTAGGCAGCTTTCTTGTTACGGCGACGTGCTGCATACAGACCGAGCATACCCAAACCCAGCAGGCCAACCGATGCTGGCTCTGGGACGTCAGTAGGCTCACCGCTGAATACAACGTCGAGGGAACCGTTGATCGTCTGCGTGCCGACTGGATTGAAGTTGTTCAGATGGCCCGACTGGAACGACAGCGAGTAGAACGGGTTAGGCAGGATGAAGAATGCGCTGCCAGCGTCGGTGAGCGCGAACGAGCTCGATGCACCGAAGCTACCGCAGTTGATGCCTCTGCCGCCAGGATTGCCTGGGCTCTCGCAGGTGCTGAGCATCGGGTCGAGCGTGCCTTGGCCAGCAATTGGATTGCCGCCGCCCAGCAAGACCTCTCCGCCAGCTACGCCGAGGGTGTTGTCCAGGAACAGGCTGAGGTTACCGCTGCCAGGGGAGAAATCGAACGTCGTAGTCGAGCCGTTGACCGAGTAGGTGCCGCCTGCAGTGTAGGTAGCGAACAGGCCATAAGTTGCGCCCAGGCCAGTCTGGTACGACTCGTACGCCGTATTGCCTTTGTTACCGACGAACTGACCAGCAGTCCAGACCAGTGAGACGTTGAACGTGCCATCAGCATTGAAGGTGGCTTGCTCGGTGTAGTTCCCGGTGATTTTGTCAGCGACGAAATTGGCGTACGCTCCGTTGACTGGATCAACGGTGAATTCGTTGAACGGTGCAGCAGCAGCAGTGCCGCTGAAGGTGAACGCAGCGGCGATGGATGCGGCGACAATTGATTTCGAGAAAGCGTTCATTTCGTTGTTTCCTGAGTGTAGGGGAGCAGAGCAATGATCTTGAACAAGCAAACTTTGTGCCACTAAAATTTTCCTTTATGAAACAAGGTATTAGAAGAGGTGCGCACGGCGCCAATGACATCACTGTAAAGAAATCCGACAGCGTTTGATGCAACGCTATCCGGCGGCTGTGTCAAACTGGTGAAAAGCCAGCGTGCCGGATGGCTGGCATCAGCCAGCAACGAGCTTGTCCTTATCCTCGATTTTTTTAGGCTTTAATGACGACAATGCGCGCGTCAATCTGCGCTTCGGTCGATGCAGCAGGTGAAGTTGAAGAAGCTGAATCGTGGCTCGAACACAATCAGGAAAACTTGTCATACGTTTCCGAGATGAACGGTTGCGGTTGCTGCATTGTTGCCTGGGACGTGGAAGGTCCGCAGCACGTCATCGCCACGCTGCCTTTGCATTTGCGGGCAGACAGTGCGTGGGTTTCTGACGGCTCGGGAGCGCAGGTCTGATAACACTGGATTGCTGCTGCTGTTGGCAAATGCACCGCGTGTCGGCTGACACGCAGCACTTGCGGCGCATGGACTGCACGACCTCAGAAATCATTCTCTGATCGAATCGCATACACTGATACACCAACCTATCAGGAGCCAGTATGCGAACGAAACACGCCGCGCAGATCATCGTTACCCTTGCCAGCTTCTGGGCAGGGCAGGCATTCGCGCAGCAACCGGCCATCAGACCTGGGTTGTGGCAGATTGACATGACGCTGTCGGACACGGCGGCGGGCAATCCGCTGGGGGGTTATCTCGAGCTGATGAAAAGCCAGATGGCCCTGATGACGCCCGAGCAGCGCGCGCAGATCGACAAGATGCTGGCTGGTAGCGGTACTGAGCTGAAAGGTGATGGCGTGCGCACCAGGCAGTGCATTACCCAGCAAAACATCAACGACTTCGATTTGTTCGGCAAAAAAGGCGCGGATTCCTGCACCAAGAAGATGACACCCATCGCTGGCGGCATGAATGTGAACATGGTCTGCACCCAGCCCCGGATGAAGGTCGACGCTGTCTTGAAGGCCGAGAGTGAGACATCGTATCGGTTCGAATCGGTCGCTACCGTACCGGGGCCGGGCGGCGGAGACATCAGCCAGAAATCAAACGGCACCGGCAAATGGCTGGGAAGCGATTGCGGAAAAACCGGCTCAGCAGCGGCTGGCCGATAACCAGCACGGTGCGGATTGATGCAGCAACTGGCGGCCGTGTGACGTGCTGTTCGAGGGCAAGGTCTGGTCGAATCACTGCTTCAGGCAAGGATAAACATGCACGCCACAGCAAGCGCCATCACCGACGTGCATAGCCACCCAAGGATGTTCAAACGGCGAGAGATTGTCAGCGCGCCCATGATGTCGTGCCGTGCTGCCATCAGCATCATCACGGCCATGATCGGGATCGATACGATGCCATTGATCACTGCGCTCCAGTAAAGTGCCTTGATCGGGTCGATGGGCGCGTAGATCAGGATGACGCCGAGCAGCGTCGCCAGGACGATAATCGCATAGAAGCGCGGTGCTACCGCAGGCTTGTCTTGCAGGCTGTTTTTCCATTCAAATGTGCCAGCCATCGCATAGGCAGCAGATCCCGCAAGCACGGGAATCGCCAACAGGCCGGTGCCGATGATGCCAAGGCTGAAAAGAATGAACGCGAATTCGCCGGCAATCGGCCGCAGCGCCTGGGCTGCCTGCGCTGAAGAAGAAATATCGGTGACGCCGTGCAGGTGCAACGTCACGGCAAAGGTCAGCATGATGGCAAATGCCACGACATTTGAAAAACCCATGCCAATATAGGTATCAACCTTGATCCGGTCGAGGCTTGCCTTCGCTTCGGCCGGCGCATATTTCAGCGCCCGGGCATCGGGTAGCGCACGCAGGTTTTCGACTTCTTGCGATGACTGCCAAAAAAACAGATACGGGCTGATCGTGGTGCCGAATACTGCAACAATGGTCGTGATATATGCCGCCTTCCAGGGCAGCTGCGGGAACGTGATCAGGCCGACCGCCACCGTGGCCCACGGCACTCTGACAACGAACACGGTCGCGACGTAGGCCAGCAGTGCCAGGGTCATCCATTTCAGGATGCGCACGTAGCGGGTGTAGGGAATCATCACCTGCAGCACTGCGGACAGTGCGCCGAAGCCGATCGCGTACAGGTGCGCAGGCCCTCCCAATACCAGCCGCAGGGCGTCGCCCATTGCCGCGATATCGGCGGCGATATTGATGATGTTTGCCATCAGCAAAAGCATGACGATCGCATACAACAACGCCTTCGAATAGTGCCGCCGGATGTTGGTGGCCAAACCATGGCCCGTTACTACACCGATTCGAGCGCTGACAACCTGAATCCCCACCATCAGCGGATAGGTAAATAACAGCGTCCACAGCAACCCGAAACCGAACTGCGCACCGGCCTGCGAGTAGGTCGCGATACCGCTTGGATCGTCGTCTGCCGCGCCGGTGATCAGGCCAGGTCCCAATTTGGATAGCCATGTGTCGGATTTTGCTGCGAACGTGGGCAAGGACTGCTCCATGAGAGATGCCTTCCTGTTGCTGCCAGCCCTTGCGCAGAAGGTCCTGTAACAAACGTGTGTGTGATGAAAAGGAGATGGGCGGTTAGTCAACCCCGGGGCTTGGCGCTATTGCCTGCATCAATCGAGCAATCACGCCCGGCAAGAACAGTCTGCAGGTAGCAGCATCGCTCACGAGTCTAACGCGTAAAGATGCCTTGTAGGATATTTCTTACAAGGTGGCAGTATCGCTATGGCGTCGGTGCGTTACCCGCAAATCAGTCCGCTGATCGATACCCACCGGTCATTCCCGGAATGTGGCTGCATCAACAACACATTGGTGTCCGAATTCATGCCACTGTCATCATGCCGAATTAGCATCCCCCCGTCAGCGCCGCCAGGGTGGCTTTGACAACTTCTGATGCGCCCGCCTGTAGCGCGAGGCAGTGGAGCCAGGCAGTCCGGCTGCTCCCGCCCTGCGGCCTCTTGCTTGCGCAAAATAACTCATAACATTTGAAGAGGGTTTGCTTTTATGAAAACGTCGCATCTCGGACTGTTGCCGCTCGCGGCCTTGCTGTTCGCGCCGGTCGCCGGCCATGCCATGCCCGTGTCGACTCTCACGGGAGAACGTCCGCTGGTCATTTCTCACCGCGGCGCCAGCGGGTATCTGCCGGAAGAGTCGGTGCAGTCGTACCAGCTCGCCATGCGGATGGGCGCTGACTATATCGAGGGCGATGTGTACCTGACCGCCGACAACAAGGCGGTGATGCTGCATGACGGCACATTGAATGCCACGACCAATGTCGTCGCGTTTGCGGCGACGCACCCCGAGATCGCCGCCCTGCGTTCCAGCAACGGGACCTACGACGTGCGCAAATTCACGCTGGCGCAGCTGGAGCAGTTGTCCGTAACGTGCCGCAACGCCAACGGCTACTGCACCGACAAGACCTATTTCGACCCGGCCATTTCGTACAGCTTCACGTCCTACGATGCTTTCCTCGACCTGGCCTATAACTACTTCATCGAGACCGGCGTCGCCATCGGCGTCTTCCCGGAAGCCAAGCAGGGCGGGCTGGACGTGGCCGAGGCCATCCTGGCGGGCCTGAGCAATGCGAAGTACAACGGCTACTTCACGACGGCGGGCCGCGCCCTGACGCAGTCCTTCAACGCGGCGCAGGTAGAGTATCTGAACGCCCACTCGTCCATTCCGGTCAGCTATCTGGGCGTCTGTCCCACCACGGCGGCAGGAGCGGCAGCGGTCGCCGCCATCGCCGACGGCATCGGTCCGTCGTCGGGCCAGCTCAGCGCAGCCTGCGTACAGGCCGCGCATGATGCCGGCATGACGGTCACGCCGTACACCTTCCTGAACAACCCCGCCAGCTATGAGGCTGCCTACAACCTCGGTGTGGACGGCGTCTTCACGAACTATCCGGACATCGCCGTCACTGCGCGCGACGCCGTATTCGGGCCGGCGACGCCGGTGCCCGAGCCGCATTCGCTGGCGCTGATGGGCCTGGGTCTGGCCGGCATCATCGGACTGAAAAAGCGCAAGCAGGCCTGATCACACGCGCACCATCGACGCCCGGTCGGCATGTCCGACCGGGCGTTCTTTCATGCCTGGCACTTCCATGCCCGTTGCATCGATGACGTCATCAGAGCGTCATCGGCGCTGGCTAAGATTTGCCGTCTTTCACCTTTGCCAATTGTCATCCCATGAACCAATCGCATTCACGTCGCAATTTCATTCGTACCTTTTCGCTCGGCACCGTCGCCGTGTCCACGCTCCCGCTCGCGGCCTGCGGCGGTGATGGCGACGACCGCGTCGTCAGCTTCGCGCATGGCGTGGCCAGCGGCGATCCGCTGGCCGACCGCGTCATCCTGTGGACGCGCATCACGGCCACCGGTGCCGGCGACATCGACGTCGGCTGGGAGATCTCCGAGACCAGCGACTTTTCGCGTACGGTGGCCTCGGGCAGCCTGCGCACGGGCAGCGCCAGCGACTTCACGGTAAAAGTGGATGCGACCGGCCTGACGGCCAACCGCAGCTATTTCTACCGCTTCGGTTGCTACGGCCAGCTCTCGCCGGTGGGCCGTACCAAGACGCTGCCGACCGGCAGCGTGTCACGCGTGCGCTTTGCCGTGTTCAGCTGCTCGAACTACCCGGCCGGCTACTTCAACGTGTACGCCGACGCTGCCAGGTTCGACGATATCGATGTCGGCCTGCACCTGGGCGACTACATCTACGAATACGCCGCCGGCGGTTATGCGTCGCAGAACGCGGGCACGCTTGGTCGCGTGTCGAAGCCGGCCACCGAGATCATCACGCTGACCGATTACCGGATCCGCTTCCAGCAATACCGCACCGACCCCGACCTGCAGGCGGTGCATGCGCGCATGCCCTTCATCGCCGTCTGGGATGACCATGAACTGACCAACGACACCTGGAGCGGCGGCGCCGAGAACCACGACCCGGCCACGGAAGGTCTGTGGTCGGCGCGGCGCCAGATGGCGATCCAGGCATATCACGAGTGGATGCCGATCCGCGTGCCGGACGCCGCGAAGCCGGACAAGATCTACCGCTCGTTCGATTTCGGTAACCTGATTTCGCTGCACATGCTCGACACGCGCGTGATCGGTCGCGACAAGCAGCTGGCCCTGGCCAGCTATGTCGGCGCGGACCGCAGCTTCAACAGCGCCGCGTTCACTGCCGACGTCACGAACCCTGCGCGCCAGCTGATGGGTACGGAGCAGACCACCTGGCTGCGCAACCAGATGAGCAAGTCGACGGCCACCTGGCAGATCCTGGGCCAGCAGGTACTGATGGCGCGCATGCTGCTGCCGGCGCCGATGGTGCTGGGCACCACGGGCTATCCGGCGTACTTCGCGATTGCCGCGAAGGTCAAGGCCGGTGTCGCACTGAGCGCTGCCGAACAGCAGCTGCTCACGGCCACGCCAGTGCCGTACAACCTCGATGCCTGGGATGGTTACCATGCCGCGCGCGAGACGGTGCTGAACATGGCGCAGACGCTGAACAAGAACATGGTGGTGCTGGCGGGTGACACGCACAATGCCTGGGCCAGCGACCTGGCGGACCAGCAGGGGCGGGCAGTGGGCGTTGAATTTGGCGTGCCTGCCGTGACCTCGCCCGGTTTCGAGACCTATTTCCCGACGATCGCGCCGGCCACTGTGGCAGGCGGCATGGAGCAGCTGATCGGGCCGCTGCAATACGCCGAGACGGCCTCGCGCGGTTTCGTCGTGCTGACGGTCACGCCGACCGAAGCCCGGGCCGAGTACCGCTATGTCGATACGGTCACGTCCAAAACCTACAAGGCGGTCGTCGGCAAGACGCTGCGCATGTTGCCGGGCGTGGCGAACCGCAAGATCGTGGCTGTATAACGGATGCACGGGGCGAGGCGCCAGGCTTCGCCCCGTGCACAGTTCAGCACACTCCCAGCTGCCAGACGAGCTTCTCCCGATCCTTCTCTGACAGCTGCACCTCGACGCCTTTTGCCGAACGCGTGATCACGACCGTCTTGTGAAAGTACGTGTACTGGACGCTGACCGTGCCCGAACTCTCGCTGCGCCTGACGTCGGCCCGGTCGAGATTGAGCTTCAGGTTCTGCAGGATCTGCGCATCGGGCCAGCCGGCCGACAGGCGCACATGGCGCGTGCGGTCGTCGCCATTGGCCTGCGGGTAGACGCGCTCGCACGCATGGGCGGGGGCGGGGACCGCGACCAGCGTGGCCAGTGACAGCAAGCCTGCTGCGAGAAGGTTCAGGGACAAGGCGCGGGTCATGGTGTCGATGCCGGTGAGGAACAGGTGCTTACTGTAGCAGCAAGCGCAGCCGCTCGATATCGATCGGCTTGGTCAGGTGGTGGTCGAACCCCGCATCGCGCGCCAGTTGCCGGTCGCGCTCCTGGCCCCAGCCGGTGGCCGCAATCAGTTTGGTACTGGCGCAGGCATCCAGCCCGCGCAGGCGCCGCGCCAGTTCGTAGCCATTGAAGTCGGGCAGGCCGATATCGAGCAGCGCCACTTCGGGCAAGAAATCCGGCGCCAGCGCCAGCGCGCCCGCTGCCGTATGCGCCAGCAGCGTCGTGCAGCCGAACAGCTCGAGCATCGTCGCCATCGTCTCGGCCGCATCAACATTGTCATCCACCACCAGCACGCGCAGTGGCGCCGGCTGGCCAGGTGCCGTTGCTATTTCTTCCACCACCGCGCAACCCGCGATCAGCGGCAGGCGCAGCGTGAACTGGCTGCCGCGGCCCGGTCCGTCGCTCTCGACCAGGATCTCGCCGCCATGCAGCAGGGCGATGCCGCGCGCCAGCGCCAGGCCGATGCCCAGGCCGCCGCAGGCGCGTTCGCGCCCTGGTTCGAGCTGCGTGAATAACTGAAAGATCGTTCCCAGGGCATCCGCCGGGATGCCGATGCCGTTGTCGCGCACGCGCAGTTCGGCGTGGCCATCCGAACCGGCCAGTTCAACATCGATCAGCCCGCCATCCGGTGTGTACTTGGCTGCGTTACCCAGCAGGTTGATCACGACCTGCGCCAGGCGCGTGGCGTCGCCGTCGACGGTCAGCGGCGCATCTGGCAGCGTCAGGCGCAGCACGTGGCGCGCGGCCGTCATCACCGGCGCCATGTCGTGCACCGCGCCGCGCGTCAGCGCCGCCATGTCGACCGGGGCGCGCCGCAGCTGCATGCGGTTCTGGGTAATGCGCGAGACCTCCATCAGGTCGTCCACCAGGCGCGTCAGGTGGCGCAGCTGGCGGTCGAACGCGCCGATCACGCGCGCGTCGTCGTCATTCCCATGCTTGATCTTGAGAACGTCGAGCGCGCTGCGCATCGGCGCGAGCGGATTGCGCAGCTCGTGCGACAGCGTGGCCAGAAATTCATCCTTGCGCAGGTCGGCCGCCGACAGCTGCGTGTTCACCGCGCGTAGTTGCAGGTCGCGCTGGTGCTGCGCATCGCGTGCGTCGTCCGCCGCTTCCGACCGGCACAGCAGCGCGTTTTCGTAGCTGTGCCGCCCACCGGCGCGAAACAGCGCCCAATGGTCGATCTCGCGGTCGCCATCACGCTGGCGCACGAGTTGAAGCAGCACCGGCAGCCGCGCGCCACCCGGCCTCAACAGGTCGACCTGGATGTCATGCGCCGCGCCTTCGTTCTGCAAGCGTGGGACGCAGCACGTGTAGTGAAACAGGCGGGCGCTGGCCGGCAGCAGGTCGTGCAGGCGCGTGCCGACCAGCGCCCCGGGTGCCATGCCGAGCCACGCATGCAGGCTGGCGTTGGCCGTGAGGATCATGCCGTGTGCATCGGTTGCCATCAGGCCGCAAGCAGCCTGGTCGAAGAACAGGTCGGTCGCGGTGAGGGCGGCGTTCATGGATGGTCAGCTTGGCTGCTGTGCGAGGAAGGCGTCGATGGCGGCCGAGACGTTGGTCGGGGCACTCATGTGCGGGCAGTGGCCGACGTTCGGTACCATCGCGAACGTGCTGCGCTGCAGGTTCTGGTGCAGCCATTGGCCAGCCGTGCGCGGCGCGATCAGGTCATCGCTGCATTGCAGGATCAGCGCGGGCGTCGTGGACCTGGGCGCATCAAGACGGTGGTCCGAGCGGAACGTGACGCTGGCAAAGTGATGGGCGATCTCGGGATCGTTGCGGCAGAAACTGGCCGTCAGCCCGGAGGCCAGGTGAGGCTGGTTGGGCGCGCCCATGATGGTGGGTGCAAGGCTGTGCGACCAGGTGATGAAATTCGTCTCCATCGTCTCGAGCAGTTCGTCGATGTCGTCGCGCGTAAAGCCGCCGGTATAGTCGCCGTCGTTGATGTAGCAGGGCGACGGACTGACCATGATCTGCGCGGCAAAGCGCTCGGGCGCGGCGATCGTGGCCAGCATGCCAATCGTCGCACCCACCGAATGGCCTACAAACACGACCGGACCGCTGGCATGGGCGTCGATCAGCCCGAGCAGGTCGTCGGCGTGACCGTGCAGCGATCCATGGCGAACATGGTCATAGGCTGACAGGTCGGAGCCACCGGAGCCCGCGAGATCGTAGGTAAGAACCCGATACCGGTGCTGGTAGGCGGGGGCGAGGTGGCGCCACATGGTCTGGTCGCACCCGAAACCGTGGGCAAACACCATGGTGGCGGCGCCCCGGCCGGCAAGGTGAACGTTATGGCGAAGGTGGGCGGACATTGAATGCCTCTCGTCGGTTCACGCAGATATACACAAAAAATAGCATCATTCTTGTGTAATGTCAGCAAGGCCGATGTAAAAGGCGGTTAGTCGTGGTCGTCGTTCTCGCCTGCGCGGGTCAATTGCGGGATCACCTTGACGAGCAGAATGCGCGGGCCATTCATCTTCTTGACCACGACATCGAACTGCGGGAAGCCGATGCGCTGGCCCTGCTTGGGGATGTCGCCCAGCTTGGCCATCAACAGGCCGCCGACCGATTCCACGTCGTCCAGCCCCATCTGTTCGTTGTCGATGTCGATGCCCAGCAGGCGTTCGAGCGAGAAGATCGGCAGGCTGGCCTTGCCGATCCAGGTGCCATCGGCCTGCTTGAGCCAATCGTTTTCGTTCATCCGGAACTCGTCGCGGATCTCGCCGACCATCGCCCCCAGCAGATTGTCGAGCGTGACGAAGCCGACCGGGCGCTTGCCCTTTTCGCCGATCAGCGCGAAGTGGGGCGCGCCGCCGCGGAAGCGCCGGAAGATGTCCTGCGCCGGCGTGCGCGCCGAAATCGATTCGACC
>Ga0308170_10001427_pt1 | contig 22849 bp, 23 predicted proteins | sample PhyBR2_2_FD_202136 | JGI IMG/M metagenome (GOLD analysis project Ga0308170, IMG submission 202136) | Phyllosphere microbial communities from UC Gill Tract Community Farm, Albany, California, United States - DLSLSB.R2 | ecosystem: Host-associated > Plants > Phyllosphere > Unclassified | place...
CGGCGAAGAGGAGGACCGGGAACAGAACCGAGTTGGGCGAGAAGAGGAGGACCGTCTGGCGGCGCTGAAGCTTGGCGACCTGCGTGAGGCCGTCGGCGAAGCGGAGCGACTCACTCGCGAGCTCGCCGTACGAGATCTGCAGGGGCGGCATCAGCTCGAGGGCTCGTGGGCTGGCTCGCCAGGGCTCAGCAAGAGCTTGTAGAGAGCAGTGCGCACCTTCTTGCCGCTCAACGCATCGATGAGAGCCGTCGCGGACGGGTTGAAGTTGGGGTTGGCCTTGGAGAGCGTGAAGTCGAACACGCCGCCCTTGTGCTGCTGCGCGACCTCGACTGGCGGGAACGGACTCGTGTAGATCATGGCTGAGCGGAGCTAGCTCGAGCGTGGTGAGGTGAGGGAGGGGAGGAGGAGCGAGGAGGACGTTGCCGAGGCTGTCGCTCTCTCCGGCCGGCAAGGCTCCAGCCCGACCTGCGCGGGGTCTCGGCCAACCAGCCACCGTTTCCTCTTCGGGCTCCGGGGTCAAGGATGAGTGCGTCCGGCTCGCAGGACAAGGTTACAGCGGCAGAGAGGCTACACAGAGCACCCCGCCGACCAGGTGCAGACTCCCCGCGACGAGCGCATCGACCCGCACCTCGTTACCCGGACCCGCCGCCGCCGCTCCTCGCACCACCTCGACCGCCTCCTGCACCGACCCGAGGACGTGCACCTGCGCGCGCGACTCCTTGCCCTGGGTCAGCTCGCTCCACGCCTCGGCGAGCTCGTGCTGCGTCGCGAGCGTCTCGAGGTCCTTGTCGTCGACGGCCTTGCTCGTCATGTCTGCGCGCGCTCGAGCCGAGTCCTGGGTCAGCAATGCCGAGAACGAGCTTGCAGGGAAGACGAGGACGCACCTCCGCTGGACGAGCCCGTCGAGAACGTCGTGTTAGTGCAGAAGATGACGTGCTGGAACGGCTGCGACGAGAGGGACGACAGGAGGGTGCCGAGGAGCGAGAGGCCCGAGCGGCCCGACGTGCAGTTGAAGATTAGGGCGCGCACGCTCGCGTCCGACCTGCAGAGCGAGGAGCAAGAGTCAGTCGAGCCCTGAAGGGCTGAGCCGAAGAGAGAGAGAGCTGAGGACGCACCCCTTGAGCGACGCCTCCTCGAACCACTCGCCGCAGCACTTGAGGCTCTCGACCGTGTGCGCGCCGTCGAGGTACCACCGCACGCCCTTGACCTCGGGATCGGGCGACACCTGGCACCGGCCGGGCCATCGAGTCTGCTCGAGCGCCGTGACGATGCTCGCCGGGATCGGGTCGGGCGCGACGAGGGACGAGGGGAGGGAAGGGAGAGCCGAGGCGTCGGCGGGTGCGGTAGTCGGCTCGGCGGCGATTGACGAGCTAGAGAAGGCGGGAGGGCATCGAGGGGAGGAGAGGAAGGACTGGACGACGGCGACGGCGAGCGAGGCGTTCGAGCGCTGGTGGACGCCGGCGAGACCTGTTCAGAGACGGCCTTAGCGCGATCCAATGGGACGAGGATGAGTGAGGATGGACGTACCGAGCTTGACGTTTTTGAGCTGCGCGTGCTCGGGGATGACGGTGAACGAGGACGCCTTGAGCTCCTTCGCTCGGGACTCGAGCACGTCGAGTCCGTCTGGCTGCTGGATCGCAAGCGCAGGGACGCCAGGCTGCGGGGGAGGAAAGTTCAGCGCTGCTGCGATCGTGCGAGTTGAGGGAAGGGAGAGGGAGACGCACCTTGTAGATGCCGCCCTTTTGGTGAGCGATCTCTGGCAGCGTCTTGCCGAGGACCCAGATGTGGTCGATGCCGAGCGCCGTGATGCCCGTCGTGACCGGCTGCGGCACGATGTTGGTCGAGTCGTACGTGCCGCCGATGCCGACCTCGAGAACCGTAGCGTCGACCTGCGCGCAGCGAGAGAGGGGGAGGTCAGCTCGGCGAGCGGGAAGTGCGGCGAGGGGAAAGGGAGCGCACCTTCTCCTGCAGAAAGACGTGCATAGCCATGATGGTGAGGTAGCGGAAGTATGCCGGCTTGGGCGGCATGTCGTCGGTCGTCTGCGTACGCGAGTGCGCTCGAGGTCAGCACTCGTCGAGGAGGAGAGACAGGGGCGAAAGGGGAGACGAGGACGCACCGCCGCGTCCGTCTCGAGCTTGTCCCACACCTCCCAGAAGTAGCGCGCAAAGAGACCCTCCGAGATGGGCTCGTCGTTGATGCGGATGCGCTCGCGCACTGCGACCATGTGGGGGGAGGTGTAGAGGCCGACTTTGGCGGCTGGCGCGAGCTTGGTGAGGATGGTCGACACGAAGGCGCTGGTCGAGCCCTTGCCCTTGGTGCCCGTGATGTGCAGGACGTTCATCTTGTCGAGGTCGGCGGGCTGCAGAGGAGCGAGAGGAGGAGGAGGTGATGAAGATGGTCAGCTCGCTCGGCTCCTCCTGCGCGGGTCCTGCGAGAGGCTAGAAAGACTGCGGACGCACCTGGTATCCGACCCTGCGCATGTACTCGAGCTGCTCTGCGAGCTGGACGTGGCCGCTCTTGCCCCCGCTCTTGCGGACGGCCTCGATGGTGGCCGCGTTCGACTGGAGCGAGTTGAGCGCGTCGACCGCCTCGGCGTAGGTGCGTGCTGCTGGTCCCGACATTCTGGCAAACAGGCGCACAAGCGAAGCGTGCATGCGATGGAGAGTCAAGCCTCGTCGCCGTCCTTGGCTCCTCCTCGACGTTGACCGCTCGCCTATCGCTGCGCTTTCGCTGTGTGCGATACGACAGGCCTCTCTTATAGCTAATGCAGACTGCGAGCCGACCCGCTCTCGAACGCGCTGCGCTCTCGACCGCTTCCCTCTCGCTCGATCGACTCGCGCTTTCCTCGGCGCGCTTAGCGATGCAGACAGTGCTCGACAGCTACGGCTCGGCTCTCATTAAAGCCTTCAGCTCGGCAGGCTGATCGGCGGGCGCAGTAGCGGCCGAAGCCGGGGCTAGCGGCTCGTCCACCTCGCTCGGCGGCGCGACGCAGGACCTGCGGACGAGGATACCGTCAGCTGCTGACTTGCTGAGGATTCGAGAAGAGGAGAGGGACGCACCGGGCTCCAACTGATGCCTGCGAGTCTTGCGCCGGCCCGCGCTCCTGCTTCCTGGCCGATGTCGCCGCCGCCGTCTCGCCGGCCGTCGCCTCCTTCTTCTCGCCGTCCTGCGCCTCGCCCGCCGGCTTGACGACGTCGACCGTCCTCTTGCGCACGATCGGCCGGATCTGGCGTAGGTCGCGCACTCGAGGGAGGAACGCCGCCGCCTCCTCGTCGACCTCGTCTCCTCCTGCCGCCCAGCCCGACGTGCCCGATAGCAGGCTGAGCACGTCCGAGTTGTCGTCGCCGTCGTCCTCCTCCTTGCCGATCTCGCCGAAGGGTGTGCTGGATCGAGCGGGCGCGTCGGTCGAGTTGGCCGAGCGAGGTGGAGCGGGGCGGCGGACGACGGGGCGGCGAGCTGCGGTGGTGCGAGCGAGGATGGGCTGGAACGGGCTCGAGGGCGGGTCTGCGAGTTCTCGAGGGATGGGCGAGCCGCGAGAGGACATCGTGGTGGTGGGAGCAAGAGCGAGAGCGAGCGGGGAGCGAGCTGTCCGGCGTCCGCCTCGAGAGGCGCGAGCGGGGCCCGCGGAAGATCCGTACGGACGACGGCGCGAGCGGAGCGCGTGCCGTTCAGGAGACTCGTCTCACAATTTAGCGAGGCTCGCGGCCTTCGATAGTGAAGAGGAAGAGCCGCTCGCGAGGAGAGCCAGGAGAGACGGGAAGCCGAGTACGACGGCCTGCGATGCACCTGCTCCCTCACACTGCGCCCTCGACCCGGTCCATCTCCCTCCCCTCCTCCTCGACCGTCTTGCGCATCGCCTCGAGCCATGTCGCGAGCCTCGGCCGTGCCGACGAGGCGAACGAGACGGCGATGTGCCGTGCGTGAGCGAGGACGGGGAGGCGGCGGAGGGTGCGGCCCGAGAGACCCTGCGCACGAGCTCGCCGAGGGTCAGCGTGATCCGAGAGGAAGAGCAGAGGCGGAGGGAGGAGCGCACCTGGCACTGGTGAGCGAGCGAGAAGAGCAGCTCGCTGCAGCGAGTCTCCTCGTCGGCGTCCCGCGCGCCTGCGCTGCCGGTCGACTCGAGCACCTCGAGCGCCTTGAAGTCGTGGAGGGCCTGCACAATGTCACCGTCAGCAAGAGAAGCGGGAGAAGCGGCGAGAGAGAGAGAAGGGGACGCACCACAGGAGGAATCAGGCCGGCGCGCATGATCTCGTTGAGGCACGACTTCAGGATCCAGTAGACGGCAGCAGCAGGCGGCCTGCAGGTGGGAGAGCTTCAGCGCGACTCGAGTGAGCTGAGGAGGAACCAGACGCACAGGCCGATGTACTGCTTGATGTCGGCGCGGTCGATGAAGGCGTTGTCTGCGAGGCGGGCAGCGTGCCAGTCAGCGTTGCCGCTCAGCAGCACGGACAGGACGCAGAGCCGACGACGCACCGATGGCACCAGTGAGGTTGGACGTCGTCATGACGAGGCAGTTCTTGCGCGTCTTGAGCTTGTCGAGCTGCGTCAGGAGAGCGTTGACGACCTGCGGGCGCTCGAGCCTCTGTCAGCGCTCGGCTCGGCGCACGAGAAAAAGACAAAGAAAGCGACGCACTCGCAGTGCATCAGAAGGCTCCTTGCCCGACATGGCGCCCGCCCTCGCCGCCGTCAAGCTCTCGACCTCGTCTGCGCGCAGGAGCAAGGGTTAGCGCTTGCCCTGCTCGAGGAAAGCACGAGAGCGAGAAGACGCACCGATAAGAACGACGACAAAGCTGCTCTCGTCGTCGACCATGTCGGTGACCTGCGCAAAGAGCCGTTGCACGAGCTTGCCCGACTCGGAGAACCACTTGCTGAAGAGCGAGTGCGAGTTGATCTCAATGAGCTTGCCCGAGGCGTACCTGCGCGCATGCGCTCGAGCGAGTTAGCTTGAGGCTTTTGTTGGGGACATAGGGGCGAGAGGGAGGGGGACGCACCGGTCGGAGAGGCGGATGGCGAGCTTCTGAGCGAGCGAGCGGCACAGGGAGGTCTTGCCCGTCCCCGGCGGTCCGTGCAGGAGGACGACGCTGCGCGAGGGTTGAGTCAGTACGTGCAGTGGTGGCAAGAGAGACTGATAGGAGAGCGACGCACCGGTTCCACGTGACGATGTTGAAGTCGACGAGGGCGTCGCTGAAGAGCATGGTCGAGTAGATGTAGTTGAGGAGCTTGCCCTTGACGTCGCCGTCGTAAATGAGCGTGTCCCACACGCCCTCGAGGCTGAGCGACGGCAGCTCGAGCACCGACGCGGCGGGCACGTCGGCGTCGCCGTCGTCGTCGTTGTGCGGCGACGTGCTGAACTCGGTGACGCGCGACGAGGACGGCGGCTGGTACACGTGCAGGTGGAGCGAGACGGCATCGAGCGGGACGGCCGAGGTGGCGAGGGCTGCGCGCAGGTGCCGGAGGGAGCGAGTCAGGCTTTGACAAGGTCGGGCTGGGCTGGAGGCAGGGGAGGGGACGCACTGCACTCGCCGATCCAGACTCGGTCGACGTTCTGCGCGAGGACGGCGACGTCCCTCCAGTCGTGCACCTCGGAGTGCGTGAGGAGCGTCTCGTACTCGGCGTCGAGGTGCTGGCTCATGAGCCGCCGGATCAGGTCGTACCGCATCGTCGACGTCGGCTTGAGGCGGACCTCGACTGCGAGCGCGGTCCATGGGTCAGCTTCCTTCGCGCGGGCTCGCTGACGCAGAGAAAGACGAGCGCACCGTGAAGAGGCGGCAAGTCGTCGCTGCCGACGCTGCTCCTCCTGCTCGCGCCGCCCTCATCGCCCATCTGCTCGGCCGCGCCGTCGCCGCCCGGGACCGCATCGATCTGCTCATCTCCTCCATCTGGCTGTCCCGCCGCATCACCGCCGCCACTGCCGCCGCTGCGCAGGTTGAGCCGCGCCTGGGTCTCCTGACTGAGGGCGAGCTCCATGCTGACGTCGTCCTGGTCGGCGAGCGCAAGTGGCGGGGCTGTGGGTGTGTTCGGCAGGCGTGCCGGGTTGCTGGATGCGATCTTGCGGGCCTGGGGCGGGGTTGCGGCGGGAGAGGCGGCGAGGGCGATGTTGGACGAGCGCGAGGGCGAGAGAGGCGTGCGGGTTGCGGGCGTGGGTGGGGTGTACTCGAGGATGGGCATGACGCAGCAGTGCGCTCGTGCAGATGGCTGTTTGAGGCCGTGAGAGCGGTGAGAGGGACAGGGCGAGGTGCGAGGAGGACGACGACGCGAAGCTGGAGGCGGTGCTCTCGCTCGACGCGACTACCTCGCTCGTACAGCGCTATAGCTTGCGTTTGCGCTCGAGGGCAGAACGGAACAGTGCCCTTTCTGGCAAGAGCTTGCACGACGCGTTCGAGCGAGCGCGAGAAGCGCGCGAGCTGTTCAAGCTGCGCCGACGGCTCACTCTCCTCTCGCTCGTAGCAGAGCAGCTTCTGCAACGACTCGCGAGAACTGACTTCGTTTTTCAACCCACCGCTCGACCGTCCATCTATCCGCTCGACTCGCGCCGGTAGCGCGATCCGCTCAGGACCGCGCCGCCGACCCTCCTTCCCCTCGCTCACCGGCTCCGCCACCGCACACCGAGAATGAGCTGCCGTCGAGAGGGAGGCGCTTAGATGGCCTTCGACTTGACGAGGGCTGCAGAGCGTCGAGAGGCGTCAGTGGAGCGTCCAGGAGAACATCGACTGCAGGTGCGCCGGATCGTCGCCCTCGGCGACGAGCAGAAGCACCAGCGCACGGTCGCAGGGACGCAAAGAGAGAGAGAGAGAGCGTGACGCACCCTCGACCTCGGCGACCGACGAGAGGAGGATGTCGCGCTGGAGCTTCTTGTCGCCAAGCTGCTTCTGGACGTTGCCGAGGACGGTCTGGACGAGGTCGCGCTGCTCCTGCTCGCGGAGCTGCGCCTCGTGGCGGACGTGCGAGTCGAGGACCGACTTGATCTCGGCAGAGATGGCCGCCTCCTGCTTGAGGCGGAACGTCTCGTGCTCGAGCTCGGCAGTTTGCTGCGAGCGGGGCGGGGAGCGAGTCAGCCGGGGGTGGCTCTACGAGACAGTGCGCCTCGGACCTTCGACACAAAAGGAGAGGATGCGCACCTTGGAGAGCTCGAACAGCTGCTTGGTGAGCTGCTCAACCTCCTTGAGCTCCTGGACCGACTCGATGCGGGCGCCGACAGCCTTGGTGTGAGACGCGCGCGACGAGTTGAGGATGTCCTTGACCTTCTGCTCGTCGTGGAAGGGGATACGGAGAGACAGTCAGCACTCTGATCGCGCGCACAAGCAAGAGGGAGAGAGGGAGGGAGGGACGGACCTGGATCTGGCCGTCGGCCCACTCGCGGTAGGGCTCGCGGACGAGGCTCGAGACGTAGCCGAGGAAGATGACGAACGAGCCGAGGATGACGACCTCCTCGTTGAGGACAAAGAGCTCGTTCGAGATGGCGGCGGCCGAGGTCGCGGCGGTGAGGGTGACGATGCCGGTCTTGGAGATGAGCGAGTTGCCGGGGAGGGCGTCGATGAGGGCCGACGCCTTCTGGGCCGGGGCCGGGGTCGACGACGACGCGAGGCGGACCCTGCAAGCGGGCGAGGTGCGAGATCGAGGCGCGGCGAGGAGGAGGACGAGGAGATGGGCGAGCCGTCAGCTTTGTCCCGCACGAACGAGGCTCCGAGGGTGGGAGGAAGGCGGGCGTACTGGGCGAGGGCACGGGGCTGAACAGCCTGGCGCGCAACACGGGCAGCAGTCGAGCGGAGCATGGCGGGCAGTTGGAGGCGGAGAGGGAGCAGGAGCGACGAGGCGAGCGAGCGCTTCTCTCGGTCCGGCCTCCTCCGCCTCGCCTCCTCTGCACCGTGCTGCACCGCGACTGCTCGCACGAGACTCGCAAGGCCACTTTCTGTCCCTCCACCGCCGAGCCCAGGCCGCTGAGCCGTCCGACAGCCCTCCCCTCCTCCTCCTCGCCTTGCAGCCTCGACCGGCTCTCGCTCACCGCAGCCTCGTCGTGCAGCTTGGGCAGATCGAGGAACGCCTCGAGCTACAGCTGTAGCGGACCTGCGCCGCGCAGCAGGTGCTCGCTGCATGCTGAGGGCGACCCAGCCCGCTCCTTCGCCGACGCACCCCTTGCTTTCTAGCGCACGCCGCAAGGGTTGCACCTTCGACCATGCCTCCGCTACCGGCGCAGCGCAGTACACAGCAGATCGGACCGCACCGGCCGTCCGCTGTGCACCTGTGGCGCCGGGCGAGCCGCACCGGGCGCCTCGGCGCACAAGCTCGCTGCGCTCACTCGCCGGTCCTGCAGCATGGCTCGACAGCCGCGCCTCTCCCGATGAGCAGTGCCCTCGGGCGTCACGGTGACGGTCTGCGAGCTGGCCACGCGGTATGGTCGTCGCCGAGGAGCACGCTCGAGCCAGAGTCTCGCTCTCCAAAACCGCTCGGTCTTCTCTCAAGCTCGCTCGCAGGTCGTGTCGCTCGCACGCTGCCTGCTACGGTTCGTTCTCATCACGCTGAGCTCGGCGACCGCTGCGCACTGAGCCTGCAACAGGACGCCGGGCCGAGGTGGCTGCCAGGAGAGGGCGCCGTCGAGAGCGAGAGCGCTACCGAGCAGTTCTCGCTGGTCAGCTGCCTTCTTGCAGCGTCAAGTAGAAGACCGTGCACGAGCTAGAAATGCTGCAGAGCCAGCGAGAGCGGAGTTTGGCTCGAGAGGGAAAGGCGGCCTCGAGTCCGGCTCGCGAGAGCAACACGAGCCTCGCTCCATCTCACACCCCCTCACCAGGCCACCGGGACTACACGCCAGCCTACGTCGAGCACCGGCCTCGAAACTACGAGTCGACTACCACCGCCCCCTCGCGCCGCCCTCGCTCGGCCTCGCCGTCTCGTCCCCCTCCCCCTCGCCTCCTCCCCCCCGAACGATGCAACCCGCCGAGACGGGTTCCAGCACCCAGGCGGACCAGGCTGCGCCCTCGACTAGCCTCTTCAACTCGGTGAGCTTCTCTTCCACCGTCCCATCCCCATCAGCGGGGCCTAGTCGAGCCCACCTCGCCATGGCTGCCCCACCCTCGAGCCGTCACTCCTCGGTCCACACCTCGCCCGCCGAGGCTGCCATGAGCAGGCTGACTGACTACTGCTCCATACATTGCGCACAGCCCGCCACTTCGAGCACCCCTCACGACCTCGCCGCGTCGACCTCGTCGGCCGACTCACCGACCCTGGGCGACAAGCCCGCGCGTCCGCCCAAGGCCGCCCATCGCCTCTCGACCGGCTCGATCTACCAGCAGCAGCAGGGCGACATCTCGACCATGACCGACGCCGAGGCAGGCAGTGCCGCCCCGGTCTCGTCCGTCGAGCGCGTCGACGATGCGACGGCAGGCCGTGACCTCGCTTCGTCCGACGAGCCGGCCCTCATCCCTGCGACGAGCGTCGGCCCTCCCCTCGGCGTCAATCAGCCGGCCGTCGACGGCTCGAAGCGGGCGTCGGCCGCCGATGGGTCCGGCTCGGCGCAGACGGGCGAGTCGTCCACTGCCAAGGTCGCGACCGCGCCCAACTCGACCTCGACCTCGATCCCTACGTCCTCGCCGACCACCGCCGCCAAGCCCACCACACCCTCGTCTTCCACCGCACCCGTCTCGCGCTCGGCACCCGCCGCCGCCTCCCGCACGTCGCCGCCGAGCCTCAAGAAGAAGCGCAAGGGTGGGCTCTCGTCCCTCTTCGCCTGCCTGCCCTGCTTCGGCTCGACCGGCCACGACGACACGCCCGCCAACCCGAGCGCGTCGAGTTCGCGCCCAACCGCCGCGGCGACTCGCGTCGGCGAGCAGGAGAAGCGCAACGTCGCCGTCCCCGACTCGAAGGACACGTCGACCTCGTCGTCGAAGGAGAAGGACGCCGCCGCCGCCGCCGCCGCCGCGCCCGTCATGAGCGAGAAGCCGCCTTCGTCGACTACCGACGCGCCGACGCCCACCACGGCCGCCACCGCCGCACCCGTCGAGCCCGAGAGCGCGATCACGCCGACGCCGACTGAGCCTCTCGTCGCGGCCTCGAGCGGCGACGCCGCCGCCGCGCAGCTCGCCCCGCCGCCTACGAGTGCGCCGGCGCAGCGCGGCGTCATGCTCAGCCAGGAAGAGACCGAGGGCGTCACGTCGGGCGCCGTCGTCCCGCCCGGCCAGGCGCCGACGGGCGCTCTCGGCGTCGCCGCGGCGGCTGCGGCCGCCGGCGCCGGCGTCGGCGCAGCCGCCGTCGCTGCGCCCAAGTCGAAGCGCAAGCGCAGCGGCAAGCACCCGAACAGCAACAGCGCGACCGACGGCATCATCACGAGCGTGCCCGAGCCCGGTGCGCCGGCGGGCCCGAGGGGAGGGGCCCTGTTCGCGCGCCAGGCGGGCGACGAGACGAGCAGCGACGACATCTCGAGCGACGAGGACGACGACGAGGAGAACGACGACGACGAGGACGAGGACGAGGAGGAGGAGGACGAGGAGGCGGGCCTGATCGCGCGCGGCGGCGTCGGGATCCCGATCGGCGAGGACGGGCTGCCCCATCCGCTTCTCGACGACCTCAGCGACGACCTCAAGGGCCGCAAGTGCCTCGTCCTCGACCTCGACGAGACGCTCGTCCACTCGAGCTTCAAGGTGCGTCGGCGCTCTCTCCCTCCTCGTCCTCCTCCTCGGCGAGCCTCTCTGACTCGGGTTTCTCCTCGTGCAGATGGTCCACCAGGCCGACTACGTCGTGCCCGTCGAGATCGAGAACCAGTTCCACAACGTCTACGTCATCAAGCGGCCAGGTGTCGACGGTGCGTCGTCGCCCTCTGCCTCTCTCTCTCGCCGACCTCGTCTCGAGGTAGTGCGTCGAGTTGTGGTGGTAGAGACCGTCCTGACGCTTATCCTCGCTGCAGCCTTCCTCAAGGCGATGGGCGAGATCTACGAGGTCGTCGTCTTCACGGCGTCGCTCTCCAAGTACGCCGACCCGGTCCTCGACCAGCTCGACGTGCACCGCGTCGTCAAGCACCGCCTGTTCCGCGAGAGCTGCTACAACAATAAGGGCAACTACGTCAAGGTGCGCTCCCGCTTCTGCTCCTGCCGTCGCCGCTCGGCCCTCCTCGAGCTCGTCGCTGACGCCGTCTCTCTTCCCCTCGCAGGACCTGTCGCAGCTCGGCCGCCCGATATCCGAGAGCATCATCATCGACAACTCGCCGGCAAGCTACGTCTTCCACCCGAACAACGCCGTCCCGATCAGCAGCTGGTTCAACGACCCGTGCGTCCTCGTCCTCGCCGTCCTTCCTCCTCTCGAGCCGCACTGACTCCTTGCCTCTCGCCCGCACAGCCACGACACCGAGTTGACCGACCTCGTGCCGTTCCTCGCCGACCTGTCGACGGTCGACGACGTGCGCAGCGTGCTCGACGCTAACCTGTACCTGGTGCCGACGGCCACGGATGCGCACACGGACGGCGTCTTCCAGCAGCTCTAGACGCCCGGTCGCCCTAGTCGCTCGAGCACACCCTCGCATTACGCCCTATCGCCGTCAGCAGGCTAGACCCTCAGCAGCATCGACCCTCTCCCCTTTCGCCCTTCGCCCTTCGCCCATCGCCGCCGACTCGTCCGCATGAGATACCCGCCCTCGCTCTCGCGGCGCCAATCCTGCCACCTCTCCTCTTTCTTTCTTCGTTACGGACACCTGCCTCGCCGTCTCTCCCGGGCATCGTCCCTCCAGCCCGCCCGGCCGAACCGCCCTCTCCCTTTCCTCGTCGTGATACCCGTACAGCCTTCCTTCCTCCCCTCTCGCGCCCCTCAAATGCCTCGATCTCGTGTCCCTACTCTTCCCCTAGCTCTAGTACCCCCCTCTCGCCCTTCTGTGGTTGTGTCCCCCTTCCTCGTTCTCTTCGTCTCGTTCCCGCTCCTCGTTCGCGATTGCAACCGATACAAGGTCCTTCGCAGTCTTTTTGCGTGCACGTCTGAGAGCATCGACAGCAAGGAGAACCACTCGCAGGGCCCCCATGTGCAGAGGTGAGCGAGCCACTCTGCGAGACCTCGTCCTCCGCCTCTCCGCCGGCCGCCGCTTGTTGTCCGACCTCGACTCGCCCTCACACGGCGCACCGCACAGCTCGACTCGCCTCGCCTCGACTGCGCTTTCCGCCAGCGACACGACCGCACCACCGCCCGCCCCAGCCGCCGAGCCCGCCTCGCGCCTCCTCCCCCTCTCGTCACCAGCCTTCCCCTCGCTTTCCTCGGCTCTCCGCCTCCGCCTGCCCAGCCAGCACAGCACCATGTCGCGCCCCTTCTTCGACCGCACGTCCGAGTTCCGCTCGGCCGTCGAGTCGGCCGCGTTCCGCGCCGCGTCGTCGTCGTCGGCAGCAGGCGGGGCCGGCGCCCCTCTCGTGCCGCAGGGCGCTGGGCCGGCCCAGGGCGGCAAGAACGCGCAGCGCAGCGAGTTTGCGAGGATGGCGGCCAAGATCGGCAAGGACATCCAGGGCACGACGGGCAAGCTCGAGAAGCTCGCGCAGCGTGCGTCTCCCTCCTCGTCCTCTTGGCTGCACGCTCGACGGCACGCCTGGCTTGTCCGGCCTGTCGAGTCGTCTGGATGAGCTGTTCCAAGCAGACGAAGCAGCTCACTGACGCTCGCTCCTCGCCCGCAGTCGCCAAGCGCAAGACGCTCTTCGACGACCGGCCTGTCGAGATCAGCGTGCGTCGCTCGACCTCTCCTTCGCTCGACTCGCTCTCGTGCCGGGCTACGTTAAACTGACACGTCGTCGCTGTCCTGCAGGAGCTCACGTACATCATCAAGCAAGACATCGCCGCGCTCAACCAGCAGATCGCCCAGCTCCAGGCGTTCACCCTGTCCAACCTCAACGCCGGCGGCAAGCAGGTCTCCGAGCACAACAAGAACGTCGTCACCATGCTCCAGACCAAGCTCGCCGACACGACCATCGGCTTCAAGGACGTGCTCGAGATCCGGACGCAGGTGCGGCTCCCTATCCTTCGCTCTTGCCCGCTCGCCCTCGGCTGCAGCTCATTCAGGACGTGAGCTGACGCACCTCCTTCTCCATCTGCAGAACATGAAGGCGTCGCGCGACCGCACCGAGCAGTTCACCTACACCGGCGGCTCGAACGCTCGCAACGCACCCCCCTCAGGTGAGCCCGCTCGTCTCGCTCTCTCTCTCCTCGGCCGGCCCTCTCCATAGCCGCTGACCCCATGGATGGGGTGCACGACGCTCACCTCAGTCCTTCGCTCCCGCGCCGCCCCTCCCTCCGCCAACTCGTCCTCGTCTCGCTACCAACCCTCCGGCACGACCTCGTCTCACCCTTACACCGCCTCGTACGAGACGTCAGACTCGCCCCTGTACCGCCCTCCATCCGCACTCGGCGGCTCGAGCATCCTCGACTCGCAGGGCAAGGGCAAGGGCAAGGCGCCGGCCAACTCGGACTTCCTCGCGCTCGACCTCGGCGGGCCGACCGACAACCAGCTCAACAACGTCGAGGGCGGCTACATGCAGCAGGAGCTCGCGCAGCAGCAGGGCGACGACCAGTACCTGTCGTCGAGGAGCACGGCGATCGAGACGATCGAGAGCACCGTCGCCGAGCTGGGCCAGATCTTCAGCCAGCTCGCCCACATGGTCGCCGTGCAGGGCGAGCAGGTGACGCGCATCGACGCAGATACGGAGGACATCGCGACCAACGTGACTGGGGCCCAGACGTGAGTCCCGTCGTCGTCTTCGTCCTGGTTGGGTCGTCCTCGAGCGGACGGCCCTCGTGCTAGACGTACGACTGCGTCGCTGACTCGGACTCTCCTCGCAGGGAGCTGCTGCGGTACTACGCGAGCGTGTCATCGAACCGGTGGCTCATGATCAAGGTGCGTTCTCGGCTTCCTTCTTCGCCCTCTTCAGCCTCTCGGCTCGCTCGCTCACCCTCGCTCGGTCTCTCCCGCGCGCAGGTTTTCGGCGTCCTCATCCTGTTCTTCCTCATCTTCGTCTTGGTGAGCTAGGTGGGGAGGGCGGAGCAGTAGACGGGCGAGGAGGGTCGTCGCGAGGGTTGGTGAGGGAGCGAGCGGGGTCTGTGGCTGTATCGCAGCCAGCGCATCTCTCTCTTTGCCCCGCCGTATAGCGAGTAGCTGCAGCGTGACTCGGTCGCTCGAGCTCTGAGCTTCTCTCGCTCCTGACCTCAATGCATGCGCGCCGGCACCGCTCAACCCTCAGCACGCGCCGCCTCGCTCATCCTCCTCCCCCGCTCCCTCGTCCTCGCCACTCTCACCTCTTGCACCGCCCAAGACGAGTCGGGTCGCCTCCATCAGCTCTCAGCACCCCCGCAAGCCCGAGCACTCGCCCGCCAACACGGTTGTCGCCCTTGACCAGCTCCTGTCGTCCTCATCCTCATCTCTCGGTGCGTCCCCCTCCTCTCCTGGCTCGAGTAGCGCACTGTGAGCGCAACAGAACTGACTCTATGGATGGCACAGATCAGCACATCCGACCGCCATGCCTCAGCCGCCCCTCCCCCTCGAGCTCGTCGCCCTCATCCTCGAGCCCTTCCACGACATCGACGACGACGGCGAGCGGCGCAAGGTCGGCGAGCGCATCGGCCTCGTCTGCAGGACGTGGCTGCCGCTCGGGCGGGCCATCGTCTGGCACCGCGTCTCGCTCCAGGTTGTCGCCGACCAGCGCCTCGCAGAAGGACTCGTCGCGCACCCTTCCTCGACCTCCGCCGTCCGCCACTTGATCATCGAGCCAGACGACTTCGAGATCGGGGCCGAGATCGAGCGTGGGCGTGAGGCCAGCAGGCCGTCGGCTCTCGGCAACGACGACATGTGCGAGGCCGCCCTCGTCAAGTCGATCGAGGTCGTCGAGGCGTGCGCTCGACTCGAGTCGCTCGCGTTCGACCTCATTCACCCGTCAAGCCTCTTCGACCGCATCTCGCGAGCCCACACGGCGTCAACCTTGACTCGGCTGCGCGCCTCGGTCACGCTGCGGGACGATTTCGGCGGCGCCGACTTGTTCCGGGCGCTCGGACGGTTCGCCAGCCTGAAGGACCTACACCTTGTCGTCTGCGACACTGAAGACGTCGAACTCGACCTCGGCAACGTCGTCCCGGCGCACAAGCTCCCGGTGGTGACGCTCAAGCTCGACGTCCTCGTCGAGGACGCGGTCAAGGCGCAGCTGGTTGGCGGCGCCATCCACGGCCTGTTCGACCCGAGCCGGATGCAGGACCTTGTCGTTACGGGTCTCGGCGCGGCCTCGCCGTCGTTCGGGTGGCTGTCGCGCTACGAGTACCTCGACATGGTCTGCCTCGCGGCGCTCAACGGCGACGACTTCGACTCGGCGTTCACCAACGTGGTCGCGGCGCTCTCGGCGCACCCGCGCATACGACACGTCCTCTTCGTCTACGAGCCCGGCACGTGGCCCTCGGGCGAGCTCCCGCCGATGTCGCCCGTCCCTCTCGGCATCTTCCTCAAGGCGCTCCCGCCACGAGTGCGACACTACGTCGTCCAAGGCCTCACCTGCGACGACACGCTCGGCCTCCTCGACTCGCCTCGTGTCGACAAGATCGTCGACGACGTGCGCGTCGAGCTCTTGTTCCGCTCGGGCGAGGACGACGAGCGGCGCGTGCGGCGCGAGACGGTCGTCCACCGCAAGCTTTCGGGCGGCGGCTCGACCTGGGCCCTCTTGCAGCGAGTGCGTCGCTCTCTCTCCTTTCGGACTGATGGCCGATCAAGGACTGACTGACGCTCTTGTCGACGCGCAGAGCGAGGAGCGCGGCTAGGTCGGCGGACCTTTCTTCCTCGACTTCCCTCCCTCCCTCACGCCGTCTTGCTACCTCTGTACCACTCTTTCTTGCTTGCAACGTCGTTTTTCCGTCTCACAGTCTTGGCACGCGCTCTCGATGAGAGTGGCTTGCGACAGGACGGCAGGGGTCAGAGCGGTCGAGCGTGAGCGAGCGAGTAAGACCGGTGTGCTCGGGCTGGACACCGTTGGAGAGAGGATGCCTCAGGAGAGCTGCTCGCGCTTGCAGGCCTCGGACGAGCACATGTGTGAGGCTCGTCGAGGGACGGCGGGAGAGCGGCGCGTCGACCCCCTTTCGCGCTCTCCACAAGCTCGCTCGTCGCTCAGAGCAGCGCGCACTGTGGTTCAGCATGGCACAGCGCCCGCCTGGACGCCCCGAGCGCCCGCACTGGCCGTTTCTGCGCCCTCGGTCGTTCCCGCGAGCGCCGCCCCGCCTCATCAGTCGGTGCGTTCCCTCTCCCCTCTCGAGCTCTGGGTCCGTGTGGAGGTGGTAGCCAGCTGACACAGGACACCGTACAGGGCTCCACCAGCGCCACCAGCACCACCACCTCCGCCCGTGCGCGCGTCGCCCTCTGCTCCTCTCCCTCCTCCGCCCGCCCCCACCTCCAGCACGACCAAGCGAGCTCATCCTCGAGATCATCGAGTGGTGCGACAAGCTCCCCGAGCAGCGCTGCGCCACCCTCGCCGCGCTGTGTCGCCTCGCCAAGTCGTACCAGGCCGACGCCGAGCGCGCCCTGTACTCGGACGTGCGGCTCTCGTGGGGCGACCGCACAGGCGCACAGCCCGAGGCCGGCGACCCAGTGCCGTCGGGTCTTGCGCTCCACACGCTCGTGCACAACGCGCGGCTGCGGCCGCTCGTCAAGTCGCTCGAGGTCTCGCTCAATGGCGCCGAGGGCACCAACCTCGAGGTCACGGCGCTCCTGGGCGAACTACCCGGCGTCGAGACGTACAGCACCGAGCGCTACCCCGGCGCGTCTGCTCGGGACCAGCTGGGCGGCTTGCGGCGGGTTCTCTCGAACGACGCCGTGAGGATCCGCACGCTCGACGTCGGGACGTGGACGTCGACCGCCGCCGCGCTCGTGCGCGACCATCCTCTTGCGTTCTCGACCCTCAAGCACCTCAAGCTCGAGCGCCTGTACGACCACCACTGGACCGGCACCATGGGCCCGAGCGTCGGCATCGAGACGCTCAGCCTCGAGGTCAACGTCGGCCCTCGAGCGTTTGCGTCGCTCACTTCGCCGTTCAGCAAGTCGCTCCTGTCGCTACGTATGCCCGTCACCGGCAGCGAGGCGGCGCAGGGTCTCAAGCTGCGCCCGTTCGTCAAGCTCGAGCACCTCGACCTCCTCGTCCCGAAGCAGGAGCGCGGTCCGGCGTTCCAGGACGCCATCCCGAACGTCGTCTCGCTCCTCTTGTCGGCCGCATCGCTCCGCCAACTCGTCACGCTCACGATCCAGGAGACGGTCGTCCAGCCGCCGCTCGACTACCTCGGCACGCCGCCCGAGTCGACCCAGCTCTCGATGTCGGCGCACCACATCCTCAACGCCGTCCCGTTCCAGATCCAGCAGCTCACCCTCGACGCGCCGGCCTTCCTCGCGACCGACCTCGTCGACTGGGTCCTGAGCCCGTGCCGCCCGTCGCAGCTCAAGTCGCTCCGGATCGGCGGCGAGGCGGGCGTCGGGCTCGACAAGCTCATGCGGCGCACGGCGGGGCGGTACGCCGAGCTCGCGCGCACGCTCGAGGAGGCGGGCATCGAGGTGGTGACACTGCCGTGAGGGAGGGAGCGGCGAGGCGGCGAGGCGCGAGGAGGGCGGGTCTGCGCCGAGGCGGCACGAGCGAGCGTTGTAGCTTCTATCCCTTAGCTTTGTGGAATCTCTGCGTGCTCTCTGTCCATCTGTGAGTACTGTCGACCGGCTAGAGGTCGCGCCCGAGGCCTTGAGCCGAGCGAGACGGTCGACAACCGGCTCGGACGACGAGGCGAGAGGCTCTTGCTCGTCCTCACCACGCTCGCTCGCTTAGCTCGCCCGACAGCATGGCAGACTCGAGCAGCCAGCTCAACTTCCCTGGTGCGTCCCGCTTCCGCGCCCTCACAGCCCGTCCTCGTCGAGCTGACCCCCCTCCTCCCCCTCCCCCATCCTCATCAGTCCTCAAGCTTGTGTCCGACTCGCGCTCGACCTATGGCCTCAGGCACCGCGACTTTGACCGTTACAGGTGCGTCTCAGTCTCTCGCACGCCCGCCCACGAGCCCGCTGACCCTGTTCCCCGCCCCACGACCAGGTCGCACTGCGTCGCCAAGGTCCACCACCTGCGCAAGTCGGTCGGGCTCGGCCAGACGCAGGGCAAGAGCCGCAAGTACCAGGGCAAGCCCGTCCAGGCCGACAAGGTCACCTCGGACAAGTGCGTCCTCTCTCTCTCTCTATCGTCGTCTTGCCCGTCTCGCGCCGGCTGACCCCCGTCTCGCTGCTCACAGGCACCTTCAGATCGTCCTCTTCGATGCCGAGCGCTGCTGGGCCCACTCGCAGCAGCTCAAGAGCACCCTCGACGACCCGGCGACCCCGCCCGCGACCAAGCACCTCTTCGCCAAGCGCCTCACCAAAGCCTCGTCGCACGCCGCCGAGCTCCTCGCCCTCGTCCAGTCGCCCGACCTCGCCTCGCGCCTCTCGGCAGCCCACGTCGCCCAGGTCCAGGCCTACGCCCTCGTGCAGCGCGGCACCGTCGCGTTCGAGCGCAACAAGCACGCCGACGGCCTCGCCGCCCTGAGCGCCGCGTTCGAGGTCCTCGCCCGCATCGCCGAGACGGCGCCGAGCGCGACCGACGAGGCGCTTGCCAACGAGCTCATGGACGAGGTCGAGCCCATGCTGCGCTTCTGCGCGTACCGCCTCGGGCTCGACACGGCGAGCGGCGTCGCGTCGATCGCAAAGGACGTCGCCGGGCGCGACATGGGCGCGCTCGTGCCCGAGTGGGACGCCCTCAGCGCCAAGCTCGGCGCTGAGGGGCAGCCGGGCGCCCGCGAGAGCGTCGAGATCCGCTGGAGGGGCGAGGTCGTGCCCGTGCGCAACGCCGAGCTCGTCGGCCCGGCGCTCAAGGTCCAGGACGCGCTCGCGAGCCTGCGCGAGGACGAGCAGCGCAGCGGGAGCAAGGGCGGCGAGGGCGCGCAGGGCAAGAGGAAGGCGGCCGGGCAGGGCCAGCGCGGCAAGAAGGAGATCCTTGGCGCGCGCAGGATGGGCACGTACGACAAGGCGCTCCTCGTCCTGAGCGACGCCGAGGCGGTCGCACACCAGCTCGTCGAGGACAACCAGGTGCGTTCCTAGTCTCCTTTCGAGCTGTGCGCGGCAGAGCTCGAGCGAGTCCTGACCTCGTCTCCCTCTCGCGCCCGCAGATCGCCGCGACCAAGGGCAACACGGCCCGGTCCGAGGCGTCGGCTCGCCCGCTCTCGCTCTTCCACTCGTACATTCAGTACCACCTCCTCACCGTCCGCCTCAAGCGCGACCTCCTCCTCATCGCCTCGTCCGCCTCGAAGCTCGCCTCGCGCGAGGCCAAGATCCACGCGACCGAGGCCGCGTTCGTCGCCCAGACGGGCTCGCGCGACCCGCTCGTCGCCGAGGGTAAGGTGCGCCGGCTGCGCGCAAAGGCGTACCCGGGCCTCGTCAAGGTGTTCGACACGGCGCTGCTCAGCCTCGAGACGCTGAGGGACCTCGAGGCCGTCGAGCGCGACGACGAGCTGTCGACGACGGTCGAGGCGAGGATCGCGCTCGTGCGCGCGCAGCGGTGCGTCCCTTTCTCCCTCACTGTCGCCGAGGGAAGCGCCGCGGAAAACCCCACAGGCTGACTTGGCTTCCTTCTCCTTCTTTTCTCCCTCGCTCCCTCCCCACAGGTGCCAGTACCTCGCCCTCTCCTACGCCCTCGTCCCCTCCCTCTCTCCCGCCGCGTCCTCGTCCTCCTCGACCGCCGCCGCCCCCACCACCTCGTCGCAGCAGCAGAAGCAGCTCACGACCTCGTACGGCTCGGCCCTCTCGCTCCTCTCGCGGGCCAAGCTCTACGTCCGCGAGGCGCGCCACGCGGCCTCGGCGCTCGAGTCGCTCGGCGCCCATGACGACGCCGACGAGGAGGACCTTGTCGTGCCCGTCCTCGCGCTCGACGAGCAGTCGTTTGCGGCGCTCGAGCAGGCGCTCGAGGGCGACGAGCGCCGGCTCGCGCGCGAGTGGTTCGACGCGGCGGGCGGGCGCGTGTCTGGCGCTGAGGGCGAGGAGGACGAGGACGAGGAGCTCGACCTTGCCGAGCTGAGCCTCGCCGACGGCGAGAAGGCGCAGCAGCAGCAGCAGCAGCAGGCGGCGCCGCCCAAGGTCCCGTTCTACGACGTCGCGTTCAACTACGTGACGGCGTTCGACATGGACGCGATCGCGGCGAGGGCTGGGCTCGGCGGTGCGGGTGCGGGAGCGGCGGTCCGTGCGGGCGAGTCGAGCGCGCCGGCGTCGACTAAAGCTGCGGCGGCGGACGAGGAAAGTGACGACGAGGAGGAGGTCGAGCAGCAGCAGGAGAAGCCGGCCAAGCGAGGATGGGGCTTTGGCCTCTTCGGCCGAGGCTGAGCGACGTCGTCGTCGTCGTCGAGCACTGCAACGACGAGCTCTTCTCGTTTTCTTCTTTGCTCATGTGCTGGCTCTTCCGAGAGGCTCTGCGATGCGAGAGGAGACAACGAGTCCATGCTTTGCAGGTAGGATGAGTGGGGATGAGGAATGAGGGCCGAGAGGGAGAGCGAGAAAGGGGGAGAGGGAGCGGGGAATAGACTAGACGAATGGGTAGGGGTGACAGGGAGAGAGAGAGGAGAAAGTAGAAGGGATCCGTGTAGACGAGGCGGCCAGAGACGTGTAGGGAGAGAGAGAGAGAATGGCGATGAGGAGAGCGAGAGAGTTTAACCCAAAAAAGAAGAGACGAGGACGACGAGGTCCGACGACAAGCCCGAGAGAGAGAGGAGAGCGGAGAACATGAGGCGCGAGGACGATGTAGGAGGAGATGCAGGGGAGGAAGGGGGAGGGGAGGAGCCGTTCAGAGAGGGCGGCGCGAGCGCTCGGACCCCCTCAAGGCTGCGGCCCACCCGGCGCCGGCGCGCCGCCCTGCGCCTGCTGCCCGAGCATGGCCTGCTGCTGCTGGTACGCCTGCCACTGCGCGCCGTACTGCTGCTCCCACGCGCGCATGGCCGCCGCCGCCGCGGCCGGGTCCTGCGGCGCGCCTGCGGGAGCGCCGCCCGGTGCGGCGCCGTTCGGGCCCGGCGCGCCGCTGACGCCGCCGGGCGCAGGGGCGTACATGCCGTACCCGCCCGGACCGCCAGGGCCACCGCCCATCGGCATGCCCATGCCGCCGCCGCCGCCGCCCATGCCCATGCCCATCCCGCCGCCCATCCCTCCGCCGCCGCCGCCGGGGCCGCGGTCGCCGCCCTCGCGGTCCTTGCCCCACGAGCACTTGAGCCCGCGACCGTGCACCATGGTGCCCGTCAGGTTGACGATGGCGTTGGCGGCGTTCTCGTGCGAGTCGAGCTTGACGAACGCGAACCCGCGGTCGGGCTGCATCCGGAGCTCGACGATGTAGCCGAAGCCCTGGAAGAGCGGGATGAGGTCGGCCTGGGTCGCGTAGGGGACGAGGTTGCCGACGTAGATGGTCGTGTTGGACGGCGGGGCCTGGGTGAGGACGGCCTCGTACTGCAGGAGGGTGGGCGAGTCGAGTCGGGTCGAGTCGAGGAGGGAGGGTCGAGAGGGGGCAAGAGGGGGCAAGAGGGAGGAGTGAGGGCGTCAGTGACTGCGCCGAAGTCGCCGAGAGCTGCAGGATGGAGCGAGAGGGAGAGGAAGAGGACGCACGCTCGCGCCGCCGCCGCCGTGACCTCCTCCCGCGCCGCCCATCGGCGGTGCGCCGCCGCCGCCGCCCGAGTTGTTCTTCTGGTTGGCCCAGTTGACGCGGATGGCCCTGCTGCCGAGCCACTCGCCGTTCATCGAGTTGATGGCCTGCTCGGCGTCGGTGCGGTCGCGGAAGGCGAGGAACCCGTACCCGCGAGACTTGCCCGTGTTCATGTCCCACATGACGCGCGCGTCCGAGAGCGAGCCGAACGCCTCGAAGGCCTTCTGGAGGACCGAGTCGGTCACCTCGGGCGAGAGGTCGCCGCAGAACAAGTGGAAGTGGTTCGTGAGGTCCTCCTTCTGGAGGTTCGTGTTCTGGTACGCCCAGTTGACGCGGATCTCCATGTCGAAGATGCGCCGCCCGTTGAGCGTCTGGAGCGCCGTCTCGGCCGAGCGCATCTCGTGGTACTCGACAAAGCTGCGCGCGAGAGAGCGAGGGTCAGCGGCGAGGTTCGGGACGAGGGCGAACTGTAGAGGAGCAGGGTACGCACCCGTAGTTGATGCCACCGTGCTGGAACGAACGGTCGGGGATGATCTTGACGCCGAGGACCGAGCCTGCGCGACGCATGCGAAGGTGAGCAAGGTCGAGCGCGAGAGAGGGAGGACGAGAGGAGTGTGAACGGACCGGCGATGGCAAAGATCTCCTGGAGCATGTACTCGGTGACGCGAGGCGAGAGGTTGCCGATGTAGAGGTGAGCGCGCTTGGGCGGTTCGCCGCCGGGCCCGAGGAGAGAGCTGTTGCGCAGGGAGGGGGAGGAGGACGAGGTTCAGCGCGGTTTCGCTCGAGGGGGAGGGGCCGGGCGGGAGGGGACGTACGGTGCTCCGTAGGCGGGTGCGATCGAGGTCGGGAAGGCGTCCATGGCGCGGTTGGTGACGGGGCGAGCGACACGAAGAAGGGTCGAGAGCGAGGAGGAGAAGGGCGGTTGCCGGCGAGACGGGGCGGGGCGCGGGTGGTTCGAGGAGGGAGGTACTGCAGTGGCGAATCGGTCTGGGTGGTTGGATGAGCCGATCAAGCGCAGCTGGCGCACAATGAGGAGCCGACAGATGAGCCGGATCTCGAAGACGACGAGGACGAGAGCCCGGCCTCTCCTCCTCCCGCCGACACCGGCAGAGTGCTGCACAGCTGCCTGCACAGCGCACAGCACCGACTCACACACGCGCACCCCGCACGACCACCCGCCGCGCCGTGCTCCCCCTTC
>Ga0308170_10001428_pt1 | contig 22841 bp, 20 predicted proteins | sample PhyBR2_2_FD_202136 | JGI IMG/M metagenome (GOLD analysis project Ga0308170, IMG submission 202136) | Phyllosphere microbial communities from UC Gill Tract Community Farm, Albany, California, United States - DLSLSB.R2 | ecosystem: Host-associated > Plants > Phyllosphere > Unclassified | place...
TGGTTATCTACTGAGACTACTTTAAAGGGATCAGTTGACGAAAAAATCAGTTTGGAAAGATTCATTAAAGCTTAACGAAACACCGCCAAATTTATCATAAAAAACCACCAAAATTGGGGAAGAACCACTTTTAGCGAAATCCCCAACATACCTTTAAGAGCGTGTTAAATTTATGTGGGGTTAGCCAGAAGGGTTATGCTTTATCCGTTAGCTGATAACAGGCAGGCCGCGTTGGTTAACTTTAAAGCCTAAATCATCTTTATCCTTTTTCTGGTTGTGGGATGGGCAAGGATTTAGGGAAGGGCAATAGCAGGATAGTTTTTAATCCTGCAATTATCTGATTGAAAAGACTGTGGTATTTTCTACTGGTAAGCCCAGTCAATGATCTGTTTGAAGGTTTTTTTGATTGCTTCCTGATCTTCTTTTTTTTGGATATCGAGCCCGCAAATCGTGCTGCCGTTCATCTTGCTGATCAGGGTCATGTAGTAATTGGCACTGATCAAAATACCGACTATTGCCCTGAAATTTTTGTCCTTGTCCTTAAAGTATTCGTCGGCTAGGTTGGTGAAATAGGTTTCAGCCAGTTCTTCACGGGCAGCATTGAGTTCCCTTAAAGGTTTAAGGTCTTCGCAAAGAGCCCAGGTGATAATGCTGCGCATTTCTGCGTTTTCCATCAGCGCATCAAACTGTTTTTCCAGTATATCCGTGGTTGCTGCTTTACCAATGTCGGCCATGTTTTCCGGAATAGCCTGTTCGATCTGCTCGGTGTTGGATGCCCAGAAATCCCTGGTGTTCAGGTATTCTTTTACCAGACCTTCCATACCGCCGAAGTAGTCATAGATCAGTTTACGGTCGACTTTGGCCTTCGCCGCAACTTTGCTGACATTCAGACCAGTAAAGCCTTCCTTAACCAGGATTTTGCCTACAGCCGAGATCAATGCCAGTTTCGTACGCTCTTTATTCCTTAAGGGGCCGTCAGTGGTTTTGCGGGTCATGGGATGGTTTGGTTTAACAATGCAATTTGCGAATTTTTTAGGTTTAAATGCAGGAAAGTTCGGTATGTTTTTAATGGGGGATGGGTAGGATAAGTTTGAGGAGAAAATATATATAGGTCGGATAGGGCTGGAGGATAGTCGAGATATTTGGATATGATGTATTCCTGAATGAGATTTTAGTGTTTGAGAAGTCTTATAGAAAGTTATTTTAGCTGTGAAAATTTTGGGATGGGTGTCGCTCAATTTTACACCTCGTCAAAACTGGTTCTAGGCTGCTTGACAATTTAATCACCGAGCTTTAGCACGGGTTCATTCGGTGTTTTAGGATTGTTTTTCAATTGTAGCTATAATTAGTTAAAGTAGTTGATTATCAGGTTATTTTATCTTTTTGTTAACGATGAAAAAACAAAAGTTATAAACATATTGATTATCAACGATTTAATTATTATATTTTCTTTTGTTGCTTATTTGTAGTTTATGCTTGTAACTGTTTGATAATCAATGCGCTTTGCTTTCTGTGTTGGCAAGTAATTCAATAGATTTATTCTTTTATTGATTAGCGTTTGGTGGTAAGTTGTTGATTGTTAATTTATTGTATGTTTTTTTTGTTCCTGGTTTTATGTTGTTAATGACAAGTTATAGCAGGACGAAACAGTTTATAAAAATAAAAGCCTCAGGTTAGGCTGAGGCTGTGATTTTACTCGGATGCGGCCTGGGCATTTACCGCGCTCACGGCAATTTCGGTGAGCGCCACATCGGTTGCTTTTTCATTCTCGAGTGTTTGGGCCAATAGGGAGGCGATATCCTCACGATCCATATTTTCTGCAAATACCCTTAACGTGCCATAGGTGGCAATTTCGTAGTGTTCTACTTTTTGAGCAGCCAATATCAATCCGGCATCACGAATCATGGTATCCTTATCGGTATCGGCAATAATGCCATCGGCTTCTTCAAGCAGTCCGGCCATTGCATCGCATTTTTTTGCTGTTGCTTTTTCGTCGAGCAAACCAAATATTTCTTCGAGCGTGCTTATGTGCTCAATGGTTTCGTTGGTATGTTTTTCAAATGCGGCAGCCAATTCGGGACTGGTGGCGGCTTTTTGAAGTTTGGGCAATGCCTTGGCCAGGTGTTTTTCTGCCCAGTAAATATCTTTGAGTTCGTCTACAAAGAATTCATGAAATTCAGAATTGTCTAGTTTTCCTGTTTTTGCAGCGCTTTTAGCTGCTTGTTTTGTAGTTGCCATAATCAAGTATTTTAATTTTTTATTAATGTCTATTTAATCAACCACACTTTTTTTGAGAAGGTTTTGTGTTTTTTGAATTTTCATTGTATTATTCCACATAGGTTTGAATGCTTTGGTCAATTTTTAAGCAATTATCTGCAATGCAATTTAAAAATGAGGGCGTTAAAGCTGATCTTATTAGGCATTGGTATGCCGGTAATGGATGGGATTGGCTTGGTTAACGCGCTACTCATCATTACGATGCTTGAAGATATTCCACATTTGTACCGGGCTGTTAGTGCAGGAGCAGCAGGTTTTTTAACCAAGGATGTGGAAGCCGAAGAACTATTTTTTGTGCTTTAGATGTTTATTTCCGGCGGGCGCAACGGCCTGATCAGATAGTTGGTATAATCTCAATCTGCTACATCTGGTTTCACAATATCAATAGGTTTCAGGTTAGCGCGTGGCGGGCCGTTAAGTACTTCTCCGGTTTTGCCAGGCATTTAATTATAAGCGGTTTTGATGTCTTTTTAAGCTTTTTTTGCCTCACTCAGGCACTTGTGGATCGGCCAGGCCTTCTAAAAACCAACCCGAGCTATATTTAAATTTTACCGAATGACTGCCGCTTTCGTTGCTTACCTTACCCACAAAATCGTGGGCAATTTCTCTTTGACTTTCCAATACTGTTTTAGCCATTTGGGCATATTCATCCAGGTTTAAGCCATCTTTAATTACATAGGTAAGCTCGCCATTTTCGCTCCAGTCTGATCTGATTACGCCTGCTTTAAAGCGTGTTTCTGTTTGTTTAATATCTTCAGCCATCATGTTTTTTTTAAATCTTAAATGCACTTTTATTTCTTTTAACATGACAGTAAAGCCAAAGGTTTTAACAAGATGTTAAACCTTTAAGATATTAGGGAAGTAGATTTTAATAATTAATGCACCAGCAAATGTGCGTCGATCATATTAAAAAGATGATCAATGTTAAATGGTTTTTCGATACTGCCTTCGGCCTGGCAATCCATAGGGCATAACAGGCTTTTGTTTGCTGATATAATTAGTATTGGGATGTGACAAATATCAGGGGTGCTTTTAATTTGACGGCATAAATCACGGCCATCTTCCGCACCCAGTAAAACGTCAATAATCAGCATGTCAGGTACGATAGCCCGCGTCCGTTCAATCAGGTGATCGCCATTTAGAAACGAATAAGTACGGTATTTGTTAAACCTGAGTACTAATGACATTGCGTCCAGATTATCCCGGTCATTATCGATGAGCAGGATTTTTGGTATATTTTCCATGCCGCTAATATTTGATTAGCCTTAAAGTTAAGTTTTTTGCAAATGTGGAAAATACGTGTTTAACGTGTGGAAATTACGTAAAATCATCAGTATAAAAGTCCTGAAATTGCTGCAAAACGGATCAATGTGGCAGTGTTTTTCGAATTTGTTTTATCAAATAAACTCTGGCGATGCCCTTCTATTGTTCGTTTGCTTAAGAATAACCTGTCGGCCATTTCTGTATTGGTAAAGCCCTGGGCAATCAGCTGTAAAATTTCTTCTTCTCTGTCAGATAGTTCTACCGCCATTGTTGCATTGAGCGTTTTTGATTGGGTAGAAGTATAATTTTTTAATAGTTTAACAGCTGATTCGGAACAAATATAAACGTTTCCTTTAATGATGTGCCGAATGGCAAAGAGCAGTTCATCCGGATCAATGCTTTTAAGCAAATAGCCTGATGCACCGAGTTGTACAGCCTGATCTACGTCACTTTCGCTGCCTTGCATAGAGAGTACTGCTGTTTTTAGCTGTAGCTTGCGCTGCTGGATTTCGGCAAGTAATTCAAAGCCATTAACCATCGGAAGATTGAGGTCGGTGATTAAAAGATCAGCCTCAGTGCCATTTTCAAGCAGTTCGAGTGCCTGCGCAGCACTATCGGCTAAGCCAACAATGTTCATGTCTGGCTGTGTGCCAATCAGCATCGCTAATCCATCGCGAACAAGGGCATGATCATCAACCAATAGTATTCTGGTAGGAGGTATTTCAGTAGTTTTTTGCAAAACAGGCAGCTCTAAGTGATATAACCATCTGCTGTCCGCCTGTTTTACTCGGCGGGGAGGTCCGGGTTACCTATATATATTAACATTCCTAAAGGGAATATTGTTTGTGGAATTTGAGAAAAGAAACCTTAGTTGAATAAAATCGTTGCGCAAATTACTTATGCAAAGGATTTTGCAGGTATATCAACCATGTCGGGTATATACACTTATGGGGGCTTAGGTCAAATTTTCCGTTTTTACCTTGATCTGTTTTTTATATTGGTTCTGTAAGGATTTTAGCCCGAAAATTCCTGTGAAAATGAATAGATTCAAGTTAACCAGCCTAAGTCTCTCGTCCACCCTGAATGCTGTTGAACATGGTAAAGATTCTGCTTTCCGAAGGTTTATCTTGTTGCTCAGAATTCAAGTGTGCAGTACTTCAATGCACTCAAAGCATGCGATCTGATCCGCCCCACTACCTAAATAGAAAAGGGTTAAAAGGCAAATGCCCCTTAACCCTTTTTCCACCATCAAAAACCAAAGCTTTTTCTGTAATTTTTTTCAGATTTAATTTCCGGGCAAACCATCTCTGTATTTGCGCAGGTTTTTTTTCAGAATTTCCCTGGCCTGATATATGTGGGTTTTAACTGTGCCCAGGGGGAGGCTCAGTTCGTTAGCAATTTCCTGGTATTTGTACCCCTCAAAGTATCTTACAAAGGGTATCCGGTACATGTCGGGCAGGCGATTCAAGGCAGCATCTATATCTCTGCCAACAAAGTTTCCTTCGGCCTGGTTTTTGGTAGCACTGTATAAGAGATTATTGTCGGCTTCGTTTTGCTGGGTAAAAACCTCCGACCATTTTTGTTTTTTACGGAAACTGTTGATAAAAGTATTGCGCATAATTACAAACAGCCAGGCTTTAAAATCGGTACCATCCTGAAAGCGCTCCAGAAACCTGTAGGCTTTCATTAGTGTATCTTGTACCAGGTCTTCGGCATCATCTTCATCTTTTGTGAACAGCATGGCCCGCGACCTTAAAACAGTTGCGTTATGCTCCAATTGGGAGCTGAATTTCTTTATATCCATTTTGAATCAGATAATTGTTGTTAATGCTTTAGCGTTTTTAACGGTATTTCTGTTGATTGACAGGTAGTTTACTGCATTCGAATTGTTGTATCGCGAGTGGTATCACTCATTAACGTATCCTGGTTTAGATTCGAACTCGTATCCATCTGTGTGGTATCTTTCGTCAGCGAATCGTCACTGTTATTTTTGCGGTCGGAACTGCAGGCAAGTGTTAAAAGTGCCACGCAGCTTAAAATTAAGCTTAGTTTTTTCATCGTATTTTGTTTTTGGTAAACAGATACCTAAAAAACAGCCCACCCGTAATATGGTTGATTGGATTAATACCCGTTTTTACCGCGTATAATACCTTAAATTTCAGTGTAAAATACTGGAAAACAGCTATGCCTGATGGCTGCAAAACCTTCGGGACTCTGGTGTTGTTGTTTAAATAAAAATTAGTTATTATGAATACAGATCCAAAACAAACACCCGAAGAGGAAGATGAAAACGGAAATGCACAGAAAAAGCAAAGCCCGAATGATGAGCCTGAGATGGAAGATAATGATGTGCAGCGCGGTTTAAGCGGCGAAACCGATGATGAGGAAAACGTTAACGGAGACCTCAGCGGAAATGCATCAGGCAATACCGGTGCCTAATTGTTACGACTGCTTAAACTGCGGCCGTTTTCATAATTGCTAAATATAAATATTTCGGTAAATACGTTTTTTAAACGTGTTTGTTCTAAAAATACCAGGTATTTATACGTGATTTTTTTTTTCTTTTTTTATGCTAAGGCATAGACCGTTTATTTGCACTTTATAGAGCTAAACGCTCTAAGCATCCTTTATCCTTATTTTCCTTTAAACTGAGCATGAGCATTAGTGAAAAACAGATACTCAGGCACCTGCCTTTCAGGTGCTTTTATATTGATGCCTCGGGGGTAGTACGTTATGACAATCATAGTAAAGCCACTCTAGGCTGCCCGGTTGAAACACTATTTGAATATAATCCCGAATTGTATAAGGCATGGGTAATGGAGTCCATAAAAACCAAACTATCCCAGCAAAAAATTACTACATCGGTACCCGGAAGGAAAAGAATAAGGCTTGGTGTTGAACCGGTAGCTGGTGGAGCAGTTTTTTCGATGGTAGATGTGAACGGGAGTGAAACCGTTACGGGCGAAGATAACCTCGCCCGGTTTTATACCACTGCGCTCGACTCACTCGATGATTATGTTTACGCTTTTGACCGCAACGGCCGATTCGTGTATGTTAACCAGGCCATGCGCAGGCTTTATGGTATCGACATCGACCCGATAGGTAAACAGCTCAGTGAGCTCGAATATCCCGAAAAACTATCAGCACGGCTAAATGCGCATATTGCTTCGGTATTTGCATCTGGTAAGGCGGTTAAGGATGAAGTTTTTTTTACCAGCCGGACCGGTTTTTCTGCTTTTTTCAATTTCATTTACAGCCCGGTACTCGATGCGAATGGAAAAACCGCATTGGTTGTTGGTGTATCAAGAGATACTACAACGCTGGTGCAGGATATTAGTGTACTTAAAAATACCATTAATGCCACTTTCGATAGTGTGAAAGAAATGATCCAGGTGTTCGAGGCCGTACGCAATGAACATGGTGATATTATCGATTTTACCTGGATTTTAATTAACCAGCGCGCACAGGAACGCTTTGGCAATGTAGTTGGGAAACGCCTTTTAGCACATAATCCGGGAGTGATAGAAGCAGGTATATTTGACCATTTCGTAGAGGTGGTAAATACTGGTAAGCCTATGGATTACGAAAAACGGTACCGCGCCGAACAGTTTGATGGCTGGTACCACCAGTCGGCAGTGAAGCTTGGCGACGGTATTGCCACTACCACCACTGATATTACTGCGAGGAAGCAGTCGGAAGATGAAGTGGTTAAGAACCTGACACTTTTGAAGGCTTCTGAATCGCTATCGATGACCGGTAGCTGGGAATACGACCGCGATACAGATCTGTTTTACTGTTCTGCCGGGATGTATGGCCTCTTTAAGCTCCCTTGTGATGTATCTGTGTCGACAGCTATTTTCCTTGAACATGCTTTACCTTCATTCGTAAAACAGACGAAAGAATTTATCAGGGCACTTAAAAAAAGTAATACAGATCTGGAAACCCTTATTGAATTTGAAATTGACGGACAGCGCCGTACACACCGGATCAGGGTATCTTTTACTGATGATGCACAGCCCGGGAAATTACGTGTTATAGGCGTAAATATGGATGTTACTACTGTTTTTGCACTCGAAAATCAAAACCGGATGCTGATCAGGCAGGGGTATGAAGACCGGGAAAAACAACAACTTGATTTGCTAACCTCAACCTTTAATGCCCAGGAGGAAGAACGCGGGCGTTTGGCAGTAAAATTACATAACGATTTGGCTCAGTCGCTTTATGGCTTGTTGCTCAATTTGAAATCGATGATGCCTAAAACAGGGGAGGTGTGGAGTGCTACGCACGAAAATGCACGCCAGTTCTGTGTTGATATTCTTAAAGATGCCATAACAGAAACCAGGCGTATTTCGCACCAGTTAACGCCCAGTATGCTGCAACAATATGGTTTGCAGGTTTCCCTCGAAGAGATGATCCGTAAATTTGCACCGCATTTTAATATCGGATTCGATTTTAAAGGTTTACAGGATAAGCTCGAGCCTTATCACGAAATTTTCATTTACCGAACCGTTCAAGAGCTATTACTAAATGCTGTTAAACATGCCAGTGCCAAAAATATGGGCATTAGCATAGCCAGGGCAATGGAGCGCTTTGTGATTGAGGTGAGGGATGACGGTAAAGGATTTGACAATCCCAACGAAACCAAAGGCATTGGTTTGGCTATCATACGCGCTAAGCTAAAGCTGCTTGGTGGTTCGCTTGAGTTATCTTCTGGTAAAGGGAAAACAGTGGTTAGGGTATTAATTCCTACCTGAAAAAACTTAAAAGCTTTAATTAATGAAACTAATCAAGCCGAGACACGTGTCTGATTTTACTTTGCTAAACCTCAGGATTGAGCGAGGTTAATCGATTTGTTATGAGCTTAAAAGTATTAAAGTTTTACCCGAATTTGCAGGTAGTTAGCATGCAGATGGGATGATATGGAGCGATTTTATGTTACCTTTACCTTGATTAGTGCAATTTTGACAAATGCCGAGGAACCAAAGAAAAATACCCGTTAATACGATGGACGACGCTTTCAATCGGGGTATTGCCATGGACAGGAACAGCATAAAAAAGTCTGATTTTATAACCGCTATCCAAAAAGAAGCGGCCAGCCAGCCACACCGGGATGAAGGTTACACCTTCCATATTTTGGAAAAAGGGGCGGTTGTGATGGAAATTGACTTTCAAACCTACCACGTTTCTGCACCTGCAGTGGTGTATCTGCATCCTGATCAGGTGCACCGCATGCATGATATTGATGATATTATCGTGTGTTCACTCTCCATCAGCAGTGAAAACCTAAACGCCGCACACATTGAAATATTACAGGAGCTTACGCCAGCAGTCCCTTTAGCTTTAAGTTCGGAAGCCTTCGTAGTAGTAGCTGAATACTTTGCCCTCAGCCTGAAATGCTACCGCCAGAAGGAAAACAGGCTGTATCACATGCTGGTGAAAGACAGTTGCAATGCTTTAATAACTTACCTTTTATCTGTATTTTTAAATCAGAATAAACCCGAAGAGGCGTTTTCACGGTTTGATAAAGTGAATAAATCTTTCCGTAAATTGTTGGAACGAAATTATTGCAGCTTAAAACGACCAGGAGAATATGCTGCCTTGCTGCACATTTCCACAGCCTATTTAAATGAATGCGTAAAAAACGCAACCGGTCTATCCGTTTCACAGCTAATCCAGGACAGGGTTATTCTAGAAGCCAGGAGGCTGCTATACCATACCGATAAGTCTGTAAAGGAAATTGCCTTTGAGCTGGGTTATGCAGACTATCCTTATTTCTCCAGGTTGTTTTCAAAGGCAACAGGCAATACTGCAATAGCATTTAGGAAGAAAAACCACGATTAGTCCAATACTTACTTCGGTTTATGCTTTTTAAGTTACGGCAGAGTGAGGAACTTTGTCTGATATTAAAGTAAGCCGAAATGGAACAAAATAAAAACGTACTGGTATCAGGGGCCAGCTTTGCGGGGCTCACCACAGCCTATTGGATGAATCAGCTGGGTTACAAGGTAACTATTGTAGAAATCGGTGGTTCTTTGAAGAAAGGCGGTACTCCGGTTGATATTAAAGATATGACCATCGGGATTGTAAAAAGGATGGGGATTTTTGAGCAAATCAAAGCCCAGCGGGTTGGTCCTGAAAAATGGGAGTTTAAAAATGCAGCAGATCAGACAGGTTACAGCTTAATCATTAAGGCCGCTGGAGAAGAATTTTCAGATGATGAATTTGAAATCGAACGCGATACTTTGCTGGATCTGTTATATCAGCTGGTCAAAGACGATGTTGCATTTGTTTTTAATAACAGTGTTACCGCATTACAGGAAACTCCGGAGCATATCGAAGTCACTTTTAAAGACGGTTCTACCAGCGCTTATGACTTTGTATTTGGCTGTGATGGCATACATTCTGCCGTACGAAAAATATGGTTTGGACACGAAACTGAATATGCACACTTTCTGGGGCAGTATTTTTCAATTACCGTGGCAGATAAGCTGCTTGTTGATAATGGCACCTATCAAATGTACGCTGAGGCCAATAAAGGTGCGGCACTTTATGCCCATAATGGTAAGACGGATATTATTTTTACTTTCAGGCCCGAAGCGGAAATCGTTTACGATTTTCGCAATCAGCAGCAATTAAAAGAAATCGTTTCCGGCCAGATGAAAGGTATGGCATGGAGGGCAGCTGAACTGGAGCGTGAACTGATTAAATCATCTTCTTTTTACTTCGATAAATTCTGTCAGATAAAAATGCCATCCTGGACAAAAGGAAGGGTAGCGTTAATTGGTGATGCCGGCTATTGTGCTTCCCCGGCGGCAGGAATGGGTGGTTCGCTGGCAATTATTGGCGCTACTGCGCTTGCTGATGCTTTTGCAAAATATCCGCAAAACCATCATGCTGCTTTTGAGGCATACCATACTGGGCTAAGGCCATTTATTGAAGAAGTGCAGCGTGAAGCCATTAAAACACTTGATAAGCTGTTGCCTGCTACTACCGAGGACGCAGTGGCAATGTGGAAAAACGGTATTTCGTTTTAAATCATGGAAGACTAGGCCGCAAATAGCTATGCTTGCTTATCGGAATCCCCAAAGTTTTGTATTTTAGCTTATCGTAATTATAAAGGGCAAAACTTTACTAAATGAAATACCGGAAATTCAGAAGATGATAAGATTTACAATTGCACTCACTTTTTTACTGCTTCAAACTGGTTTTATTAAATCAACAGCACAGCCAATGGCAACAAAGCCCGCCATAACCAATAAATCTGCTATTATTACCGGTGCTGACCAGACAGAAAAGTATTTGCCCTATCTGAAAGGGAAAAGAATTGGCCTGGTAGCAAATCAAACTTCTATTATTGCAGATAAGAGTAGTGTGGATAGTTTATTAACGCTGGGTATCAAAATCGTAAAGGTATTTGGCCCCGAACATGGTTTTAGGGGTAAGGCGAGTAATGGTGCTGTAGTAGGAAACGAAGTGGATGCCAAAACCGGTATTCCCATCATCTCTTTGTATGGACGGAATGAAAAACCGACTAAAGAGCAACTGGAAAACATCGATCTTATGGTTTTTGACATACAAGATGTTGGCTGCCGTTACTATACCAACATCAATACTTTACAGTATGTGATGGAAGCCTGTGCGGAAAACAATAAAGAATTACTTATTCTGGATCGGCCCAATCCTAATGGTAATGTGGTTGATGGGCCAGTGATGACCGAAGATAAATATAAATCGGCGATTGGCATTCACTATATCCCCATGGCACATGGGATGACCATTGGAGAGTTTGCCCAATACCTGAATGGAGAAGGTTACCTAAAAAAGCCCTGCAAGATTAAGATTATCCGCATTGCAGGGTATAACCATGATATGACTTATGAGCTACCTGTTCATCCCTCACCGAATCTGAATACCCAGCAGGCCGTTTTGCTATTTCCGAGCCTTTGCATGTTCGAAGGCACAGCGATTAATGAAGGGCGCGGAACCTATATGCCCTTTACCATACTGGGTGCACCTGCGCTGAAAGGTAAGTACAACTTTTCTTATCAACCGGTAAGCATTCCCGGCATGAGCGAGCGGCCAAACCACAGGGATACGATGTGCTACGGGATCGATTTACGGAAATACGATATGAGCGAACTGCGCAAGCGTGGTAAAATTAACTTATCATGGCTCATTGAACTCTACAAGGCATATCCAGACAAAGCACACTTTTTCGGTGCAGAAAGAGGAAATACAGGCATTTCGCCTTTTGACCTTCGAATTGGCAGCGATAGCCTGAGAAAGCAGATCATTGCGGGGGCAACTGAATCAGAAATCAGAAAAAGCTGGGAGCCAGGTCTGCAACAGTTTAAAAATATCCGTAAAAAATATCTGCTTTACCCTTAGTAACGATCCGCTATTTTGTGTATCACCATTAACAAAACCTCTGCCCGCTTTATTGATTATTTCGGTAATTTGTAGATTTACATATTTAACTTATGATTTACTAATTTTGACGGTGATATTGAGAATATTCAGTAAAATTAATTATAGCTATTATACTTTTTGTATCAGCAAGTAAACCTCTTTGTCAAATCCATCATTCAATAGCTAACCGCCATGATCCCCAAATTTTCAGAAAACAATCAAATTGGCCTGGTTGCTAACTTTGCTGAATTAGTTAATACCAGCTTTGAGGGAGCTACCAATGCCTTGTGCTGGTACAGAGATCTGAACGGAGATTTTAAAGAAATTGTTGCTAAACTTCAGTTAGAGCAGAACGTTACAGAGGTTTTGCCTGAAAATCTTTTATCGTTGCAGCTTTCTGAAAATGGGAATGTGGCCAGGGAAATTATTTTAAATGATTTGCAAATACTAACCGATTTTGGTGCATCACCGGTACTCAATCTGATTAAAAATTACCAGCGTGATGAAGAGTTCGATTTCATTTCTACTGATGTATATTCGTATCATGTAGACCGCTCGCCCGTTGCAACCGATACCTTTTTATGCACATATTATGGTGCTGCGAGTGATATTTTACCCAATGATCAGGCTGAACAGAAAATTTTAATTCCCGAAATCCGCGAAAAGCTTAAAGCATTGTATGAGGATTCGGAAGGAACATTTGAAGATTTTTTGAAAGAATACTTTTTTGATTTGCATTACCAGCCAAAGCCGGATGCTCAACCCACAAATTTAGGGCTGGGTCATCTTTGGCGATTGGCAGTAGATCATCCCCAGCAAAAAGTTTTACCCTGCGTGCACCGCGCACCAGTAGAAAATGAGTCCGAGTATCGTTTGTTATTGATTTGTTAAAAGCAAGTGAACTATTTGGAGTAGGCAGGAGCACTGCTAATGCTGAACCGGTAAGCTAAAACATTAGCCTTTCGAGGTTTGTTGATTAAGGCATGAAAGACCTTGCCCATCGATTTCAATCCAATCCGATTTTACTGCCTCGCGACATCACACCCAGCGCAAAATCTTTGCAGGTTATCTGCCTGCTCAATCCCGGCGTTTTCCGTTTTGATGGAAAAATATGGCTGTTGGTACGTGTGGCCGAGAGCATTGCCCAAAAAGAAGGTTTTGTGTTTTTTCCGATGATGAATGAACAAGGGAAACTGGAAATTGTAGAAGTAGCGCTTAACGATCCGGATCTAATCGCTACCGATGCCCGCGTAATGAACTATCGTGGCCTCGACTACCTGACAACCGTTTCGCACCTGAGATTGCTGAGTAGTAAGGATGGGATTCAATTTCAGGAAGAAGATGGTTATCCCGGGCTTTTTGGAATGGGCGAACTGGAACGTTTCGGAATTGAGGATTGCAGAGTAGTAGAACTCGACGGAACTTTTTACCTCACATACACCGCGGTTTCTGCTTCGGGTGTAGGGGTTGGATTGCGCACCACCAGAGACTGGAAATATTTTTCGCTGCCGGTAATGATGCTGCCACCACATAATAAAGATTGTGCTTTGTTTGAAGAGAAGATAGGCGGGAAGTTCTTAGCCCTGCACCGCCCAAGTTCCAAAGAAATTGGGGGGAATTTTATCTGGCTTTGCGATTCGTTAGATGGCGAACACTGGGGGAACCACAAATGTATTATTAAAACCAGATCGGGTATGTGGGATAGCGCACGGGTAGGGGCAGGTGCGGCACCAATCCGCACAGAAAAAGGTTGGCTGGCCATTTATCACGGGGCCGATCAATCGCATCGATATTGTTTAGGCGCTTTTTTACTAGATTTTGATAATCCCGCAATTGTATTGGGTAGAACAATTGATCCGATAATGGTTCCTGCCGAACCTTATGAACTCAGTGGATTTTTTGGCCTTGTGGTGTTTACCAACGGGCATGTGGTTGATGGCGATAAGCTGACGATTTATTACGGAGCTGCTGATGAATTTGTTTGCGGTGCAGTGTTTTCCATCGCTGAGGTTCTGGATGCAACAGTGGCTGTTCGCTAAGCATACATTTGATTGCGAATTGTATATCTTCATGAGTAGAAAGTGATAGGATTTTTGAAAAATCACAAACCTGATTAATTGCTTCCCGAAAAATAATCACTTGTTTAATCAGGAGATTGTAGAAGTGAAATAGCGGCTTCATTTCCCTGCATAGCCGCCAAATCGCAGGCACTTTGCCCGCGCATATCTCTTAAATGCTTATTAGCCCCTTTGTTGAGCAATAGTTTTACCATTTCGTTCCGACCGAACATGCTTGCAAACATCAAAGCCGTGCCGCCGTTTCCATGTTGCAAATCGAGGTTGGCGCCATTGGCAATCAATGTTTCTGCAATTGGTAAATAGCCTTTAAAAGCAGCGCCCATTAAGGCCGTGTTACCACCGTAATCTGCCGCATTAATGTTGGCGCCAGCTTGCAAAAGTAGTTTGGCAGCTTCTGGTTGATTGTTATAACAAGCAATAATTAATGGGGTATAACCTTTTTCGTCGCTATAATTAACATTAGCGCCACGGGCAATAAGTGTTTCCAGTACTGCAAGCTCGCCTTTTCTGGCGGCGGGTATTAAAAGGTAGTTTAGCTGTTCCATGTCTGGATAACCACAGCCCGCGATAGAAAGTTTGGAAACAGATGAAATAAATTATTTTGGTATGCATCCGTTTGCCTCAATTAGCTGTGAAGAGATAAATACAGGTATTTATCCGGGTAAATAGACAAAACTTTTGTTTGTTGCATGTGGTTTTTATCATAAGCAAAAGTAGTGGGTGGGGTGTAACCCTCTCTATACTTAATGAGGCTAGCAAAAAAACACCAATCATATGAAAAAACAAGAAACCGATAAAGCTGCAAAACCTGTACAAAAAGGTACGGCGGCTTCTGGTAAAGCATTGCGCGAATTACTTACCGATGGTATACGTGATCTTTACTGGGCTGAAAACCATTTGGTAAAAGCACTGGCGAAAATGATTTCAGCGGCAAGCGCTCCTGAATTAGTTACGGCACTAACCCAGCACCTTGGGCAAACGGAAGGGCAAGTATCGCGTCTCGAAAAAATTTTTGCATTACTCGATGAAAAAGCTGTTGCTAAAAAATGCGATGCAATGGAAGGGTTGACCAAAGAGGGGGAAGGGCTAGTTGAGCAAACGAAAGCTGGTACTGCAGTGCGAGATGTGGGGATTATACTTGCCTCACAAAAAGTAGAACAATATGAAATAGCTGCATACACAGGTCTTTTCAGGCTTGCCTCTACACTTGGGCTTAACGATGTAGCCGATCTTTTAGAGCAAAACCTTGCAGAAGAGCAGCAAACAGATAGCATATTGGCCGATATTGCCATGAACGCGATAAACCAAAGTGCCGCAAACGAATAACATATAAGACTATGGCCAGAAAAACAACAGCTAAAACAGGTGGTATTAATAACCAGCCTGGCAACGATAAGACAGCAAAGCTGGAAAGTTTTGTTGCAGACAGTGCCGGAGAAAAAATGACTACCGATCATGGTGTAGGCATTAACGATGATCAGAATTCGCTGAAAGCAGGAGACCGGGGCGCAACCTTGCTGGAGGATTTTATATTAAGGGAAAAAATTACCCATTTCGATCACGAACGGATTCCTGAGCGCGTGGTGCATGCCCGCGGATCGGGTGCGCATGGCGTGTTTAAAGTATATAAAGACCTTTCGGAACTAACCCGGGCGGCCTTTCTTTGCGACCCTGGTGCGGAGACACCTGTATTTGTGCGTTTCTCTACAGTAGCCGGATCGAGGGGGTCGACTGATCTGGCGCGGGATGTTCGGGGATTTGCAGTAAAGTTTTATACCCAGGAAGGTAATTTTGATCTCGTTGGAAATAACATGCCTGTATTTTTTATTCAGGATGCCATGAAATTTCCAGATTTGGTGCATGCCGTTAAGCCCGAACCGGATAATGAAATGCCGCAAGCCGCCTCGGCGCACGATACTTTTTGGGATTTTATTTCGCAAATGCCCGAATCTTCGCACATGATTATGTGGCTGATGAGCGACCGCGCCATTCCCCGCAGTTACCGGATGATGGAAGGATTTGGCGTACATACTTTCCGATTGGTTAATGCAGCTGGTAAATCAACCTTTGTTAAGTTTCACTGGAAACCACTTTTGGGTGTACATGCTGTAGCCTGGGATGAAGCACAAAACATTTCGGGTAAAGATCCCGATTTTCATAGGCGAGATCTTTGGGACGCCATTGAGGCAGGTGCTTTTCCTGAGTGGGAGCTGGGCGTACAACTGGTAGCCGAAGAAGATGAATTTAAGTTTGATTTTGACCTGCTTGATCCGACAAAGCTTATCCCCGAAGAACTTGTACCTGTACAGCGTATTGGAAAGATGACTTTGAACCGCAATCCCGATAATTTTTTTGCCGAAACCGAGCAAGTCGCATTCCACGTTGGTCATGTGGTGCCGGGCATCGATTTTACCAATGATCCGCTAATGCAGGGTAGGTTATTTTCGTATACCGATACTCAGCTTATCCGTTTAGGTGGTCCAAATTTTCACGAAATACCCATTAACCGGCCTGTAGTAGCTGTGCACAATAACCAGCGCGACGGCTTTATGCGACAAACCATTAACCGGGGTAAAACCAGTTATAGCCCCAACGGCATAGCTGGCAATGATCCACAACAGGTTAAAGTAGCCGAAGGCGGTTTTGCCAGTTATAACGAACGCATTGATGCCCGAAAAATCAGGGGCAGAAGCAGAAGTTTTTTTGATCATTTTTCGCAAGCCCGCTTGTTTTTAAATAGCCAGTCGGAAGCCGAAAAAAATCACCTCATTGATGCTTTTAATTTTGAGTTGGGTAAAGTGAAAATGGTACCGGTAAGAGAACGAATGCTTGGGCTTTTAGCACATGTAGATAAAGCACTAGCCGCTGCAGTAGCTTATGCTTTAGGGCTTCCGGTTCCCGAAATTCCTTTAGCGCAATTGAATGGCAGCATTCCGGCCGATGCCGATCCTACACTTTATACACCTGAGCAAAAAGAAGGTGCACTGGCAAAATCGCAGGCCCTGAGTATGGCTGCAACCATTAAAGATTCGATAAAAACACGGAAAATTGCTATACTGGCGGCAGATGGAGTAGATGGAAATGCACTAAATAAACTTAAAACCACTTTAACAGCGCAAGGCGCAGTTGTACACGTAATTGCACCTAAACTTGGTAACATTATTTCGGCAGGTGATGAAAAAATTGAAGTAGCCGAAAGCTTTTTAACGGCAGCTTCGGTATTGTACGATGCAGTTTATGTGCCGGGTGGAGCAAATAGTGTGGCTACCCTGGCAGCAGAAGCCAATGCAGTACATTTCCTCAACGAAGCTTTTAAACATTGTAAAGCTATTGCAGCCGACCAGCCAGCTATGCAGGTGTTGGAAGCGAGTTATTTTTATCCAAAGCTACCAGCCGAATATAGAGAAGAAACAGTGTTGCGCGAAGGGGTGCTGGTAACAGCAGATTTAAAATTGCTGGGCAGCTTGTTTCCGAAGATGATTGCGCTGCACAGGTTCTGGGACCGTGAAGTGCCGCGGAAAATTCCAGCCTGATTTTAAATTTTTTATAATTGGTGCCGGTCCTGTTGACCGGCATTTTTTGTTTTAAATATATGCCGGCAACATTAAATCAATAACTAAAAATAGAGTTGTTTTGAAAACTTGCGAGTTTGTTACGATAAAACTATTTTTGGATTATCTTCCCTTAACAAACTTATTACCAAACATAAAAACTAAAAGAAAACGATGTTCGATTACGGAGCACTGCCTGATGACGATCTCTACTTGCTCTTGAAAAACGACGACTCGATGGCGTACACGGTAATTTATCATCGTTATTTCGACACGCTTTATGTACACGCGGCCAATAAATTAAAAGATAAAGACGAAGCCAAGGATTTGGTACAGGAAATTTTTGTCAATTTATGGAACAACCGCAGGGCAATAAATATTACCACTAACTTTAAGTCCTATTTGTACGTAGCCATCAGGAACAAAGTATTAGACCGGATTTCGCACCAGCAGGTAGCCAGCAGGTATGCCGATTCGCTACAGCATTTTATGATCAACAATCAATGTGTTACCGATCACCTGGTACGCGAAAGGCAGCTTACAAGATTGATAGATGATCAAATTGCACAATTGCCGGATAAAATGCGCGCTATTTTTGAAATGAGCAGAAAAGAAAGTTTATCGCATAAAGAAATTGCCGATAAATTGAATATTTCCGAATTAACGGTAAAAAAACAGGTTGCCAATGCGGTTAAAATTCTCAGAAGTAAACTAAGTGTTAACTTTTTTTTAATTTTTTAATTTTTTTCTACTCCCTGCCTTCCAGTTAGCCGTCATGTTTATAATTAAGGATAAAAATCCTTTTTGTATCTATGAAACAACATCAAGCTAACGATCTTTTAAACAAATACCAGCAAGGCAAATGCACCGAAGAGGAGCTGAGCATGTTAGAAAGCTGGTATAATTTACCCGAACCTGAAACCATTGCCTTTGAACCTGACGAGCTTTTAAATGCCAGGACCGAGGTTTGGCAGAAACTGCCCGTATATCAGGCTAAGAAAATCATAAAATTGTGGCGTGCGGTAGCTGTTGCTGCATCTTTAATACTAGCGGTGAGTATTGGTTTTGTGGTGTTTTCCCAACGAAACAAAGCCGGACAGGATTTAACCGCAAGCAATGATATTAAACCGGGCGGCAAAAATGCCACCTTAAAACTGGCCGATGGCCAGGAAATTATCTTGAATAATCTGGCTACTGGTGAGGTTTTACAACAGGAGGGGCTTAAAATTACCAAAACCGCCAACGGGCAATTAATTTATACCGTGCAAGGTTCTGCCGACGAGGCTGTGGCTTATAACAGCATCAGCACGCCAATGGGGGGCACTTATCAGGTTATTCTGCCAGATGGAACCAGGGTTTGGCTAAATTCTGCCTCATCGTTAAAATACCCAACCGCATTCAAAGCCAACAAAAGAGAAGTGGAGCTTGTTGGTGAGGGATATTTTGAGGTTGCGCACAATGCGCAAAAACCTTTCCATGTAATTACAAAAACGCAGGATGTAACCGTACTGGGTACACACTTTAACTTATCGGCTTATCCGGATGATGATTTTACTAAAACTACGTTGTACCAGGGGAAAGTTGAAGTTCGGGCGCAAGACCAGGCGGTGGTGCTTAAACCTAACGAACAGGCTATGCTGCAGGCCGGAAAAATTTTAGTTAAACCGGTTGATAACGAGGGCGATTTAGCCTGGAAAAACAACGAGTTTTCTTTCTCGAGCGAGCGCTTGGGCGATATATTGAAAAAATTAGGCAGGTGGTACGATGTAGAGTTCGAATGTCCGAAAGATTTAGAGGACCTCGAATTTGGCGGATACATCAGCCGGGATAAAAGTTTAAAACAGGCATTAAATATGATTGATCAGGAGGGAACAGTTCACTTTAAAATAGAAGGGAGGAAGATTACCGCTATGAAGTAAATTTTACCCGCTTCAGATCAAAAAAAAGGATCAGTGCATTGCAGTGCGCTGATCCCCTAAACTCTTGCAGGAGTCGATTTTTTTTGGATCTGTTAAAATAGAATAAACCATTTATCATTTCTTAGACCAAACCCAAACAAACAAATGTATGAAATTTTACATAACATTTATCGGGTAAAATATGCCCGTATAAATGCTCGTATTTTACTCAAATTGAAGTTAATATCCTTTATCCTCATCGCTACCTTTTTACAGGTAAGCGCTTCAAGCTTCGCACAGATAAGCTTGCGTGAAGAAAATGCTTCGCTGGAACGGGTGATACAAAAAATCAGAAAACAAACCGGATATGATTTCTTTTATAACGCTGCGGCCATTAAAAGAGCCAAACCGGTTACTGTTTCTTTAGAAAATGTTTCACTAAACCAGGCACTCCAGGCTTGTTTTGCCGGCCAGCAGTTGGTTTACCGCGTAGAAGAAAAATCGATTATCATCCAGGCCCACAATATCATGTCGGTTGCAGCCATTGTGGTAACCGGTAGGGTAACAGACGAAAAAGGACAGCCTATTCCCGGAGCTTTAATCAGGGTTAAAGGTACCAATGGAATCAGGGCCGTAGCTACCGATGCGAATGGTCAGTTCAGGATACTGGTACCTGATGATACCGAGGTTTTAATTGTGAGTTATATCGGCTATAAATTGGAAGAAGTTTCCATCAAAAATAAAAAATCGCCATTTAACATTAAACTTTCGGCAGTTACCAAAGAGTTGGAAGAAGTAAGGGTAATTAACACAGGGCTATTTAAAAAAACAGTTGAGAGTTTTACCGGTGCCTCAACTACGGTTACCGCTCAAGATTTGGCCAATAACGGTAACAGAAACCTGATTTCTACACTGCGTAACATCGACCCGGCTTTTAATATTATCGAAAGCAATGCTTTTGGATCGAACCCTAACCGTTTACCCGAAATCCAGATCCGGGGTAACTCAAGCATCCCAAATGTTGGCGAGTTACAAGATCAGGCCAGGGCCGAACTCAACACTCCATTAATTATTTTAGATGGTTTTCAATCTACCTTACAAAAATTGTACGATATGAATGAAAACGAGGTAGAATCGATTACCATTTTGAAAGATGCTGCCGCTACTTCTATGTATGGTTCCAGAGGTGCGAACGGGGTGATTGTAATCATGACCAAAGCGCCACGACCAGGTAAATTACGTTTATCGGTAAGATCGGATGTTAATTTTGAAGCGCCTGATTTGAGCGGTTACAGTTTATTAAAAGCAGCTGATAAATTAGAACTCGAGCGCATTGCCGGCTATTATAATAATCCAAGAGCCGAAATTGACCTTCCTTTAAAAAGATATTATAATTTCTTGCTGAATGAGGTAAACAGCGGTGTAGAAACTGATTGGATGGCTTTACCACTAAGAAATGGTGTTGGCCAAAGGCACTTCCTTAAAGTAGAAGGTGGCGATAATGCATTCAGGTACTCTGCCTCAGGCCAGTTAAACGATATTCCGGGGGTAATGAAAGGCTCATCGCGCCGCACCTTTAACGGGAATATTACTTTGTCGTATATCTATAAAAACCTAAGGTTCAGAAATAATTTGCAGATCCAGCAAAGTAACTCGCAAGAATCGCCGTATGGTACTTTTAGCACTTATGTGGCTATGAATCCGTACTGGAGACCTTATGATGCGAATGGAAATGCTTTGAAATTTTTAGGCGATCCGGGTAATACCGATTATGTAAATTACTGGCCAACTTTGCCTACCAATCCTTTATACAATGCCACTCTTAAAACTTTTGATAAAAGTGCCACTAACGAATTGGTTAATAATACCGTAGTTGAATGGAACCTGATTAAAGATTTGGTATTAAGGGGGCAGTTAGGGTTAACCAAGGGAACCACCCAAACCGATGCTTTTAGACCTGCCGAGCATACTGCATTTGCCAATTATACCACTGATAATATCTTCAGAAAAGGCGATTACAATTACGGAATCAGGAATAGCTTTGGTTACGATGCCTCTTTAAACTTAGCCTATACGAAGTTGTTAGGCCTTAAACACCTCCTTAGTGCAGGTGCCGATTACAACATCCGTCAGTCTAAATCATCAGCTTATAACTTTTTAGCAGAAGGTTTCCCTAACGCCAATTTCGATTTCGTATCGATGGCCTTACAATATGCCAAAGATGGTAAACCAACCGGAAGCGAAAGCCTTACCCGCTCTATCGGGCTTACCGGAAACGTGAACTATATTTACGATAACAAATATTTTATTGATGCTTCGTTACGTGTTGATGGTTCTTCTCAGTTCGGCAGTAAAAAACGTTTTGCTCCGTTCTGGTCGGCAGGCGCCGGATGGAACCTGCATAATGAGGCTTTCTTAAAAGACAACAGATATGTAAACCGTTTAAAACTGCGTGGTTCGGTAGGTATTACCGGTGCACAGAACTTTAACGCGTACCAGGCCTTATCTACCTACCAGTATTATACCAACGAAAGGTACTACAACTGGATGGGTTCTTATCTGATGGGTTTAGGCAATGACCATTTAAAATGGCAGCAAACAGAAAAATACAACGTTGGTATTGATGCAGAATTTTTAAACAGACGCTTGCGCTTTACTGGTGATTATTATGTTGAAACCACTAAAGATCTGGTTTCATCGGTTAACTTACCTGCATCGAGTGGTTTTACCAGCTTTATCGATAACATAGGTCGTTTACGCAATAATGGTTACGAGCTAAAAGCTACAGGCTTTATCTTAAACAACCCGAAATCGGTAATGTGGAGTATCTCTGCCGCATTATTGCACAACAAAAATAAAATTGTAGAAACTTCGAAAGCTTTAAAGGATGCACAGGCAGCTACACTTAATGGCAACATTAATCCGGGTACCCTGTACATTGAAGGTTATTCGAGCAATGCCATTTGGGTAGTACCATCATTAGGGATTGATCCAAGTACAGGTAAAGAGTTGTACCTGGGTAAAGATGGCCAGCCAACTTATACCTGGAAAGCCAGCGATATTGTTGCAGTGGGCTCGAGAGATCCTAAATTTTTCGGAAACTTCAGTACCATGATCCGTTATAAAGATTTTGCTATCAATACTTCATTCAGGTACACTGTAGGCGGACAGCAATACAATTCAACCCTGGTTGACCGTGTAGAGCTTACCAATTACAAAAATAACGTAGATAGCAGGGTGTTTTACAGTCGTTGGCAAAACCCGGGCGATGTTGCTGCATTTAAAGGCTTACTGGTAACTACACCTACCTATAAATCGTCGAGGTTTGTACAGGACGAAAATACCCTGGTACTGCAGAACATTAA
>Ga0308170_10001430_pt1 | contig 22813 bp, 22 predicted proteins | sample PhyBR2_2_FD_202136 | JGI IMG/M metagenome (GOLD analysis project Ga0308170, IMG submission 202136) | Phyllosphere microbial communities from UC Gill Tract Community Farm, Albany, California, United States - DLSLSB.R2 | ecosystem: Host-associated > Plants > Phyllosphere > Unclassified | place...
CGTATCATTCGCTGTGCTCGAGAGCGTGAGCAAGTGGGGGTGACGAGCGAGCGAGCGAGCGGCTCGGCGACGACCTCGATCAAGTGCTCGACTCGCTCTTTGCGAGCAGGGGCAGCTCTCGAACGCTCTAGTACACTCTCACAAAGCTATCGAGGCGAACGAGAAAAAAGCTGGGCGGTGGTTGCACACTACAGACACGGCGAGGCTCGTAAAAGGACAGCTCGGCTCGCCTCGAGCGCGAGCGGGACAGAACAGAGGGGACTGCGAGGGCGACTGCTAGGCCGTGAAGCCGAGAAGGTGGTCTGCGGGCCAGGAGGAAGAGGGACACGCGTGAGCGAAGGCTCGAAAGGGAGCATGGAGAGGACGAGGGACGCACTCTTGTGGATCATCATGATCTTGGCGGCGAAAGCTGCGAGCACGACGACAAAGAGCATCAGTAGCCGTCAAGCACGCACAAAGCGGCGGAACGAGACCCACCTTCGAGATGGAAGATGTGCTTGCTGCCCTGCCGCAGGCGGTGGTCGTAGAACGCGCTCCAGTACGCGACGTCGGCCTTGATGAGCTCGTCGACACGGTCAAGGAGCCTGCGCGTGATGGTCTGCGGGTGCACGCAGAGTCAGCACGAGAGCGAGAGGCGTCGGCGAGCGAGAGAGGGTAAGAAGAGGACGCACCGAGAGGACGAGCGTCGCCGGAATGCAGTGCACGAGGAGCTCGTAGAACATGCCCCTCACCTCAAGCAGCCTCTCGGGCGTCTGCTCGCCCAGGATGCGCTCGGCCGCCTTGGCCGCGTACTTCTCCCAGTCGGGCCGCGGCACCGTGTCGATGTCGCGCTGGTCCTGCTTGCCCGTCTTGAGGAGCGAGTGGTCGGGCTTGATCGTCTTCCACTGCGGGTCCTGCGTGTACAGCGCCTCGAACGAGAGGAGCGCGCGGCGCAGGTTGCCCGACGAGATGCGCGCGAGGAGGAGCGAGACGTGCTGCGGGACGGCGAAGCCCTCCTTGAGCGCCGTCTGCTGCAGGACCTGGTCGATCTGCGGACAGGCACTCTGCATCAGGTGATGCTCGACATGCTAGAGCTTGACGAGCTGGAAGCAGACGCACCTGGTCTTCTGTCGGCGCGCCGACTCGCAGGAGCAGGCACCTCGAGCGGATCGGGCCGATGATCTTGGACGTCGAGTTGGCGCACAGGATGATGCGCAGGCTCGACGTGAACTTCTCCATCGTGCGGCGCAGGGCTGACTGGGCGTCGCGCGACATGCCGTCCGCCTCGTTGATGATGACGACTGCGAGGAGGGAAACGAGGGAGAGGAGGTCAGCTGGGCTCGGGTTTTCGGGTCGAGGGAGAGAAGGACGCACCCTTGAAGCGCTTGCGAGCGTTGAGGTCGACCTGCTGCGTCTGAGCGATGTCCTTGAGCACCTCCTGTACGACGGAGCGGTCGAAGTTGCCGAGGTCGCTGCGGGCGGTGGACGGACGTCAGCTCTCTCACTCCTCTGACGGCCTGCGAGCTGGACGCACCTGGGCGTGAGCTCGATGTGGTAGTTGGACTGGACAATGTTGACGTCGAGCTTGCGCTTCGAAGGCGTCAGGAAGGTGCGCTGCTCGATGCGGATCTGCAGGACGGAGCGAGAGGGCGTGAGTGGGTTCGTCCACCCCCAGCAGACCGTCTAGGATGCCGACATGCGCCCCGCTTGTCGGCCAAAGAGGGACAGGGAGCCACGCACCTTCTCGACGCCCGGACCGAAGAGCTCCCGCAGGGTGGCCATGATGCGCGTCTTCTTGCCTGCGCCGGACGGGCCGTAGAAGAGCGTGTGCGGGAAATCGCCATGTGCCTGCGCGGAGAGGTCCCTCGAGGGCGTCAGCGGGAGGACGGCGCGCGAGGAGATGAGGACGACGACGAGGGGGAGGAGGTGGGAGTGACGCACGAGGGCCTGGAGCCGGCTCGACAGCTCTGGGTGGTAGTCGAGCGTCTGGAGCTCTCTCGGACGGTGCTTGTCCACGAAGAGCGACATGGCGACGGCGAGCCAAAGTGGGGAGGAGACGAGGCGCGAGGCGGACGCGTCGCACCAAGCCGGCTCGCTCTCGGCTCGCTCAGGCTGTTCGAGGACACGCCGGTTCTGCACATGAACCTCTTACACGGGCGCGCGAGCCACACGAGGCCCGCAGAGAGGAGGATGCCGAGCTGGTGGCTCGAGAGTTGCTCCACCTCCAGCTGCTCCTCCTCGAGCTACACGATCTATACGACAAGAAGGTCTCCCGCACAGCAGTGGCACCACACGAGGTCGTGCGTGAGCGGCGCCCGCACCACCTTGGCCCGCGCGCCCGGTCCCGCTCCTCCTCCTCGTCCTGCGCCTGCCGCCGCACCGGGCGACACGAGCGGCCCTGCCGCGTCGAGATCCGGCACGCCGTACTCGTCCTCCATGCGCGCCTTGAGGAGCGAAAGCGACGCCTGGCGGACGTGCTGCCGGCCGACGGGGACGAGCGGCGGCGAGATGAGCGGGGCGAGGCTCGAGGGCGGGCGGCCGTTCGAGGCCGCCGTGGACCCAGTCGGGTCGTAAAGCTCATCGATCGAGGGGAGGATGGACGCGGTGCGGCGGTGCGCATGCGAGCGGGACGGTGTGCGCGTCGGGGTTGCAGGGAGGGGGACGTTGGCGGCCGAGGGCGGCGTAGACGGGTCGGCTCGAGACGGCGAACGCGCAGGGCGAGCGCGCAGTGCTGCGAGGTCGAGCTCCTTGGCCCTCGCCTTGGTGCGCTCCTCGTCGAGCGCCTCCATCATGCTCTCGACCTGGCTCTTGAGGTCGCCGTTGGCCTTGAGCATCTTGACCCGCGTCGACTCGAGCGTGAAGATGTCCTGCTCGAGCTGTCGGATGCGGGCTTGAGCGTCCGAGAGTTGAAGACGAAGGTCGTCGACGTCGGGAGGCGGAGGAGGCTGCGCTGGGGAGCGTGCGCCGGGCGAGGTGGACCGCAGCGCGTCGACCTCGTCCTGCGCCTCGGCGTACAGGGCGCGGAGCTCGTGCAACGAGCGGTTGACCTCGCCGAGCTGCTCGCGCTCGAGCTCGAGCTCCTGCCGAAGCGCCTCGACCTGGTTCGACTCGCGCTCGTCCGCCTCGGCCGCGTCGGCGTGCTTGGCGGCGTCGGCCTCGAGCCGCGCGACGACGGCCTCCTTGTCCTCGAGCGACGCCCTGAGCGCCGTCAGCTCGGCCTTGAGCGCCGTGCTCGACTCGCTCGCCTCGGCGACGCGCGCCTGGAGCGCCTTGACCTCGTCCTCGAGCCGAGCCGTGTCCGCCTCAAGCTTGGCCTTGGCCACGCCCTCGCTCGACAGGTTGTCCCTGCCCTCCTCGACCGCCCGCTCGAGCTCGGTGACCTCGTCCTTGGTCGCGTCGAGCTCGGCCATGGCGGCCGAGAGCGTCGCCGACGTCTCTTCGACCTCGCCGCGGCACAGGGCGAGCTCGTCCTCGACCTCGCGCTTGGTGCGCTCGGCGTCGGCGACGTCGGCGCGCAGCGAGTCGAGCTCGGCGCGAAGGGCGGACTCGGACGACTGGAGCTGGGAGAGGGACGTCGTGAGGGCGAGGGTCTGCTCGGTGGAGGACGACGATGATGAGGTGAGGTCGGACAGCTGGGTGCGCAGCTCGTCGAGCGAGGTCGTAAGGTCGGATTTGGTCGACTCGAGAGCGGCGTGCGCAGAGGTGAGGCGCTCGACGTCGGCGTGCGAGGTCGAGAGCTGCTGCTCGAGGGTCGTGGCGCGGCCTGCAGGTCCGAGCGGGGTCAGTGAGCACGAGCACGAAAAGCGCGAGCGAGCGAGATGGGACGCACCTTGTGCAGACGCGAGCTCGGCGGTCTTGTCGTGCAGCTGCTCCTCGAGCGCGTCGACCTTGGCCTTGACCTTGACGAGGTCGGCCTCGATGAGCGTGCGCGCTTGGACCGCCTGCTGCGCCTCGCCGTGCGTCCTCGCGAGGTCTCGCCGGACGTCGGCGAGCTCCTCGGCGAGCGCAGCCGCATCGGCGCCGTCGCCCGAGCGCGAGCTGGCCGCCGGGCCCGCCTTGAGCTCGTCGAGTCGGTCCTGCAGGTCGGCAGCAGCGCTCGCGCTCTGCGCCGCCTTGGCCGTCACCGTCTCGATCGTGTACTCGAGCTCGCGCTCCTTGGCGTGGGACGCGGCGAGCTCGCCCTCGAGGCGCGAGAGCTCGACTTCCTTGTCATCGAGCTCCTTCTCGGCCGCCTCGAGCGAGTGCTGCAGCGCCGTCGCGCGCGACTCCGACGCGGCGAGGACGTTCTTGAAGACGCCGAGGTCGCGCTCGAGCGAGTTGAGGCGGGTCGCGCTCGCCGGCGTGGACGGGCGGGACGAGGCGGCTGTGTCGGCGGCGACCACGACGGCGGGTGCGGGGCGCGCCTCGAGCTGCTTGCGCAGGTCCGCCTCGACCTCGCGCAGACGTGCTGCATCGGCGGTAGCGACGTCAAATGCGCTCGCCTTGTCGGCGAGAGCGGCGGTCGCCTCGTCGAGGGCGGCCGACTTCTGGTCGAGCGCGGCCGACTTGTCGTCGACGACGGCTTGCAGGCGGTCGATGTCGGCGCGGAGCTGGTCGGTGTTGGTCTTGGCGGCGTCGAGCGCGTCCTTCTTGGCCTGCAGAGGGTCATCGACGTCAGCACCGGTCGGGTGAGAGAGGAGAGCGCGAGGAGAAACTGCGGACGCACCAGTTGCGCCTGCTCAAGCTCGCCCTGGATCGACGACACCTTCTCCTTGGCCTCGAAAATCTCGTTCTGCGCTGCGGCGAGGTCGCGCTGGGCAGTGGCGGCCCGCTCCTCGGCGGCGGCGAGCTCGGCGCGGACCTTCTCGACCTCGCCGCGGAGCGAGCCCACCTCGGCCTGCGCCGCCGCGAGCGCGTCCTTCTGCTCGTCGACGACGCCCTGCACCGCCTCGACGCGCGCGCGCTCGCTGTCGGCCGACGCTCGGGCCTCGTCCCGCTCCGTCTCGGCGCCGGCGAGCAGCGCCCGTGCGGCATCGAGCTCGCCGTCGAGCGCCGCCTTGTCGGCCTCGAGCCGCGCGACGGTGCGCTCGAGCTCTGCGGCGCGCTCGGTGTGCGTCGAGGACGAGGAGCGGACGTCGGCGAGGGAGGTCTCGAGGGAGGTGACGGTGGTGCGGGTCGAGTCGAGGTCGGTTTGCGCTGCGGCGAGGTCGGCTTGCGCGCTCGCAAGGTCGGTGTGGGCGGCGGCGAGCGACGACTCGAGGGCCGACACGGCGTCGGCGCGGGCGGCGGCGTCCGACTCGAGGGACGAGATGGTCGCGAGGTGCGCCGCGACGTCGGCCTCGAGAGCGGCGATGCGCGCCTCGCTGCGAGCCGACGCTTCTGCGTCGACGGCGCCGTCCATGAGCTGCGCCTCGAGCGCCGAGATCGTCGCCAAGTGTGCCTCGACGGTGCCGGCGAGGCGCTCAACGTCGCGCTCGAGCCGCTCAACCGCCTCGTCGCGCTCTTTGAGCGCCGCCTCGAGCTGCTCGACGGCCTCGGCGCGCTCGCCCGCCTGCGCGACCTGCGCCTCGAGCGCAGCGATCGTCTCGTCGCGCTGGGCGAGCTCGGCCTTCGCGCCTGCGAGCGCCGCCTCGCCGTCCTTGACGCGGAGCTCGAGCTGCGCGATGTCCTGCGCGCGCTCGTCGAGGTCGCCGCGCAGGTTGGCGACGGTGTCCTCAAGCTCGACGGCCGAGGTGCGCTGGTCCTGGAGCTCGTCGATGCTCGACAGGTGCCGCGCGACCTCGGCTTCGAGCTCGCGGATGCGCGCCTCGAGACGCTCGACGACGACGGCGTGCGCGGCCTCGGCGGCCTGCAGGCGGTCGTTGAGGGCGACCGAGGCCGTGTCGTCGTCGGGCGGCGAAGATGCGGGCGCCGCCGCCGTCGCCGCGGCCTGCGCCGCCTCGAGGTCCCGCCTCGCCTCGTCCCGCTCGCGCACCGCCTCCTCCGCCCTCCTCGCGTCCTCCTCGCCGCTCCTGACCCTCTCCTCGAGTGCCTCCCTGACCTCTCGCGCCTCGCGCAGCGCGTCGTCCCTCTCGCCCCTGAGCCGCTCCCTCAGCTCCCCGCCCGTGCGCTTCTCCTCCCTGAGCGCATCCCGCTCGCGCCCGCTCTCGGCCGCGCGCTCCTCGGTCCGCTCGAGCGAGCCCTCGAGCTCGTCGCAGCGCGAGCGGAACGCCTCGGCCGCGCCGGACGTGTCGGAGCGCAGGGCGACGAGCGCCTGCTCGAGCGCTTCGGCGCGCGACTCGGCTGCGTCGAGCGAGACGCGCAGGGCGTCGAGCTCGAGTGCGGCGGCCTCGTCCTGCGCCGGCTGCGGCTCGGGCGCAGGGGCGGGCGCAGGAGAAGGCTGTGCACGAGCCTCGTCCAGCTCGCGCTCGAGCTGGGCGATGCGCCCGTCGCGCTGCGCGATCTGCGCGGGCAAGTCCTGCTGCTCGAAGCCCGCGAGGCGCTCGGCGAGGTCGTCGATCTCGGCGTCGCGCGCGTCGAGCTCGTCGCGGCGCTCGGCGAGGGCGGCGCGCGCGATGGAGACGCCGCGCTCCTGCGGGCGGGGTGGGACGAAGGCCGGCGTCAGGAGCTGCTCATGCAGAGCGTAAGGGTGAGAAGAGAGAGGGAGAGACGCACAAGGTTGGCAATCCGCTCGACGTCGCCCCGGCTCCTCGCCCTGAGCTCCTCGCACTCGTCCTCGCACTCGTCGACCCTCGCCCTCAAGCCTTCGAGCTCCCTCGGGTCGGGCGCCTCGGCGAGCAAGCCCTCGCACTCGTCAACGCGCGCGCGCAGGCCCTCGAGCTCGCGCGGGTCGGGCGCGTCGGCGAGGAGCGCCTCGAGGTCGCGCACGCGCGAGGCGAGCTGCGACGCGTCGTGCTGCGGCTGCGACGGCGGCGCTTGCGGCGGGCGCAAGCTCGACGTCGAGCTCGCCCCGTACGAGGGTGACGAGGGCGGCTCGGGCGAGACGAGCACGCCCGTCGACGAGGTGCGCGCCGACGACGACGGCGTGCCGGACCGGCCCTCGGGCTCGGCCTGGCGCTGCTGCTGCTGCTGCTGGGGTGGCGGCGGCGCCTTGAGGGCCTGAGAGCGCGCAGGTGGCGGCGAGAGGATGCGCGAGAAGTAGTCGGCGGCGGCCTGCATCGGGGCGGGGACGTGCACTTGAGGGTACGCCCGAGCGGGTGGAGGTGCGGTTGGTGCCGGTGCGGGTCCCGGTGCTGGTGCGGGTGCGGGTGCAGGCGAGGTCGAAAGAGTGGGTGGAGGGGAGAAGAGGCGGGCCGTAGCTGATGCCGGCTCGGGCTGTCGAGGTGTGGGCGCGGCGAGGTCGGGTCGAGGAGGAGGTGGGGAGGCGAACTGACGACTAGGCGAGGGTGCGGGCGGTGGGGCTAGAGAGCGTGCGAGCGTCGGCGGGGCGCGCGAGAGGACGCTGGCGATGCTTGAGGCGGGGCTGGCGGGCACGGTGGTCGTGTCGGTGCGGGCCGAGGGCGACGAGGTGTCGGTCGGCGTGTCGGCGACCGCAGCCCCTCCCTGGGTCGCCTTCTTCTGCGCCTGGAACTTGCGCAGCTGCCCAGGAAGCTCAAGTCAGCGGTTTGTGCAGGCAGGACAGGAGGGGACGAGGAGGGCAGAGCTGGAGACGCACCTTGTCGCGGGCGCGAGCCGCCTTGGCCGCACGGTCTTGCGCACCTGTGTCGGGCGGGGCTCATTAGTGACATGGGACGCAGTGCAGGACGCACGAGCGGGTGGACGCACCAGAGTCGTCCATCGAGGGCGGTGACGAGCCGATGTGGGACGAGAGCGACGAGGGCTGGCGCGAGAGGCTGCTGGTCGGGGGTGGTCGAGCTTGCTGGCGCTAGAAGCTGCTTCGCTACGGCTCTGAGTGCTCGCAGCAGGTGGGCGGGGTCTGTCGAGAGCAGAGAGGAGCGACGGCGGCCGCGACGAGGCGGCGCGGGGAAACGGCGTCCTCTCCATGTGGCTCGCTGGATGCTTCCAGGGGGCGGGCCTACTCACTTAGAGGATCATACACGCGTAGCACCTACCGCTCGAGCGCTGCGAGCGACGAGAGCGGAGCCCGCCGCGAGCTCGTCCGTCTCATCGCCTCGACCGGTCGCTGCCAGCTCTCGCTCGTCTGCACCAGCTCCTTCCGCCGAGCGAGCACCCGTAACGCAGCCATGGGCACCTCTACCGACCCTGAAGCGGCCTACACCGCCGGCCTCGCGCCCGGTCACCGCCTCTTCCTCCTCGTCTGCGTCCAGGGCCCGCTCGAACAGTTCCGCCTCCCAGAGCTCCACTCGGTCGCCCAGCTCTACTCGATCCCGCTCAGCTGGCCTGCACCGCCAGACGCGACCGTGCGTCCCGTCTCCCTACCCCTCCTCCGCCCTCGTCCTCCCCCTCCTCGTCCGCCTCGCTGACCTGTCCTCCCTCACCCTCGCAGCGCCCTTACGTCCTCGTCGGCCTCGAGAGCGAGGACCACGCCCGCACCCTCGCCAAGCGCCTCATCAGCGCCAAGCACGTCTGGGAGTTCTGGGCCCAGGGCGACACGTACGCCGACCTGCACGACAAGGTCAAGAGCGACGCCGTCCGCCCTCTCTGGGTCCGTCCTCCGCTCCCTCTCCCTCACGAGCCCGCTCCTCCCACCTGATGCTGACCCTCGGAACCCGCTGCCCGCAGGAACCCTTCGCGAGCGACCCGTCGTGCTCGTGGAAGTTCACCGTCTCGGGCCACCTGCGCACGATCCCGCTCCCGCAGCAGATCGCGACCGTCAACACGTTCGCCTTCATGCCGTTCAAGGGCCCGATCAAGCTCCGCAACCCGGACCTCGACGTCGGCGTCTTCGAGGAGTACGAGTGGGACCCGCTGCGCGGGCAAAAGGTGCGCGAGGCGCGGGTCGCGCGGGGCCTGAGCGAGGAGAAGGGCAAGGGCAAGGAGAAGATGAAGGTCGTCGAGGAGGGCGACCCGGAGGACACGGGCGGGCTGCGCGGCGTGTGGATGGGCCGCAAGGTGCGTCCCCTCTCTCTCTCTCCCTCCCTCCCGGACTCCTTCTCTCTCTCGACCTCGCTGACTCGCGCCTCGTCCTGCAGATCTGCGACTCGTCGCGGCACCTCATGGACACGTACGACCTCAAGAAGCGCGCCTACATCGGCACGACCTCGATGGAGGCCGAGGTGTCGCTCCTCATGGCCAACCAGGCCCTCGCCGGCCCGGGCAAGTACGTCTACGACCCGTTCGGTGCGTCCCTCTTCATCTCTCTCTCTCCACACGAGAGCACAGATCTTGACGTCGAGCATGCGCAACAGCCGGGACGGGCTCGATGCTCCTCACGAGCGCCGAGTTCGGCGCCATGACGTTCGGGAGCGACATCGACGGGCGGCAGCTGCGCGGCAAGAGTACGTCCCTCTTCCTCTCGCGCTTTAGAATCTCTTCTCGATGCTGATGCTTGCGCTCGCGCCCGCAGAGACGTCGATCAAGCACTCGGCGGCGCAGTACGGCACCTCGAAGCGCATCGTTGACACCTTCACCTTCGACATGACGGTGCGCTCCTCCCTTCCTCTCTTTCGCGCCCCTGATCTCTTCGAGCAGTAGCTGATGCCGAGGACGCCTACCTGCAGCAACATCCCTTCCGCTGCGGCGAGATCTTCGACGCCATCATCACGGACCGTGCGTCCCCCTCCCTCCCTCGTTCGCTTTCTCTCTCGCCTCGCGCACGCCTGACACATTCTTTCAATCATGCTTCGCAGCTCCTTACGGCGTGCGCGCAGGCGCGAGGCGGCTCGGGCGCGAGGACGGCGCGCGCGAGGTCGAGCCGATGATTCTGCGAGGGCGCGAGGAAGAGGGGCTGCACCACACGTGCGTCTCGCTTCTCTCTCTTCTCTGCGTGCCGAAACCCGCTCTGCGTCGCTGTGTGCGTCGTGTGCACAGTGCGCACAGCTGAGCGGTCGGAACCGATGGAGAGAAGCTGACTCGCTCGCACTCCTCGCAGCCTGCACGACTACGTCCCTCCCTCGGTTGGCTGGCCCATGGAGGACGTCATCTCGACGCTCGTCACCTACGCCCTGTACCTCCTCCGCCCGGGCGGCCGCCTCGTCTTCTTCCTCCCGACCTCGAACGCCGACTACTCGGACGTCGACGTGCCGCGCGTCAGCGGGCTCAGGCTCGTCAGCAACTCGCTGCAGGACTACGGCAAGTGGGGAAGGAGGCTCATCACGATGGAGAAGGTGCGAGAGGGGGACGAGGAGGGCAAGGCGGGCGTCGAGAAAGAGCTCGAGGGGCTCGACCGCGGGATCAGGAGGAGGCGCGAGGGCGACGAGGGGACGCCGGCGGTGGTGCCGGTCGTCGGCGAGGGCGAGGGTGTGCGCGATGGCGAGGCGGATCAGGGTGCAGAGGGGCAGAAGAGCAGGCCCGGGCACGCCAACTTCAACCAGCGGTACTGGGCCGGCTTCGACCCGGTGCGCGAGGGCCTCATGCGGCTCGGGCTCGGTGGAAGCGGTGCAGAGGGCGACGCTCGAGCAGCACAGGATGGCTCGGCGGCTGCGCAATGAAGAGCGTCGGCGCGGTTCTCCTTTCTCGCTCGCTCTCCTTCTTCGTCGCGCTCGAGAATCGAGAAGTCGCACATCGTCATTGTCGTCAAGGGGGTACAAGAGCGAGAGGGAAAGAGTGAGAACAAGAGTGTCTATCAACGTCGTCGTCGTCGTCGTGAGGGAGAGCTACACTCGCGATCGTCCATGTCGTCCTCCTCGCTGGCTGCTTCTCGCCGCCCGGCGCGCTCCTCAGTACCTGCCGTAGCCCGCCGGCGCGCCATACGGGTCCTGCTGTTGCCCTGCGCCCATGCCCGAGCCCGTCGCGCGCTGGTACTGCGTCCCTCCTGCTGCGCCGCCCTGCTCGTGCGTGTAGTACGTCGGCGCGAGGCTGCCCGTCTCGCCCGCTCGCGCGTACAGGTCCGCCGCGCCCGCGCCGTGGCCGTACGAGCCCGGCGCCTGGTTCTGGACGTACATGCTTTGCTTGGACTGCTGGGCGTGGATCGGCGGCGAGGCGGTCGAAGGGCGATAGGGGAGGACGGGCGGCTGCGCCGCCGAGGACGAAGGGTCGGCGTACGACGGGCCCGGCGTCGCCGACGAGTAGCCATCGACGTACGGCGTCGCGGCGTGCTGAGGAGGAGGCGGCGACGAGGCCGGGTAGGGCGGGTACGCGCCCGAGTACGACGACGGCGACATGGCGTGGCCCTGCGAGCCGCCGTACGCGTGGTACTGCTGCTGCTGCTGCTGCGGGTCCTGGTCGTAGCCGTACGCGTCGCTCGCGCCGGCGAGCCGCCGCTCGTCGGCCTGCGTCGCAAACCCGCGGTTCGCCCTCGCCTCGGCTGCGAGGCGCGCGCCGGCGCCCGTCCCTGCGGCGCCGCCGACGGGCGACACGGGCGGGAGCGACGCCACGCCCGACTCGGGCGAGAATGAGACCGGCTGGCCGGGCGCCGACGGGTTGCGGCGGCCGTAGCCCTCGCCGACGCCCGAGATGAGGCTCGGCGGAGCGGCGGCGCCGGCGCCGACGCTCGAGAGGTCGCCGTGCGAGGCGTACTGCTGGTGCTGCTGCTGCTGCTGCGGCGGGTACGAGGCGTACGTGTCGTCGTAGTCGACGTGGTGCGTCGCCGTGAGCGGAACGTGCTCGGGGAAGTTGGGGAGGTTGGCGGCGTCCTCCTTGCGGGCGTACTCGGCCTTGACGGCGTCGGCGCGCAGCTTGGAGCCGTAGTTCTCGTCGGGCATCGGGCGGTACATGTCGGACTGCTGCTGCTCGCGGCGGTTGCGCCGGGTGATGCAGGTGCCGCACTGCGCGCAGAGGGGAAGGTCGTCAGCTCGAGCTCGCCCTGGAAGAGCGAGAAGGTGAGAGGGGGACGCACGCCGAAGAAGAAGCCCGAGATGAGGAACAGGATGAGGGCGGCGAGCGTCATCCAGATGGCCTGCAGGAGGAACCGAGTCAGGCTCGAGTCGCTCGGTTGAAGTAGGAAAGCGAGAAGGGGACGCACATTGCCGAGCGAGGCCTGGCCGCCGACGCTGCTGCTGTCGATGCGCTGCTTGGCGATGATGAAGACGACCATGTCGAAGATGAAGGCGAGGAGGGTGACGGTGCCGGCGAACGAGGCAAAGCAGGTGCTGAGCATCGTGCCGGCGAAGTTGTGCATGTGGGCGAGGAGGCCAAAGACGACCGAGATGGCGCCGAGGACGGCGGCGACCGGGTGCAGGACGAGGCAGTAAGTGGCCCACTTGAGGACCGAGTCGGACAGGTCGCCCAGCTTGCCGTTGATGCCCAGGAGCGACGCGACGTCGAGCTGGTAGCCGAGCTTGGCGCTCGTGCACTTTGACCCGACGCAGTAGCCAAAGGTGCCGAGCTTGACGGTGCCCTTGATCGAGCCCGAGCTGATGGTCGCGTCGAGGAAGTAGAACGTCTTGAGGAGCGGGGTGCTCACAGAGACGAGGACGAGGAGCTGCGGGCGCGAGGGCACGAGGGGGCGGGTCAGCGGTGGTCGCAGGGGGGAGAGAGCAGGAATCACGCACCACTGTCGCCGCAAAGACGACGATTGTGCCTGTGTCGAGCGAGATCGAGGTGAGCGAGCCGGGACGAGGTGATGAGGCGTGGGCTCGAGTGGGGAGCGCGCACCTGGGGTTGCGGGTCGCCAGGCCATGGTCCGAGATAGCTGTAGGCGACTACTGTGCTGTGCTTGAAGGTGCTCGAGCGAGTAGCGAGCGAGGCGGAGGAGGGAGGCGTGCCGGACTTGGCGTCGGCCGGCTTTGCACCGCCTCGTCGCCGTCTCCACCTGCGCTCGCGCAGAGGCTCGTTCTGTTGCAGCGCACATCCTCTCTCATTCACTCACTGGTCGATCCAGAAGAGCGCGAGAGCACGTCCATGTTGCACGCCACCTCGCCCGCCCCGACCTCCTCCTGCGCTTCCTCCCGCGCGCGCGGCTCAATACCGCGCCGCAAACGCCCGTCGCCTCACCGAGTCCGGGTGGAAGACAGCCATACCTGCAGGGAGCGACTTGCCGAGCGAGGCCTGCGGGCGAGGAAGGAGAGGAGGCGAGAGGGTCAGGAGAGGCTCGTGCGAGGCAGAGGGCGGGCGAGCGAGAGAGGAACGCACGTCGAGCGAGGTCGGGAGCTGCGTCGGTCGTTCGAGAACGTCAGTACTTGCAGGAGAGGAGGCGCAGCGGCTCGACGAGGAGAGGGAGAGAGGGAGAGGGAGGACGCACGACCATGTAGACGACCTGGTCGAGGAACTTCTCCATCACAGCGGCGACCTCGTGCGCCGGCTTGCGCGACGCCTTCGAGTAGCCCGGCTGCTGCACGAGCCAGGTCGCCCACCCGTCGAGGAGCGCGCCCGAGAGCGTGCCCTTGGTGAGCATGTCCTTGACGGCGGCGTACTGGCGCTGCTGCTGCACGTGCTTGCCGATGTGGGCCGACCAGGTCGTCGGGCTCCAGTCGACGGGCGCGCCGTCGCTCGTGAGCGAGAACGAGAGGATGTACAGGACCGAGAGCGCCGAAAGGAGCTTGTCGTCGCCGATGCCGAGGTGCTCCTCGAGGCTGAGCTGGTGCTGGATCGCGTAGAGGAGGTACAGGAGGATGACCGACGGCGGCATGTACGTGACGCTGTAGTTGGTGCCCTCGAACATCTTGGCTTGCGCGCCGGGAAGGACGAGCCATGCCGGCTTGACCTTGACCTTGACGCGGAACAAGCTGCGGTAGACTGACATGCCCTCGTCCTGTTCGCAGCGGCGCAAGTCGTCAGCTCGCTGTCATCTTCATCGTCGCCGTCGTACGGAGGAAGAGAGCGGGACGCACATCAAGGTCGCCGAGCAGGTCGTCGAGCACGACTCGGGCGTCGTGCTTCTGCCCGTGCGTAAAATCGAGCAGGTCGATGCTGTGTCGGGTGCAGGGAGTCAGCCTCGGAGCCTCGTCGACGAAGAGTGAGGGAGATGAGGACGCATGATCGAGTTGGCGTGCAGCTCGAGGCGCTGCGTGAGCAAAGCTGCCTCGGACGTCTTGTCCCAGCCCGAGTGGCGCAGGGCGAGGAGGCCGACGGCTGCGCCCGTGTTGGGCGCGACGTCGATCGAGGGCTTGTTGAAATGGAGCTGCTTGAGGAGAACGAGCGCAGCGTGCGCCTGCTCGACGAGCGTGATGCGGGCTTCTTTGGGCGGGTGGACGATGGGCATGCTGGCGGTCGGGAGCGTGCGCCGAGGGAGAGAGCAGAGCAGAAGCTGAACTTGTCGACGAGGCGAAAGCTTGAGCTCCAGCGGCGCGGCAAGTTCGCGGGTGCGGACCGGGCGAGCTGGACGCGGACAGGGGCGCCGACCGGCGAGGAGGAGAGGGGCGAGCGAGTCTCAGCAAAAGCGGGTCAGCAGGTGCTCCAGAGCACAGCGTAGAAGCACAGTATGGTACTGAGCCGCTCTGTAGAGCTCGAGAGGCTGTAGCGAGGGAGGGGAACGAAGCCAACCCGCAGAGGGACCAAGTCGCTCGAGGAGGGCCGCTCTCGCTCTCCACCACGGTCCTCTGCCAGAGCTGCCGCTAGCTCGAACGGCACCACAGCTACACAACAGCTGCCAGAGCCCCCGCAGCCGACCGCACCCCGCCTCGCTACCGCGTCGTCCTCATCTCCGCCAACTTCCTCGACCCGGTCCTCAACTCGCCAACACAGCACCGCGCGACTGAGCCAACACCTCGGTGAGTCTAGCATGTGCTCATCAGGCTGCTTGGTGGACGCGCGAGCTCACCCGCAGCCCTGCAGACTCTCGCCTCCTCCCCATCGTCCTCCCCATCTCCCAGCTAGACTCGCGCCATGCCCCGCGAACTCGCCCGCACCCTCCAGCGCTCCCTCACCCACCTCAAGCCTCCACCGGTCAAGGGCGGCAAGTTCCAGCTCCCGCTCCCGACCCACTTCCGCCCCAAGCCCGCCTTCGTCCAGGTCAAGGACCGCATCCCCTTCTGGCACGTCGCACCAGGTGACCGCGTCAAGCTCGTCAAGGGCTCCGAGGACGTCAAGGGCAAGGTCGGCGTCGTCGACCGTGTCGACCGCGAGACCAACCGCGTCTACCTCAAGGAGCCCGAGTTCGCTGTGCGTTCCCGCTCTCCCTCTCTCTCTCTCTCTCTGCTCTCCCTCGGCGCGCGCACAGAGAGCTGACCCTCACCCTCCTCATTGCGTGCAGGCCAAGAAGCGCCAGTTCTCCGAGTACCCGGGGCAGCAGCTCGAGCCCGACTTTGCCGGCAGCGGCGACGCCGGCGGCACCTACACAGTCGCGCGCCCGTTCCACGTCTCGAACGTGCGCCTCCAGGTGCGCGACGGCGAGCACGAGTACACGTCGACGCGCACCCGCAAGAGCAAGGTGACGTGGGACCGCCGCAACCGCCGCTTTGCGTGGAAGCGCTACGTGCTCGTGCCCGAGTTGGGCGCCGGCGAGGGCTCGGGCTGGAGGGAGCTGCCGTGGCCCAAGGAGGACGTCCCTACTTCCACCCCGAGTGCGCCCCCCTCTCCTCTCGCCCCTTCCCACCCTCGCTCGCCGCCGCTGACCCAGTTCTCGCGCTCGCAGCCGACCGCGACATGACCTCGACGACGACCCTCCCCTCCTGGATCCCCGACCTCTCGGCCCTCTCGCTCTCCCCCTCGCGCGCCGACCTTCCGCGCCTCCCGACCAAGCCGATCGCGCTCGCGACGGGCGCGCCGCCCGAGCTCCAGGTCTCGCAGCTCGACCTCGGCGGGTCGTACTACTCGCGCGCGAGCCGCACCAGGCGCTTCAACGAGCGCAAGGCGGCCGAGAAGGAGTACGGCAAGGGCGTCATGAAGCAGAAGGCCAAGGACGTCAGGAGGGGCAAGCTGCCCGAGGGCGCCATCGCGTGGTAGAGAGGGAGCGAGGGGAGGGGCTCGAGCTCGAGGGCGAGGGAGCCGCAGCTGCACACAGTCGTTCCGCAACCATGCACAGCTTCTCTAGAGAGTCACTAAGAGCGTCCTGCAGCGAGCTAGCCTCTCTCTTCGCTGCGAGCGCGAGAGCTTCGGCTTCGCTCGAGGGGTTCGTCTTCTCGCTCTCACTCTCTGGGTCAGGGCACGACGGCTGCAGGTGGGACAACATGACGTGATTGCGAAGAGAAGAGAGAGAGAGCTGCTGCTGCGAGAGAGTCCTGCGCCACCGGCACCACCGAGCCACACGCCGACGAAGAGCTCAGGCCCTCGCCTTCGCCTTTGCGCCGCCGCCCTTGCCCGCCGCCGCCGGTCCCTCCTTCCTTTCGACCCGCTCGAACACCGTCTCGTACCTCGGCGGCAGCTTGGGCTTGTCCTGCACGAGCGCCGGCATGGCCGTCCCGACGTTGTTAGCCGGCGAGCCGAGGATGATGCACTCGGAGACGCCCTGGATCGGGTCGCGCCGGGCGTTGAACGACGCGTTGAAGAGGTGGTCGGTCGTCTTCTCGAACGAGGCGAGCATGAGGACGCTGTCCTTCATCTTGGCGACGCCGAACCGGGTGATGCCGAGGACCTCGCCCTGTTGAGCAGAGAGAGGAGGTCAGCTTGGAAGCTCTGCGACGTCGACAGTGCGAGGAGAGTTTCAAGAGCAGACGCACCTTGAAGCACATGACGTCGCCGAGGAGCATGAGGTGGCGAGGGTCGACGCCGAGGCCGTGCGAGTCCATCGTGTAGTGGATCTGGCCGATGATGGTCTTGCGAGCCGCCTCGATGCCGAGCACCTTCTCGACTTCCATGACGTGGTTGGACGTCGTCAGGTGACCGATGACACCTGCGGGCGAGCGAGAGAGGGAGGGCGTGAGCTGAGAGCGTGAGGCGGGACGAGGGGAAAAGAGGGGACCGAGCGCACCGTCCGTCGTCATGACCTCGCGCAGCCCCTCGCCCTCGACGAGCAGGTCCTTGACGCCCGTGCTGTTCTGCTGGATGACGGCGCGCTGCAGACCGTGCACACCCTGCGAGGCGAAGAGGAAGGAGAGGCCGAGTCAGCGCACGAACGACGAGGGCGACGCCGACGAGCGAGAGAGAGACGACGCACCTTGACCGTGATGCCAGGCAGGACGCGACGCAGCCACATCATGCGCCTGTACGCCGGCACCTTGTCCTCGGCGTTGTGGAGCGCGACGATGTGGATCTCGTTCGTCTTCTTCTTGACCGTGATGTCGCCCGCCTTGATCTTGAGGCGCGGCGCGTTCGAGATGGACGCAGCGATGCTGTCGAGCGTCACCTCGAGCTGCGAGCGAGGAAGGAGACCGAGAGTCAGCTTTGGGCCGAGGAGGAGGAGGGGGAGCGAGAGAAGACGCACCTGGAGACCGCGGATGGCGCGCATGTCGACGTGCACCGAGACGTAGAGCTGGCCCTGGCTGTAGACGCCGGCGATGACGGAAGCGATCTGCAGACGAGGAGGAAAGGCATGAGCTGCTGCAGCAAGCAAGAGTGTGAGAGCGAGGGAGGAGGAAGAGGACGCACGTCGCCGAGGAAGGTCTTCTCGACACGGCCCTTGACGATGCGCGCCGCCTGCTCCGACTTGTTCTCGACGAGCTTGGCCGTGATGATGGGCGTCGAGATCGTCTTGGCGGCGTTGATGATCTCCTTGATGCGAGGCACTCCGAGCGTGACGTTCATCGAAGCGACGCCGGCGAAGTGGAACGTCTTGAGCGTCATCTGCGTGCCGGGTTCACCGATCGACTGCGCGCCGATGGCGCCGACGGCGGTACCTGCGCGGCAAGAGGAGGAGGGGAGCAAAGTCAGGCTCGAGCTCGAGAGGGGCGGAAGAAGCGTGGGAGGAGAGGAGGGACGACGCACCGGGCTCGATCTTGGCCTTGACGTACTTGGTCCAGCAGAGCTGCAGGAACTCCTCGATCTGCTTGACCGTGACCTTGGTCTTGTTGTTGACGGCGGCGAGCTGAGCCCGAGTCGCCGTGCCGTTGCGGCTCTCGCCCGCCTTGAGCGGCTCGAGCGCCTTGGGCATGCCGTACGCCTTGCGGTACTCGGCCGCCTTCTGGACGATGTTGACGTCGACGTACTCGCGCACCTCGTCGAGGAACGTCTTGGAGCACGTCGAGGTGAAGTAGGGCGTCGAGAGGCGGTGGTCGACGAGCGCGCTGATCTCGAACGGCAGGAGGCCGTCCTTCTCGGCGTTGTCGAGCTTGAGCGCGCGGGCGTGCGACCACGTGCGGTCGAACACGACGGGCTTGCCGTCGCCCTCGAGGTTGGCCGGGTCGAGGCCGTCGTCGCCGTAGATGAACTGGACGACGCCGCCGGTCGCGTTGCGGACCGACTGGTCGTACCGGCACGACAGGTCCTCGAGCGCCTTCATGAGGCGGCGCGCCATGTAGCCCGTCTCGGCCGTCTTGACGGCCGTGTCGACGAGACCCTCGCGACCCGAGATGGCGTGGAACAGGAACTCGGTCGCGCGCAGGCCCGAGTAGAACGAGTTCGAGACGAAGCCCTTGGCGAGCGGGTCAACGGCACCCTTGGGGAAGTGCGGCAGCGAGCGGTCCTGGAAGCCGTTCGGGACACGGTTGCCGGCGATGATCTGCTGGCCGACGCACGCAACCATCTGCGAGACGTTGATCTTGGAGCCTGCGGGCGAGAGAGTCGAGCGTCAGGACCTGCTCACGAGGAGGACGACGACGACGGGCGAGCGAGCGAGGAGGAAGAGGACGCGCCCTTGGAGCCGCACGTGGCCATGATGAGCGGCGCGTTGTTCCGGCTCAACTCCTCCATGCAGATCTCGCCGACCTGGTCTCGGACGCGCGACAGGTCGCCCGAGATGACCGACTCGAGCGTCTGCTCGACGTTGCTGCCCGGCTGGCACTCGAGCTTGTTGGCGGCGGCGAGCCGGATGTTGTTGTCGGCCGAGGCGTACGCCTTGGCGACGAGGTCGTTCTTCTGCGCCTTCAAGTTCTCGCCCGGCGTGACGTCGCTGATGCCGATCGAGAAGCCCTTGTTGGCTGCGAGACGAGGTGAAGGGAGTCAGCTTGAGCTCGAGCAGGAGGGAGAGAGCGAGGAGGAGAGACGGAGGACGCACCGAGCCAGCGAGCACAGAGCTTGGCCATGCGGTTCATGCACTTGGCCGCCTCGTCGGCGCCAAAGTCGCGCTGGATGACGGCGAACACGCTCTTCTTGTTGCCGTCGCCGACCGTGCTCTTGTCGAAGACGCCGCTGATGATCTCCGAGTTCTGGACGACGAGGAAACCGTCGTTGACGCTCATGAACGGCGGGTACTCGATGTCGTGGCTGTCGGCCCACTCGCGCGACGGCTTGCCAAACGTCTTGTTCTTGCACTCGAGGTTGACGTTGACCTGCGACTTGCGGTTGGGCCGCATGAGGACGCTGAAGACCTGCTTGCCCGTCCACATGCGCTCGGGCTTCCAGATGGTCGGCGGCGGCAGGTCGACCTCGAGCTCGGCGTCCTGGAGGTAGGCGCACGCCTGGACGAACTCCTGGCGGTTGAAGAAGGTGTCGCGCCGCGTGATGAGGTAGCAGCCCGTGATGAAGTCCTGGGTCGCGGCGATGATGGGCTCGCCGTTGCGCGGCGTGACGAGGTTGCGCTTGATGTTCATGAGCTGGAAGGCTTCCATGCGCGCCTCCTCGGTCTGCGGCACGTCTGCGAGCGTGAGAGAGGGAGAGTCAGCTCGTCGAGCTCGAGGCGGTCCGAGCGCGGGCGAGAGAGAGAGAGAGAGGGAGAGGGGGGACGCACGCAGGTTCATCTCGTCGCCGTCAAAGTCGGCGTTGTACGGCGTGCAGACGCACTCGTTGAGGCGGAACGTGCGCCATGGGCGGACCTTGACGCGGTGCGAGAGGATGGAGAGGCGGTGGAGCGAAGGCTGGCGGTTGAAGAGGACGATGCTGCACGAGGACGCAAGCCGTCAGCACAGCGCTCGGGCGAGCAGGTACGAGCATAAAGGAGACGAGGACGCACTCGTCGTCGCGCAGGTGGCGTTCGACAACGTCGCCAACGCGCAGCTTGTCGGCCATGTAGTTGCGGTCGCCGAACTTGAGGAACTTCTTGAGCCCGGCGTCGCCGCCCTGGTTGATGAAGTTGGCGCCCGGGTGCTGCTCGGTGCCGTTGCGCACTGCTGCTCGTAGCCGCTCGATGTTGTGCGCCGTGACCCGCTCCGGGTACGTGAGGACCTTGGCGACGCGCTCGGGGACGGCGACCTGCGAGAGAGCGTGCGAAGGGGCGCTGCATCAGCACGAGGAGGCACAGGGATCGAGGAGCAAGAGAGGAGGACGCACCTGGTCGATCATGAGGTTGGGATCTGGCGAAATGACGGTGCGGCCCGAGAAGTCGACGCGCTTGCCGGACAAGTTGCCGCGGAAGCGACCCTGCTTGCCCTTGAGCCGCTGGCAGAGACCTCGCATCGGTTTTGCGCCCTGCAAGAGAGAGATGAGGACGAGTCAGGAGGGAGCGAGGCGGGCAAGGAGAGGCGCAGACTCGAGGACGGCGACGCACGATCTCCTTGGGGATGCCGGGCAGCTCCGAGTTGATGTAGGTGGCGACTGCGAGCTGGAGGAACTCCCATTGCTCCTGCGGGATCGAGGAGGAGACGAGTGAGCGCCGCTCGAGAGCAAGGGCGACGAGCTGAGGGGGAGCGAGCGCACCATGAGGTTCTGGGTCGTGACGCCCTTGGCCAAGCCCGTCTTGATGACGGCGTTCATGAAGACGATCTCGGTTAGCTTGACGGTGAGGTCGTCCTCGTTGCTGCGAGCAGGGGAAGCGAGCGTGAGCGCCCGAGGACGAGGAGAGGGAGGAGACGGCGACGAAGGGAGAGAGGGACGCACGTCGCTGCCTCCTGCGAGACGCTGGGCCGGATGCAGACAGGCGGGACCGAGATGTACTGCCAGAGGAACTCTTCTGGTCGTCCTGCTGTCGGGTCGAGGCCGAGGAGCTCGCAGTCGGCGCTCGTCACCTTGCGGAAGAGCGACAGCGTCTTGAGCGGGTTGAGGTCCTCGATCGCCTTGTCGACGTGCGCCTCGAGCTGCTTGTCCTCGCGGATCGCCTCCTCGAAGCTCGCCTTCCACGCCTGGTGGTTGCCCTTGCCCTCGGCGCCGTCGCGCCCGCCGGCGTCCTTCTTGAGGTTGCGCCCGCGCCACTTCTCGTGCCCGATGCGCATCGCGCCGATCTTCTTGACGACGCCGTTGATGGCGCCGCAGTGCGGGCACGTCGTGCACTTGCGGCACAGGGCCGCGAGCTGCTTCGAGTAGGCGGCGAGGGTGAGAGAGTCGATGTTGGGGCGGCGGAACAGGGCGAGGAATTTGCGGTGCTGGGCCGAGTCGAGGAGGATGCGCGAGCAGGTCTGCAGGTGGGCGAGCGTCAGCGATCTGCGGCCCGTGACAGAGCACGAGCGAGGAGAGAGAGAGCGAGAGACGCACCTTGCAGATGCACTGGAGGATGCCTAGGACGTGCTTGAAGTAGCCGATGTGGAAGCACGGCAGGACGAGCTTGATGTAGGCGTAGTGGCCGACGCAGTCTGCGAGGCTCAGGCCGCACGTCTCGCACTTGCCGCTCTTGTCGCTCGTGCCGAGGCGCTTGTCGAGGACGCCATGCTCGACAGGGCGGCGGTCGCCTGGCGTGTACAGGTCGCGCTGGTTGGCCTCGAACTCGGCGATGGCGACGGCCTCGCGGGACGAGAGGACCGAGAACTGGATGTGCTTGCTGCAGGAGGGTGAGCGAGGAGAGGAGGGGGAGGAGGGGAAGGAGGTCAGCACGCTGCTCGGCGGGTCCTTGTGGCTGCAGGGAGCCTTCGAGATAGCTCTGGAGCGCTCCTGATATGGGTCCCGTCTTCCCAGAGCGCTCGGCGGCAGCGCAGCGAAGGGTCACACCGCCTCGCTCGCTCGACGAGGTCATTCCCCGCTCGCCCCGCCCCAGGAGCCGTGCGCGCTTGGGCTGAGAGAGACACAGAGCTCTAGAGTGGAAGGACGGGGACGCACATGCGTTTTGGCGCCTGGTCTGCGACGAGGAGCTTCATCGTGTCGCGGCCTCGAGCTTCAGCCCGGTCGCTCCGTCTCCTGGCGGGTGCTGACTGCCGTAGGGTGGCCTGATGAAGGGCTGTGCGGCGGGTGGGCGACTTGTCGAGCTAGGGCGGTGCTGTGCGAGTGCGGTCGAGTGGAGCTTGCTGTGCGCTCTCTCGCTCCCCGCTCGCGCTCGTTCACGGCACAGATTCCGTTCTCGACCAGGCCTCGGCCGCCTCGTCTCGCCCTGCTCGCTCGACTTCACGAAGCTCTTTCTCTCACACGACCTGCTCTCGAGCTGCTCGACCGAGACGTGGCTGTCATGACCCTCGTTCCAGAACGGAGACAGACCAAGTAAGAGAGAGAGACGCGCTACGACCGAGGCAGGACCAGCTGCGCTCTATCGCGCGCCGTCGACAGGTGCAGGACCGATAAAGGGTGAAGAGAGTGTGAAGAATGAGAGAGAGGAAGGAGAGGGAGTGAAAGGGGAGGAAGAGAGCTCTAGGCACGGTGACTCGAGGCGCGGTGCGAGCGCCGGATGCGCTTCGTCTGGAGCGCCGAGCACTGCATCGCGTCGCACGACGAGAAGTCGACCGCGCCGCCCGTCTTGGCCGCAGCAGCGTTCTTGCCGTCCTTGCAGACGTTCATCTGCGAGCGAGCGAAGGAGGACGAGGAGGAGGAGGGAGAGGGTCAGTGCTCGAGCTGCGAGAACAAGGCGGCGAGAGAGAGAAGGACGACGCACAGCACGCATGCACGAGTTGTAGTCGGTGTAGGAGGGCGGAGCAGCCGAACCCGAGGTCGTGGCGCCCTGCGAGGACGTAGCGGGACGGGTCGAAGTGGCGGCGGTAGTGGTCGTCCTGCGCGGGCTGGGCATCAGCGACGGCTCGCCCAAGAGGAGGAC
>Ga0308170_10001432_pt1 | contig 22805 bp, 17 predicted proteins | sample PhyBR2_2_FD_202136 | JGI IMG/M metagenome (GOLD analysis project Ga0308170, IMG submission 202136) | Phyllosphere microbial communities from UC Gill Tract Community Farm, Albany, California, United States - DLSLSB.R2 | ecosystem: Host-associated > Plants > Phyllosphere > Unclassified | place...
TTTGAAAACGCCGGCGCTGCAGCTCCTGACGGGGAAGACGCGGAGCAGGGTGTCCATGGTTTCCCGGATGGCCCCGGCGGTGTAGGGGCCGAAGTAACGGGTTCCCTTCCGCTTGTCACCGCGCATCACCTGCACCCGCGGATACTTCTCGCTCATGGTCACGGCCAGGTACGGGTAGGTCTTGTCGTCCCGGAACACCACGTTGAACCGGGGCTTGAATTCCTTGATCCAGGTGTATTCCAGCTGCAGGGATTCCAGCTCGCTGCCCACCACGGTCCACTCGACGCTGCTGGCGGCATGGACCATGGCATAGGTCTTGGGCAGCAGGCCGGCCGGGTTGGCGAAGTACGAGTTCAGCCGGGACCGGAGGCTCTTCGCTTTGCCTACATAAATGACCCGGCCGTGCGGGTCCCGGAACCGGTAAACGCCTGGGTTGGTGGGGATTTCACCGGTTTTGGGGCGGTAACTTGCTGGATTTGCCACCTATCAAGTCTACTGAGTCGCGCCCGGCCTCCCTGCCAACACCGGCAGAATGGTGGAGGCGCAGTGCAGCCTATTCGACGGACTTGCTCTGGTTGTAGCTGGCGGAGCGCTCCTGGCCGCTGAGTTCTGCGATGGCGTCCATGATCCGGTCCGTGACCTCGCGCCGCGCGGGCAGGGAGTGGTCCGGCCCCGTCTTGTCGAAGTACAGCGGCTCCCCCACCTTCATGATGAAGTGCTGCGGCCTGACCCCTTTTTCACCGGCGCGCTGAAGTTTCTCGGTCCCAATCAGTCCCACGGGGATTACGGGCGCGCCGGTGGTGAGCGCAAGCCAGCCAACTCCGGTGCGCCCCCGGTAGAGGATGCCGTCGCGCGAGCGGGTTCCTTCGGGGTAGATGCCGATGCCGCGCCCGGCCTCAAGGATGTCCAGCAGGGTCTTCAGCGCCTGAACACTTGCAGCCTGCTCACCGCGCTCCACGGGAATGGAACCCACGGATTCGAAAAAGGCCTTCATGACCCTGCCCTTGACCCCGCCGGTGGTGAAGTACTCGGCCTTGGCAAAGAAGGCCACGGGACGAGGCATCAGCGCCTGCACGATCACGCTGTCAAAGAAGGACAGGTGGTTGGGCGCCACAATGAAGGGGCCGTCGGAAGGAACGTTTTCGAGTCCGACGACGGTGGGCCGGCAGGTGCCGGCAATCAGGTTGCGGGTGGTCCAGCGGACGGCATCAAACATTTCCATCGTTGCTCACCCCGCTCATGGCCGCCGTGTGGATGGCCTGCAGCCGCCCGATCACCGCCAGGAGTTCGTCACCGGTGTTGACCACCGCGACGGAACCGGCTTCCTCCAGCTCACCGTCCGGAGCGAAGCCCCACACCACCCCAATGCAGTCCAGGCCGTTGGCGATTGCCCCCGAAACGTCCTGGGCACGGTCGCCCACCATGATGGCGTGCCGGGTGTCCAGATCCCTGAGGGCGGCGGCGATGATCTGCGTCTTGCCAAGAGGGACGCCGTCCACGGCGGTTTCGTCGTCGGCCGAGCCGTGGATGGCGTGGAAGAATCCGTCGATGCCGTGGTGCGCCAGCACCTTGTGGGCAAGTCGTTGCGGCTTCTGGGTGGCCACCGCCACCGGGCGCCCCTCCTCCGCGAAGGACTCGAGGATTTCGCGGATGCCCGGGTACAGCCGGCTCTGGGCGATGCCCGTGGCCACGTAGTACTCGCGGTAACGGTGGACCACTTCCGCCAGGCGGTCCGCCGGCACCTTTGCCACGTTGAGCAGGGAATCGCTGAGCTTGGGGCCGATCATCGCATCGAGCAGGTCCTGGCCGGGAACCGGGAGGCCCAGGCCTCGGAGGGCTGAGGCAATCCCCTCTGTTATTCCACCGGCCGGGTCGACAAGAGTGCCGTCCAGGTCAAAGATCACGGGCACTGTTGTTGAAGTCACCGGGTTAGTTTCTCACGACAGCAGGAATGCCTGAAACTCGCATTCCCCGCAAGGAATATTTCGCTGGATTTTCCTCCGGTCAGCCCAGTATTTCGGCGAGGAACTTCCCGGTGTGGCTGGTGGAGGACTTGGCCACCTGCTCCGGTGTTCCTGCCGCAACGATCTGGCCACCGCCCGAACCGCCGTCGGGTCCGAGGTCCACCAGCCAGTCTGCGCTCTTGATCACGTCCAGGTTGTGCTCGATGGTGATCACGGTGTTGCCCTTGTCCACCAGTCCCTGCAGGACCATGAGCAGCTTGCGGATGTCTTCGAAGTGCAGGCCCGTGGTGGGCTCGTCCAGGACGTAGATGCTGCGTCCGTTGGAGCGCTTCTGAAGTTCGGCCGCGAGCTTGACCCGCTGGGCTTCACCACCGGACAGGGTGGTGGCCGGCTGGCCAAGCCGCACGTAGCCCAGGCCCACGTCCACCAAAGTGTTCAGGTGGCGTGCAATGGGTGAGAACGCCGCAAAGAATTCGGCGGCCTCCTCGATGGGCATGTTGAGGACGTCGGCGATGGTTTTGCCCTTGTAGTGAACTTCCAGGGTCTCCCGGTTGTAGCGGGCTCCGTGGCACACCTCGCAGGGAACGTAAACGTCCGGCAGGAAGTTCATCTCGATCTTCAGGGTGCCGTCACCGGAACATGCTTCGCAGCGGCCGCCCTTGACGTTGAAGGAGAAGCGGCCGGGAAGGTAGCCGCGCACCTTGGCCTCGGTGGTTTCGGCGAAGAGCTTTCGGATGTTGTCGAAGACGCCGGTGTAGGTGGCGGGGTTGGAACGCGGGGTGCGGCCGATGGGGCTCTGGTCCACGTGGACCACCTTGTCCAGGTGCTCAAGGCCCTGGACCGTCTTATGCCGCCCGGCCACCTGCTTGGCGCCGTTGAGCTTGTTTGCCAGCACCTTGTAGAGGATTTCGTTGACGAGGGTGGACTTGCCCGAACCGCTCACGCCGGTCACCGCGGTGAAGAGCCCCAGGGGGAAGGCAGCATCGACGTTCAGGAGGTTGTTTTCCCGGGCGCCCACCACCTTGATTTCGCGCTTCTTGTCGTACTTGCGCCGCTTCTTGGGCACCTCGATGGCCTTGCGGCCGGAGAGGTAGTCGCCGGTCAGGGACTCCCTGTTGTCCAGCAGTTCCTTGTAGGTGCCGGAGTGGACAACCTGGCCGCCGTGTTCGCCGGCACCGGGTCCAATGTCCACGATCCAGTCCGCCACGTGGATGGTGTCTTCGTCGTGCTCCACGACGATGAGCGTGTTACCCATGTCGCGCAGCCGGGTGAGGGTTTCGATGAGGCGTCGGTTGTCCCGCTGGTGCAGGCCGATGGAGGGTTCATCGAGGACATAGAGCACGCCCACGAGTCCTGACCCGATCTGGGTGGCAAGCCTGATGCGCTGGGCTTCGCCGCCGGAAAGAGTGGCGGAGGGGCGTTCGAGGTTGAGGTATTCCAGGCCCACGTCCAGGAGGAAGGTCAGGCGCGCCTGGATCTCCTTGAGGACCTGGTGGGCGATCTGTGCCTCACGACCGGTGAGCACCAGGTTGTCCAGGAACTCGGCGCACTGGCGCATGGGGAGGGCCGCAACCTCGGCGATGGACTTGCCGTTGATGAGGACGGACAGGGATGCCGGGTTGAGCCGCGCGCCGTTGCAGGCAGGGCACGGCACCTGCCGCATGTATTCCTCGTACCGGTCGCGGGCCCAATCCGAATCGGTCTCGCCGTGCTTGCGGTGGACGTACTGGATGGCGCCTTCGAAGCCGGTGCTGTACTTGCGTTCGCGGCCAAACCGGTTGCGGTACTGCACCACCACCTTGTGGTCTTTGCCGTGCAGGACGATCTGGCGCACGTCCTTGCCAAGCTTCTCCCACGGCGTGGTCATGGAGAACCCGACTTCCTTGGCCAGGCCTTCCAGGAGCCGGTTCCAGTATTCGGTGGTTGCGGTGCCCATGGACCAGGGGGCGATGGCGCCCTCTGAGAGCGACAGTTCCGGGTTGGGGACGATCAGTTCCTCGTCCACCTCGAGCCGGGTACCGATTCCGCTGCAGGCGGCGCAGGCGCCGAAGGGGTTGTTGAAGGAGAAGGAGCGGGGCTCGATCTCATCGATGGCGAGGGGATGCTCGTTGGGGCATGCGAGATTTTCCGAGAACGCCCGGATACGTTCAGGAGCGTCTGCTTCGACGTCCACGAATTCGGCGAGGACACGGCCCTCGGCCAGGCCCAGGGCGGTCTCGATGGAATCGGTGAGCCGCTGGCTGATGCCTTCCTTGACCACGAGGCGGTCCACCACCACTTCGATGGTGTGCTTGAACTGTTTGCCCAGCTTGGGCGGATCACTCAACTGGACGAGGTTGCCGTCCACCCGTGCCCGGGAGTAGCCCTTGGCGCTGAGTTCCTTGAAGAGGTCCACGAACTCGCCCTTGCGTCCGCGTACCACCGGCGCCAGTACCTGGAAGCGGGTGCCCTCCTCGAGTTCCAGGAGCTGGTCCACGATCTGCTGCGGTGTCTGCTTGGATACCGGCTCACCACAGACGGGGCAGTGCGGCCTGCCCACGCGCGCCCACAGCAGGCGCATGTAGTCGTAAATTTCGGTGATGGTGCCCACCGTGGACCGCGGGTTCTTGCTGGTGGATTTCTGGTCGATCGACACTGCCGGGGAGAGCCCCTCGATGAAATCGACGTCGGGCTTGTCCACCTGGCCCAGGAACTGACGCGCGTATGCTGACAGCGATTCAACGTAGCGCCGCTGGCCCTCGGCAAAGATGGTGTCGAACGCCAGGGAGGACTTGCCGGATCCGGAGAGGCCGGTGAAGACGATCATGGCGTCGCGCGGCAGGTCCAGGTCCACGTTGCGCAGGTTGTGCTCCCGCGCACCCTTCACCACGAGGCGGGAAAGGTCCGGACGCGCCGGTGCGGCGGCGGCGGGGACGGTGAGGGACGCGGAGGGGGCAGGGGTTTCTTCAGCTAAGGCTTTAGGCACCCCATAATGCTAATCGAAAACTTTTTCGAACACTGACGGTTCAGCCGTCAGGGAACATCGTAAGCGGCAGCGAGAAGCTTGACCGCTTCGGCAAAGCTGGCGCCCTGGGATTTGGCAACGGCGGCATAGGCGGCAGCCGCGTCGGTAAGGCCACCCAGCCGTTCGTCCCGCGCGCAGACCACTGTCCCGTTCCGGCCGCGGGTGGCGACGATGCCGGCTGCCTCCAGCTCCTTGTAGGCCCTGGCCACGGTGTGCGGGGCGACGTCCAGTTTTTCCGCCAGGGCCCGTACCGCCGGGAGCCTCGTGCCGGGAGCCAGTGCGCCATTGTCCGCCAGGTGGATGACCTGCAGCCGCAGTTGCTCGAAGAGCGCCACGCTGCTGGCCGGGTTGGGCCGCCAGCGCCCCGGAAAGTCGGCAGCGGCAGTCACAGCCCGCCCTCCAGGACTTCGGCCCTGCCATCACGTTCTGCGAACTGGGCGTTGTAGAGCCTGGCGTAGTAGCTGTTGGCGGCAAGGAGGCTTCCATGCGTGCCTTGCTCGACGATGCGTCCGTGGTCCATGACGAGAATTAGATCAGCGTTCCGGATGGTGGACAAACGGTGGGCGATCATGAAACTCGTCCGCCCGCGCCGCAGCCGCTGCATCCCTTGGCGGATGAGCAGTTCGGTCCTGGAATCCACCGAACTGGTTGCTTCATCGAGGACCAGGATGTCCCGGCCGGCGAGCTGGGCCCTGGCGATAGTGAGGAGTTGCCGCTGCCCTTGGCTGAGCGGCTCGCCGCCGTTTTCCAGCAGGGTGCCGTAGCCGTGCGGCAGGGACCTGATGAAGCGGTCAGCGTGGGTGGCCTCGGCTGCGTCAACGATGGCTGCATCCGAGGCGTCGGGCCGGCCGTAGGCGATGTTTTCGCGGATGGTCCCGGCGAAGAGCCAGGAATCCTGGAGCACCACGCCAAACCGGGACCGCAGTTGGTCCCGGGGAATTGCCGTGATGTCCTTGCCGCCCATGGTGATCCGGCCGGATGACGGCTCCAGGAAACGCATCAGCAGGTTCACCACGGTGCTCTTGCCGGCACCGGTATGCCCCACGATTGCTACTGCCTGTCCCGGTTCAACAGTGAAACTGAGGCTGCGGACCGCAGGAACCGAGCCGGGGTAGCTGAAGGTGACGTCGTGGAAAACGATCGGTCCCACAGCAGCCTCGCCGGCATCCGCCCCGCCGGGCTCCCGAGGGTCCTCAGGGGCGTCCAGGAGTACGAAGACCCTGGCGGCGGAGGCCGCGCAGGACTGCATGACGTTGAGCAGTCCCCCGATCTGCCCCACCGGCTGGGTGAATAGCCTGCTGAACTGGATGAAGGCCTGGACACCCCCAATGGTCATGGCGCCCGCGATGACCTGCAGGGCTCCAACCACTGCAACGGCGATGTAGTTGAGGTTGGACATCAGCACCATCAGGGGCTGGACCACCCCTGCTGAATATTGGGCTTTGGCAGCGGCCCGGGCCAACTGCCCGTTACTCCGGCTGAAGATCTCCGTGGCCTGTCCCTGCCGGCCGAAAGCCTTGATGACTTCATGCCCGCTGATGAACTCCTCCACGTGCGCATTGAGTTCGCCGGTTTCCTTCCACTGCCTGGCAAAATGCTCCTGCGACCGCCTGGCCACCAAGACGGTGATCCACGTTGAGAGGGGAACGGTGGCAACAGCAATGGCTGCCAGCAGCGGTGAGATCCACAGCATCATGGCCAGCGAACCGCAAAGCATCAGGACCGAGACGATCAGCTGGGTAAGGACCTGGTTCAGGGCCTGGGCAATGTTGTCGATGTCGTTGGTGGCCCGGCTCAGCACATCCCCGCGGGAGCGCTCCCGGAAGTAGGTGGACGGGAGCCGGTGCAGCTTCTCCTCAACCGAGCCGCGCAGTCCGTACATCAGCCCCTGCACTGCGCGGGCCGTCAACGCTCCCTGGACCCAGTTGAACAGGGAGGCCAGGACGTACATCATGGCCACGGCTGCCAGCAGGATTCCCAGGCGTTGGTCCAGGCTGTCCTCCAAGATACTTTCCACCACCACGTCGGTGGCGTCGCCGAGGTACTTTGGGGCGGCGACGTTGAGGCCCGCGAACGCGCACGTGGCAGCAACCGCTCCGAGCATCTGCAGGCGGAAGGGGCGCAGGAGGCCAAGGAGCCTGCGGGCAGCGGGCCAGAACCGGTGCGCCGTTTCCGCGGCTTGTTCCTGCACCGTCACAGCGTGCCCTCCAGGGCGAGCTGCGATTCGGCGATTTCACGGTAGGTGGCGGAGGTTTCCAGAAGCTCCTGGTGGGTCCCTTGCGCAACGAGTCGGCCGTCGTCGAGGACCAGGATGAGTTCCGCGTCCTCAACGGCGGAAATACGTTCGGCCACCATGATCACCGTTGCCGCCGCCAGCTCGCGGTCAAGGGCGTGCCGAAGCCTGGTCCCGGTGTCATAGTCGAGTGCCGAGAAGCTGTCGTCAAAGAGGTAAAGCGGCGCTTTGCGCAACAGGGCCCTGGCGATGCACAGCCGCTGCCGCTGCCCGCCCGACAGGCTTGCTCCTCCCTGGCCGACACGCGTGGCAAGCCCGAGCGGCAGGTCCTTCATGAACCGCATGGTCTGCGCCGATTCCAGGGCAGCCCAGAGTTGATCATCCGCGGCATCAGGGGCGGCCATCCTCAGGTTGTCGGCGATGGTGCCGGTGAAGAGGTGGGAGTGCTGCGGCACGATGGCCATGGCGGCGCGAAGTTGATCCAGGGGAAGGTCTCGGGTGTCCCGGCCTGCCAGGGTGATGCGACCTTCCGTGGGGTCAAGGAACCGCGGAATTAGGTTGAGGAGCGTTGTTTTGCCGCTACCGGTGGAGCCGACTATCGCGGTGGTGGTGCCGGGTGCCGCGGTGAACGTGATCCCGGCGAGCACGGGGGCTTCTGCTCCGGGATAGGAGAAGGCGACGTCCCGGAACGTCAGCGCTGCCGGTGCCGCTGCTTCCAGCGGGAGTCGGGGTTGCACGGTGGCGGTGCCGCTGCGGACCGATGGCTCCGTGTCGAGGACGGCCCGGATGCGTTCGGCACAGACCGCGGCCCGCGGCGCGGTCATGAGCACATACATGGACATCATGATGGCCAGCAGGATCTGCATGATGTAGGCGATGAAGGCGGTAAGCGCACCCAGGTTCATCAGTCCCGCCTGGATGCGGTGGCCGCCGAACCATACGACCGCGACCGAACTGGTGTTGACCACCAGCATGATCATCGGCAGCATCCCGGCAACGAGCAGCGCTGACTGAAGGTTGTTGGCTGTCAGGCCGGCGTTGGCCTCCGCGAAGCGCCGCTTTTCACGGCCCTGCCGGACAAACGCACGGATGACGTCGGCACCAATGATCTGTTCGCGCAGAATGCCGCCGGAGCGGTCCAGCAGGTCCTGGCCCTCCCGGTAGAGCGGAATCAGCCGGCGGACGATCAGGTACATGATGAGCAGGAGCAGGGGGACGATGACGATCACCACCACGGACAGCGCCACATCCTGCTGCACGGCGAGCACGATGCCGCCGATGCCCATGGCGGGCCCGGCAAAGAGCATGGTGAAGACCAGCACTGCGAAGGCCTGGATTTGCTGCACATCGTTAGTGGCGCGGGTGGTCAGGCTTTGGGTTCCGAACAAGGCCACGTCCTGTGAGGACAGTAATTGGATCCTGCCAAACACGTCAGCCCGGAGGCGGTGTCCGATCCGCATGGCCACCACCGCACCGAGGTAGCCTGCTGCGATCGCGGACGCGGCCTGCACCACGGCGATTACGGCCATGAGCAGTCCCAGCCGCGAGATGACCTCCGGCCTTCCCGCCACGATGCCGTCATCGATAATGGCGGCGTTTACGGTGGGCAGCAGCAGGTTTGCCCCCGCCTGGACCAGCTGGAGGAAAACGATGGCCCATACGTGCGAGTACTGGCCCGCCAGCTGCCGCCTGATAAGTCCGACCAGCAAAATACCCCCTGTAAATGCCTGCGGCCGAAGACGGGGCCAGCGGCTTGACCCCTAAACACAGTGGACATTGTAAGCCAGATCACTTACCAATGCTGTCACGCCGCGTGACGGGTTGGAAAACCCTGCGACCGGGATGTCAGATGTCAGCCCTTCCGGCCCACAGCAAAGATACGGCGGAAAGGAAACACGGTGCCGTGGATGCCTTGGGGATAGGCATCCCGCAAAGCGGCTGCATACTCGGTTTCGAAGCGCTTGGCGTCCGCCTCGTCAAGGGCGGCCAGGACGGGCCGGAGTCCAGTGCCCCGGACCCATTCCAGAACCGGGTCCGTCCCCATCAGGACCTGCTGGTAGCTGGTCTCCCACGCATCCGCCGCGCAGCCGGCATCGAGCAGGATGCGCAGATAGTCTTCAGGCTCCCCCACGGACTCGGCGCCCCGCAGCACGCCGGCCAGTTGCGAAGCCCAGCGGTCCGACGCCGCCAGTTCGCGCATCAGGGCGTGCGAGGGGGCGTTGAAGTTCCCAGGCACCTGCATGGCGAACCAGGCGCCCGGGCGGAGGGCCGCGAGCCACCTCCGCATCATGTCCTGGTGGCCCGGAACCCACTGGAGGGCCGCGTTGCTCACCACCACATCAGTCTCCGGGGCGGGCATCCAGCCGGCGATGTCCGCCTGTTCAAACGTCAGGGAGGGAACTTCCACCGCGAGGGGGGCCGCCTTGGCCAGCATCTCAGCGGAGGAATCCACGCCGGTCACCAGGGCGCCTGGCCAGCGTTGGGCCAGGGTGGCCGTGAGGTTTCCGGGTCCGCAGCCGAGGTCCACCACCTGTGCAGGATCCTCCGCATGGATCCGGGCCGTCAGGTCGAAGAACGGCCTGTTCCGGTAGTCCCCGAACTGGACGTATTTCGCGGGGTCCCATTTCATAAATCTCTCCAGGTTCTGACGCGCACACGGGCATGCCGTAGCGTAACCCGGCAGCGCCGCCCTGCCGGTATGCCACGTGGCACTAAGGTTGAAGTCAATGAAACTCGTTGACCAGCTGAGCGGCCTGTCCGCGCCCAACCCTGCCGCCGCCGTCGACCCCGATGACCTCTACGCCCGGTTCGTGGAGTGGACGGAGAGCCGCGGACTGTCGCTGTACCCGGCCCAGGACGAGGCCATCATGGAGCTGGCGACGGGTGCAAACGTCATCCTGGCCACCCCGACGGGATCGGGAAAATCCCTGGTGGCCATCGCGGCGCACTTCCAGGCCATGGCCCAGGGCCGCCGCAGCTACTACACGGCGCCGATCAAGGCCCTGGTCTCCGAGAAGTTCTTCGCGCTCTGCGACATCTTCGGGGCGGAGAACGTGGGCATGATCACCGGCGACTCAGGGGTCAACCAGGACGCGCCGATCATCTGCTGCACGGCCGAGATCCTGGCCAACATCGCCCTGCGTGAAGGGTCCGCCGCGGACCTTGGTGCAGTGATCATGGACGAGTTCCACTTCTACTCCGACCCCCAGCGCGGCTGGGCCTGGCAGGTTCCCCTGCTGGAACTTCCGCAGGCGCAGTTCCTGCTGATGTCCGCCACGCTGGGCGACGTCACCCGGTTCGAGGAGGGCCTGACGGCGCTGACCGGGCGGGCCACCACCACGGTGAGCTCGGCGGAGCGGCCCATTCCGTTGCATTACTACTACCACCAGACCCCGGTGCACGAGACGCTGGAGGAACTGCTGTCCACCCGGCAGGTACCGGTCTACGTGGTGCATTTCAGCCAGCTCGAAGCGATTGACCGCGCCCAGAACCTGATGAGCATCAACGTGTGCACGCGCGAGGAAAAGGACAAGATCGCGGAGCTGATTGCCAACTTCCGGTTCGCCGCCGGGTTCGGCAAAACGCTGAACAGGCTGGTTCGCCACGGAATCGGCGTGCACCACGCCGGCATGTTGCCAAAGTACCGCCGACTGGTGGAGCAGCTGGCACAGGCGGGACTGCTGAAGGTGATTTGCGGCACGGACACGCTGGGAGTGGGCATCAACGTGCCCATCCGGACGGTGCTGCTCACAGCGTTGAGCAAGTACGACGGCGTCCGCACCCGGCTGCTTAACTCACGTGAGTTCCACCAGATTGCGGGGCGGGCCGGCCGGGCGGGCTATGACACCGCCGGGACCGTGGTGGTGCAGGCTCCCGAGCACGTGATCGAGAACGTCAAGGCGATGGCCAAGGCCACGGCCAAGTTCGGGGACGACCAGAAGAAGCTGCGCCAGGTGGTGAAGAAGAAACCGCCCGAGGGATTCGTTTCATGGGGCGAGCCCACGTTCAACCGGCTGGTGGAATCCGTCCCGGACCCGCTGACATCCAGCTTCACGGTGATGCACGCCATGCTGATGAACCTGATGGAGCGGCCCGGGGACCCGTTCGCGGCGGCGCGGCGGCTGCTCACCGAGAACCACGAGCCCCGGTCCTCGCAGCTGCGGTTGATGAAGAAGGCGCTGGGCATTTACCGGGAACTCCTGGCCGCCGAGGTCATCGAACGGATTCCGCCGGAGGAACAGGGCCCCGACGGCCGGACCGTCCGGCTGACCGTCCACCTGCAGCCGAACTTCGCCCTGAACCAGCCGCTCTCCCCCTTCGCACTTGCCGCGCTTGACCTGCTTGACCCGGAGTCGCCGTCGTACGCCCTGGACGTGGTGTCCGTGATTGAGGCGACCCTGGAGAAACCGCGCCAGATCCTGTCGGCGCAGCAGAAGAAGGCGCGCGGTGAAGCGGTGGCGGCCATGAAGGCTGACGGCATCGACTACGACCAGCGCATGGCCATGCTGGACGAGGTGACCTACCCGCAGCCGCTCGCGGACATCCTGGGCGAGGCCTTCGAGGTGTACCGGAAGGCTGCCCCGTGGGTGGGTGACTTCGAGCTCGCGCCCAAGTCGGTAGTCCGGGACATGTACGAGCGAGCCATGAACTTCGGCGAATTCGTCCAGTTCTACGGGCTGGCGAGGTCGGAGGGGATCGTGCTGCGGTACCTCGCCGATGCCTTCAAGGCCCTGCGCCAGACGGTCCCTCAGGACCTGCTGCGCGAAGACCTTGAGGATCTGGTTGCCTGGCTCGGCGAGCTGGTGCGGCAGGTGGACTCCAGCCTCCTGGACGAATGGGAGGAACTGGCCTCCGGTGCCGCGCCGACGCCGCACGACGCGCCGCCGCCCCCGCCGCCGTCGCTTACCTCCAACATCCGGGCCTTCCGGGTGATGGTGCGCAACGAGATGTTCCGGCGGGTGGAACTGTTCGCTGACGAGGACGCAGAAGCGCTGGGAGCGCTCGACGGCGGTTCCGGCTGGGGTGCCGACCGGTGGGAAGATGCGCTGGACGACTACTTCGACGAACACGACGACATTGGGACCGGGCCGGATGCCCGCGGGCCTGGGCTGCTGATCATCACCGAAGAGCGCGGAACCTGGAAGGTGCGGCAGATCTTCGACGACCCCGCCGGCAACCACGACTGGGGCATCTCGGCGGAGGTGGACCTGGCCGAATCGGATGGGACCGGCACTGCCGTGGTCCGGGTGACGGACGTGAACCGGCTCTGACTCCGGCCCTGATCCGGCCCTGGCGCCGGTCAGGGGCAGTTACCGCCGGGACCGGCGGTAAGCTCGAACAATGAGTGTAATCCGCCCCGCAACCCGGCACGACGTTCCCGCCATCCTCCGCATGATCCATGAACTGGCTCATTACGAGAAGGAGCCCGACGCCGTCCGGAACACCCCGGAAATGCTGGAGCAGGTGCTCTTCGCGGAAAACCCGCGCGTGTTCGCCGCCATGGCCGAAAACGAGGCAGGCGAGGTCCAGGGCTTCGCCCTGTGGTTCCTCAACTACTCCACCTGGGAGGGCGTGCACGGGATCTACCTGGAAGACCTCTACGTCAGCCCGGAAGCCCGCGGCGAAGGGCACGGCAAGGCCCTGCTGCAGCACCTTGCCGCGACCGCCGTCGAGAACGGCTACGCCCGCGTGGAATGGAGCGTGCTGGACTGGAACGAGCCCTCCATCAATTTCTACCGCCGCCTTGGCGCCCGCCCCATGGACGGGTGGTCCACCTTCCGGCTCACCGGGGACGCCCTGGACCAGTTCGGCCGCGCAGCCTCCCTTCCCGCTCCGGCCCGTGGCTGAGGCGCAGGCGGCGGTGGCTGCCCGACATGAGATCCGCGCCCGGCATGAGTTCCGCGGCATGCGTACGGTGGAACACTTCTTCACCGTTCCCCTGGATCATTCAAAACCCCACGGCGCAACCATCACCGTTTTCGCGCGGGAGTACGTCTCAGCTGCCCACAGCGAGGAGGCTGCCTCCCGGCTGCCCTGGCTCCTTTACCTGCAGGGCGGACCGGGCGGGCGCGGCAACAGGTGGGGTTCCCTGGGCGGCTGGGGCAAGGCAGCGGCGCAGGACTTTCGAATCCTCATGCTGGACCAGCGCGGCACCGGCCTCTCCACTCCCCTCGACCGCGTCACGCTGACGGACCGGGGGTCTGCAGCTGCGCAGGCCGCCTACCTGGAGCACTTCCGCGCGGATTCGATCGTGGCGGACGCCGAGCTCATCCGCAAAACCCTGGGCTCCGACCCTTGGACCATCTACGGCCAGAGCTACGGCGGTTTCTGCGCGCTGACTTATCTGTCCTTCGCACCGGAGGGACTTCGCGAAGCGCTCATCACGGGTGGGCTGGCGCCGCTCACCGGCAGCGCGGACGACGTGTACCGCGCCACGTACCAGCGGGTGGCAGCGCGGAACGAGGAATACTTCGGCTGGTATCCGGAGGACCGGACGACCGTGGAGCGGATTGCCCGCCACCTGCGGGCCACCACCGAGGTCCTGCCCGACGGCGTACCCCTTACCGTTGAGCGGTTCCAGATGGCAGGCGCTTTCCTGGGCGGCAACACCCGCGTGGACAGCCTCCACTACCTGCTGGAGGACGCCTTCGTGGAGACTGCCGGCGGTCCGAGGCTTTCGGACACGTTCCTGGAGCAGCTCCAGGGCGTAGTCTCCCGCCGTTCGAACCCCCTGTATGCCCTGATGCATGAATCCATCTACGGCCAGGGGCAGGCCACGAACTGGTCAGCCTGGCGGATGCTCGCCGAGAACCCGTGGTTCAGGCCGGACGCGGAGCCACTGCTCCTGACCGGCGAAATGGTCTACCCGTGGTACTTCGAGCAGGATCCTGCACTGCAACCGTTGCGGGAAGTCGCGGACGTGCTGGCCGCCAAGCGGGACTGGAAGCCGCTCTACGACCCCCAGGTGCTGGCTGCCAACACCGTTCCGGTGGCGGCGGCGGTCTATTCGGACGACATTTACGTGGACCGGAACCTCTCCCTGCGGACTGCGGCAGCGGTGCGCGGCCTTCAGGTGTGGGAGTCTGCCGACTTCCATCACGACGGGATTGCCGACGACGGCGAACGGATCTTCGCCCGCCTGCTGGGCATGGCCCGGTCAGGCGGCCGCTGACTGCCGGTGTGAGGTGCGGGTGACGACGGCGGCAGCAAGGACGGCTGCCCCGATGGCTCCCCCGAGCAGGTTCAAGCCCAAGTAGCCGGCATAACCCAGCACCAGCCCGGACAGCGCGCCACCCACGGCGCCCATCAGCATGTCGGAAACGCCTTGCACAGCCACCCTGGCGTCCCGACCCACGCTCTCGGCCAGCAGCGTGGATCCAGAGATCGTGGCAGCGGACCATCCCAGGCCCAGCAGGACCAGGCCCGCCGCCACGGCGCCCGTTGAGGACTGCCCGAACCCGGCAACGGCCACGGCGGCGACCAGCACAGCGAAACCGATCATGATGGTCTCGATCCTGCCTGCCCTGTCGGTGAGCCACCCCATGACCGGGGACAGCGCGAACATTCCGGCAATGTGCAGCGAAATGGTGAAGCCGATGATGACCAGCACATCCCCCTCGGCAACGTGCCCCGCATGAGTGCCGGGCCCTTCCACCAGGTGCTGCAGGTGCAGCGGCGTCATCGACATGACACCCACCATCACGGCGTGGGCGGCGACGACTCCGGTAACCGCAAGCAACGCTGTCCGCGAGCTGCGGATGGCGTGCAGTCCACGGCCGAGTGATCCGCCCGCCGCGGACGGCGGCGTCTGCAGGCTGACGGTGGGGGCCGCAGCGTTCGGGATCTCCGACGCCGGAGCCACCGCTTCCTGCGCCCCGGGATGATCCGGGACGGCGTTGCCCGCCGCAGCGAGCCGGCGTGCCAGCAGCAGCGGGTCCGGGCGGAGGCCGGCGAAAAGGAGCAGGGCGGCGATGAGCAGCCCCGCTCCGGAGATCACGAAAGGCCCTGCGATCGGCGGCAGGCCCAGAGCGGCTCCCACCGCTGTGCCGGGCTGGATCAGGTTGGGGCCGGCGACGGCGCCGACCGTCACCGCCCAGACGACGGTGGACAACGCCCGTCCGCGGTGCTCGGGGGCCGCCAGATCGACGGCGGCAAACCGTGCCTGCAGGCTCGCTGCCGTCCCCACTCCGATGCCTGCCGCCCCCAGGACAAGCAGGATGAAGAGGCCGGAGACAACGGCCAGCACCATCAGCACCGCGCCGGCCAGGGCTGCAGAAAGGCCAGCAACCTGGCCGAGACGGCGCCCCCGCCGTTCTGCCAGCGACGCAAGCGGCAGTGCTGCGGCCGCGGCGCCGAGGGTCATCACGGTGGCCACCGATCCTGCCCAGGCGCTGGACCCCGAAAGTTCCACGGCCAGGATGGAGCCGATCGACACGGTGGATCCCGTCCCGAGACCACCAAACACCTGGGCCACGCTCAAGAGCACAACGGTGCGCCGCTGCACCTGGCGCACGTCCCGATCCTTCACGAGTGTGCGGGCCATGTTCCGAGCATAGTCCTGCCCCCGAGCGTCCTACAGGGGGTGCTGACCGATGCTGCTCCAGTGCTCGAAAAAAGGGTAGCCCCGGCCGCGCAGGCGGCCGGGGCTACGGGAGGTGAGCCAGGTGGGACGGCCTACTCGGCGTCGCTGTGGCTCTTCCGAACGTCCTCTTCAAGGCGGGGATCAATCTCGGCAGTCTGGGCCTTGGAGCTGAGCAGGCTGGCAACCACCGCGATGATGATGGTGCCCACGATGACAGCAAGCGACACGAAGGTGGGGATCTCCGGCGCCCACTCGATGTGGCGTCCGCCGTTGATGAACGGCAACTCGTTGACGTGCATGGCGTGCAGGACAAGCTTGACGCCGATGAACGCGAGGATGACGGACAGGGCGTGCTTGAGGTAGATCAACCGGTTCATCAGGCCCCCGAGGAGGAAGTACAGCTGCCGCAGGCCCATCAGGGCGAACAGGTTGGCGGTGAAGACAATGAAGGGGCTTTGGGTCAGGCCGAAGATGGCCGGGATGGAGTCCACAGCGAACAGCAGGTCCGTCAGGCCGATGGTGATGAAGACGATCACCATGGGGGTGAAGACCTTCTTGCCGTTGACCGTGGTGCGCAGCTTGCCGCCGTCGAACTTCTCTGACATCGGGATGACCTTGCGGATCCTGGCAATCAGTGGGTTCTCGCGGTCTTCTTCCTCTTCGCCCTCGTCCTGTGCCTGCTTCCAGGCCGTCCACAGCAGGAACGCGCCGAAGATGTAGAACACCCAGCTGAACTGTTCGATGACGATGGCACCCAGCATGATGAAGATGCCGCGCAGGATGAGCGCGATGATGATGCCCACCATCAGCACTTCCTGCTGGTATTTCCTGGGTACGGAGAACCTGGCCATGATGATGATGAACACGAACAGGTTGTCGATGCTGAGGCTGTATTCAGTGACCCAGCCGGCCACGAACTGGCTCCCGAACTCTGCGCCGGTGAAGGCGAACATGGCACCGGCGAAAACCATGGCCAGGGCGACGTAGAAGGCCACCCACAGGCCGGCTTCCTTCATGGAGGGTTCGTGCGGACGGCGGACCACAAGGAGGAGGTCGGTCAGGAGAATCAGGCCGAGGACGACAAAGGAGCCAACCTCGAACCATACGGGCAAATCGGGCACAGGGAAGCCTTTCGCAGGGCACACAAAATCGGTGTAAGTCTCTCCGGCCTGCCTGGGCACCTGGTACTGGTACGACACCTGGTGCTGATACGGCGGCCCGCTACGCCCGGCGGGGCAACTGTGCCCTGCGTGTTGACGATCGTAGCGCTTGGGATACTCCCCTACGTGCCTTTAACTGTACCCCAGCACCGTCCCCGACGAGGGCATCCGAGCCGCGTCCCGGTTCCGCCCATCGGATCCTCCGGGGCGCAGGCTCTGGCCCCATGCGCTTGGGCCGGGCTCCTGACCTGGGAGCTAGGCGTGGCCTGCCGCCTGCATCTGGCGCAGTTCCTTCTTGAGTTCGCTGACTTCGTCGCGGATCCGCGCGGCTACCTCGAACTGGAGTTCGGCCGCGGCGCCATGCATCTGTTCGGTCAGCTGCTCGATCAAGCCCACCAGGTCCTCGGCCGGTGCGGCCGCCAGGCCGTCGGAACGGACCTTCGCCGCGCCCTTCTTGGCCCCGGCTTTGTTGGCCCCCGTGATGCCACGCTTGCCCTTGCCGTAATCGAAGCTGCCCAACAGTTCATCGGTATCGGCGTCTTCCTTGGCCAACTGGTCCGTGATGTCGGCGATCCTCTTCCGCAGCGGCTGGGGATCGACACCATGTTCGGTGTTGTAGGCCACTTGGATGGCGCGGCGCCGGTTGGTTTCGTCGATGGCGTTGGCCATGGAATCGGTGATCCGGTCGGCATACATATGCACCTGGCCGGAGACGTTGCGGGCGGCGCGTCCGATGGTCTGGATCAGCGAGGTGGAGGAGCGCAGGAAGCCTTCCTTATCCGCGTCCAGGATGCTGACCAGGGACACCTCGGGAAGGTCGAGGCCCTCACGGAGGAGGTTGATGCCCACCAGGACGTCAAAGGATCCCAGCCGCAGTTCACGCAGGAGTTCCACACGCCGCAGGGTGTCGACGTCGGAGTGCAGGTATTCGACCTTCACGCCGTGGCCCAGCAGGTAGTCGGTGAGGTCCTCCGCCATGCGCTTGGTCAGGGTGGTGACCAGGACGCGCTCATCCTTTTCCACCCGGGTCTTGATTTCGCCCAGGAGGTCGTCGATTTGCCCCTTGGTGGGCTTGACCACCACCTCGGGATCCACCAGGCCGGTGGGGCGGATGATCTGCTGGACGAAGCCGTCCGCTTTGCCCAGCTCATACTTGCCGGGGGTGGCGGAGAGGTAGACGGTCTGGCCCACGCGTTCCAGGAACTCGTCCCACTTCAGCGGCCGGTTGTCCATGGCGGACGGCAACCGGAAGCCGAAGTCCACCAGGTTCCGTTTGCGGGACATGTCTCCTTCGTACATGGCGCCGATCTGCGGAATGGTCACGTGGGACTCATCCACCACCAGCAGGAAGTCGTCCGGGAAGTAGTCGAGCAGGCAGTGCGGCGCGGTGCCGGGCCCGCGTCCGTCAATGTGCGCTGAGTAGTTCTCGATGCCGTTGCAGAAACCCATCTGCTGCATCATTTCGAGGTCGTACGTGGTGCGCATCCGCAGCCGCTGGGCTTCGACGAGCTTGTTCTGGCTTTCCAGCACCTTGAGCCGGTCCGCCAGTTCATCCTCGATCCGCTTGATGGCCCGCGCCATCCGTTCCGGGCCGGCCACGTAGTGGGAAGCCGGGAAGACGTACATCTCTTCCTCGTCGCGGATGACCTCGCCGGTGAGCGGGTGGAGCGTGTGGATGCACTCGATCTCGTCGCCGAAGAACTCGATCCGGATGGCCAGTTCCTCGTACATGGGAATGATTTCCACGGTGTCGCCGCGGACCCGGAACGTTCCCCGGTGGAAGTCCATGTCGTTGCGGGAGTACTGCATGGAGACGAACTTGCGGAGGAGGTCGTCCCGGTTCATCTCGGCGCCGCGCCGGAGCGTAACCATGCCGGAAATGTATTCCTCAGGGGTGCCCAGGCCGTAGATACAGGACACGGTGGCCACCACGATCACGTCGCGGCGAGTCAGCAGCGCATTGGTGGCGGAGTGGCGGAGCCGTTCCACTTCCTCGTTAATGGAGGAATCCTTCTCGATGAAGGTGTCCGTCTGGGCCACGTATGCTTCGGGCTGGTAGTAGTCGTAGTAGGAAACGAAGTACTCCACCGCGTTGTTGGGCAGCAGTTCGCGGAACTCATTGGCCAGCTGCGCGGCGAGGGTCTTGTTCTGCACCATCACCAGGGTGGGGCGCTGCACCTGTTCAATAAGCCAGGCAGTGGTGGCACTTTTACCGGTACCGGTGGCGCCAAGCAGCACCACGTCCTTCTCGCCGTTGTTGATGCGCTCCGTCAGCTCCGCGATGGCGGCAGGTTGGTCTCCCGCAGGCTTGTATTCACTGATGACTTCGAAGGGCGCTACAACACGGTTGATTTCCTGCGCAAGGCTCATGAATCTAATCTACAACCGGGCACCGACAACGTATGGCCCCGTCCGTTACAGGCGAACACCGCCCACCGGGCGGCCCGCTGTCAGGAGGCGTACGACGGCGGCTCCCACCCGGTTGCCCGGGCCCAGGCGGACATCCGCGGCCAGGCAGTGTCCGTGAACCACGGCTCCTTGGCGTCCGCATAGTCCCTGGTGGTGGCGGAGTCCGCGAAGCGTGCTGCCAGGACCGTCTTGTGCGCTTGGTACAGCCTGACTGCGGAGGGATCGCTGCGCAGCCAGTCCCGGAACATCAGGGCGTACCGCCACCCCGATGAACCCGCCGCGCGGACGTGCACGTTGACGGGACGGCACGGGTCGGCGTTCGCGTGGAACCGCTTCAGCCATGCTGACGGGTCAGGATCGCCGGGCTTCGGGGTGTCCGTTTCAACTCCCCGGACGGCAGGAAAGCCGGCAGCCGCCAGGAACGGCGCCACCTCGGCCGCGGCGTCCAGGTCCGGCACTGTGACCTGCAGGTCGATCACGTCCTTGGCAGCCAGGCCGGGCACCGCCGTGGAGCCGATGTGGTCCACCGCAAGGATAAGGTCCGGTGCCGCGGAAATAATTCTTGCCGCTATCCTGCCTGCCTCCTGTTCCCAGCCCCGGCGGTGCGGTTCCAGGACCACTCCCCCGCGCCGCGGTGCGCGTTTCCCCTCCGCGAGGTTGCGGGCGAACGGCACCAGCCGCCCGTCCCACAATCTGTCCACCTGGTCCAGCAGGTGCTCCACCGTACTGGAGTTGTCCAGGACGACGTCCGCGCCGGCAAGCCGTTCCTCGCGCGTGGCCTGGGCGGCCATGCGGGAAAGTGCCGCCTCCGCGGTCATCCCGCGCAGTTCCTGCATGCGCTGCAGCCGCACGTCGTCCGGGGCGTCCACCACCACCACCAAATGGAAAGCGGCTCCCTGCCCGGTCTCCACGAGCAGAGGAATGTCCTGGACCACGACGGCATCATCGGGAGCCGCGGCCGTGATCGCGGCGGCGCGGGCACGCACCAGCGGATGGACAATCGCGTTCAGCGCGGCGAGCCGTTCCGGGTTGCCGAACACCGCTTCGCCGAGCCGGGGCCGGTTAAGCCGCCCGCCGCCGTCGAGCATCTCTGCGCCAAACTCAGCGACAATGCGCTCAAGCCCCTCGGTTCCGGGCTCAACCACCTCACGTGCCAGTGCATCCGCGTCCACCAGCACGGCACCGCGTTCCTTGAGCCGCCCGGCCACCACCGATTTACCTGAGGCGATCCCGCCCGTCAATCCGATTTTCAGCACCCTCCCACCCTAGGGGCAACGCCTCCTGGAGCGTAGAAAGGCCCGCATGTGCTTACGCGTTTCCCTCGGCGCGTCTCCTGATTCCCCGGAGCATCTGCCGGGACATGATGAAGCTCGCCACCTCCACTGCTTCAACCATCCAGACTGTCCACCATCGACTGTAGGCGTACCGCTCCCGCACCAGCAGCCGGGTAGTGCCGTCAGACTGCGGCCGCAGCACGAACGCCCAGGTGAAGTCGAACGGCCCGGGAGGTGAATCCGGTGGAACGCGCAGGACCAGGCTGCTTCCTGCATCAACAAGGGCAACCTCCAGATCCGCGGAAGCAGCAGGTGCCAGGTGGAAGTGGTCCCCCGCGTGGATGTCCTGCCACTCAGGGTGGATGCGGTCTGCGCTGTGGATGTCGAGGCCCAGGAGGTTCTCCAGGAAGTCGTAGCTGTAGAGGCCGCCGCGGCCCTGCCCCATCTGCGCCAGCCAGGGCCACACGGCGTCCGCCGGGGCCTTGATGGTGACCGCACGGGTAACCTGCAGGTCGGGGGTTGGCAGGACGTCATCGCCGGGGAGGGTGCCGGCGGCTTCGGCGTCAGTTGCACCCCAGCGCAGGTAGTACCTCCGGAACCAGGCAGCCGATCCTGCTATCGCTGCCAGCGCCACTGCCGGGACGGCCAACTGCCTCAATTTGCCTGACATGGTTCGATCTTCCAAGCTGGCGCCTGCCCTGTCATGGGCCGTTAGCCCTGTTGCGCTTCTCCACTAGACTGAAGCGGTGTTGAACCCGGCGGACCCACCACAGGAAACCGACAGCCGGGCCACGACCTACACCACCCTCGCAGCAGGGCAGGACTTCCGGCACGAGCTCGAGGTCAAGCGGTCCAGGTTCATCACAGTCCTCCGCCGGGCAGGCACCGAGGACCAAGCCCGGGACCTGGTGGCAGAGCTTCGCCGCGAATTCCATGACGCCCGGCACCACTGTTCCGCCTTCATCCTCGGTCCGGACCGGGATATCCAGCGCTCCAGCGACGACGGTGAACCGTCCGGAACCGCAGGGATACCGATGCTCGAAGCCCTTGCCAAAAGGGAAACCGCGCCCGGGGTGGCGGACCTGAGCGACATCAGCGCCGTCGTCGTGCGCTACTTCGGCGGCATCCTGCTCGGCGCCGGCGGGCTGGTCCGGGCCTACTCGGAATCCGTATCGGCAGCGCTGGCCCTGGCACCCCTGGTGCGGCGCAGCAGGCTGCGCATTTGTTCGGCCCCCGTCCCGCACGAGGCCGCCGGACGACTGGAAAACGATCTGCGTGCCGCCGGCATGCTCATGGCGCCCACGTCCTACCAGGACCGGCAGACTGTACTCCGGATTGCCGTACCTGACCAGGCTGACGCCATTACGGCAGCAACGGAACGGGTCCTCCAGCTGACGGCAGGCTCTGCCACCCTTACTCCCGATGGAACGGAGTGGGTCGATGCGCCGCTCGCCTGACGTGGTCCTCGTCGACGTGGATGGCGCAGTCGCGGACCAACTTCTCCAACTAGCCAAACGCGACGCTTCGCCGGATGAGGTGGCTCCCCCACTGGGCGGCCCAGGCTGGAACCTTGAGCGGACCGCCTGGTTCTTCAGCTACCACCACTCAGCGGCAGACGGGCTGGACGGACCAGCAGCCGAAAAGACCTGGGCGGTCTACAGCGGTGGCGACATTGCCGGGTCCGCGCGCCTCAAGCGCTGCGGTTCGGCTGAGATCCCCTCGGCGGAGACCGGAATCTGGCTGGGCCGCGGTTTCCGTTCGCGCGGGATCGGCGGTGCCGCCTTGGACCTGGTGCTGGCGGAGGCCCGGCGTGCCGGCCTGAAGCGCGTCACCGCCCGGACCCTGGCCGCGAACCACGCCGCTCAGCGGCTGCTCGCGGCCGCCGGAGCGGCACTGACACACGACGACGACGGAACAGTCTTGGCCGTCGTCGAGCTCCAGCCGGCCGGCGACTGACCCCACGCCGGGCGCCTGCCACCCTCGCCGCCCCTTAAAGCACAACGGGCCCCTGCTTTCGCAGGGGCCCGTTGCTTCAGCCCGGAGTCCGGGCCGGTGGCAATTAGTTGCCGGTCAGCTTCTCACGCAGGGCAGCAAGTGCCTCGTCCGAAGCCAGGGTGCCGGCACCGGAGTCGGTGGCAGCAGGCTCGGAGGAGTAGCTGGTGGCGCCGGAGTCGCCGTCA
>Ga0308170_10001434_pt1 | contig 22753 bp, 22 predicted proteins | sample PhyBR2_2_FD_202136 | JGI IMG/M metagenome (GOLD analysis project Ga0308170, IMG submission 202136) | Phyllosphere microbial communities from UC Gill Tract Community Farm, Albany, California, United States - DLSLSB.R2 | ecosystem: Host-associated > Plants > Phyllosphere > Unclassified | place...
CGCAACGCGGACTTCGTTACGGCAGCCCGGGCACTGGGCGTCTCCAAGTTCGGCGCACTGATCCGCCACGTCCTGCCCAACGCCCTGGCGCCCATCATCGTCCTGGCAACGCTCGAACTCGGCGTGTTCATCGTGGCCGAAGCCACGCTGTCCTTCCTGGGCATCGGCCTGCCGCAGAGCATCATGTCCTGGGGCAACGACATCGCCGGTGCGCAGGCTTCGATCAGGACCCGGCCGGAAATCATGCTCTTCCCGGCCGCGGCCCTGTCCATCACGGTGTTGAGCTTCATCATGCTGGGCGACGCCGTGCGCGACGCCCTTGACCCGAAGAGCCGTCAGCGATGAGAGATAAAGAGATGACAACTCCAGACGTCCGCATTGATGAGGCCGGCACCACCGGCGTCAGGCCGCTGCTCGAAATCCGCGACCTCGCCATCACCTTCAAGACCGGTGGCGGCGAAGTCAAGGCAGTGCGTGACGCCCACCTGACCATCATGCCCGGCGAAACAGTGGCCATCGTGGGTGAGTCGGGCTCCGGCAAGTCCACCACGGCACTGGCAGCCATCGGCCTGCTCCCCAACAACGGCAAGGTGTCAGGCGGCCAGATCCTGCTCGACGGCGAGGACATCGCCCACGCCAGCGAGCAGCGGATGATCGAACTTCGCGGCAACACCATTGGCATGGTTCCCCAGGACCCCATGTCCAACCTGAACCCGGTGTGGAAGATCGGCTACCAGGTCCGGGAAACGCTGCGCGCGAACGGACGGCCCAGCGGGCCGGACGACATCGCCAAGGTGCTGTCGCAGGCGGGACTGCCCGACGCCAAGCGCCGGGCCGGCCAGTACCCGCATGAGTTCTCGGGCGGCATGCGCCAGCGGGCTTTGATCGCCATCGGCCTCTCCTGCCAGCCGCGCCTGCTGATTGCGGATGAACCGACGTCCGCGCTCGACGTGACAGTCCAGCGGCAGATCCTGGACCACCTGGAGACCATGACCAACGAGCTGGGCACCTCGGTCCTGCTGATCACCCACGACCTGGGCCTGGCAGCCGAGCGGGCAGACAAGGTTGTGGTCATGTACCAGGGCCGCGTCGTTGAGGCCGGACCGTCACTGGAACTGCTTCGCAATCCGCAGCACCCGTATACCAAGCGGCTCGTTGAGTCCGCCCCGTCCCTTGCCAGCCGCCGCATCCAGGTGGCCAAGGAGCAGGGCGTGGAGACGGCGGACCTGCTGGCGCCCGCCGCCGAGACAGCAAAGTCGGATACGTTCCTGCAAATCCAGGACCTGCGCAAGGTATACAAGCTGCGCCAGGGGCTGGGCAAGGCCACGGACTTCGCGGCCGTCGACGGCGTGAGCTTCGACGTCCGGCGGGGAACCACGACGGCGATCGTGGGGGAGTCGGGGTCCGGCAAGTCCACGGTGGCCAAGATGGTGCTCCAGCTGGAAAAGCCGACGGAGGGCAGGATCCTGTTCGACGGCGTCGACACCTCAGCCCTGAAGCCGGCCGAACTGTTCAAGTTCCGCAGGCGGGTCCAGCCGATCTTCCAGGACCCGTACGGCTCCCTTGATCCGATGTACAACATCTACCGCACGATCGAGGAACCGCTGCGGGTGCACAAGATCGGGGACCAGGCCAGCCGGGAGAAGAAGGTCCGGACGCTGCTGGACCAGGTGGCACTGCCCCAGTCCGCCATGCAGCGCTACCCGAACGAGTTGTCCGGCGGGCAGCGGCAGCGGGTCGCCATTGCGCGCGCCCTGGCGCTGGACCCTGAGGTCATCATCTGTGACGAGGCTGTTTCCGCGCTGGACGTGCTGGTGCAGGCACAGGTATTGAACCTGCTTGCCGACCTTCAGGCCAATCTCGGGTTGACCTACCTGTTCATCACCCACGACCTTGCCGTCGTGCGGCAGATCGCCGACCACGTCTGCGTGATGGAGAAGGGCCGCCTGGTGGAGACCGGGTCCACGGACAGCGTCTTCGAATCGCCCAGGCAGGAGTACACCAAGGCCCTGCTCAACGCCATCCCGGGTGCGAAGCTGATGCTTCCGCCTGAGGTGGCATAGCGGGACGTTCCCTGTGGCCGGCGGGAGCCGGGGCCTTCGGGTCCCGGCTCCGTTGTTTAAGCCGGTGGGAAGTCCCCGCCCGCGGGGTTGTCAGTCCTGGTACGTGGTGTCGCTGCGGGGCACCGCGGCGAGGGGGGCCTGCTCCGGGGCAGGCCTGCGGTCCAGCCCGAGCTCCCGCAGCTTGCCTGCGAGGATCACGCCGAGCGCCCTGCGGCCTTCCGCGTTCATGTGGACGGCATCGGCGAGGTCCTTCGCCAGTCCGTACCGGGTAAGCCAGTCGCCGGTAGAGACAAAGGGCAGCCCGTGTGCTGCCGCCACGGCACCAAGTAAAGCGTCAACTTCGCTGCGGCGCCCTCCGCCCTGGTCCGACCCACGGGCCAGGGTCCCGATGATCGCCAACCGGGTGCCGGGATACCGGGCGCTCAGTTCGGCGATCAGCCGTTCCGCGTTCCCCGCGATCTGGGCGTTGCCGGCGCCGGAGGCGGCGTCGTTTCCGCCGCCCTCGACCACGATCAGCGCCGGCGTACCCGACGGAAGCAGCCAATCCCCGCGCCGCAGGGCATCGACGTAGTTGCCGGTGGCACCGTTCGCCGCCACGTAGCCGGTGCCGCCCCGGCCGCAGAAGTACACGTTGTAGCCGGCTGCAGCGAGCCCCAGGCGCGGCCAGCCGTCCACGGGCTCGGACTGGGAATCGCCGATCAGCAGCACAGTCCTGCTGACATCCGGCACTACCGCCTCAAGTCTTCCATTCCCGGGATTGCGGACCTGGGAAGCGGCAACCACCGCCGGCTGGCCGGCCGCCGGCAGCCCGGCTGCCGGGTGGCCCATGCCGGGCTGCCCGGCCGCCGCCTGTGCCAGCCCGTTCCAGGACGACTCCCCGGAAGGTCCGTAACCGGCAAGTCCGAGGATCCCCGAGACTGCCAGGAGGCCGGACACTGCCGCTGCGGCAGCCCTGACCGCACCACGCGGGGTGCGGGCCGTGGCAGGGGGCATCATTGTCTCCGGGGTGCTCAGGGATGGGCGCTGTGTCACAGCCATCATGCCACGGCCCCGGAAGTGGCAGTGAACTTCGTCACACCCCGCAGAAGAGCTGCCGGAAAGCCGGCCCCGCGGGCGGGGGACCGTGCCGGAATTTAGGCCAATAAATGGCACAGCGGCTAGAATGAAGGAAGGCGCCCTGTGCAAAGGGCCGAATCCGTCGTGCGTTCCAGTTGGAAATGTCGCGATACAACAGCTGACTCCACTGAATCGAGCCATTACGCATGTCTGAAACCACCACCAACACCGCGGTAGCCACTGCATCGCGCAGTGACCTGCGCAACGTCGCGATTGTGGCCCACGTTGACCACGGCAAGACCACCCTGGTCGACGCCATGCTCAAGCAGACCAACTCCTTTGCCGAGCACAACCACGTCGAGGACCGGGTAATGGACTCCGGCGACCTGGAGCGCGAAAAGGGCATCACCATCCTGGCCAAGAACACCACCGTGGCCTACAACGGTCCGTCCTCCAACGGCGAGACCATCACCATCAACGTCATCGACACCCCGGGCCACGCCGACTTCGGCGGCGAGGTGGAACGCGGCCTCTCAATGGTGGACGGCGTTGTGCTCCTCGTTGACTCTTCCGAAGGCCCGCTGCCCCAGACCCGCTTCGTGCTGCGCAAGGCCCTTGCCGCGCACCTGCCGGTGATCCTGCTGGTCAACAAGACTGACCGCCCCGACGCACGCATCGACGAGGTAGTGCACGAGTCCATGGACCTCCTCCTGGGCCTGGCATCCGACCTCGCCGACGAGGTGCCGGACCTGGACCTGGACAAGGTCCTGGAAGTTCCCGTTGTCTACGCCGCTGCCAAGGTTGGCCGCGCCTCCCTGGAGCAGCCGGCCAACGGCTCCGCCCCGGACAACGAGGACCTTGAGCCGCTGTTCAAGACCATCATCGAGCACATCCCGGCCCCCACGTACAACCCCGAGGGTGTCCTGCAGGCCCACGTGACCAACCTGGACGCCTCCCCGTTCCTGGGCCGCCTCGCCCTGCTCCGTATCTACAACGGCACCCTCCGCAAGGGCCAGCAGGTTGCCTGGGCCCGCCAGAACGGTGAACTTAAGACCGTCAAGATCACCGAACTGCTCGCCACCAAGGCTCTTGAGCGTGTTCCTGCCGAATCCGCCGGCCCCGGCGAGATCGTCGCCGTCGCCGGTATCGAGGACATCACCATCGGTGAGACCCTGACCGACGTCGAGAACCCGCAGCCGCTGCCGCTGATCACCGTGGATGACCCCGCGATCTCCATGACCATCGGTATCAACACCTCCCCGCTGGCGGGCAAGGTCAAGGGCGCCAAGGTCACCGCGCGCCAGGTGAAGGACCGCCTGGACAAGGAACTGATCGGTAACGTCTCCATCAAGGTGCTCCCCACCGAGCGTCCTGACGCCTGGGAAGTCCAGGGTCGTGGCGAGCTGGCGCTGGCCATCCTGGTTGAGCAGATGCGCCGCGAAGGCTTCGAGCTGACCGTGGGCAAGCCGCAGGTTGTCACCAAGACCGTCGATGGCAAGATCCACGAGCCCATGGAGCACATGACCATTGACGTGCCCGAGGAATACCTCGGTGCCGTCACCCAGCTCATGGCCGCCCGCAAGGGCCGCATGACCAACATGGCCAACCACGGCACCGGCTGGTGCCGCATGGAGTTCATCGTTCCGGCCCGTGGCCTGATCGGCTTCCGCACCCGGTTCCTCACCGACACCCGCGGTGCCGGCATCGCTGCCTCCATCTCCGAAGGCTACGAGCCGTGGGCCGGCCCCATCGAGTACCGCACCAACGGTTCGATGGTTGCCGACCGTGCCGGTGTAGTCACCCCCTTCGCCATGATCAACCTGCAGGAACGCGGCTCCTTCTTCGTGAAGCCCACCTCCGAGGTCTACGAGGGCATGATCGTCGGCGAGAACTCCCGCGCCGACGACATGGACGTCAACATCACCAAGGAAAAGAAGCTCACCAACATGCGTGCCGCTTCCTCCGATACCTTCGAAAACCTGACCCCGCCGCGGGAGCTCACCCTCGAAGAGTCGCTGGAATTCGCCCGCGAGGACGAATGCGTCGAGGTGACCCCGGAAGCCATCCGCATCCGCAAGGTCATCCTGGACACCAACGAGCGCGCCAAGGCCAACCGCGCCCGGGCCAAGGCGTAACAACGCCCTGAACGCAAAGAATGCCACCGGCTTCAAGCCGGTGGCATTCTGCGTTTAAGTTCAAGGCTGCGTGGTGAAGCGGAGGCTCGTTGCGCGGTGACAGTTCCTGCGCCACGAGCAGCGCTGTCAGCGCGCACGGACGGTTTTCCACATAGCGGTTTCCCCGTCCTGCGTCCGCCTCCGCAAACGGCAATCATGCAGGTATGCCAACTGCTTCCGAAGCACTGATTACACTGGGTGGCATTGCCGCGACCCGGGAGTTAATGCTGGCCGGGGTCTCCCGCCGTAAGCTGGAGTCGGCGCTGGCTGAAGGTTCCGCCCAGAGAATTGCCCGTGGCGTCTACGCCCTCCCGCATGCTGATCCAGTGCTTATCCACGCCGGACGCCATCGTGCTGTACTGGGATGTGTGTCGGCTGCGCGGGCCGCTGGCCTCTGGGTGGTCAGGAATCCGGACCGGCCGCACCTGGCCGCGTCGCACGGCAGGCCAATTGCCGGCTGCGTGGTGCACCGTGCGAAGGTTCCACTGACACCGCTGGACATCGTGTGCCAGGCGCTCCGATGCCTTCCACCCCTGGAGGGGCTGGCCATAGCGGAATCAGCGGTGAGGAATGGACTCATCCAGCTTCCGGCGCTGCGGGAGAAATTTCCGGCGGCGCGGGAGAAGGGACGTCGAGAGCTGGTGGCACGAATCCGCCCGCAATCCGGATCCGTCATCGAAACGATGGCCCGGTACCTCCTTGAGGAGGCGGGGTTGACGGTCGAGCTGCAGGTCAGGATCCCAGGGATGGGGCATCTCGATCTCCTGGTTGATGGCCTGCTTGGCATTGAAACCGATGGCTACGCGCACCACAGTAGCCGGGAAGCCTATCGGGAGGACCGGCGGCGCTGGAATGTGACCGTTGTCCGGGGTGTTCCCGTTCTTCGCGTGACCTTCGAGATGCTGATCAACGAGCCAAACGGGTTCGTGCGGATGGTGCAGCAGGCTCTGGCCACGTACCGCACTGCGCAGTGACGGGCGGGCTGGCTGCACAGGGGCAGTCCCTACGCAGTGAGACCTAGGCTGGACGCGCCGGGCGGCGCGGCGGAGCGGGTGGAACTTCCTTGGCTGCCACCACGCGCTCAAGGGGAATTACGACGTCGGCCTGCCGGGTTCGGACGGTGCAGGCACCGGCGTCGCAAGCCAGCAGGTGGCCCAGCGCGTCCGTGAATCCTTCGTCGATCCGGTAGCGCACCACGACCCGGATGCCCGGCGTTGCAGTTGAAAGAAACCGGGCGGCTGGAGGTACTGGCTGACTCACCAGTTCATACTAGGGTGCCCGGCTAGGTTCGCGGTAACAGGCTGGGAGATAATAGGCTCAGATGTCAGACTCCGGCCGTGCGCCGGATGCAAGAGCCGGCGGGACGCCGGAACCCAACGTGGAGAGGCCAGGGACGTGACGTACGTAATCGCGCAGCCGTGTGTGGATGTCAAGGACAAGGCGTGCATTGAAGAGTGCCCGGTCGACTGCATCTATGAAGGCGAGCGTTCGCTGTACATCCATCCGGACGAATGCGTCGACTGTGGTGCCTGTGAACCGGTGTGCCCGGTTGAGGCCATCTACTACGAGGATGACACCCCGGAGGAGTGGGCCGACTACTACAAGGCAAACGTGGAGTTCTTCGACGACCTGGGTTCCCCGGGCGGCGCGGCCAAGATCGGCAACACGGGCAAGGACCACCCGATGATCGCAGCCTTGCCGCCGCAGAACCAAGACCACTGACGCGGACGGAACCAGTGACCGCAGCAGTGAATTCGTTTGGACTGGACCTGCCGGACTACCCCTGGGAGGCCATGGCGCCGTACGTGGCAAAAGCCTCCGGGCATCCGGGCGGAGCCGTCAACCTCTCCATCGGGACACCGGTGGATCCCACACCGCAGCTGATCCAGGACGCCCTGAAAGCGGCGGCCAATGCGCCGGGTTACCCCACCGTCCATGGCACCCCTGCGCTGCGGGAGGCCATCGCCGGCTGGTTTGAGCGGCGCCGTGGCGTGCCCGGGCTTGATCCGCAGAACATCATGCCCACGGTCGGCTCCAAGGAACTCGTCGCGTGGCTGCCGCTGCTGTTGGGCCTCAAGCCCGGAGACGTCGTCGTCCGCCCCAAGGTGGCCTACCCGACCTACGACATTGGCGCGACCTTCGCCGGGGTCACCTCAGTGGCCACGGACAACCTGGATGAGCTGGACGATGCCACCCGTGCACGCGTCCGGCTTATTTGGGTGAACTCCCCGGGCAACCCCACCGGCAGCGTCCGGGACGTCGACTCGCTGAAGGCCGTGGTAGTCCAGGCCCGTGAACTGGGCGCCGTGGTGGCCTCGGACGAATGCTACGCCGAGCTGGGATGGGGCGACTGGGACGTCCAGCGTGGCGGCCGGCGCGTCCCCAGCATCCTCGACCCCCGTGTGGCCGGCGGCTCCCACCAGGGCCTGCTCGCCGTCTATTCCCTGAGCAAGCAGTCCAACCTTGCCGGGTACCGCGCAGCGTTCGTGGCCGGCGACCCGGATCTGATGCCGAACCTGGTCAACAGCCGCAAGCACGCAGGGATGATCGTGCCGTACCCCATCCAGGAAGCCATGCGGGTGGCCCTGGGCGACGACGCGCATGTGGAGGCCCAGAAAGACCTGTACCGGGGCCGGCGCGAACGCCTGGTCCCCGCGCTGCTGGACTTCGGCTTGGAAATCAAGGAGTCGGACGCCGGACTGTACCTTTGGTCGACGGCAGGGGAGGGCACCTGGGACACGGTTGCACGGCTGGCTGAGCGCGGCATCGTGGTGGGTCCGGGCGTCTTCTACGGCGACGCCGGCAACGGCTATGTCCGTGTGGCCCTCACCGGATCTGACGAGCGGATTGACGCTGCCGTGTCCCGGCTGGCCGAGGCAACCTCCTAAGGTACGTAATATTCGTGTGACTCGCCCCACATCAGGTGGGTTTTAGGCCGGACGGGACGGCCGCGGATTAGTGACACCCGCCAAGGAGCGGTACTTTTTAACTGATCAATGGTGGCTTTCTACAAGAAGGCAGCCCGCGTGTTGGAACCTGTCTCTTCAGGCTCAGTGCACGGCTCACCTGATGTTGGATCAAGCTTTCGACAGAGGCCAAAGACGCCTCATGAAGGGGACTCCATGACTGAGACCAACAATGCTGCGACCCTGCTCCACGCAGGTGGCGAGCTGAAGCTCCCGCGCATCCAGGTTGTTGAAGGGAACGAAGGCTACGACGTCTCCAAGCTGCTGAAGCAGACCGGTGCCGTAACCTTCGACCCCGGCTTCATGAACACCGCAGCAACCACCTCCGCCATCACCTACATCGATGGCGATGCAGGCATCCTGCGCTACCGCGGATACCCCATCGAGCAGCTGGCACAGCATTCCAGCTTCCTCGAGGTGTCCTACCTGCTGATCTACGGCAACCTGCCCACGCCCACCGAGCTGGACGAGTTCGACCAGAAGATCCGCCGCCACACCCTGCTGCACGAGGAGCTCAAGGGCTTCTTCGGCGGCTTCCCGCGCGACGCGCACCCCATGCCGGTACTGTCCTCGGCCGTGTCCGCGCTGTCCACGTTCTACCAGGACTCGCTGGATCCGTTCAACGCCGAGCAGGTGGAGGTCTCCACCATCCGCCTCATGGCCAAGCTGCCGGTCATCGCTGCGTATGCGCACAAGAAGTCCATCGGCCAGCCCATGCTGTACCCGGACAACTCCATGAACCTGGTGGAAAACTTCCTGCGCCTAAGCTTCGGCCTCCCCGCCGAGCAGTACGAGCTGGACCCGGTGATCGTCAAGGCCCTGGACCTGCTGCTCATCCTGCACGCTGACCACGAGCAGAACTGCTCCACCTCCACGGTGCGCCTGGTGGGCTCTTCGAACGCCAACCTGTTCGCCTCCGTCTCCGCGGGAATCAACGCCCTCTTCGGCCCAGCCCACGGCGGTGCCAACGAGGCGGTCCTGAAGATGCTTCGCCAGATCCAGGCTGAGGGCCTCAAGCCCGAGGACTACATGGAGAAGGTCAAGAACAAGGAAGACGGCGTCCGCCTCATGGGCTTCGGGCACCGTGTTTACAAGAACTACGATCCGCGCGCCAAGATCGTCAAGGCGACGGCCCACGAGATCCTCAGCAAGCTCGGCGGCAACGACGAACTGCTGGACATCGCCATGCGCCTGGAAGAGAAGGCGCTCAGCGACGACTACTTCATCCAGCGCAAGCTCTACCCGAACGTGGACTTCTACACCGGCCTGATCTACAAGGCCATGGGTTTCCCCGAGAAGATGTTCACCGTCCTGTTCGCCATCGGCCGCCTGCCGGGCTGGATTGCCCAGTGGCGCGAGATGATCAGCGATCCGAACACCAAGATCGGCCGTCCGCGCCAGCTCTACATCGGCGAGCCGGAGCGCGACTACCCGGTCCGCTAGCACGACTCTTCAGGGCCAGTACGACGACGGCCGCCCACCTTTCACAGGTGGGCGGCCGTTTCGCATCAATCACCATCGATTGCTGCGTACTTGTCGTTCTGGGGCTCCATAACGACAAGTAGTCAGCAATCGATTGGGAGGGCAGGGTCAGGAGGCGTAGCCCTGCGGGTTGTTCTTCTGCCACCGCCAGTGATCCTCGCACATCTGGTCCACCGTCTTGGTGGTGGACCAGCTCAGGTCCGCCAGTGCGGAGGTGGCGTCGGCCCAGAAGGCGGGCAGGTCTCCTGCACGGCGGCCGGTGATCTCATAGGGGATCGGCTTGCCCACGGCCTTTTCGAAGGAGCGCAGGACCTCCAGGACGGAGGAGCCCTTGCCGGAACCCAGGTTCCAGCGGAAGACGCCGGTGCGCCCTGCGATGTGGTTCAGCGCCGCCACGTGTCCCTCGGCCAAATCCACCACGTGGATGTAGTCGCGCAGGCACGTACCGTCCGGAGTGTCGTAGTCGCCGCCGAAGACCATCAGCTTCTCGCGGCGGCCCACGGCCACCTGGGCGATGAACGGAACCAGGTTGTTGGGGATGCCCTGCGGGTCCTCGCCGATGCGGCCGGAGGGGTGTGCTCCGACGGGGTTGAAGTAGCGCAGCAGTGCTATGTGCCAGCGGGAGTCCGCAGCGCCGAGGTCGGAGAGGATGTCCTCGATCTGCTCCTTGGTGCGCCCGTAGGGGTTGTTGGCGCCGATCTCCATTTTTTCCACGTAGGGAATCGGGTTGTGCTCCCCGTATACGGTGGCTGACGAGCTGAAAACGATGGACCGGACGTCGTGCCGGTCCATGACGCGGATCAGGTTCAGGGTGCCCACGAGGTTGTTGTAGTAGTACTTCAGCGGCTCCTGCACCGATTCGCCCACGGCCTTGAGCCCCGCGAAGTGGATCACGGCTTCGATGCCGCTGCCGGCGAAGACCTGTTCCACGGCGGCCTCGTCCACCAGGTCAACGTGGTGGAACTCCGCGGCCTTGCCGCTGAGTTCGGCTACCCGGCGCAGCGACTCCTCGCTCGAGTTGACCAGGTTATCGATGACGACCACGTCGTGGCCGGCTTCCTGCAGGGAAAGAACAGTGTGGGAACCGATGTAGCCGGTGCCCCCTGTAACCAAGATTTTCATGCCTCAACGCTATCCCACGGAAGGCGGTCCCCGCCCCGGCGTCCCGGATGGCGGGCGCCTCAGGGCGGCAGTGGCAGCACAGATGTGCTAGTAAGAATGGTGCCCAAAATTGTAGACGCCGATGCCCGGCGCCAGGATGTAGTCCAAGCAGTCCTCCGCATTATCGCCGTCGATGGGCTTGAGCGTGCCTCCCTGCGGGAAGTGGCGGATGAAGCAGGGCTGGCAGTTGGTTCGGTCCGGCACTACTTCGAGGGCAGCGAGGAGCTCCTGGCGTTTTCGTTCGGCACTGTGGTGGACCGGATAGTGGGCCGGATCCGGGCCCTGCTGCCGGCAGTGCAGGAGGCTGCCGGCCGCGGCCCTGGACAGCGGGAAGCTGTTTTAACCCTCCTGGGAGGCATGCTGCCCCTGGATGAGGAGACCGCCGTGGAAGCCTGTGCCTGGCTGGCCTTCAAGAACGCGGCACGGATCAGGCCCTTCCTGGCCCCCGTAGCTGACCGCAGCCACCGCGAGGTTGCAGCGGTGGTGGGCGGGGTGGTTGCCTCCCTGCTTCCGGCGGATGAACCGCAGGAGAACCTGGTGGTCGAAGCGGAGCGGCTCCTGGCCACACTGGATGGTCTTTGCATGCACGCCCTGCTGCAGCCGGGCTGGATGACGGCGCAAATGTGCCGTGACGTCCTGGAGCGGCACCTTGAGGGCCTGGCCCGGTAAGCGGCCGGGCAGATCCACTGCCACGGTGCACTTCCGTGAATTGGCTGCGGGAATAGACTGATAGCCGGGTACGCCGGACCGAATCATGACGCCCGGCAGCATCAGGCCAGGGAAGGACTTCGGATGCAGCAGGCAGGCGGTTCAGGGTGGCAAATCACTACGGACACGTCCGGACCGATGATGATTGCGCTTTACGTTCGGGACGCGGCCGGCCTGAATGGAGTGGGGCACCCGGTGCTGTCCCATGCGTCACCCAAAGTCCGCTCTGCCGACCACAGGCACCTGACGGCAGACGTGGGCGGACTCAGCGCGCTGAAAACCGAGTGGGAGGCCTGGTGGGATCAGTTGCTCAAATCCCATCCCCACATGTCACCGGAGCTCTCGCCGCCCAGCTTCGAGGCGTTCGGCAATTCACCCGCCCTGCAGCGGGTACTGCAGGCGCATTTCGGCTCGGCGCTAACCTGGGCGAGGGAGCGCCGGAGTGAGTATGCGGAACTCGAAGCTGAACGGGTGGCCACAGGAACGGACCAGCTGCTCCAGGACATGGTGGATGACAGGCTGATGGAAGTGGGCCGGGATTCACGGGACTTCAAACTGACCATTATTGAGCTGCCCCTCGATGAGCAGCGGGCCTGGTACCTGGAACCCGACAAGATCATCATGAGCCAGGAGTTAATGAGCCAGCCGGAGCTATTCCGCAGCTATGTCCAGCCGGTGCTGGAGATTCTCGTCTAGCCCGGCGCAGGGCTGACGACGGCGGCGCTTAGCTGCCGCCGTCGTCCTGCCGCACGGTGATGCGCACCTGGCCGCCCGGGCCCCCTGACAATTGCCATCCGTCCCCGCCAGTACGCTGCCAGGTGTGCCCGTCCACTTCCACCCGCGTCACGGACAGGTCCTTGGCGTTGGCAACCGCCCACTGGGCAACCGACCACGCCTTCGCACCGTCGGCGTCCACCACCAGAGTGGTCCCGTCCACCTGGGCGTCCACCCCGCCGTAGGCCTGGTCCAGTTCGGTGGCCACCGATGCCGCATTTCCGCCTGCGGTTGCCGAGCGTAGTGTGCACTGGACTCCCGCCGGTGTCTGTCCGCTAAGGCTCGAAGCGAAGGCGCGGCCCATGTCCTCGTGCTGGGCGTACGCCTGGGGGTGGGCGGACCGCTGGACCTGCTGGGCGGCGTCGGTGATGTCCAGCGTCTCGTACCCCGGGATCTTCACCAGCGCGTCGTAGAAGGCGTTGACGGCGTAGTAGGGGTCCATGATCTGGCCCTCGGTGCCCCAGCCCTGGGACGGCCGCTGCTGGAAGAGCCCGCGGGAGTCGGGGCCGGCCTGGTCGCCGTGCCCGATGTTGCGAAGCTTCGACTCCTGCATGGCGGTGGCCAAGGCGATGGTGGCGGCACGCGGCGGAAGGCCCCGCCGGACGGCCGCCGCGGTGATCAGTGCTGCATTGGCCGCCTGATCCGGCGCCAACTCCCCGGTCCGGTTCCCGGCCGAGGCCGTGCAGCGTTCCGAAACGAGGGTCTCGGAACGCTGCACGAAGTACACGGCTGTGTAGATTCCTCCGGCTGCCAGCGCGAGGGCGAGGAGCAGCACCGCCAAGCGGCGCAGGCCGCGTCTGCGTGCCATGGAGTTATTAGTTGGCGTGCAGGGCGTCGTTCAGTTCAACGGTCTGGCCCTTGCGGGGGAGTGCCTCCACTGCGCCAGTGGTGGAGTTGCGGCGGAACAGCAGGTTCGGCACGCCGGAGAGCTCGGCGGCCTTGACGATCTTGGTGGTGTCCTCGCCCACCTCGTCCTTGGGGCCCGGAACGCGCACGCGGGTGCCGGCCGTGACGTAGAGGCCCGCCTCCACCACGGAATCGTCGCCGATGCTGATGCCCACGCCGGAGTTCGCGCCGAGCAGGACCCGCTCGCCGATGGTGATCTTTTCCTTGCCGCCGCCGGAAAGGGTTCCCATGATTGATGCGCCGCCGCCAACGTCGCTGCCGTCGCCTGTTACGACGCCCGCGGAAATGCGGCCCTCCACCATGGAGGTGCCCAGGGTTCCTGCGTTGAAGTTGACGAAGCCTTCGTGCATGACGGTGGTGCCGGCGGCAAGGTGCGCGCCCAGGCGGACCCTGTCGGCGTCGGCAATCCTCACGCCGCTGGGCACCACGTAGTCAACCATGCGGGGGAACTTGTCGATGCCATAGACGGTCACAGCACCGCGGCGGCGCAGCTTGGCGCGGGTCAGTTCGAAACCTTCGACGGCCGCGGGGCCGAAGTTGGTCCATACAACGTTCGGGAGCTTGCCGAAGATGCCGTCCAGGTTGATGGTGTTGGGCTGGACCAGCCGGTGCGAAAGCAGGTGGAGCCGGAGGTAGGCGTCCGCAGTGTCCACCGGAGCCTCGTCCAGGTTGATCTGGACAAAGACCACCTTCTGCTCGGTACCCCGGTCCTCGTCAGCGCCGTTCTCAGCGATCCGGGTCAGGGCTTCGTCGGCGTTTTCCACCGAGCGGAGGTTCTCGGCCGCGACGCCGAGTGCCGGTGCGGGGAACCAGACATCCAGGACAGTGGCGTCGGCGGCAATGGTGGCCACGCCAAAGCCATAGGCGGAACGCTCATCGGCGCTGGAGGTCAGGGTTTCGGGCACGGCGGAGGAAGCGGTCTCAGTCATGTGCTCCAGTCTATCGAGGGCCGGGCAGCCGGTTCGAACTAGACTTGCTTCGTGACTGCTGAGACCACCCCCGAATCTGCCGTGTCCACCCTTGACCTGCGCCAGGATGTGGCGCTGCTGACCGCGGCGCTGATGGACATCAACAGTGTGTCCGGCAACGAGACGCCGCTGGCGGACGCAGTTGAGGCTGCCTTGCTGGGGATTCCCCAGCTCACCGTGGTGCGTGACGGTGACGCCATCATCGCCCGGACTGAACTGGGCCGCGGCGAACGGGTGATCCTCGCCGGGCACCTGGACACAGTCCCGCTGCCGCTGACTGAAGGTGCCAAAGGCACCGTCCCCTCCACCTGGGAGTCCGGCGTTCCGGGGGAAGGCATTCTTTACGGCCGTGGCGCCACCGACATGAAGGGCGGCGTGGCGGTCCAGCTGGCACTGGCGGCAGGCCTGTTCGACGGCGGCGCGCAGCCCAAGCGGGACGTCACCTTTGTGTTCTACGACCATGAAGAAGTGGAAGCGGTCAAGAGCGGCCTGGGGCGCCTGGTCCGCAACCACCGGGACCTGCTGGAGGGAGACTTCGCCATCCTGCTGGAGCCAACCGACGGCACCGTGGAGGGCGGCTGCAACGGCACCAGCCGGTTCGAGGCCAGCACGGCGGGGGAGGCCGCCCATTCCGCCCGCGCGTGGATGGGAAGCAACGCCATCCACGCCGCAGCGCCCATCCTTGCCCGCCTGGCAGCCTACGAACCCAGGACCATCAACGTCGACGGGCTCGATTACCGGGAAAGCCTCAACGCGGTGAAGATCAACGGCGGGACCGCCGGCAACGTCATTCCGGACCGCTGCGTGGTGGAGATCAATTACCGGTTCGCCCCGGACAAGACGCCGGACCAGGCCGAAGCCCATGTGCGGCAGCTGCTGGAAGGCTTCGAGGTGGTGCGCACTGATGCTGCTGCCGGGGCGCGGCCCGGACTGCAGCACCCGGCTGCTGCTTCCTTCGTTGCCGCCGTTGGAGCCGAGCCCAAGCCCAAATACGGTTGGACCGACGTCGCCCGCTTCAGCGAGCTGGGCATCCCGGCGGTGAACTTCGGACCCGGCGATGCGCTGCTGGCCCACAAGGACAACGAGCACGTCCACGCCGACGCCATCCGCAAGTGCCTCGCCGCCCTGCAAAGCTGGCTTGCTGCCTGACCAATCCGTAAATGAAAAGTCCGGACCTCCTCACCGGAGGTCCGGACCTTTTTGATTTGGCTTCCGAAAGCTACGGGGCGGCAGCTTCCAGGACATCGGGTTCGGCCTTCGCCGTACCGCCGGCGGCCTTCTTCGAGCCCCGCCGTTCGATCCACACGGCGAGCCGTGAAACCGAGATGTTGATGGCGATGTAGATGGCGGCCGCAACGAAGAACACCGGGAACAGGTACTGCGGCCCCAGGAAGTCCGCCATGACCTGGACCGCGCGCAGCAGTTCGCCGTACGCCACGATGTAGCCCAGTGAGGTGTCCTTCAGGAGCACCACCATCTGGGCCACGAGGGAGGGCATCATGCGCCGGATGGCCTGCGGCAGTTCGATCAGCATGCGGGACTTGTAGCTGGTCAGGCCAATAGCCAGTGCCGCCTCGCGCTGTCCCTTGGGCAGCGACTGGATGCCGGCGCGGATGATCTCCGCAAAGACTGCTGCGTTGTACAGCACCAGGCCGGCGATGACGGCGACGAGCGCGGAGGTTCGGAAGCCCAGCAGGATGAAGAGCATCATCAGCACCACCGGCATACCGCGCAGGAATTCCAGGATGACCCGCATGGGGACCCGGATGGCAGCAGCGTCCGAAATGCGCAGCAGGCACAGGAGCAGGCCCAGCGGGAAGGCGATGACCGCCGCTATGGCCGCTGCGGAGAGGGTGGCGCCGAGCCCGTTGCCGAGCAGCCGCCACACGTCGGCGCGCGTGAAGATCTGCCAGCGGCGGCTTTCGAAGATGCCCTGCTGCCCAAGGGTCATGATGATCCAGGCGAGCAGACCGAGAATCAGCAGGCCGCCGATGATCGAGGCGATAAGGGAGACCCGGCGTGCTTTGGGGCCGGGAACGTCGTAAAGAACGGAGCTCATCGGGCAATCGCCACCTTTCGTTCCACCGTGTTGGCGAGGATTCCCAGCGGAACGGTGAGGAGCAGATAGAAGAACGCGGTGCCGAGCAGGACGGTGATGACGGCGTCACCATTTGCGTTGGCCAGCTGCCGGCCGTAGCCGAACAGTTCCAGGACGAAGAACGCGCCGGCCACGGAGGAGTTCTTGACCAGCGCGATGAGGATGTTGATCAGCGGCGGAATCACCGTCCGCAGTGCCTGGGGAAGGATGATGAGCGTGAGCACCTGGCCGAATTTCATGCCGATGCTGCGGGCAGCTTCTGCCTGGCCCACCGGCACGCTGTTGACACCCGAGCGGACAGCTTCGGCGATGAACGCTGCGGTGTAGGTGCTGAGGGCGATGATGGCGGCGATTTCGAACTGCTCAAACTTGACCCCAAGCCGGGGGAGCACCACTGCTGCGAAGAAGAAGGCGATGGTCAGCGGTGTGTTGCGGAGGATTTCCACGTACACGGTGCTGAAACCGCGCAGCGCCGCAACCGGCGAAACGCGCGCCGCGGCAAGCAGGGTGCCGAGGATCAACGCGAAGATGCCGGAGACGACGGAGAGGAAAAGTGTGCGAAGAAAGCCGCTCCAGTACAGGGGCAGGTTTTCAATGATGACGTCCATAAGATCCTTCGGCTGTAAGCGTGGACGGATTAAAAGCTGTGCTGCCGGGGCTGTTGTGCAGCCCCGGCAGCGTGGACGCTACTTAGTAACGGTCGATGGCCGGGAGTTTCGGTGCAGTCTTGATGACCGAACCGGCGGTGGCTTCCCAAGCCTTCTTGTAGGAGCCGTCCTTTTCGAAGGATTCCAGCTGGTCGTTGATCCAGCTGCGGAACTGGGTGTCGCCCTTCTTAAGGCCAATGCCGTAAGGCTCCTTGGTGAAGGTTTCGTCGGAGGCGAGCTTGAAGGCGTCGGGCTCCTTGTCGACGAACCCGGCGAGGATGACGTTGTCGGTGGTCACGGCTTCAACCTGCTTGTTGCGCAGCGGCTCGAGGCAGGCGGAGTAGGTGGCGGCCGGGACGAGTTCCGCGCCGTACTTGTCCACGATGGTGGCGGCCGGGGTGGAGCCGGTGACGGAGCAGACCTTCTTGCCCTTTACGTCTTCAGGCTTCTTGATGGTGTCGTTGTCCTTGTTCACCATGAGGGCCTGGCCGGCTTCGTAGTACGGGCCGGCGAAGTCCACAACCTGCTTGCGCTTGTCGCTGATGGTGTACGTGGCGATGACCAGGTCCACCTTGCCCTGTTCGATGAACGGCTCGCGGTTGGCCGAAACAGTCTCGGACCATTCGATCTTGTCAGCGGGGATGCCCAGCTTGGCGGCGATCAGCTTGCCGATCTCAACGTCGAAACCGACAGGCTTGCCGTCCAGGCCCACCTGGCCGAACAGCGGCTGGTCGAACTTGGTGCCGATCTTGATGGTGCCGGCGGAGGCCAGCTTTTCCATGGTGGTTCCGGCAGCGAAGGACGGCTTCTCGACAGGGCTCGGGTTGCTGGAGCCGCCGGAGTCGCCGCCGCCGCAGGCGCTGAGGGACAGTGCGAGGGCAGCGGTAGCCGCCACGGCGAAGGACTTTCGCCGGGACATAAATGCCTTCATGACATTCCTTTCATTGGTGGCCGAGGGTATCCGGCCTGGATGCGAACTGAAGTGTGTTTGTTCGGATGAGTCAGTGGGTGAGCAGCTTGGACAGGAAGTCCTTGGCGCGGTCACTCTTTGGGTTGGTGAAGAATTCCTCCGGGGTGGCGTCTTCGACGATCTGGCCGTCCGCCATGAAGACCACGCGGTCCGCGGCCTTGCGGGCGAAGCCCATCTCGTGGGTCACGACGATCATGGTCATGCCTTCCTTGGCGAGCTGGACCATGACATCCAGGACCTCATTGATCATTTCGGGGTCCAGGGCTGAGGTGGGCTCGTCAAACAGCATGACCTTTGGCTTCATTGCCAAGGCACGGGCAATGGCAACGCGCTGCTGCTGGCCGCCGGAGAGCTGGGCCGGGAGCTTGGGAGCCTGGTGGCCCACCCCCACCCGCTCCAGCAGTGCCATGGCGTCCTTTTCCGCGGCCGCCTTGGAAACTCCCTTGACCTTGATCGGTCCCAGGGTCACGTTCTCCAGGATGGTCTTGTGTGCGAACAGATTGAACGACTGGAAGACCATTCCGACGTCGGCGCGGAGCTGGGCGAGTTCCTTGCCTTCCTCGGGGAGGACCTTCCCGTCGATACTGATGGTTCCGCCCTCGATGGTTTCCAGGCGGTTGATGGCCCGGCAGAGAGTGGACTTACCGGAGCCGGAGGGCCCGATGACCACAACAACCTCGCCCTTGCGGACCTGCAGGTTGATGTCCTTCAAAACGTGCAGCTGGCCGTAATGCTTGTTAACGGCGTTCAGGGAGACGAGAGCATCGCCGGGCACATGAGTATCCATAGGAAAGAATCTAGCGAACAACAGTGCCTTATGACGCCAATCACCCCAACTTCATGCTGATCGTGATTCAAGAGATACCTCCCGGCGGAGGTTAGCCTAGGGGAATGAGTATCAACGCAGATCCGGCCAAGAATTCCCAGCCGCGCCGTAAGGGACCCCTTGAGCTGCGCCGCAAGCAGGCGGCCGTGGAAATGTCGGATCAACATCTGCTTGATACCAAGGGCCCGGGCCAGTTTGTCCACACCGACCCGTGGCGGGTCCTGCGGATCCAAAGCGAATTCGTTGAGGGCTTTGGCGCGCTCGCGGACATCGGAAAAGCCGTTAGCGTCTTCGGATCAGCGCGCACCAAGCCCGGCAGCATCTACTACGAAATGGGTGTGGAAGTGGGCCGCAAGCTGGCCGAAGCCGGAGTCGCCGTGATCACCGGCGGCGGACCGGGCTCCATGGAGGCGGCCAACCGGGGAACCGTGGAGGGCAACGGCGTATCGGTGGGCCTCGGCATTGAACTGCCGTTCGAACAGGGCCTGAACCAGTGGGTGGACCTTGGCATCAACTTCCGCTACTTTTTCGCCCGCAAGACCATGTTCGTCAAATACGCACAGGGCTTCATCGTGCTCCCCGGCGGGCTGGGCACCTTGGACGAGCTGTTCGAGGCCATGGTCCTGGTCCAGACCCGCAAGGTGACGTCCTTTCCCATCGTGCTCCTCGGCGTCGATTTCTGGGGACCGATGATCGACTGGATCAGGGGCACGCTGGTGGCCGAAGGCATGGTCTCCGAAAAGGACCTGGACCTCATCCAGCTCGTGGACGACCCCGCCGAAGCCGTGGACCGTGTGCTTCACGTCGCCGTGACTCCTTCACTGAACGGAGAGCAGCGGCCCGAGTAGCGGCGCGCACCGGTTCCCGCAACAGTCTGGCACGATGGAACAGTGAGTTTCTTCCTCGTTTTTCTCGCCGTCGTGCTGGTGGCGGCGGTCCTGTGGGCTGCCTTGGGCCGTCGCTCCCGTAAAGCCCGTACGGCTGAGCTGCCCGCACTCCTGGGCAGCGGATTCGAAGAGCCCCCCGCGAACCTTCCTCCGGTGCTGCTGCCCGAACACGCCGTTCCGGACGATGTGACCCGGCTGCGCTTCTCGCTGGGCCTGCGGGGCTACCGGATGGACCAAGTGGACCAGGTCCTGGACGAGCTGCGGGACCAGCTGGCCGCCAGGGATGCAGAAATAGCTGAGCTGCGCGGCCGGCTGGAGGCCCCGGACCGGGCGGAGCAGTCTCCCGACGGCGGATCCACCTTCAGCACCGCGGTAACCAAAGATGCGGCAACGGAAGATGCGGTAACCGAAGAAGCGGCAACGGAAGAGCAGACCGCGGGGACCGGCGGGGGAGCCGCCGTTCCTGAAGAAGCAGCCCCGGGCAAGGGCGGCCTGTGAGCACGGTGGCGCGCCGCAACCCGCTGGCCTCCGCCGGCGACCTCGCCAACCGTGCGGCCTCCGCCCTCCGCGTTCTGCCCTCCTGGTTGCAGGTCACCGCCCTGTACGTGGGCGCCCGGCTGCTTTCCGCCTGGATTTTCATGGCTGCGGCCCTCCACCAGGGTCCCAACCCCTGGTTCCCGCCGAAACCGGATTATTGGAACTTCATCAATATCTGGGACGCCCGCTGGTATGGCCGGGTCATCGCCAACGGCTATCCCGCCGTCCTTCCCACCGACGCGGCCGGCAACGTGCAGGAAAACACCTGGGCTTTCTACCCGCTCTTTCCGGCACTGGCCGGTGGACTCAGCCGCTTGACCGGCCTCAGCCCCGCTGCCTGCCTCACGCTGATCGCCATGCTGGCCGGCTGGGGCGCTGCCCTGGCTGTGTACGCCCTCTTCCGACAGAAAGCGTCCCACGGCCCCGCGCTGTGGGGCGTCGCCTTCTTCTCGGTCTTTCCCGTCTCCGCCGTTCTCCAGGTGCCGTACGCCGAGCCGCTGTCACTCCTGCTCCTCGCGTGGGCCCTGCTGCTGGTAGTCCGGCGGCAGTACCTGTGGGCCATGCCGGTGGTGGTGCTGCTGTGCCTGTCCCGGCCCGTCGGCGTCCCCTTCGCCGCAATGGTCGGGCTGCTCCTGGTGGTCCACGCCATCACGTATGTCCGCCACGGGCGGCAGTCCGGCCGCGGCGAAGAAGCGCACAGCACCCGGGACCTTGCGGCACTGGCCGGGCTTACCGCCGTCGCGGGCGTCTCCGCCCTGGCCTGGCCGGCGGCGGCCTGGGCGGCAACGGGGGACCCGCAGGCCTACACCAAGACAGAAACGGTGTGGCGCGGCCAGGACCTGGTGCCGTTCAAGCCATGGTTCGACGCCGGCGTCGAACTTCTTGGCCCCGTGCCGGGCGTCATCGCGCCCGTGGTCTTCGTGGCACTGTTCGCTGCCATGCTGTTCCTTCCCCCCGTGGTGCGGCTCGGTGCCGAACTGAGGCTTTGGTGCGCCTGCTACATGGGTTACCTGCTGGCCTTCCTCCATCCCCAGACCAGCACCTTCAGGATGCTGCTGCCCCTGTTTCCGCTGGCCCTGGGCGCTGCTTTCCTGTCCCGCTCGAGGGCCTACCGGGGGACCGTGGTGGTCATGTTCCTGCTGCTTCAGATCGTCTGGATCGTCTGGCTCTGGGCGTGGGCGCCCCTGCCTGGCGGGGGTGATTATCCGCCGTAGCAAAACGGGTTTCTGCGCAGGTCAGGGCGGGAATGACACGTGCAAGGAAATGTCCATCGATTAGCTACGGGCGGGTAATTCCGCGATAATGATAGGTAAGCAAGGACAAAAGCATTCAGAAAACGCGCAGCCTTGGCGGCGGGACCACCACCGACGCCATAGCGGCCTGATCGACATGCGGACACAGCCCGCCCGGGCTGATTAGTCCTGGGACAAAATGGAGGGGAATTCCTCATGGCGGCTATGAAACCACGCACCGGCGACGGCCCAATGGAAGTCACCAAGGAGGGCCGCAGCCTGATCATGCGCGTCCCGCTCGAAGGCGGCGGGCGCCTGGTGGTCGAACTCAACGCTGCCGAAGCAGCAAACCTCAAGGAATGCCTGGTAGGCGTTACCGAATAGTCGTGCCGGACAGGGTCCGCGGCCTGCGGGCTGCGGACCCTGTCCTGTTTCCGGGGATACCTACTTCTTCACGGCCACGAGCAGGCCGTCCCCGGTGGGAAGCATTGCGGAAGCGAGCCTCTCGTCGTCGCGGATTGCCTTGCCCACCTGCCGCAGGGTCACAGTATTGGGCTCCCGGCCCGCCGGGTTGGCCACCTTGTCCTTGTCCAGGGCGTCATTGATGATCAGCAGCCCCGCACGCTTGAGCAGCCGGATGGCCTGTTCCACATAGCCGGGAAGCCCCGGCTTGTCAGCATCGATGAAGACCAGGTCGTACGCGCCGTCCGTGAGCCGGGGCAGGACATCTCCCGCGCGGCCGGAAATGGTGCGGGTGCGGTTGGCAGGGCTGCCGGCCTCGGCGAATGCTTCGCGTGCCGCCCGCAGGTGCTCAACGTCCACGTCGATGGTGGTCAGGACGGCGTGCGGACCGAGGCCACGCAGCAGGCAGACGCCGGAGACGCCGGCGCCGGTACCGATTTCGACGGCGGTCTGCGCCTTCGAGGCCGCCGCCAGCACGGTGAGGACCGCGCCTACGCCGGGGCTGATGGCGCTCACTCCCAATTCAAAAGAACGCTCCCGGGCCCGAAGCATAACCTCGTCCTCAGCGGGCAGATCTTCTGCATAGGACCAGCTGCTGGACTTGTCGGCGCTCATGGAGTATCGCTTTCTGGGCGTAAAGGGGGAATGTCTCCTCAAGCCTACTGTGTCCGGCCCGGCAAGCCGGGGAAGCAGTGGTTGCGCCCAAGGCTGAAGTTTGCCGCCGGTCAGGAAATTCCCAGCGAAGTTTGACATGATTGATATCCGCTCATCCAAAAGGTGACCGGCGCCGAATCAGAGATGTCAACAGTATCCGGGCGTTAGCATTCCACGAGGGG
>Ga0308170_10001435_pt1 | contig 22747 bp, 25 predicted proteins | sample PhyBR2_2_FD_202136 | JGI IMG/M metagenome (GOLD analysis project Ga0308170, IMG submission 202136) | Phyllosphere microbial communities from UC Gill Tract Community Farm, Albany, California, United States - DLSLSB.R2 | ecosystem: Host-associated > Plants > Phyllosphere > Unclassified | place...
TGATGAGGACCGTTGCCTGGATGAGGGGGTAGTCGCGGGTTTCGAGGGCCCGGACGATCAGGGAGCCGACGCCGGGCCAGGCGAACACCACTTCCACCACCACCACGCCGTTGAGCATCGCGGCGAACCGGGTACCCAGGGCGGTGAAGACGGGGATGGCGGAGTTGCCCATGGCGTAACGCCAGGTCAGCAGGGAGCTGCGCACGCCGCGGGAGCGGGCCACTGTGAGGTACGGGGCGGCGAAGTTGGCGGTCATTTCGCGGCGCACCATGCGGGAGATCAGGGCGATCTGCAGGATGGCGATGGTGACAGTGGGCAGCACCAGCCCGCCCCAGGTGGCGAAGCCGGATGCCGGGAAGATGGGGATCAGCACGGCGAAGACCGTGAGGAGCATGATGCCGGTCCAGAAGTCGGGCATGGACTGACCGGCGATGGTGAGTACGTTGACGCCGAACTCCCGGCCGGTGTCCGGGCGGCGGGCCATCCACACACCGAGCGGGATGGCGACGACGGCGGTCAGCAGGATTGCCGACGTCGCCAGGGTCAGCGTGTACGGCAGCCGTTCGAAGACCACCTGCATGGCCGGGGCCTGGAAGGAGTAGGACTGCCCCAGGTTGCCGGTGAACAGCTGCTGGAGGAAGATCCAGTACTGCTCCAGCAACGACTTGTCCAGGCCGAACTGTTCGCGGACTTTGGCGAGCTGCTCGGTGGTGGCCAGGGGCCCGGCGTAGGAGACGGCGGGATCGCCCGGGGCCAGGCGGATCAGGATGAACACGGTGGACACCGTGAGGAACACGGTGAGCAGGCCCTGTCCCAGGCGTTTGAGGATGTAGTTCGTCATGGCTTAGGCCTCCAGCCGGACGTCGACGAGGGGGTAGGAGTTGGTGGGGGCCAGGTTGATGCCGGACACCCTATCGCGGTGGGCGAGGACGGACTTAGGGACGAACGCCCAGGCGCAGGGCCAGGTGTCCCACACCGCCTGTTGGGCGTCGTTGAGAAGCTGCGTCCTGCGGGCCGGGTCCGCTTCGGCGGAGGCGGCCTGGATCTTGGCGGCGACCTCGGGGATCACGTAGCCCTGGTAGGTGTCGCGGGTGGCCTCCTTCTCCGGGGTGCCCGCGTACATGCCCTGCAGCATGGTGATGGCCAGGCCGGTGGGGCTGGGGTAGCCGTTGGCCAGCAGGTCCCAGTCGCCTTGTTTGCCCTGGCGCCAGGCCATGATGTTGCCGCCGGGTTCGAACTGCTGCAGCTCGGCTTTGACGCCGATCTTGCCGAACATTTCCACCAGGGCCTCCATGACAGAGGTGTCCGAGGCGAACTCGCCGGTTTCCCAGATGATCTTCAGGCTGAGGTCCTTGACGCCGAGGTTGGCCAGGGTGGCCTTGGCCCTGTCGGGGTCGTACACGTATTCCCCGGTCTTGTGATAGCCGGTGAAGCTGGAGGGGGTGACCCCTTCGGCCTGGATGACGGAGTCCACCAGCACGTCCTTGACCAGTGCTTTCCCGTCGATGGCCATGCTGAGGGCCTGGCGCACGCGGGGATCGGCCAACGGGTGGCCGGCGGGCTTGCGGAAGTTGAAGAAGATCTGGTTCAGGCGCAGGCTCGAGGCCTCCTGGAGCTTCACGCCGGGGAGGCCAGCGAGCTGCTGGCGCGAATCCGGGGTGATGGTGTCGATGACGTCCACCTCGCCGCTGCGCAGGGCGATGACGCGACTGGATTCCTCGGGCAGGAACCGGACCTCCACGTTGTCGATCTGCGGTGCCGGTCCCCAGTAGTTCTCATTGCGTTTGAGGCTGTAGGTGCCGGCGCCGCGGTTGAACTTGGTGACCACGTACGGACCCGTGCCCAGGCCTTCCTGCAGTTCCTCCGGCTTGTTTTGGGCGGCCGGGGTAATCAGGATCATGCTCATGAGCGAGTCCAGGATGGGAACGGGCTTCTTGGTGACCATCCTGAAGGTGCGGTCGTCCACGGGGACAACCTCGGGGAATTCAGGGAAGAACCCGGCCACGAACGAGCCCTGCACCTGCTTGTACATTTTCAGGGCGGTGGCCACGTCCTCGATCTTCACGGGGCTGTTGTCCGAGTAGCGGATGCCTTCGCGGAGGCGGACGGTCCATTCGGTGGGGCCGGTCATCTCGAAGCGTTCGGCCAGGACCAGCACGGGCTTGGTTTCGGGGCCGATGGCGGTGAGGCCCTGGCGGACCGAGCGCTGGACGGTAACGGCGGCGTCGAACTGGTTCAGCTTGTTGTCCAGGCTGACCAGGGAGCGGTTGAGGGCCAGGGTCAGGGTGCTGGGGCCCGGGAGGCCGGTGGGCCCTGCGCAGCCTGCGAGGCTGCCGGTGCCCAGCAAGAACCCGGCGGCCACGCCGAACTGCAGCAGGCGGCGGCGGGAAATCTCACTTCCTTGAGGAAGAACGGTCATCGTTGACCTCTCGGTAGGTTCGGGGGTCGGCTGCCGGCCGGATGGCTGCGCCGAATGTTGTGTCCATCACTTTGCCACTCCTGCGCAATTCGCGCAAGCCCCCTAGCGTGATTCGCGCAATCATGCCAGAATGGTGGAGAGCTTCCCGCGGATCTTGCGGGATTCCAGCCGACGATCGAGCGAGAGGAGCAACGTGGCTTCCGTATTTGTGCAGGCCGACGATTTCTCCGGCGCGGCCGAGGTTGGCTACTGCTTTGTGGCGCACGGACTGTCCGCGCAGGTCCTCCTGGGCGCAGGTACTCCCAGCGGAACGCACGACGGCGGCGCCTCCTTTGCGGGGCACGTCGCCGACGTGGTGGTCGCCGATACCCACTCCCGCCCACTGGGTGCGGCTGAGGCCGGGGCGCTGGTCCGGGAGGCCTTCTCCGGTCCGGCGGCCGCCGGTGCACAGGTGTTGTTCAAGAAGATGGACTCCCTGTGGCGCGGCAACGTCCGGGGCGAGGTTTCCGCCCTGACCAGCCTCGGCTTCCACGTTGTGGTTGCGGGGGCGCTCCCCCAGCTGCAGCGCACAGTACGGGCCGGCCGTCCCTATGTTGGCAGCTCTCCGCTGGCGGACACGGACCTGTGGCACGTGGAAGTTGCGGCGCCCCCGGCTGACATTCCGTCGCTGCTGTGCCCGGAGGATCCGGAGAGAGTGCAGTCCCTGGACCTGGAGGCGGTGCGGTCAAGCAGAGTGCTGTCCCGACTGTCCGGACTGCTGGACGGCCGGCCCGCACTGGTGGTGGCTGACGGTGAAACCACCGCGGACTTGCGGCATGTCGTCGATGCGCTCCTGGAGCTGGACTTCCGGGCCGGAGGCCGCAGCATCGTGCTGGTAGGAACCGGCGGGGCCGCGGATGTCCTGGCAGCACGGCTCGCTGCACGAACTGCGCGGAATGCGCAAAGCGCAGCCCCGGCTGCCCCAGCCACCCCTGAACCGGAAGGGACCGCACGTCCGGTGCTCGCCGTCGTCGGCTCCGCCTCCGCAACCGCGCAGGCGCAGCTGGCTCAGCTGGAAGCGCAGAACTTCATGGTGATCCGGCTCCATCCGCTGTATGCAGGTGCTTCCGGCGCGTATGCAACCCAGCTCGAGGAAACCAGGCAGGCGCTTGGGGAGGGCCTGAACGTGGCCGTTACCCTGGCCGCAGCAAGGGTGGATCCCGCGAAGGCCCTGTCCATCGTGCAGGCGCTGTCCACCTTCGGCGCTGAGGCAGCCAAGGGGACACGGGCGGACCTGATCCTCACCGGCGGCGAGACGGCCCGGGAAGTCCTTGACGCCGTCGGCCACCAACGCCTGGTGCCGCTCGCGGCCGTGCAGCACGGCGCCGTGCTGAGCCGCGCCGACGACGGGACGCTGGTGGGCACCAAGCCCGGCAGCTTCGGCGATGACCTGGCCCTCCTGCAGCTGTACGACGACATCCGGGAGCGCCGCGGCCGGCCTGCGGTGCCTCCCGCAACCATTCTTTCCCGCAAGACTTCCGAACAATCTGGAGCAGACATGACCGACGAATCAAGCAAGACTGAGCAAAACGCCCTCCCCTACGTGGCCGTGACCATGGGCGACGGCGCCGGGGTGGGCCCGGAGGTGGTGGTGGCCGCCGTCCTGGATCCGCAGAGCAACGCCGAGTGCCGGCCCGTGGTGGTCGGTGACGCGCTGCGGCTGCGCCAGGCCGCGGACATCCTGGGGATCGACGCAGATATCCAGGCGATCGATGACGTGGAGGACGCTGTGTTCACGCCGGGCCGGGTGAACGTGATCGACCTGGCGCTGCTGCCGGAGGACCTGCCGTGGGGACAGCTCTCCCCCGTTGCCGGGCATGCGGCGTACGAGTACATCCGGGTGGCCAGCGAGCTGGCGATGGCCGGGAAGGTGCAGGCCATCTGCACGGCGCCGCTTAACAAGGAGGCGCTGCATGCGGCCGGGCACATTTTCCCCGGGCACACCGAGCTGCTGGCGCACCTGACCGGGACGGAGGAAGTGTCCATGATGCTGTCCACGCCCAAGATCCGCGTGATCCACGTGACCACGCACATCGGGCTGATGGACGCGATCCGCAAGATCAACCCGGACCTGGTGGAGCGCACCATCCGCCGCGGGCACGAGGCGCTGGTGCGGGCCGGCATCCCCAACCCGAAGATCGGGGTGTGCGCCATCAACCCGCATGCCGGCGAGAACGGCCTGTTCGGGCAGGGCGAGGAAGCGGAAAAGATCGAGCCCGGCGTGAAGGCGGCACAGGCGGACGGGATCAACGCGGTGGGCCCGCTGCCGGCGGACACGCTGTTCTTCCTGGCCGGCCGGGGCGACTACGACCTGGTGGTGGCCATGTACCACGACCAGGGGCACGGGCCGGTGAAGGTGCTGGGCATCGAGGCCGGCGTGAACATCACGGTGGGCCTGCCGGTGATCCGCACGTCCGTGGACCACGGCACCGCGTTCGACATCGCCGGCAAGGCGATCGCCGATTCCCGGTCCATGGTGGAGGCGCTGCACCAGGCGGCGGAGATGGCCACCCGGCCGTCCGTGGCCGTGTAGGTCACCGGTTTGATTGGCGGCCGGAACTAGCATGGGTAGCACTGCCACCGCCATGCCCACGGGAAGGAGACCGGGAATGCTCAGCGCAAACGCGCGGCGCGAGGAGATCTACCACCTTGCCGTGACCACCGGCCTGGCCTCCGTGGAGGAGCTCTCCGCCCGGTTCGAGGTGACAGCGTCCACCATCCGCCGCGACCTGGCGCTGCTGCATTCGCAGGGCAGGCTCGCCCGCACGTACGGCGGGGCGATGGCCATGGGCGCGCACCCGGAGGCGTCGCTGCGGCAGCGCACCGGCGAGGCGTATGAGCAGAAGCATGCCATTGCCCGGTGGGCGGCGTCGGTGATCCAGCCCGGCGAGAACATCCTGCTCGACGCCGGTTCCACGGCGGGTGCGCTGGCGCACGAGCTGCGGGGGTTCGAGAAGCTGTCCGTCACGACGCCGGGCATCAACACCCTGCAGGAGCTGGCGGATTCGGACGGTATCGAGGTGGACTGCCTGGGCGGCCGGCTCCGGGGTGTGTCGCAGAGTTTTGTGGGGCCGCTGGCCGAGGCGGCGCTGGAGCGGATGAGCTTTGACCGGGTGTTCCTGGGCGCCGACGCGGTCACCGCCGAGGACGGCATCTGCGAGGCCGACCACGCGCAGACAAGGCTGAAGGAGCTCATGGCCCGGCGCGGCCGGTCCGTTTATGTTTTGGCCGACTCGTCCAAGTTGGGGCTGCGTCCGTTCCACGCGTGGGCCCGGCTGGCCTTGCCCTGGACCCTGGTGACGGACGACGGCGCCGACCCCGCCCAGGTGCAGAAGTTCCGGGATGCGGGGGTACAGGTGGAGGTGGCGGCGGTCAGCTCGTAAGACCGCCCTTCGGGGCCGGAAACGCAGGGAATCCGGTGTTGCTGAACGTCGTGGCTCTGCCGCTTGTCCAACAAACACGTGCAACGTGTTCTAGGCTGGGATTCCACGGAGAAACCACCAAGTGAGCGAGGCAAACGTGCCCCAGGATGCCGCCCGGTTCCTGTCCCAGCCAGTGGCCGCCCAGCCCGGGTCGCCGCTGCGCGTGGCCGTTTACTCGCGCATTGCCGAGGCTATCCGCAACGGCCTCCTCACCCCCGGTTCAATGATCCCCACGGAAACCGAGCTCGGTGCCGACATGAAGGTCAGCCGCACAGTCGTCCGCGAAGCCCTCATGCTCCTGGAGGAGGACGGGCTCATCAGGGCGAGGCGCGGCGTCGGACGGTTCGTCTCGGACACCCTCCCCCGCATCGGCATCGAACGCATCCGCCCGTTCGAGGAAGTCCTCGCCGGCCCCGGCCAGACGCTCGAAGTGAAACGCACCCAGGTGGTGAAGCAGTCCGCGTCCGAGTTCGTTGCCCCGGGCATCGGCGTCGAGCCCGGCACCGACTGCTGGCTCTGGGAATCCGTCCTGATCCGCGACGGCGAGGCCATCGCCCACCTGCAGGAAAACGTCACAGCCCAGCCGGTCAGCTTCGGCAAGGGCGCCCCCGCGCCCCTTGAGATAAAGGACGACGGCGGCAGCACCTTGCTTGCCACGCTCAACAACCAGCTGGGCAGGTTGGCCGGCCCGGGAGAGTGCCAGATCAGCCTCAGCCAGGTGGGCCCCAGCCGGGCGAAGCTCCTGGATCTGCGCCCGTCGGACCCGGTCCTGGTGCTGACGCAGTACGTCCGGCACGGCAACCGGCCCTTCTACCTGGCCAAGTGCCTGGTCTCGGCGCGCGCCGGGCACCTGTCGGTGATGCAGCAGTTCCAGTCCTGACCAGCCCGGACTTAGGGCGCCACGCAGGCACATCTCCTATAAGCGCAGGCGGGGCACCCGCGTCGAGCCGCCGCTACTTATTGCTCTCTTACGTTCCCGCGTCCTGGACCCGGGGATTCTCGTACATAGCGTGGAGCACCCATGGCGTCTCCGGCCATCCTTCCGGATCAAGGACCACGGAGACGTTCATGTCTGGCTGTTCACGCAGCCATGCGGGTTCCGCTCGTGATTTCCCTGATCCACATACGTCAGGGAGGAAGCACATCTCAAGATGGGTGACGTGCGAAGCGTAGGCTTGCCTGCATGTTCAATGGCATCGGTGATGACGGCAAAGTCCTTGGGGTGACCCTTCTAGACGTCAGAGAGCTTCCAACTGAGAGCTCTGTCCTCGTCCTACTGGACTACATGGAGATGGGCGAGGGTCCTGCCCGCAATTTAGCAAAAGTCACGGAACAAGGCGTACTTGTCTGGATCGCAGACCTTCCGGAGGCAGATTCTCGCGATTGCTACGTGTCTATGGGCCTATCCGTTGAAGGCGCAGTTTTTGCAAATACTTGGAATGGGTTCCGCGCGACCATCGATGGCGAAACCGGCAAAGTGCTGGGCCAAAAATTCACCAAGTAACGCGTTATCGACGAGGTGTGCGATGGAGGATCGGCTTACGGGTGCTCGGTCGGTCTCATAAGCACAAGCGCACCCCAAGGATCGGGCAGTAATTATCGACCCGGCGAGGACCACAAGTCCGTGAAAGGCTCCTACACCACCCCGGCCCAAACATTCTTACCGCTCGCTGTTCATTGCCTCTTTCGGGTCCTTTGAGTCAGCACCGCCACGATCGCCACAATTGTCATGGTGGCCCCCAGAGCGGGCCAGAAACAGACTGCCGGTGGTTCCTAGGGTTAGGGAGAGAACGCCTGAGCAAACAAAGGCCCCAATCAGGAGGCTGCCGAGGATAACCAGAACCTGCGGTTTGCTTACCACGTCCTCCGCGGTTGATTGCTACGACTGTAGATCTAGCGGCTTAGGGTGGAGAGCCCTAGGATTCCTTTCCAACCCAATTTGCGGGCCATCACCGAATTCAACTCGAAAGTCATAGAAACCCGCGTCCGGTGAGGAATCCACAATCGCGCACTGGTTCTTCATGGGGCCGGTTACAGCGGCCGACCGTAGGGATAGTCCACCCATAGCCCGGTGCCGTCTTCTGGGCAAGCCAGGTCGGCGCCCTTTAGCGTGGACCAGTAGTCGGCGGGGAAGCGGGCTCCCTGGAGAACGGCGTTCAAATCGACGCCGTGCTCTTCGCGTCCGTCGGCGAATCGTACGTCATACCGAATGCTGCGGCGACGAATTTTCAACCAGCGACCCCGCCTCGATGAGGCAGTGGCTCGGATGGCAACGGGCATTTGTGAACTCATTCCTCCATCCTGCCTTGCCGCTCGCGCTCACGTAGTCATTAGCGCCGATATGCCGTTAGTTGGTCCTCTATCGGGACATCCCGGTGCTGACATGCGACTGTCATTTTCCGAACTCGTCTGCACGAACTGCCTTGAAATTCCGGGAGTTGTGCAGTCGGGTATGGACATGGTGTCCGAAGTCCCCTGCACAAAGCTTCACTTTGATCGGGAGTTGCCTGCACAGAACGTCAACGGATGGGGTTTCACAGTGTGCCCGCTCTGGATGGCCCGGTAGACGGTGGAGAATAAGGTGGGCCTCCTGTTTTTTGGAGAGTTTGGGCTGCTGGCCTCGGAGTTTGCCGTTGGCTTTCGCTACGGCCATGCCTTCGCGGGTCCGGGCCGGATGACGTCGGCTTCGAATTCTGCGACCATGCCCAGGACATTGAACAGCAGTTTGCCTACGGGGTCGATCGTCATCTCGTGGCTTGTGCCGCTCTTTCCCACTGAAGCTGCTCTCGTCTCCATGCACGGCTGGCCAGCGCTGGAGGACCTCCTGGTCCAATTCGATCGGGATCTTACCGACTGGCGTCGCCTTGCGCTGCCTGAGCACAACGGCTGAGGTCGAGAGTTGGGCCTGTTACAGGGCTCAGTTGGCTGTGCCCACGCGGTACACTTGCGTGCCCATTCAGGGATGGTTATCCATGACGCGGAGCCTCTGAAGCGAGGTTTTCCTTGATACGGTCCAGGTAGCGCCGCGTGTGTTTTCGCCACTCCTTTTCGTACAGTCTGGGGTAACCGGGGACTGCCGGGATCGTAGCTGTCATGCTCATCCTGAGAGTGCAGCCGCCCTCCGATGGCTCAATCCGGTAGGTCTGCACCATGTCATTGTCGGAAGGCGCGGCAGTTACCGTCTTGGCCCAGTAGGGTGCCTCTTCTTCAACAACCTCAATCGTCGAGACTGACCCGTCCGCCCTGATGAAGCTCTGTTGTTCACCGACCCCTGTCGGGGTTCCGGGAACCGTGAAGGCACGTGCTGCAGTGCCCAGCGGCACTGCGCTCTCAGCGGAGCGGATCAGCGACCACACCGACTCTGCATCGCAGGGGTAGCTTTCCGACTCTTCAGCCCGGAGGGTGCGGCCGGGAGCACGCACTCCCCGTGCTGCTGCCTGGTGATACTGCCTGACGGCCTGCCGAATTTTAAATCTAAAGAACAAGCCCGCAGCCGATAGAGGGATCAACAGAATGAACAGTCCGGCAATCATCCCGAATCCGAGCTGCGGATTACCTGCCGCGTCAGCCATGGCAGCAAGAACAAGGATCCCAGGTACGCCGACAATGACAACACCAGGGAGAAACCTAAGGAAAACCATCACTCGAGCATTATCCAGTCTCGTGCAATTCTGTGCCGTTCCGGCTTACCGCTAGGTACCGACAACACGAGCCCGTAAGCCGGCCCTCTTCCGGACGCTAAGCGAATGGAACGGAATTCAGAGCAACGGACCCGGACTCAATGATTGCAACTTTGCACCCGACAAACTGCCCAACGATCTGCTCTAATGTTCGGATATCTCGAAGCTGGCCTAGGTCGGATCGGTCAAGTACAAACATGCGTTCGTCGTCGCTGACGACCGGCAACGTTCGAATAGGACCTTCGTAGCCGGCGAGACTGAACGCGCCCAGGACAGCCGTGCGCCGTCCGATGTTAAACACCATCAGACAATAGTGCCGCATTTATCCGGCGGCGCCCGTAGGCCGATCGGCTTGCGGGCTGCACGTTGGTGAGACAAGTACGATGCGAACTGAGGATGAGCTGCGCGTCTTCCATCGAGCTCGGCTGGTTAGCCGGAGCTTCTTACCTCGGGGTACATGCGTTTCATTGACTCTAGGAAGTAGACACAGGCCTCAGCCTCGGACGGAAATTCGTTCTCATCACTTCGAGACCCTCGCTCCGTGTAGTACACAACGAACTTGGTTCCCTGCTGTTCGATGTTCAGGGTGTCGTTCCGGTCGCTACCGTGCATGACGTAGGAATCTGTTGGGAAGCCTTCTGCCCTGAGGATATGCTCGAGCTGCCTTCTGTCCATACCTCGATTATGGCGCCAGCAATGGCACTCTATGGCGCCGTGAGGAATGCCCTCGGCCTATACAAGGGTGCGGCTCTGCCCGTAGGAGGATCGGCTTACGGGCGATCTTGGTTCGCTGATTATGCGCCCCTTTTGGCTGAAGCGGTCTGGTGCGCGAGGGTTAATGTTTGTGCAGGCCGGTGGCGCTTTCCCAGGGAGAACCAATGAGTGAGCTGCTTTTCACAGCTGAAGAACTGCCAGAGGGGTTCTCTTATCCCCGCGGGCTCCTTCGGCTGGTGGAATTGGAACTTTTCGAACTGGAGCCGTGGTGGATACTCACAGGGGATCATCTGCGCGACCTTCAAAACGGGATGCGCAAGCGCTACTCAACGCGTCGTTTGGTGCTGTTCGCAAAGCGTCAGGACAACGATGACTGCGTCTGCTTCGACCTAGACACAAGGAAAGTAGCTTTAGTACATGACTGGGCGTCGCCGGGGTGGGAAGCCAGGGGTGAATTCCCAGACTTCAACAGCTGGCTGCACGCCGCCGTAGATGACCTGATTGAGTTTTAGCGAGCGTGTGCCTATATGGATTCCGGAGGTGATGCCAGGTCCCGTGCAATTGGTCTTACGAGACTGAGCAAAGCCGTATCTCGGGCGCTTCGACACGAGCCGTGGTTATTCGAACTCGAACTGGACGAGCACGGCTGGACATCTGCAGACGACCTGCTGGAGGCTTTGCGCAGGGAAGTTCCGGAGTGGTCTGACCTGGTGCTGGCAGACTTGCAGATGATGATTGATGTCGCGGCAAAACCCCGACACGAGATCCAGAGGAAACGGATTCGTGCCCTTTACGGACACAGCACGCCGGGCGCGATTGCCTTGGTGGCTGCTACCCCTCCCGCCGAACTTTTTCATGGCACGTCACCTGAAAGTATCGGGTCGATCTTCAGTGGTGGCCTCCAGCCGATGAGCAGACAGTATGTGCACATGTCAGCAAACGCCGAAACCGCAGTGCGAGTCGGAAACCGTAAAAGCAAGCATCCCGTGATTCTGACCATCGATACGGTCGCCGCAGTAGCTTCGGACATTACTTTCTACCGCGGAAGTGACATGGTCTGGCTTGCCCGGCATGTTCCCGCGGAGTTCATCCGCATTCTTCGGGCTGGCTGAATGCATTCCTTGCCCTAGACTTCGGGACTTCGCGTCCCATGTGTCGCCCAACGGAGCAGGGCAGCTGCGGCATGGGAATGTCGTGCTTAGCTGCTCAATCATCGTCCGCTGAGGGATCCTTCACCGGGCACCTACTACCGATGCTCCTATAGGTGTCAAATTTATGATCACGGTTCGTTGAACTTGCCGGCGTCTTGCCTCGTGAAGGCGGTTAGGCTGGTGCTTTCACAGCCTATTCAGGCTGCTGGATGAGCAAGGGGGACCGCATGAACCAGCACCAGTCTGGAGTAGTTGGATTTCACGAAGTGGACGAGGAACGGAACCCGTTGACGGCCGCGGCAGAGAGACCAGCTGAGGATGTTGTGGCGGCCGGCCTTAAGTTAAACCCATTCATCGCAGGGCTGTGGCTTGTGGTCGGAGTGCTGGTTGTCGGCGGGGTCGCGTTCCTCCTGAACGCTCCTTTGTCTGTTTCAATGACTGACCGGGTAAGCATGGCTTACGTATTGTTCTCCTTTGCCCCACCGGCTATATTCGCCGGAGCCCTAACCTTCCTGGCCCTCATGTTCTGGCATGCATGGCAGTGGCAGCGCCGGCGCAGCTAGCTCAGGTGGCGTGGGCGTAGGTTACTTTGGCTCGGTACAGCCCCCGGGTTTGGTTGAATCGCTCACGTAAGTCGCTGGGTGTCAGAAGCGTCCGGTGCGGGATCCTTCACCGGGAAGCGTTGTGTGCGCGGCACACTGAACCCCACGAGGTCTGGACAAAGTCCACGGACCTCGAAGACATGGCGGACGCAGCGCATAGGCGGGAACAGTTCCGATCAGATCCTTCCACGGCCTTCGTGGATCGCCGAACTCAGTTCGTGGGGTGGATCGATACGTCGGTGGTTCGTGCGGAGGGCTGTCACGTTGGTGCCGGGTCACGACCAAACCAGCCTGCCAGCCGTTCATAGGCAGGGGAATCCTGAGGAACCGGAATTTCCTGGCCGAAGGCTTTGTCAGGTCCCCTGAATTCAGGCTGCAGCATTCGTCTGGACCAGGCCAGCGCGTGTTCGGCAAGGGTCGGATCCAGCTCCACGGCGGTGGCGGTTGCTTTTGCCAGGTCCCAGCTGTGAACCGTCAGTTCAGTGATCTGATGATCGGCATGGAGTCGAAGTGGCGCCTGCCTGCCTCCCGGTATCGGGACCAGCCGCTCAAGGTCCGCGTCGGCCCAAATGGCTAACAGCAGCTGTGCGTCATCGGAAAATTGTTGAGCCCAGTCTGCGCGCAGCTCGCCCGGCGGCGACGTCCAGTCGGGTATCTCGCCGGTGGCGGCGACCATGAAATGGGGAAGATCCTGGGTCACAAGATGCCGGACGAGCGCCTCGACGTCCCAGACTGCGCACGGGGTCGGCAGCCCGGCCTGCGCTAGGTGTATCGTCGCGATGATTGCAACTGTCTGATCAAGCGCACGTTTAAGGACCTTGACGACGGAACCATCCATGATCGTTGCCGCTACTCTCGCCTCATATTCGCAGTCTACGCGGAGCTGTCTCGACTACCGGAACGCTTCCGAAAGACCTTCGAGGAGCTTGCCCGAAGTGCTCCGCCCGGGACTGCCCCCGGAATGCCAATCGGACCGAGACGCTACGCCGTCGCTGTCCGGTAAAGGATCCCCGACCGGACACCTAAAAGGCCTGTAATTGCTGCGATTCTGAGGCGGAGCGCTGCGAAGACAGCGTAGCGAGCATCGGTCATCAGGTCGGTTCTCGGCCGTGTCTGCGCGACGGCGGATTTCTTTGCGCTATGGTCCGGATTCGGCCCCAGCGGTTGGAAGTGCCTGTTAAAGGCCGTTTCTAGCGGTGGAATCATCGCTGCGCTGACTCCATCTCAAGGGAAGCCACATGTGTGAAGCAAAGAATGCCAGGACGACCCAGCCCGCCATGAGCAAGGACCATCAGGGACACGCACCGAGTATTGAGAACCGTCGACGACTCCTGACTCTGTGGAGCCAGCCAGATAAGCGATGCCGAGGAGGGCAAGCCCCAGCAGAACCGCGGCTGCTGCAATAAAGCTGTGAGATCCACCAACTCCGCAGCTTCGGACTGAGCCGTATAACGTGTTCAGGCTCCTGCTTCTGGAATCTGAACCAAACGTTTCGCTGCGTCGTGGCATCATGAGCTTGTGAGTGGAAAGGTGCTTCGCTGCCTTCGCGAACAACTAGGGGCTTGGGTGAATGCGAAGGAACCTCGAACTAGACGGATCCCACGAATCTCGGTGGTTGGGTTATGACAAACAACATCATTTCGGTTGCACTTGATTCTTTTCGGGCGTTCGAAGAACCGAGACACGGAGTGGGAACGAACCCCTTCAAGTTGGGTTGCTCGCTCGCAGTCCCCGCGTCGCACGACGAGATCGAAAAGACGTGGAGAGGTGATGTGCCGATCGACTTGCGTCAGCTGTGGCTGACCAGCCGGAGTGCGCGCCTTTTTGAGGACGTGGAGTACGGACAGTGGGGTCTAGGCCTCCTGTCACCCGAGCAAGCGGCTGCTCGAACAGCTGAGTTTTATGTCACTTACTCAGAGGACGCCGTCCAAGGTGACATCGTCATAGGAGAGTTCCTTGGCGACTTGGAGCTTCTGATCCTGTCCGGCGACGGGGATGGAGTGCTCGTAGTTCTCCCTCTTGACTCTCGAGTCGACTGGTATCGAGCTGCTCCATCTCTCGCTGAGTTCCTTCTCAAGTACCGTACGGCGCTCGGGAACAAGTACTGGGAAGGCGTCACCTCCGCTTGAGTCAAGCTGCCCCGGATCCTCGGTTCTCGGCAGCATCCGCGTCCGTAGGCCGATCCCTCACACGGGTAACCGCACCCCTGTCCAGACGAAGGCGATTTCGCACAGCGCCATAGAGTGCCATTGCCGGCACCATAATCGAAGTATGGATAGAAGGCAGCTCGAATATATCCTCAGGGCAGAAGGTTTTCCTACAGATTCCTACGTCATGCACGGTAGCGACCGGAACGACTCCCTGAACATCGAACGGCAGGGAACCAAGTTCATTGTGTACTTCACGGAGCGAGGGTCTCGAAGTGATGAACACGAATTTCGGTCCGAGGCTGAGGCCTGTGTCTACTTCCTAGCGTCAATGAAACACATGTTCCCCAAGGCGAGAAGCTCCGGCTAACCAACCGAGCCCGACGGAGGACTCGCAGCTCATCCCCCAGTTCGCATCGTACTCACGCTCACCAACGTGTAGCTCGCAAGAGGATCCCTTGCCATACGGTGCCAAATGGATGCGTGCGATCGACGCCAGCGGCACACCGACTGGCAGGACTCAGAAGATATACCCCGCCTCGTCCGGAAGGCCCATTGTCGTGCGGATCGACTCGGGCATGACCGCCTGCTCTGTTCCAAGCCACATGACTACCCGGTCGTGGTACTGGCAAGCAATTCCAATGGCGCCGGTCGCGATTAAAGCCCAGCCAAGGACAGGCCCGCCGTCGATTTCCACCTTACGTGCCGTGCCTTGTGTGATGCTGATGGATTGGAGGGTGTCGGCAAGGCCCGAGAGTAACCGCGTTCTGGCAAATTCGCTCATTTCGCTGGCAAGGGCCGTGATAAGGAATGCTGCATGATGAGGGCCGGGGTGAGCGGGCTTCAAGGTCGCCAAGCACTCTGGTGCGTCGGCTCCGGCGCCCGGTCCTGAAGCGATGGCGAAGTGTGCAACGACAGTCGCACCTCTCATGCCACGCATGACAGGAGCGGATACGCCGCCAGGCTCGACGCCCTTGGTGTCCATGCCTACTGCATAGGGTCCAAAAGCTTCTAGTTCGGCCAGCATGCGATCACGCAGCGAGCTGTGCGGGACGGAATCCCTGCGTTCGTACATCGATCCCCCCATGGCGACATTCTCCGTCAGGTACCTCGCGAAGGCCATCGCCAACCTCCAGTCAACGTAAGCAGCTACGTAGACGGTGATTGCCCGTAGGAGGATCCCTCACCGGACAACTCACGAATCGGTGTCGCCCTCCGCATGAGTTTGCAATGAGGGGGTCGGCCCGCCCGTCTGCTCCGGCACGTCGCTTCGGGCTTGACCGTCCTGAACGAAGGTGATCTGAATTTGGCTCCCCCGCTCAAGGACCGATCCTGCAGGAGGATCTTGGGAGGTCACCCAGAATAGCCCTGGCCACGTGCGCGAGCGAAGACCTGGACCATCAGGGTCTCCGGCTGCGAGACCGAACCCAAGGTTCGCCGCAGTCTCCTGTGCGATATGTACGGGCTGCCCAACCAGATCGGGAACATTTAGCATCTGGCCTTCGACCACCTCGTCATCTCCTTTGCGCCCAAAAACTAGTACGGCAAACTGAACCGTCTATTCATCAGATTAGCGCCGGTGTTCGGTGCGTCCCGTAACGGATCCCCCAGTGGACACCGTGAGGAAAACGTGACCAGCCCTAGCATTGCGGCGCTCTTTCCCACGGCATAACCTTTGAGCCTGATCGGGAATTGGGGGCGGTCGCATGGCCGAAAAAATCAGACTCTCATCATTGGCCCTTACGCTAACGGCTGTCCTGTGTGCGTGCGCAGGTCCCGCCACGCCGATGAGCAAAGCCTCCCCGGAAACACCGATCCCCGCTGCTTCGGGCCTGCCAAGCCGGCTCTATACCCACTGCGGAATCAAAGAATTGCGCGTAGAGGACACATTCTTCATTGCCGAAACACCATTGGACGACGGTCAGGGCAATCCACCTCCGGGATGGGGAAACCCCTATCAGGACGGCGCCGTGACCGTGTCCGGTTCAAGGGCTGTATTTCGGGACGACAATGGCCACATCGTCACCTTCCTTGCTCGTCCCGGTGCCACAGGATTTCTCAATATCTGTTCCTGACAGGCGACATGCCGCCCGATAAGGGATCCCTTACCGGTCACCATCTGGGCCGCGCCAGTCTGATTCAGATCACTCTTCGTCCTGGTGATCGCCTGAATCCGGTGCATAAAAAGGTCACCTACGGCCTCGAGAACGCCCTGAACTACAGCCACGATGACTTCCACGAGGACCGACATGGGTCCACGATACGTCTTCACTAACGGCCTGGTGGTGGAGCTGGCTGCCCGTATATCGATCCCCTTCCGGACATGCAGAGGCTGGGGGACGACTTCGGACTTTGTGCAGACGACTTCGGAAAATGACCTCGACTTTGTGAAGCCGACGTTTAGGGATTCCCATATTCCTGCCCGCAAAAATGCCCGCTTAACGTGCCCTAAACGCTACACGTCGGATCGGCTTAGTCGGTCGCCCTCAACGAACAGCCAGGGTTTCAACGAGCTGAACCTCCGGTACCTCGAAGTGCGCCAGCAGCGTCCCCACCAGGTGCGGGGCGAAGTCGTCTTCGAGCGAGAGCACCACGCGGCACCGCGTGCCTTTCACCGGCGGGAACCCCGCGTACAGCCCGCGCATGTCGCACACCGTCTGCCCGCGGCCGGGCCCGTCGGAGGTGTCGACGGCGGCACGCACCACCGGCGCCAGCGCAGGCTGCACGGCACCCACGGCGAGCGCCGCGGCCAGGGGATCGTGCATCGCGGAGCAGGGCCGGCCGTAAATGCCCTCATAGAACCGGAAGTAGTAGCCGAGCATCTCCCCAAGGGCCTGTGCCACAGGCGAAGAGGACGCGAGCAGCTCCTGCCGGTGCGTCTCCTCCAGCACTGACGCCATGGTCACGTCCAGCGGTACCAAAGTCAGGTCCCAGTCCGCGGCGAGCACCAGGGCGGCGGCCTCGGGGTCATTGTGGATGTTGGCCTCGGCCAGCGGGGTGATGTTTCCCGGGGCCAGCGCCGCCCCGCCCATGACCGTCACCGATTCCACGAGCGACGGCAGGGCGGGCTCCAGCCGCAGCGCCTCGGCAAGGTTCGTCAGCGGGCCGATCGCCACCACGCGCAGCTCCCCCGGGTACAGCCGGGCCAGCCGCACCAGCATTTCAGCTGCGGTCTCCCCGGCCAGGGAAGCCGCGGCCGGCGCCAGCGAGACCTCGCCAATCCCGTTGTCGCCGTGCACCCACGGCGCGCCGCCACCAAAGGAACCGGCAAGGGGATGGTGCGCCCCCAACGCCACCGGGATGTGCGCGGAGCCGGCGAGTTCCAGCAGGTCCAGCGTGTTCCGGGCGCCGACGGCGGCACTGACATTCCCGCTGACCGTCCCGATCCCCTTCACGGAAGCAAGAGGCGAGGCGAGCAGGTAGGCCAGGGCGAGGGCGTCGTCGATTCCTGTGTCGCAGTCCAGGTATATCGGGAAGGGCGTGGTCATGGTGGTGCTTCTTTCAGGTAGTGACAACAGTTAGACGGTCTCGCCCTTGGGGGCGGCGACGAAGAGGCTGACGATGAAGGCGGCGGCGGTGATGCCCACCGAGATCCAGAGGGCGGTGGCGTAGCCGGCGGCCGTCGCCTGGGCAGCGAAGGGCGCCACGAGCACGACGCCGAGGCTCGCCCCGATCCCGAAGGAGGCGCCGTTGATGCCGGGCAGCGCCGCCGGGGCCTCCTTGGGCGAGAGCAGCACCGAGAGCCCGTTGATGGCGGTGAGGAACAGGCCGTTGTAGAAGATGCCCAGCGCCGCAACAGCGATCAGCACGGCCACCTGGTTGGTGGAGAAGGCGGCGGCAGCAGCCGCGCAGGCAAGGCTCATCCCGGTGCCGATGCGGAGGGTCTTGATCCAGCCGCGGCGGTCCGCCAGCCAGCCGGCCAGCGGTGCGGCAAAGACGCCGATGAGCGCAGCGGGGGTGAGGAACAGCAACGCCGAGACCGAGGCACTCAGGCCGAAGCCGCCGTCGTGGTCCTGGCTGAGCAGCACCACGGTGAAGTTGATGATGGCAAAGATGCCGGCCAGGGTGAGGACGGTGGTGAGGATGACCGGCCAGACCTGCCGGGAGCGCAGGTGGTGGACGGCGATGAGCGGGTGGCTGCGCCGTTTCTCGATGATCCAGAACGCGGCGAAGGAGGCGGCGGTGCCGGCCAGCAGGGCCAGGGCGGTGGGTGAGGTCCAGCCGGCGGCGGACCCGTCGGAGACGAAGTAGGTGATGAACACCAGGAACACCGAGAGGGAGCCCGCGCCCCACCAGTCCATGGCACCGCGGACACCCGCGGGACGCCCGGCGGGCACGGTGCGGATGATGCAGAACGCGGCGATCACGGTCAGGACCAGCACCACGATGAAGATGGACCGGAAGCCGAGGGTTTCGGCCATGAGGCCGCCCACCCAGCCGTCCACTCCCCCGATGCCGCCGTTGATGGCGGCGATGATGCCCACGGAGGTGCCGAACACTTTGGCCTGCAGGTTCTCGCTGAGGACGATGTAGGCGAGCGCGAAGACGGCGCTGGAGACGCCCTGCAGGAAGCGTCCGGTGACGAGCAGCTCCAGCGTCGGTGCCGTGATGCAGAGGATGGTGCCGGCGCCCATGATGCCCAGGACCAGCAGGAGCGCGGCGCGGCGGCCGATGAAGTCGCTCCAGCGGCCGATAACGGGGCCGGAGATGGCGCCGGCGAGGAAGAACATGGACTGGACGGGGGCGGTGCTGTCGGCACCCCGGCCGAAGTCGGCGGCGATCTGCGGCAGCGCCGGGGTGACCATGCTGGCGTTCAGCTGGAAGGACAGCACACCCAGCAGCAGGGTGGAGATCAGCAGGGCGGCGCGCCGGCCTGAGAGCTTGGCGCCCTCACCGGGAAGTACGACGGCGGCAGTTGGGTCCGCGGGCGGGGCGGCCGCGGCGGGGGTTGGGGCGTTCACATCAAACTCCTTTGTTCGTGCAGGTGTGGTGACGAAGACCACCGTTGGACGGTCATTCGAGTTGTTATACAACCACGTATGATGCGCAAGTACAACCCTTGCCGTACACTGTTTCTTCATCCGGCCGGTTCCGGCACCCCCGTTCAGAGAGTTCTCCCATGCACAATCGACTTCCTGCCGTCACCGTCGTCGGCAGCATCAACCTGGACCTGATCGCCACCGCCGAACGGCTGCCGACGGCGGGCGAAACCATCGGCGGCGCCGTGCTGTCCCAGCAGCCGGGCGGCAAGGGCGCCAACCAGGCGGCCGCCCTTGCGCGGCTCGGCGGCAGCGCCCGGATGGTGGGGGCGGTAGGCGACGACGATTCCGGCCGGCAGATGCTTGATGCCCTGACCGCCGCAGGTGTCAGCACCACCGGCGCCGCCGTCCTGCCGCACGCCACCGGGACCGCGCTGATCTCCGTGGACCGCGACGGCGAAAACCAGATCGTCGTGTGCCCGGGCGCCAACTCGCACCTCTCGCTCGACGGCGTGGAGTTCGGCCCGGACGAGACGGTGCTGTGCCAACTGGAGGTGGGCCTGCCGGTGGTGCTGGAAGCAGCCCGGAAAGCCAAGGGCTTCTTCGTGCTGAACGCCGCTCCGGCCATGGACCTGCCCGCGGAACTGCTGGAACGCTGCGACCTGGTGATCGTAAACGAGAGCGAGTACGCCCTGATCCCTGCCCTCGCATCGGCCACGCTCGTGGCGGTGACATACGGCGGCGACGGCTCCGCGATGTTCGAGCACGGCCGGAAGGTTGCGGAAGTCCCCGCGCCTGCCGTCAGCGTGGTGAACACCATTGGTGCCGGCGACGCATTCTGCGCGGCCCTGGTCCTGGCCCTCGAGGCGGGGATGGACTACGCATCCGCCCTTGCTGTGGCCAACGCGGTGGGTGCCCATGCCGTGGGCGATCCGTCGTCACAACCGGATTTGGCACGGCTGGGCCACTACGTCGGCCCGACCGCCGCAACCATGGGCACGCGGTGAGCGTCTCTTTCAGGCGCGCGACGCCGTCGGACTTTCCGGACGTCCGGCGCATCACCCGCGAGGCCTACCTCAAGGCCGGGCACTTCGCGGCGGACCATCCGTATATGGGGGTGCTGGAGGATGTGGAACACCGCGCCGAGCATGCGCAGGTGTGGCTGGCCGAAACCGGCGGATGTGCGGTGGCTGCGGTAACGCTGACGTTCGCCGGCCAGCCGTACAGCGAGATCGCGCAGGAGGGCGAGCTGGAATTCCGGATGCTGACCGTGGACCCGTCACGCCAGGGCGGCGGAGTGGGCCGCACCGTGGTGCGCGCAATTATGGAGCACGCCCGGCAGCTGCCGGGTATTGGGGCGATCAGCATTACCAGCGCCCAGTTCATGGAACGCGCCCACGACCTCTACCGGTCGCTGGGTTTCCGCCGCGCACCGGAGCGGGACTGGTATGTGCCGGGTGAGGACGTCCTGCTGTGGGTGTTCACGCTCGAGCTCGTCGACTAGCTGCCGCGTCATCCTTCGCCACTGCTACGATTGCTACGGAGGCATTCGATGACAACAATCCCCCACCGTGAGCTGCGAAACCAAAGCAGCAAGATCCTGGAACGGGTCAAGAACGGCGAAACCATCAACGTCACGAACAACGGAGAAGTGGCGGCCACATTGATCCCGCCTGCGGGTTCACCTTTTGAACGCCTGCTCTTGTCCGGGAGCGTGCGGCAGGCCTCGGAAAGCCCTGTCGACTTCCGGTTGCTCCAGCGCGTTGCCTCTGAGGTCCGCACGGCCGACATCATCGACGACCTTCGCGGCGACCGGTGATCATCTACGTCGATACATCGGCCGCCCTGAAACTGGTGGTTGAGGAAGCGGAGTCCGGTTCCGTCGCGGAGTTCCTTACCGAAGCCGGGCAGAAGGGTGGGCGCCTGGTGACCTCAATGCTGCTCCACACGGAATTGCACTGCGCCGCCAACCGTCGCGGCCTTCCTCCCGAATTGGTCAACGCTGTTCTGGACGCAATCAACCTCGTGGACCTGACGCGTTCAGATCTCTTGTACGCGGCCGCCCTCCCCGGTAAGTTGCGCAGCGCCGATGCGATCCACCTCGCCACCGCGATCAGGCTGGAAACGCAGACCCTGGTCGCCTTCGACAAGGAACTCGTGGCCGCAGCAACCCAGGCAGGACTCCGCACGCTCTCGCCGGGAACCTGACCAGGCGCCCGTCCAGATCTGCAGGTCCGCTATGCCGGACGCCCCGGCTCGGCCGCCCCTTCGAGGACCTGCTGCAGCCCGGTGACCGGGATGTCAGGGAACTCGTCCCGCGGCGGCCCGAACTGGAACGCGGCCGCCCCGGAGTCTTCCCAGACCGCCGCCCCTGCAATCCTGGCAAGGAACGGTGAAAACGGGCGTGCTGCCACGGAGAGCACCCGAATGGCAGCGACCGGAATCCGCTGAACGGATCCATGTCCGGTCCGGGCAACCAGCGCTTCCACCATCTGGTTCGCTGTCAGCGTCTGCGAGCCCCAGTCGATGACCCGGTTGCGCAGTGCGGGATCGGCGATTGCCCGGACCACGACGGCGGCCGCATCCTGGACCGCGGTATAGGTCACCGGGGCAGTCCCGGATCCGAACACCGGCACCTTACCGTTGCGTCCGAGTGGGGCGCCCATGATCTCAAGCCGCTGTTCCAGGAGTGCGCCCAACCTGATGATGGTCCAGTCCATACCGGAGGAGCGGAGCGCATCCTCGGCCGCTGCCTTGCAGCGCAAATACTCGATGGGCCCGTCCGGGGCAGCGCCGTGCATGGACATCATCACCATGTGCTGCACTCCGGCTGCGGCAGCCGCATGGATCAGGCGGATGGCGCCGTCGCGGTCTACCGTGCGGTGGTCGGTGTCTTTGGCCCCGAAACCGGAGGCGGCGAACACCACGTCGGTGCAGCCCGCCACGGCTTCCCGACAGTCCGTTTCGGAGCCGAGGTCGCCGCGGAGGAGTTCGACGCCGTCGGCCGCCGTCTGGGGGAAGGGCTGGGAACTGCCGCGGGCCATGAGGCGGACCTTGTGCCCGGCGGCGAGGAGCAGGGGAACCACGGCGCGGCCCAGGCGGCCGGTGCCGCCGACCACCAGGATCACTGCCGGTCACCTCCGGCCGCTCCGTGGAGTGCTTCGCTGGTGGCGTCGTTCACGTCGCCCGAATCCTGGTCCACCGGTTCCAGGTAGAACTGGGCCGCGGCGATCCGGTCATCGCGGACCGTGAGGATGGCCACCCCTGCGGCGCGCTGCACGGATCCGTCCGGCCGGGTGCCGCCGTTGCTCCATTCCAGCCAGATTTTGCCGTCCGGGCCGGTCACTGCGTCGTGGACGGTGAGGGTGAGGTCCGGCAGGCCGGCGAAGAGTGCCGACCAGTTCTTCCGGACCTGCGCGGAACCAGTGAAACTGCGGGCGGGGTGCACGGGGGTGGTGTTCCGGTAATCATCCGCGAACTCCGACACCATGGCCTCGAGGTCATGGCGGTTGGCCGCGGCCAGCATGCGCCGGACCGGGCCTTCGGGGACGCGGTCGAGTCCTGAAGCGTCCATGATCTGCTCCTTGGTTTCCG
>Ga0308170_10001437_pt1 | contig 22732 bp, 26 predicted proteins | sample PhyBR2_2_FD_202136 | JGI IMG/M metagenome (GOLD analysis project Ga0308170, IMG submission 202136) | Phyllosphere microbial communities from UC Gill Tract Community Farm, Albany, California, United States - DLSLSB.R2 | ecosystem: Host-associated > Plants > Phyllosphere > Unclassified | place...
CGGGAGGGGAGACGCACCTGCTTGACCTTGGGCTCGCGCGGCGTCCACTCCTTGCGGCGGCGCTCGAGCTCCTCGTCCGAGATGCGCATGTCGATCGTGTTCTTGATCGCGTCGATGTAGACGACCTGTACGACGAGCATGACCAGTCAGCTCTAGTCGCTCTCTGCGCGCGAGAGAGGACGAGAGCAGGAAGAGGAGGAACGACGCACGTCGCCGTCCTGCACGAGCGCAATGTTGCCGCCGACGAACGCCTCGGGGACGACGTGGCCGACCGTGAAGCCGTGCGTGCCGCCCGAGAAGCGGCCGTCGGTGACGCACGCGACGTGCTGACCCAGGCCGGCGCCCATGACCATCGAGGTCGTCTTGAGCATCTCGGGCATGCCTGCGGACAAGGAGCGGCGAGCGGAGGAAGATGAGGAGTGCAGGAGAATGTGCGTCAGTGCCCGCTCGGACAAGAGAAGGGCGCGCAGAAGGAGAGCGAGCCGGCGAAGGGGAAGGGGACGCACCGGGACCGCCCTTCGGGCCGAGGTAGCGCAGGACGATGACCGTCTTCTCGCTCGTGTTGATGCTCTTGTTCTCGATGGCGTGGTAGACGTCCTCCTCGTTGTCGAACACGCGCGCCTTGCCCTCGAACGTGAGGCCCTCCTTGCCTGTGATCTTGGACACGCAGCCGCCGGGCGCGAGGTTGCCCTTGAGGATGCGGATGTGGCCCGTCGACTTGATGGGCTTGTCGAGCGGGCGGATGACGTCCTGGCCGTGCTTGAGGCCGGGGAGCGGGTCGAGGTTCTCGGCGAGCGTCTTGCCCGTGACGGTCATGATGTCGCCGTCGACGAGCTTGTTCTCGAGGAGGTACTTGAGGACGGCCGGGATGCCGCCAATCTTGTGCACGTCCTCCATGACGTACTTGCCCGACGGCTTGAGGTCGGCGACGAACGGTATCCGGTCGCTCACGGCCTGGAAGTCGTCGATGCCGAGCTTGACGCCGCACGAGTGCGCGATGGCGATCAGGTGCAGGACGGCGTTGGTCGAGCCGCCGAGGATCATGGTGAGGACCATGGCGTTCTCGAACGCGGCGCGCGTCATGATGTCGCGCGGCCGGATGTTGTTCTCGAGGAGGCGGCGCATGGCCGGGCCGACGGCGTCGCACTCGTCCTGCTTCTCCTTGTACGCGGCCGGCGTCGACGACGAGTAGGGGAGCGTCATGCCCATGGCCTCGGCGGCCGACGCCATCGTGTTGGCAGTGTACATGCCGCCGCACGAGCCGCCCTCCTTGCGGCACGAGTTGCGCACCGTGTCGAGGCGGATCTTCTCGGCCTCGGGCGTCGAACCCATCTCGAGGAACTTGCCGTACGACTGGAACGCGCTCACGACGTCGAGCACCGGCTGGTCCTGACAGGAGCCGGGCTGCATGGTGCCGCCGTACACTGCGCGCGAGAGGGGAGATCCAGGGTCAGCGCTCGCTCGGGCGGTCGAGTCGTGAGCAGGGACGCACCCATGATACCTGGCCGGTTGAGGCGACCGAGAGCCATGAGTACACCGGGCCTGCAGGAGAAGAACAGAGTCAGCATCGCCTCGCTCGCAGACGCTCGCCTCCTCGACGACGGCCACCGACGCACATGTTCTTGTCGCACGCCTGCAGGAGCACGAGGGGACAGTCAGCACCGCGCTCTCACAGAGGAGGACAGCGAGCAAGGACGCACCGGGATCGTGACCATGCCGTCGAGCCAGTGCCCGCCCGCCGCCGTCTCGACCTGGTCGGCGATCAGGTCGCGGCTCTGGAGCGAGAAGCTCATGCCGAACGTGCCCATCGAGATGCCGTCCGAGACGCCGACCGTGCCGAACCCGTAGCCCGTGATGCCGGCGTTGGTGAGCGAGTCCTTGATGCGGGTGCCGAGGTGCAGGACGTGCTTGTTGCAGCTGCAGAAGTGCGCGATGCTCGGATCAGTGTGCCGATTGGCGCGAAGTCAATGCAGGAAGGAGAGGAGAGACTCACGGGTTGCCGTCGTACCTGCGCGGCGTGAGAGGGAGGCGAGGCCGGGAAGAGAGTCAGCGAGGTGCGCGCACGCGAGGAGAGCAGGGCGCTGCGGGACGCACCAGACGTTGGCGATGCCGACCATGGGCTTGTCGAGGTCCTTGGGCTGGTCGATGCCGTCGGTCGCGTACAGCATGGCCTGCGATGCGCTGTGGGGCGAGCGGGAGAGGGGTCAGCTTCGGCAGAGCGCGAGTCGGACGAGGGCGGGGAGCGAGGACGCACCCCTGGGTCGGGTCGGACGTGATCAGGTGCCTGCGCGCACCGCGAGTCGTCAGCCACAGACACCGAGGCGGAGAGAGAGAGGGGAAGGCCACGTACGAGTAGCGGTTGATGCGGTCGCCCGCGGCGGGTGCGAGGGTCGGCTGCAGCGGGTTGCTGGGCGGTGCGCGTGCCGGCGACGAGTTGAAGCGGGCATGAGTCGAGAGGGAGAAGAACGACGGGGTGCGAGGCGCAGCTGCGCGAAGGCGGAGCGAGGCCATGTCGGCGAGAGAGGGGAGGGGGAGAGGCGGGGGAGAGAGTCGGGGACAGAGGTCGGTAGGCGGGTCGCTGCTTCTGCAGGGCGTGCAAGGGAAGGTCAGCACACTTTCTGTGGGCACAGGAGGCTGCCGGCCGCAAGCGCGGTGGAGAGAGGGTGATCCTGAGATGAACAAGGTGGAGGAGGCGGGAGTCGAGGTAGTGGGAGGGACGGGCGCACCTCGTGTGCGGCTGTGGCGAGCCTGGAGCTACTGTAGACGACGGGACCTCTTGAGCTGACCAAGCGCAGAGAGTGGAGCGAGAGGGGAGGTTGACTCTCGGCGTCGTCGTCGAGGATGCGGGAGAGGCTTGCACCACAACCGCTCCCCGCTCGACCTAGACTGGCTCCGAGCTGGCCCCGACAAGCCTCTACTCAGCGCCCTACCGCCGCACGCCCTCGCCGCACGCCCTACCGCTCTCCCACTCGCGCTCCACCCTATCGCCGTCCGCCGATTCCGTCCTCGACTCGCGCGTTCTGCAGCAGGTGGGGGCGCTGGGCGGGGCTTTCAGCAGCACTCTGGGCAGCTATGCACGGGCTGGCGCGAGCTTGCGGCTCTCTGCGGGCCGTCGAGGCGACGTCCGCCTCGCCCTCTTCCGCCTCGTCGTCCTCGGCCGTGCGAGGTGCGGCGTTGGCTGCCAGCAGAGATCGAGGTCGCGAAGCCGCCCGAGACGGGGCTCTGTGTCGAGCTTCGGCCTCGTTCGTGGCCTCGTCTGCTTGTGCGGCACGTCGTCGCGCTCCTCGATCCGGCGTCGGACCGCTCGGCTCGTCCACAGCTCAGCCGCCTCAGCTCCAGAGCTGCTGCCTTCTTGAGGGTTCGTGTGCTGCAGGTCCCGGCGGCTCGAGCCCTCGTTCGTTGAGCTGCTAGCAGCTGCGCTGCTCGGAACAGCTGGACGAGCGGGTTCGCCCGTTCGTTCCTCCCTTCCTCTTGCGCTCTTCGCCATCCTTGGCGGCTTTGCCGCTATCGGCCGCCTGCTGCGCTCTCGTCGGGTCGGGTGCTGTCGCTGGAGAGGAGCTTGGGGGAGACGCTTGTGCGCGCCCCTCGAACGCTTCCTCGCTCGCTCGTCGCGCGCGTGCGCGCGGCAGCGGCGCAGAGGTCGCAGCGCCTTTTTCTCTGCTGCTCTCATGCCGAGCTGCAGGCTCAGAAGGTTCATGCAGTCCTGCGAGCGACGTTCAGGAGGCTCGAGCGGTCGCAGCTGCTTTTCGTCACGCGGCTGCGGCTCGTCGCGCCTCGTCCCGACCGAGACTACACAAAGCGAGTTGCGAGATTAGGGCAGCGATTACTAGTTGCGAGGCTATGGCCGAGGTGGAGCGACGTGGAACAAGCGAGGCAAGGACCGGCGGCATCGCTGACCAATTCGGCGGTTCGCCCGTCGTGTCGGCGAGCCAGCCGGACGGCTCGCTCGCTCTCTCCACCACACGCAGCTCTCCGCGCAAGCTCTGTTCAAGCTGTTCCGCACAGCCCTAGCACCGACCACGTTCCGCCAGTTCCCCAAGCGCCTCCTCCCGCAGCTCGCCGCCGTCTCGTTCGCCTCGTCCTTCTCGTCAACCTCTCTCGGTGGGTCATCTCGCCACCTCGTCCTGCCCGGCGACTGCTCGGTCCAGCCTTGCTCGCGAGCATTCGCAGCTTGCAGCTGGACCCAGACCGCGTACGTCGAACCGGTCAGAGCCCCGGCTGATCCTCATCTTCCTCTCCCTCCCCTCCCCTCCCGGCAATCTCACGCTCCTCTCGCCCGCCCTCGACCGACTGCAGCCATGGCCCCTATCGAAGTCAACGGCGGTGCCGCCGCTGAGAAGCCGTCCAACCACAACAAGGTCGTCGTCATCGGCTCTGGCCCGGCCGGTGTGCGTCCTCGTCTCTCCCTACCCACCTCGTCCCGCTCCCCTGCCGCGCGAGTGCAGCAAAGCTGATTCTCGACCGCATTCTGCGCCCTCTCTCCCACATAGCACACCGGTGCGTTCTTCTCTCGCTACAGGAACTCGAGACGGCGGGCACGAGCGCTGACCCTCCTTCGCCGAACAGCATGCATCTACCTCGCTCGCGCCAACCTCAAGCCCGTCATGTTCGAGGGCATGCTCGCCAACGGCTTTGCGGCCGGCGGTCAGCTCACGACCACCACCGACGTCGAGAACTTGTGCGTCCCTGCTCGCCTCGATCCCGAGCACCGCGCCGAGACCCAGGAGCTGACCTAGCTCGTCCCTCCTCCGCTCGAAACAGCCCCGGCTTCCCCGAGGGCATCCGCGGCCCCGAGATGATGGACCTGTTCCGCGCCCAGTCGCTGCGCTTCGGCACGACGATCCACACCGAGACCATCTCGAAGGTCGACCTCTCGTCGCGGCCGTTCAAGTTCTGGCGCGAGGGCGCCGAGCAGGAGGACCCGGAGACGGCCGACACGCTCATCATCGCGACGGGCGCCTCGGCGCGCCGCATGAACCTCCCCGGCGAGGAGACGTACTGGCAGAGCGGCATCAGCGCGTGCGCCGTGTGCGACGGCGCCGTGCCCATCTTCCGGCGCAAGCCCCTCGCCGTCGTCGGCGGCGGCGACTCGGCGTGCGAGGAGGCCATGTACCTGACCAAGTACGCGTCGCATGTCAACCTGCTCGTGCGGCGCGACGTCCTGCGCGCGAGCAAGGTCATGGCCAAGCGCGCCATGTCGCACCCCAAGATCACGGTCCTGTGGAACACGGTCCCGGTCGAGGCCAAGGGTGACGGCGAGGTCCTGACGGCGCTGCGCGTCAAGGACACCAAGACGGGCGAGGAGCGCGACCTCGAGGCCAACGGCCTCTTCTACGCCATCGGCCACGTCCCCGCGACCGAGCTCGTCAAGGGCCAGGTCGACCTCGACGCCGACGGCTACATCCTCACCAAGCCGGGCACGAGCCAGACGAGCGTCAAGGGCGTCTTCGCCGCCGGTGATGTCCAGGTCCGTCTCGCCTTCCTCCTCCTTCGCGCGCGCGCGCTCTCTCTCTTCCCTTGCGCCTCGCCGCTGACTCGCCTTTCCTCGTCGCACACAGGACAAGATCTACCGCCAGGCCATCACGAGCGCCGGCACGGGCTGCGTCGCGGCGCTGGAAGCCGAGCGCCTGCTCGCCGAGGAGGAGGTTCCGGGCGCCGACGACTAATCTAGACGATCTCTCTCCCTTGCATGCAACTATCTGTGCGTTTCCTAGACCTCCCTTGCTCACTGTGCAGAGGCTGAGCGAGAGCGACAGCGAGAACGAGCGGGGCCGTCCTTGGCGAGGAACAGGAGAGCGGCCCGAGCGGGCGCAGGGAACGAGGAGGAGACGCTGCAGGCGCGCACGTAGCTGCCTCTCGCTTGCGCTGTCAGCAGGATGCCGTCGTCGCTCTCGAGGAGCTTGCAGCGCTCGTGCTCGGCCTTGCACGACAAGCTCGCCGCACTTTCGAGCGTGCGGCCCTTTCGAGCTCGCTCGCTCGCTCGCAGGGCATCTTCCTCTCGAGCTACCTCTTGCTCTCTCAACAGCGCACACGGAAGCGCGAGTGCAAGAAGGCGTCTTTGTTCCAACAGCGGTGCGAGGAGGGGGATGATTAACGCCGCCGAGAGGCGCCGGCGAGTTGGACGAGGGGAGGAGAGGGGTATGCAAGCGGACAGGGTACGAGACCGACGGCGGCGACGGCGGCGAGGAGAGGAGGGAAGGGAGGGGAGAGAGGGACCCGATCGTCGCTCGCTCAGATGCGCTTCTTCTGCTCGATCGCAAAGTCGCCCGCCCCGAGGTTGATGAGGAGGAGGAGGCCGCCGATGATGGCTGCGGGCACGGCGAGGAGGGCGTCGTCAGTATGTCCACCTGCTGCACAACAGGACGAAGCCCTGCCGGCTCTGGAGGAAGAGCTGGGCCGAGCGAGCGAGAGGAGCAGAGTGGACGTACACAGCGTCTGGAAGAAGTCGTACCTGCGGCGTGCACGAGGGTCAGCTCACAATCATCGACGAGGAGAGAGCGAGCGAGAGGGACGCACTTGAGGAAGTCGCGCTGCGGGTGCGCGGCATGGACGCGCCACCACGCGTTGACGGCAAAGTTGAACGCCGAGAGGACGACGACGAGGTACAGGGCGCTCTGGCGCGCCTTGTACCCGACGGCGACGCAGATGCACGCGACGAGGCCCGACACGCTGACGAAGCCCTTGGCGATGCCGCTCTGGCCGTTGAAGACGAAGCCGAGGAAGAGGAAGACGAGGAGGACGCGGCCGAAGAGCTGCAGGTACTTCTTGCGGTCCTGGTCCGAGACGCCCATGGGCGTCAGGTTGGTCACGATCGACGACTTCTTTTGCGAGAGCGAGTCGGAGAGGGTCATGAGGAGGCCGCCGATGACCGACAGGTTGCGGAGGAAGAAGGTGAGGTCGAAGATGAGGCCGTAACCGAAGCCTTGCGCGAGGACGACGCCGAACAGGCCGCCCGTGGCGTACACCGGGTACCGCTTGGTGATGATGGCCGTCGAGCACGCGAGCATGACCTGTTGCGGCGCGGCGGAGAGGAGGGCGAGGAGGGCGGGTCAGCGTCGCATTCCGTCGAGGGAGCGAGCGAGAGGGACCGAGGGACGCACGAAGACGTTGGTCCACAGGAAGAGGTGCGACAGGCCCCAGGGGAAGCCGCGGTGCTTCTGCGGGTGAGAACGAGGCGAGCGTGAGCGAGAGAGAGGGCGACTCGAGGACGAAGCGTCGGCGACGACGTCGGCGCACCTGGAGGTAGTAGTTCTGGTCTGCGGACAGGGTGCGGCGCATCAGTACGCAGCACACGAGGAAGGGAGGAGGGAAGTGAACGCACCGCTGAGCTGGGTCAGGATCCTGAGGGCGTCCTCGAGGAAGGTGACGACGATGAGGAACCTGCCCATGCCGGGCAGCCACGGCCTGATGGGCCTCGCGAGCCCGTCGAGGCGGTCCTCGATCTTGTCGCTCACCTTGCGCGCCTTCTCGAGCTGCTCGACGCCCGCCGGGCCGGCGAGCATGTCGGCCGCGAGGTCCATGACGGACCCGCGGCGGTTGTGGCCGCGCGCCGAGGGCCCGCTGCCAGAGCCGGCGCGGCTCGGGCTCGTTGGCGGGACGCCGATCGAGGGCGGGTACGGCGCGCCGCCGGCGCCGTCGTTGGCGAGGTAGGACGGGATGGCGCTGCCACGGCGGGCGTGCTGCTGGTACGCGGAGGGGCGACGAGAGGGCGAGACCGGGTCTTGCGAGGGGACGTTGGACCCGCCGACGTTCGAGTAGTAGGCCATGGTCGAGCTGCTGAACCTGGTGCGGTCGCGCGGGGAGAGCTGGACGAGAGAGAGAGCCGGAGCGAGATGAGGTGGAGCGGGAGAAAGGGCGGAGGTGGGACGAGGGCGCTGGGGTGCTCGATCGGAGGTTGGCCGGCGCTGGGTCGAGGTGTACGAGTGCTGCTGAGCTCTGCTTGCGGCTAGGCGAGCTGGTCGTGGTGGAGCGAGGGAGAGGTGACGAGCGTGGTCGACCTTCCCCTCCTCGCTCGACGCTCGCCGCGTGCCACAAAGTCCGGCTAAATTCGCACCTCGCAGTAGAGCGCAGCGCAGCAGGCAACGAGCTCGACTAGACTTCAGAGAGCAGACCCTGCAACGCGCACAGCTCCTGCGCTTTCTCTCCGACTTTCGCACGCCGCGCAGCTCGAAGGTGATGCAGCGTCCATTATGCAGTGAGGGACAAAGAGTGTGTGATGCGAGCTACTGTACGAAGGGGCGATACGAGGGGGCCAAGCGCGACTACTGCACCTTGCCCGCGCCGAGCTTCTCGCCGTCGACGACGAGCGGCTTGCCGCCGTCCGGCTGCGCCTTCCCCGGCGTCGCGAACGTCGTGCCAAAGACGCGGTCCCACACGGGCGACGTGACGCCGAAGCCGAGTTCGGGCTCCTTGTAGTGGCTGCGGGCGGGCGGAGGGAGCGAGGAGGGAAGGGGTCAGCGAGGGGACGAGATAAAGAGTGAGAAGGACGAGAGAGGGACGCACTGCTCCATGTGCCACGACTTCTGGCGCTTGACGTACTGCAGGCGGCGCGGGGAGAAAGAGTCAGCCGGATGCTCGACGAGGGAAGGGACCAAGCGCGAGCGGACGCACCTCGGGCAGCTTGGTGTGGTGCAGCGCGTAGTGCATGACGTCGTACGCGACGTAGAAGGCGAACGAGCCGGCGATGATGCCGTTGGCCATCCAGTTGGGGAACAGGGCGTGCGCGAGCTGGGTGAACGGGTACTGGAGGAGGGCGAACAGGGTCGGGGGCATGACGAGGCGCAGGCGGTCCATCTGTTGGTGCAGCGGCGGGGTCAGCAGGCGCGCGCACGAGGAGGAGGAGGAAGCAGAGGGACGCACCGGGATGTAGTGGTGGATGCCGTGCAGGAGGAAGTGGAGCGTAAGCGCCGCCGGGTGGTCCGGCAGGTGCTCGTCGATGTGGAACAGGAACCGGTGCATGCCGTACTCGAGGAGCTGCGCGCGCACGACGACGAGTCAGCGACCGGGCCCATCGCCATCGAGAGCGAGGAAAGCAGGACGCACCGTCCAGACAAAGTTGCCGAAGAGGAAGCACGCGCCCGTGCGCGCGATCGTGTGCGGGACCGAGACGCCGAGGGCGAACTGCTGCACGATCGAGCAGCGCAGGATCCAGGCCGTGATCGGGAGCCAGATGAGCGGCACGACGTACCACGAGGTCATCGTAAAGACCTCGAGGTAGGCCGGGCCGAAGAGGCGCGCCGGGCGAGGGAGGTGGCTGCGCGCGTGCGTGCGACGGGGTCAGCCAGGGCCGCGCACGTGCACAGAGAGAGAGGGAGAGGGAGCGACGTACCGAGGCTGGTGGACCTGCTGGAGGTAGAACGCCTTGGAGAAGTTGGCCCTCCAGACCTGCATGATCAACGGCTTGTCGAGGTCGAGGAACTGGTTCTTCTCCCAGTCCTTGCCGTTGTCCGTGTCCTCCGGGTGCCACCCGTCCTTGAACTCGAAGCTCGGGTCCGTGATCGACTCCTCGGCGCCGACGCGGCCGACAAAGTACGACTCGTCGAGGAGCTGGAACGCGCTGTCGCTGTGCGAGTGCTCGACCGGGTCCTGCATGACGGCCGTCACGTCCTTGCCCGCCCACTCGAGGACCAGGTCGTCGCCGCCAGGATGGTCGTCAACGAACTGCGACACCTGTAGGAGCGAGAACGAGAGGGAGTGAGCGGGCGGGGCGGGGCGGGGTTGGGCGACGAGGCGAGGCGAAGGGGAGGGAGAGGGGACGCACGTCGTAGATGCGGTCGTTGCAGATGACCCAGCAGTCGCCGGCCTTGTTGTGCTTCTCGACGTCGGCGCGCAGAAAGATGCGGCCGCGCTGCGAGGCGCGCGTTGTTGCCGAGGTCGCAGTCGAGCTCGAGTCCATCGCGAGGACGGGGCGGGGCGGGTGGGTGGACTGGCGGGGTGGGGCGAGGTGCAGGTGCTGAAGGAGAGTGAGGCGGTGGAGCGCGTGCAGGCGGGCGGGTGTGGAAGCGACGAGATGGAGCAGGCCCAAGAAGGAGGGAGCGCGCCGCGATCTCAGCGAGTGGCGGACCCGCGGAGTCCGCGGTCAAGCTGACCAGGCCGAGCCGCCGCCGTCAGCAAACTCGTCGCTCTCAAGCAAAGAGTGTGCGCATCATGCAGTGCAGCGCAGTATGTACTACAAAACAGTCCCTCGTAGTCCTACACCGAGCGGCACTCGAGCCTCGCCTTCTTCGCGCTCCTACTCCTCGCGCCACAGCTCGCGCCTCGCCTTGCCGTCCCGATCCTGCTTGATCCTGCGCGCCGCGACGACGGCTAGAGCACCTCCAGCTGGGCTCGACCGAGTCGAGGCGTCGGCGCCCGCTCAGGTCGACTCGGCGAGCTGCAGCGCCTCCTTGGCGCGCTTGAACTCGTCCGACGTGCTCAGCTCGTCCTCGGTGCTCGCCTGCGCGCACGTACGCAGCATCAGCACGATTCACTGAGAGTGTCGACGGAAGGGAGAGGGACGCACGACGAGGTCCTCGAGGTCGGCGACGGCTTTCGCGAGGCGCTGCTCGGCGTCGGGGACCATGCCGTCGCCCTCGGCCAGGATGCGGCGCTGCGGGCGTGACGAAGAGAGGGTGCGCGTGCAGGTGGCAGCGTCAGCTTGGACAGAGGGCCAAGGGAGGGAGACGGAGAGCGCACCTGTGCACGCAGCTCGTACTCGTCGGCCGAGTCGGCCTCCATCTGGGCGACCTTTGCCCTCTGCGCCTCTGCTTCTGCCCGGTAGCCCTTGACGTCCTTGGCGAGCCTGCGTGCGTGCCAGCGGTGGGTCAGGTTAGCGATCGAGCGACGAGGTTGAGGGACGGAGAGGAGGAGGGGGGAGGGAGGGGTGGAGGGGACGGACCGAGTGACGACGCCTGCCTTGATTGAGAGCTGGCGGGTCGAGGTGCTCATGGCTGTGCGAGGCTGGTGTGGTCGCAGCGGTGGTGTGAGCGGTCGAGAGGTGAGCGAGGGAGCGACGACGAGCTTCCGAGCAGCTCGCCTCTCTTCCTCACGCTCGACGCAGCCTGCCACCTGCTGCACGCGCTCGAGAGCTCTCTCTACCCGCACTCGCCCCGCTCGCACTGGTGCAGCGCAGCGCCGCGACCTTTCGACCTCGGCCCCGTCCTCATCGCTCGACGAGGAACCCGCGCCAGGTCTCGTCGTCAGCCACCTCAAGTTCGTCCTTCTCACCTGGTCCGCACTACTCAGAGTCCCGCTGACCCTGCCACAACGCCTAGCAGCCCGCGCCCGCCCGCGCTCACCTCTCGCCCCTCCTCGCCGCCCCCACCCCACACCCCGCTCGACCGCCTCCCGACCTCGAGCCAGCCTCGCCCATCTCCTACCGCCACACGCCACCAGCTCGACCCTCGTCCGCCGCCGCGCCATGCAACAAGTCGACCGCAAGCCCCCCTCCACCGCCGTCGCCCCTCTGCCGCCCTTCTCGCCCCCTCCCGCGCCTTCCGCCCCCTCGACTGCGGTCCCGCTCGACGTCGCGTCGACCCTCTCGCCCAAGGCGCCGCACGTTGAGGGCGAGGACAAGGAGTACGAGATCGAGCTGCTGCTACTGTCGGGCAAACGCAGGCGCGTCAAGGTGGCGAGGACGGAGACGGTCGCGCAGCTCGTCGAGAGGGTGTGGAGCGAGTGGCCGGCGGGTACGTCTCTCCTTCACTCGTACGTAGCTTAGCGAGGAGCTCGCTGATGCAGAGTGTGTGCTCGCAGAGTGGCGCGCGACGGACCCGGCGCCGGCGAGCGCGAGCGACCTCAGGCTGTGCGTCTCGCTCTCGCCGACTGTCGCTCTGCTGGTTCACCGCCGGCGACTGACTCTTGTTGATCGTTGTCGCACAGGCTTCACCTTGGGCGTTTCCTCGAGCCAACATCGACCCTATCCGGTCCGTCCACCCTCGCTAGCCCGCCCTCCTCCTCGCTCTTCTCGCTGACGCTCACCCCTCCCCCTCTCGCGCGCCGCAGATGCCGGCCTCTTCTCGCACGCGTTCGACCAGGACGACGGCGCCAAGGATGGGCGCCCGACAGTCGTACATCTCCAGATCCGCACGCTGCGCCCGCCCGACGCCAAACCTGGAGGTGCGTCGCTGCCGCCCAAGCCTGAGTCGCACTCTGTCGCGCGCCGGCGAAGAGCTGACTCTTCTTGTGCACCGCGGTCGCAGGCAAGGTCAAGCCGGACACGGCCGACGACGAGGACGAGTCGTGCTGCGCGTGCTGTGTCGTGAGCTGAGCCACCCCTTCCCTCCCTCTCCTTCCCTCCCGTCGTCCCCTCGCCGTCTCGCTTCTATCCCTGTCTCCTCTCCGTCGTCTCTGTGCCTGTCTGTAGCTGTTCGCCGTCGAGTCTGTGCAGTATGCCATGCTGTTGTTGCGCTTGCCCGGAGCGTCGAGAGCGATTGGGCGTTCGTTTCACATGCTCTCGGGCCGTGAGCTCGCGAGCCTCTTGTACCAGAGCGCAAGCGCATGGCAGCATCGAGGAGCTCCTGCAGAGAGCAAGGCGAGCTGGACTGGCTTCATGCGGGAGAGCTCGACCCTCGCTCGGTCGCCGTCGCCGTCCTCCCCACACGAGCTCACACTCTAGCTCCTCCTCAACCACCTCGCGTCTAGCCAGCAGGCGCAGAGGCACACAGCGCCGCCCAAGCACCATGGCGACCCCGCTCCGCCGCTCCAAGCGCGCGCGCACGACTCCCAAGTCGCTCTCGTCGTCACTCGACCTCACGCGCTCGACGCCCGACGCCGACCCCGCCGCCGACTCGGACAGCAGCCTCGAGGTCGTGTCCGCCTACAAGAAGCCCGCCAAGCGCGTGCGCATGGCCGAGGCGCAGCTAGGCGCGTCGGCCAAGAAGCAGAAGCAGGGGCTCGCGGGCGCCCCGGAGGAGGACGGCGAGATGGACCCGGACGAGGCGTTCGCGAGGAGGCTCCAGGACGAGGAGGACCAGGCGGCGCACGAGGACCAGGTGCGTGGTGCTCTCCCTGTCTCTCGACTTGGCGCAGCGAGGATGCGCGCGCTCGAGGGCGCGCTCCTCCCCCACCAGCTGGGTTCGGGACCGCTTCCTGCGCAGTGCCGACCGCCCGCTGCGCAGCCACGTACTGATGAGCTCGTCCTCCCACGCCCGCAGGCCATGCCCGGCCCCTCGACCTTCGCGCGCCGCTCGACCCGCAAGCGCCGCTCGTCGGCCTCGTCCTCGCTCCTCGTCGTCTCGTCGAGCCCGGCGGCGGCGGCGGCTCAGCGCTTCCAGGACCCGGACGACCCGCTCGTCGTGCTCGCGGGGTGCAGGGAGGCGCTGCTCGGGCGCAAGGGGGTGTGCGGCGGGTGCGGCGCGGGCGTGAGCGTCGAGAGGGAGCCGGTGCGTCTCTGCGGCTTGCCTCTTATGCAGCGAGACGAGCATCCGGCTCGTCGCGCAGCTAGATGTTGTCGTAGACCCGCCCGACTGACTCTCAGGACGTCCCGCAGCCCCAGCTCGCCTCGTCCACGGCGCTCTCGACCTTCCTCGACTCGACCACGACCGCCTGCCCGGCCTGCGCGTGCACGCTCTGCGTCGGGTGCTGGGTCCCGCTCGGCGACAACGACGCCGAGGGCAGGACGGCGGGCGAGTGCTGCGCCGTCGGGCGCGCCATCGCCGTCTTCGAGGTGCGTCTCGCTCGCTCGGTCGGTCGCTGCAGGGCCTCCTCCTCTCCTGGAAGCGGTCCCGCTGACGCTCCATGACGCGCTCGCAGCTCCTCTCCGCCCTTGACGCCGTCTATTTCACCGAGTACCTCGCCCGCCCGCCCACCTCGGCGACGGCCGCCCCGGGCGCGAGCTCGTCCGGCCCGATCGCGACGAGCAAGAAGCCGCGCGCCGTCGCGTCGACCTCGAAGGGCAAGGGCGTCGCGGCGGCTGCGCCGAGCGGAAGCGGCGCGGGCACGGGCTACGGCTCGGGCACGACGTTCGGCGGCCGCGCGGGCACGGGCTACTCGGTCGAGGACGAGTACGACGACTACGACGAGCACAGCTACTGGATGGACGACATCGAGCCGCCCGAGTTCGAGGACGACGAGGCCATGGACGCGTTCTGGGAGAAGCAGCAGGAGGAGCACGACAAGAAGGTCGAGGAGAAGAGGGTGCGTGCGCGGTCTCTCGCTTCTCCTTCCTGTCGAGCGCCGTGTCGCTCGTTGCACTGGATGTTCGCTGAGCTTCACCTCACACTTTCGCACCCACAGGCCGCCCGCGCCGCCGAGCTCGCCACCAAGCAGGCCGTCCCCGCCGCAGACCTCGCGCTCGACCCGCTCTTCCTCGCCGCCCTCACGCACCTCTCGGCGCTCCTCCCCAAGCCCGACTCGCCCACCGCCAAGATCTACGACTACCTCCCCGACGCGTCGCTCGCGCCCCTCCTCGAGGCGTCGACCCTGCCCGACCTCCTCGCGCAGCTCCTCCGCAACGACAGCGTCGTCGAGTGGACCCGCCGCGCCGACGTCTACTTTGCCATGCTCGCCGTCCTCGCGGCCCTTGGCGCGTGCGAGACGACGCTCGGCGTCGTGTTTGGGCGCAGGCGCGACAAGGCGTTCAGCGAAGGCGTCGGGCGGTGGATGAGGGGCGAGGGCGAGATCCGGTGGGCGAGGACGGCGGGAGCGGCGGGCGGCGAGGGCTTCGGGACGCCGGCGGGCGCGCGGGCGGGGCGCGCGACCAAGAGGAGGAAGGTCAAGCAGCTCGAGGAGGACGTCGAGCTCTCGGGCAAGATCGTCCTCGGGACCCCGTGCGTCTCCCTCCCTCTACGTCTCCTCCCTTCTCCTCCCACTCGCTGACTCGCCGTCCTACCTCCCTCTCTGCAGCCTGTACACGCTCCTCAAGAAGCTCACGATCCAGGCCGAGGCCTTTCGCCGCGCGGCGACGTCCGGCGCGTTCGACGACACGGACGCCGACGCGGCGCTCGTCGGCATCTGCGGCGACTTTGCGACGGCCGGCGAGCGCTTCAAGGAGCTCGAGCACGTCTGGACCGCGCGGCAGCCGGTCGGCGACGGCGGCGGCGAGAACGGCGGCGCGAGGTCGAGCCCGAGCGGTGCGCGCGGCGCGATCAAGGAGCGTGAGTGGACCCAGGACGAGTACGACAAGGCGTGTACCAAGCTCGCCTACGACAACGTCGAGCTCGGCACGACGACGAGCGGATCGGACGGCGGCAAGACGTTCCCGACCCAGTGCGTGCGCCATCGACTCGTCGCGCAGGTCGCACCAGTCGTTCGTCCACCTCGCCAAAGAGCTCGCCGTCCTCTCGACCTCGCTCCCGCCGGGCATCTGGGTCCGGGTCGACGAGAGCCGCATCGACGTCATCAAGTGCGTCCCTTCTCCCTCTCGCTCTCGCTCCTCCCGTCGGCTCGAGAGCTGACGTCGAGCACGCCGCGCAGGTGCCTCATCGCCGGGCCCGACGGCTCGCCTTACGCGCACGGCCTGTTCGAGTTCGACATCTTCCTCCCGCTCACGTACCCGCAGGTGAGCCCAAAGTGCTGGCTCCGCACGACCGGCGGCGGGACGTGCCGGCTGAATCCCAACCTCGTACGTCCTCCTCCTCGTGCTTCCTCGTCGTCGGCCGGTACTGTGCGAGGGCTGGACTGACTTCCTTCTCTCTCGCCCCTCGCTCACAGTACGCCGAGGGCAAGGTCTGCCTGTGCGTCCCTCTCTCGCCTCTGTCTCCCCTCGTCGCAGCCGCTCTCGAGGAGCCTGCTGATCTTGTGCCCGTGCAGGAGCCTGCTCGGCACGTGGAGCGGCGCGCCCGAGGAGATGTGGCAGCCGCACAAGAGCACGATCCTGCAAGTTCTCCTCAGCATCACGTCGATGATCCTCGTGCGCTCGAACCTCTCCCTCCTGCGCGAGCGGTCCATTGCCAGAAACTGACTCTTTGCGCTCGTCCGCAGGGCACCAACTACCCCTTCTATAACGGCGTGTTCTCTCTGACTCTCTCTGTTCTCTCACCCTTCCCGGCTGACTCGAGCTGCACCCCACAGAGCCTGGCTTCGGCGCGCCCCGCGACGACGTGCGCAACCAGAGCGCGTCTCTCCTCCTCTCGCTCCTCGCCCGATTCACGTCTGACGGACCGACCTCGTACGTGCGCAGACTACAACAAGAACTGCTCGCTCGCGACGACTCGGTGGGCCATCCTCGACTGGATCCAGGGCGACAAGTTCAAGGACTCGATCTTCGCCGCGCGTCCTCCTTTTCTCTCTCTCTCCGTCCTGAGCAGCGCGCTCACTCCCCGACCTGCACGCAGGACGTCATCCTCTCGCACTTCATCTTGCGCCGCTCCTCGATCGAGTCGACCCTCGCCACCTGGGCCGCGCTCGACCCGCGCCTCAAGGCCTGGACGCCCTCGCTCAACAGCACGGCCGGCACGCACCAGCTCGAGCCGTATAAGCCGCCCGTCTACCCGTACGCGCCCGTCGTTCCGCCGCAGCCGCAGGCCGCCGCCGCCGCCGCCAACGGCAAGGGCAAGGGCAAGGGAAAGGGCAAGGCGGCCGCGGCGGCTGCGAAGCCCGTCGTGCCCGCCGGCCCGGCGCCCAAGGACCTCGTGCGCGAGGTGCGCGAGGCGCTCGACGGGCTGAGCGCGTGGAAGGAGGACGTCGGCGGGTGGCTCGAAGGCTTGGTCGCGTGAGGTGCGCGAGGCGGTGGGAGGGAGCGCTTGTCGGGGAGGTCGAGCAGGAGCTTGTCGTCGCAGCTTTGCAGTTCAGCGCTTTTCAGCTCGCCGTCGCTCGCTCGAACAGAGCTTCGAGAGATCTTCGAGCTGCGAGCAGACGAGAAGAGCTTTTGGCATGCGCTCGCGACCGGCCGCGCTCGTTCGTGTGTCAGGCCGCTCGCTCGCCCCGTGCTCATTGCTCTCGCTAATCGCAAAGAGCGCGCACGAACCAACATCTGCACTGCCGCGCCGCACTCTCGCTCCAGGCGGCCTGACCTTCACGCTCTCGCTCGCACGGACCGCCTCCGCCCATCTCGCCGGACCCAAAGACGAGCTCGCGCGGTACTGAAGCTCGCCAGATGCGCTCTCAAGCTTGAGCGAGCGGGGACGGCGCACGAAGAAATCTCTATGTGTCTTGCACGACGAGGGAGGTGACTCAGAGCGAGAGGCGGAGGGAGAGGAAGGAAGAAGGCTGGGTGGCAAAGCTAGGATAGGGACACAGTGAGAGGGCGGGAAAGAGCGAGGGAGGGAACGAGGAGTGTCTGTGCAGTACAAGGGCGAGGGGGAGGAACGAGAGAGGGGGGCGTCTATGGTTGCGAAGGAGGGAGGCGAACGAGGGGGAGGACCGAGAGAACAAGCGCGAGAGGCGTGCGAGGCGCGAGGAGGGGGAACAGGTAAAGGGTATCGAAAGGGACGAGGAGGGGTGACGAGAGAGAGAAAGAGAGAGAGAGAGAGAGAGAGAGAGAGAGAGAGCGAGGACGGCGACGAGAGGGGGCTCAGCCCCACGACGGCGGCGGCGCCTGCTGCTGCTGCTGGAGGTGCTGCTGGAGGAGCGGCGACTGGTGCGCCTGGTGCTGCGACTGCTGCTGCTGCTGCGCGCCGAGGTGCCCGCCCGACGGCTGGCGCTGCCGCGCCGGCGGGAGCTGCAGCGGGTACGGCATGGCGGCGAGCCCGAGCCCGAACGCCTGCAGCGTCGCCATGCTCACCGTCTGCGGGTGCGGATGCGGCGCGTGCGCGTGCTGCATCGGCGGCGACTGGTGCTGCTGCTGCTGCTGCTGCTGGACCTGCTGCTGCGCCTGCTGGTGCATCGTCGGCGGCGACTGGAGCAGGTTGTGCGGCGAGCCTGCACCCGCACCGCCATGCGCCGCCTGAAGCTGGGGCGACCCACCGTGCACGTGCGCGTTGTGTGCGTGCGCGTGCGCGTACTGCGCGCGCGGGTGCGGCGCCATGCGCTGCAGGAGCGCCGCGAGCGCGTCGTCGCTCATCGGCGGGCCGGGCACGCCCGACATGCCCCCCACGCCGACGCCGACGCCGACGCCGCCGGGTTCGTGGTGGGTCGCGTACGCGCCGGGCGCGGGCGGGATGTGGGTCGCGCGCAGGTCGGTCTGGACGGCGGCGTCCGAGTAGCTCGCCTGGCGCGAGGGGCCGGCCGAGGCGGGGATGGACGTGAGGGTCGAGAACTGGAGCGCGGCGGCTGGGTCGTAGCCTGCCGGGGCGGTGAAGGCGCGGTACGGCGCGGCGGGCGGCGGCGGGAGGGTCGACGTCGCCGTGGTCGAGGACGAGAAGGACGACTGCGAGTGCGGGGGAGGGTAGCCGCGGAGGGTCGGGGTGTGCGGGAGGGACGGCGGCGGGAGGGACGGGGCGTGGTAGGGCTGGTAGGGCATGCGCGGAGGCGGGTACGTCGCCGTGCGCTGCGACGACGAGGTCGACTGGCCGCCGCCGCCGCCGTGGTGGTGCGCTAACGGCGGGGTCGGGAGCCGCATCTCGTCGGCGCCTGAGCCGCCGCCGGGGAGCATGGCGCCGCCGGCCATGGGCTCGGGCGACGACGAGATCCAGTTGCCGAAGAGGGCGCCCGTCGCGCCGCCCGTCAGGTCGCTCGCCGACGAGGCGTAGCTCGCCGCGCTCTCTGAGCGCGACGGGACGGGGACGGGGGCGGGGATGTCGGGCTCGGCGCCCGTCTCTGCCGGGGTCGGCACGTCGCAGTCCGGGTGGAACAGCTTGACGTGCCGCTGGAGGAGGTCGCGCCGCGAGAAGGTGGCATCGCAGCTCGTGCACGCGAGCGGTTTTGGCGAGTGCTTGGAGAGGAAGTGGCGCTGCAGGCGGGCGAGCGAGAAGTGGGTCAGCGAGGTGCGCTGCGGGTCTAAAGATGGGCGAGCGGCGGGAGGAGGAGAACCGGGCGGGGGTGGACTCACACGAACGAACTCGGCGCGGCTGTACACGCTGCCACACTGCGAAAGGGAGGAGGGGCTGGGTCAGCAAAGGCTCATCGGAGGGTGAGAGCGCGAGGGAGGTGGTGCGGGGTCGACGAGGAGGAGAGAGCACGCACGACGGGGCAGGCGTGGGCTTGACGGGACGGGGCCTTCTTGCGCACGGTCGACGAGCCAGGCTTATCCTCTGCCATGCCCCAGGCGGGTGGGTGCAACGGCGGGAGGAGGAGGAGGGGAGGGACGGAGGAGCGGGCGGGCGAGTCGACGATCCTCGTGGTCTCGAGAGCGGGGGCGGGATGGCGACGGCGGCGAGGCGGTGTGAGTGGGTGGGTGGGTCGCGTCGGGGGTGCTGCTGCTGCTGCTGCTCGTCCTCGGCAGTGTGCAGAGAGAGAGACTGGCTGGGCGGAGGCAAGTGGACCAGTGCCGAGGTCCCTCGGCGGAGAGCAGAGCGAGCGGTGCGAGGCAGGAGGAGGCCGCCCGCCGCGCTTCGCGGCCTTCTCCTCCGCCCTCGGTCGAGGATAACCTCGCGCGGCTCTCCACCCGGGGCCTCCCTCCTGCGCCCGTGGCTGGGCTCGCGTGCGCAGCTGCACCTGCTCCCTCCCTCTCTCTCTCTGTCCTTCACCTGCCGCCGCTCGCGCTTCCCTCCTCAGCGCGCTCTTCTCGCTTCCTCCTCGGCTCCGCGTTCTCGGTCGACAAGGCATGGCGCACCGCCAACCCTCTTTTCCTTGGCTCGCTCTTCCTTTGCTCCTTGTCCTCTGTGCCTCGCTCGCGACCATCGACTCGTCGCACAGCGCAGTCTAGATACAGCTCGCGTCTCGCCGCCTCGCTCTACAACCTGCTCTCGCCCGCGCTCACACCCGCTCGACCCGCTCCCTCTCCCTCAAGCCCGCATACCCAGGGAACCTCGTCTCGCCGACAAGCCGCTTGACCTCGCGCTCCAGCGCGTCCGCATCGCGCAGGATGCCGGCGAGCGCCTGGAGCGCCGCCGCGTACGCCGCGAACCGCTCGTCGCGCAGGACCGAGAGCGAGAGCTCGAACGAGCCGACGCGCGCGCCCTCGACCGACGCGCCGTGCGCTTCGTGCTCGTGCTCGTCGGCGTCGTGGTCGTGGTCGTGGTCGTGCGAGGGAAAGGGCATGCCGCCCTCGGAGAAGAGGCGCAGGCGCCGGTCATGCTGCAAGAGGCGGTCGAGCAGTGGCCCGGGCGTCGCTTCGGGCAGCGGTGCGCCCTCGCGTAGGGCGAGCGAGATCTGCGGGCGCGGAGAGGAGAGTCAGCGCCGGGTTGGACGGGAGCAGGAGAGGGGAGGGCGAGAGAGACGGACGAGGGTAAAGGTGGTCGTGACGTCGGCGATCTGCAACGAGGGCAAGGCGAGGGAGAGGCTCAGCATCGTCTCCTCAACGAGCTTCTCGACGAAGAGACAGAGAGAGAGAGAGAGAGAGAGAGAGAGAGACGCACCAGAGGCTGGTTGAGGAACGCCGTCTCGTGCACGAGCCTCTCGCGCCACGTGTGGTCGAGGCGGATGAGGGCCTGCGCGAGCTGCGCGAGCGCCTGCAGGAGCGCGAGCTGCAGGTTGAGCAGGCGCGAGTAGTTGTCCTTGGGCCAGTCGCCGCGCAGCGAGGGCTCGAACGCCGCTTGCTCGATGGCGATCCGCGACGAGTTGAGCTTGACTGCGGGCGCGGCGAGCGAAGGCGGCGTCAGGACTGCGTAGAGAGCGAGAGAGTCGAAGCCAGAGAGAGAGAGAGAGAGACGCACCTCGCAGAGCGAGCATCTTGGCCCGACCGACCTGGCGCGACGCCGCCGAGAACGGCTCCTCCTTCTCGCGCAGGTCGGCGCCGTCCTTGGACCCGTCCCGCTCCCGGTCGACCGACGCTGACTCGTCGTAGCCCTCCTCGCTGAGCCACTCCGAGACGATGGCCGTGTACAGTTGGCCGAGCTGCTGGACGCACGTGGCGTGCGTGCGACGGACGAGGCGCCGGCTCGACTGAGGCGGGACGAGGAGGAAGACGGCGGCGATGGCCTGCGAGCAGAGCGAGAAGACGTCGTCAGTGGGAGCGGTAGGAGAGCCTGCGGAATGGACGAGGACGTACAGCGCCAATGAGGACGAGGAGAGCTCGCTGCGACCAGGAGAGCTAGGTCAGCTTTCCCCTCGCCGAGAGCTCGCCGTCACACAGAGAGAGAGTGGAAGCGAAGGGACGCACCCTCCATGCGACGCTGTAGCCGACGCCCGGGTTGCCGAGCGAGGGAAGGTGCGTGTCCTGCCAAGAGTAGCCGACCTGCGCGCTCGGACCGTGTCAGCTCGTTCGAGCACGGCGAGCACGGCGAGCACGAGCGTCAGAGCGAGGAGCGGGGAGAGGGGACGCACGACGAGCACGGACGTGACGGCTGCCATGATGCCGAACATGGCCGACGAGGGCGGCGCGTACAGCCTTACGGCGAACCACGGGATCATGAGCACGACGAGCGCAGCGCCGACGCCTTCACGGCTCCCGTCGCCTCGGCCCGAGCCGATGTACCAGATGACTGCGCGCACGAAGGACCGTCAGCAGGAGCTCGTTGTGCGGCCGAGAGGGAGAGGGGGGAGAGGGAGACGGGACGCACGCATGCCGTACACCAGCCCTGCCACCGTCCCTGCGCAGCGCTGCAGCGTCGACAGGATCTGATCGCCGGCGTTCGGCGCGAGGAAGGTCTGCAGAGGGAGGCGGTCGGGCGGGCGAGGGCGTGAGCGCGGAAGCGGGAGAGGAGGAGGGAAAGAAGGGGAGGAGGAAAGGCGCGGCGGTCAGTGCAGCGTTGGAGAGGAACCAACGTGGAGAGGGACGAAGGGCGTACCTGGAACGTGATCAAGGTCCAGAGCACTGCAGGTCGAGCGGCTCGTCAGCGCTCGGCGGCGGTCTCGAAGAGGTCGAGAGCAGAGAGACTCGACGCACCTTTCTGCGAGTACGAGAGGTACGCCGTCGTCCTGAAGCACTGGAAGAGCCAGATTGCGATCGACCCGACGACGTACTTGAGCGCAAAGATGGCGTCGGGCGAGGCCCACCAGCGGAAGAAGCGGTCGAGTCGGCGCGTGCTGCGCTGCAGCGCGTTCTTGGGCGGTCGAGCCTCGGCGTCGAAGTCTGCAAGAGGTCCGTCAGCTTCGACGACCGGCGGGGTGAGAGAGACGGAAAGAGGGAGAGGGACGCACAGCTCTTCTCCATGACCTGCTCGAACCTCGTCTTGGGCTTGCCCTCCTTCTTGCCGCGCTTCTCCTCCTTCTTCTTCTTCTTGTGCAGCACCGGGTGGTCCTCCTCCTCGTCCGACTCGTCGCCGACGTCGGCAACGCTGTCCGGGTCCTCGCCGTCGCCGAGCGCGCTCGGGCCCGACTCGCCGTGCCGCCCCTTGACGAGGTTGCCGATCTTGCGCAGGCCGCTCGGGAGCCAGAGGTGGTTCGTGCGGCGGCGCTCAGCGAGCGACGACAGGTGCGACGAGAACGACAGGACGGCGAGCGAGTACTGCGTCAGGTTGTCGGACGCGGCGAGGATGGTGAAGAGCGAGCCGGGCGCGAACAGCTTGTCCGGCCCGCGCTCGGCGAACGGCCTGATCTTGCCCGTGGACGGGTCGAAGAAGTCGGCGAATGGCTCGAGGACGGCCTTGCGGCGCTCAGAGCGGTACGTGTCGATCTCGCGCTCGAGCCGCTCGACCTGGGCCTGGAGGTCGGCGAACCGGTCGGCCTCCTGCGCCTTGCCGCGCGACACGTACCGCCACCGCGAGTCGTTCTGCGCCGTGAGCCAGTCCATGGCGGCGACGAGCGCGCCGTCGCTCGCCGAGCGCAGGTCGTGCGACGCCGAGGCAAAAACGGGCAGGAGCGACCCGAGGTCGTGCTTGTTCTGGCGCTCGGC